>Ga0351902_1012_pt1 | contig 59154 bp, 50 predicted proteins | sample BONcelHT113001D5_FD_205828 | JGI IMG/M metagenome (GOLD analysis project Ga0351902, IMG submission 205828) | Enriched cells from coal bed in the Powder River Basin, Montana, United States - BONCAT cells T11 rep1 HSBNCT.T11.300.1.D5 ...
CAATTTCTACCTCAACGACCTGCCCGGGACGCAGATAAACAGGCGGTTTCCGCATGAAACCAACCCCGCTTGGGGTGCCGGTCAGGATCAGCGTGCCGGGGAGAAGGGTAAAAGAGTGGGAAAGGTGCGAAACAATCCGTCGCACCGGGAAAATCATGTCGCCGGTATTGGAAGCCTGCATCACCTTCCCATCCAGACGGCAGGTAATGGCAAGGTTGTCCGCGTCCAGGTCGGTGACGATGGCGGGGCCGACCGGGCAGAAGGTGTCATGGCTCTTCGCCCGCGCCCACTGGCCGTCGGTGAACTGGACAGCACGATTTGACACGTCGTTTGCAACTGTGTAGCCGAGAATTACTTCGTCAGCATGGTCTTCCCGAATATTCTTTGCGACCTTGCCGATCACGATGGCCAATTCGGCCTCGTAGTCGATTTTATCGGGGTATCGAGCGGGCAGGACGATAGGGTCTCCCGGACCACACAACGAGGTTGTCGCCTTGATGAAGACCAAGGGCTCAGCCGGTAGCGGATGGCCAGTCTCCACGGCGTGCTCCCGGTAATTGAGCCCGAGACAGATGATGTTCGGTGGGTCTACCGGCGGCAACAGCCTCACGTCGCCATGGTCGAGGACGGTAGATTGGCGGGTCAGTCGGGTAAAGGGGGTGCCGTCGCAAGGCCGCACCCCGCCGTCTTCAACGATTCCGTAGCGGGCGTTTCCTTCATGCAGGTATCTGATAATCCTCATCGGTACTACTCCTTTAAAAGTTGATGCCTTCGCAAAAAGTCATTCCCCCGCCCTTGACCCGCAAGTGGAGAGGAAACTGTTTGGAGAATTTGCGACGCCATCAAAGTTGGGATTCCGGCAACTGTTCATGAAACCCGAAAACCGGTATCTCGCAGAGCCCACTCCTTCGCGCTGTATCGCTTCGGCGTGCAGGCACAGAGTACGCGGAGAACTGCAAAAACCGGAAAGATCAGATGTTCTCTGAGTCCTCCTTTGGGCTCTCTAGCGAAAGAAGTGAGCGGGCGAGAGACCGAATTTCCTGGGTGAGGATTCGCACCCGGCCACCGGGCAGGTCCTCCAACAGCCAGATGTGGTAAACATCAAGCATCGTCCCGATTTATTAGTAGAAGACATAGTGGGGCGGTTTTTGCCTTTGAATACAGCCACTGAAATTTTAGCATGTTGGACAGAAATAATTTTGTCACAATGCAAAAACCGGCTGGCATATTTCTCCGCCAGTTTTTTTTAGCAGCATCATTTACATTGTCCGGACGCACCTGGTTCTGATATTCTGTAAAACCGTGGCAGAAATGTCCCTGCCAACGAAAACAAAGATGGGTACAGTCCCCTTTGGATAAGGAAGACTAGCGCTTTATGGAAGCTGTAACCGAAAATCATCAACGGGAAAAGTCAGGGCTGCCCGTATTTCCGCACTTTCCAATTCTGTTCTCGTCAGCATAAAACTGACTGTTGGCACAAGGTATCGAAACAATAAAACGTTCCGGCCTAAACCTGAGCACCGAATAGTGACTGCACACAAGGTACCCAGTTTCTGCACAACTCGCTGCAGAGCGGCATCAATAGACGAAATCGAAAGGAGTAGTTATGAAAAGATCGGCAATCCTCATTATCATCTTCCTGTGTCTTTTGCCCCTTGGCTGTAAGAAAAAGGAAGGCCCTGCCGAGCGCCTTGGGAAAGAAATTGACAAATCCGTTGAAGATGTCGGATCCAAATTTAAAGATGCGGTATCTGAAACGGGAGAAAAACTGGGCAAGGCAACAGACGATCTCAAGAAATCCGTTGACTCTTTTGGCAGCAGAATCAAGAAAGATACCAGCAGCTCAGGTCGTGAAATGGACGATTCCGATAAGCGGGAGACCGATAAGGACGATCACTAGGGGCTGTCGGGCTTAGGAAATCGAAGCGAAAATTTGGCTGGGCGAGGACAGATTTTGTCGATTTTGCAGGGCAATAGTTGTTTATTGCCCAAAAAAGCGGCGAAAAATGGACCGTCCAGACGGATTTGCAGCTGATTTGCCCTAAGTCCGCAGGCTCCTAGCCCCCGGCAGCTACTATTTACTTTTCGGGAAGTATATTGTTTCGGCTATGGAAGGCGAGGGAGGTCCTGCAGCAGGGAGACATAGCGTTCCTCTTGAAAAGTTCTCCCTTCAGAAACAACGGAACGCATTTCAACAACCATAGCCGATCCGATAAGATGTTTGGCATCTTCCTCGCTGAAGCCTTGCGCCACCAATCGATCAAGGGTCTCCTTCGTTTGCACGGGACGGCAGGACTCCAGCTGCTTTTCCACCACATCCAGAATCAATTTGTTTACTCGCGGCTTCTTATCACTCATTGCAGGTATTCCTTTCTGATATCTTCTCGGACCGGACGAACCGAAGCCGGGAGCCTGTCGGCTGGGAAACGAAAAACTCCAGGCATTTTTACCCATGATGGTAAAAATCCTGGAGTTTGTCAATTGTTCGAAGCTGCTTTTCTAATCGAGGTGCGGCAGGTTATCGATGATCTGGTTGGTAACATGCTGTTTAAGCGAATGGAATGCGCTATCAGGAGCAATAAATCCAACAACAAAATATTCGGAACTTTCAGATGGTGTAATAAACGCAACAACCCTGCGTTTATCGAAGTCAAGGTCGACCCAGAGAAGTTTGCCGGCGTCAGGCGCAACTCTTTCCAGTTGCTCCACGGAGCAGACAAGTTCCGCACCGGTCCCTTCGAAGCCTTGGCTGGGCACCCGGCCCCTGCTTGCAATGATGAACCCTTGGGAATCAACAACAAAAGCTGCTTCAGCGCGTATTGTACTCATACACCAGGCAATGCAACTCTCCCAGGTGGTGAAATTCTGCGGCTGATTATTTTCGGCTGTAACGGCAACAGTCTTCAGGTCCGCACCAGGTTGAACTGCTATTCGTGAAGCCTTTTGGGCTGAAAACTCCATCGAAAGACGCAGATATTCCGGCGGGGAGTCTGCAAGAGGCTTTGGTCGGGCCGAAGTTCCTGTCGACGGAGCAAGGGTAGCAAGGATCTGTTGCGCATCTTTCAGATCATATGAGTTGGCGCTGCGGTCTTTCATCAACCTCTCCTATCACACCACCCAACCCTTGGATGATGTCTTTGATCTCCGTGGCCAGCAACTCGAACCTGATCGCCTCCGGTGGATATTTACCCGAAAGGAACGCTACAGGCACCCCCTTTTCACTCGCAACATGGAAGATATCTGCCCGAGGGATGTAGGTTTCTAACACACCATCCAATGACGCCCAGACGGTATTCATAATATTGAACGATACGTCTTTGTTCAACTGTACCATGGTGGCTAGAATTCCAAGCAGGTTCAGATCGGAGTTCTCGTGCTCCTTGATGTGTTGAAGAACCCTCAAGGTCTGTGAAATTGCCCGCACAGCCAGCGGCTCCGCCTGCAAGGGGATGAGGGCATAGCTACTGACTGACAGAGCAGCCCGGGTAATCTGCCCCAAACCGGAAGGAGTATCAATGATGACATAGCGATACTTCTCCTTCACTGCGGAAACAATCTCGCTCAGTGCAGCAGAGGAAGCAAGCAGCTCTTCATAAATCGCCACGTCCAGAGGGTCCAAGCGTCCCCGCGGCAAAATGGACAAGGCAGGAAGTTTCGTCTGGATGATCGTATCATCGAGAGTAGCCTTCTTCATCATGCATTCCGCGAGGCCCATCCACTCGGTATCGCTTTGCGCTAAAGAGAAGCCGATTGCACCGAGCGGATCCGCGTCAATCAGCAGGACACGGTCGCCTCCTTCGGCAAGTGCAACAGCTAAGTTGAGGGCAACCGTGGTTTTTCCGGTACCGCCTTTTGAACTAACGATGGAAACAATATTCGCCATTTCGTCTCCCCAATCGGGTTTACTGCATTTCCGTCAGCTTACGAACGTCTGGAATCAGTTCAGACATTTTATGTCTGACAACTCCCAGTTTTGCCTTCTCATCGCAGACTACCGCGAGAAAATAGTTGTTTCTTGTATCGACCATATGCACAAACAGGGAACCTTCCTCGCTCTGGACAAAGCCGAACAGAACCTTCCCTATTTTCAACTCATTGGAGCTAAGAGTGGAGGCTCCCAGCCATACCAGGATTGAGGGGAGCAGTTGTGTTGTATCCACTGACACACCATCTGCCACATGGTAGGCAAGCTGATCCCCCCCTGTGCTCGAAACCACGGAGTAGAGGTAGCCGGGCAGCGCGGCAAGGTCCTGTAGAATGACTCTGTCCACCGGCAGCGACTCCTCGTTTTCATTCAAGGTGTCAGCATCCTTCGGATCGTGTGACAAAACCTCTGAGAGAGCCTCTTCCTGTAGTGCCGGATACACCTCGCTCAGCAAAAATATCAGACTGGTATCGACTACCATCTCCCCGCCCCGGGCCTGCAGGATTATCTCCGAATCAGCCATCATGGACGATATGGCAGCGCTCACATGAGCCTTCAGGCAATCACGTAACAGTGCGTGAGAAATCAGGCCGGTCTCCTCCAGGAGGGCACCGAGTTTCTTTGACTTCCCCAGTGAGCGGTATTTCAGCACAACCTCGTCGAGCCGGTCTTTTGGAACCATGCCGATACGCTCAAGAAATGAAGCGAAGTTTTCCGTCTGGGTATTGCTGACTGCCCAGGCAACATGACCATCCCGAAGGACGACTACGCCAACCTGTTGCGAATCCTTCATGGCGTTTAGTATGCCGCTCCATTTGATTTCAACGGCGTTTCTCAGAGCCACCGGAAAGGAGTGTCCATCAATTATTTCAGCTACATGATCTCCCACTGCCAACTCCATAGAAACCGACACAAGTGCCTGCTAAAGGGATTTCCGGGACTTCCGTTATTTCTTCGTTACGACAAACTCTCCATACGGATCGCCCACTTCTATTCCTTTTGTTTGCACGCACACATACGTGTCCATTCCGTCTGGGTAGGGATCGGCATACGCAAGGTCAAAAAATGCCTGGCTCAGACCTCGGAGCATGAATCCGCTCAGGCCTTTAGTACCGCTGTCTGCATCGTAATAATCAAAAGCGCGAATTATCATTTTCTCGCCCTCTTTCAACTGCACGATTCCCGATTTTGCCCAACCCCACGCGGTAAAAGCCGCATATGCGCCCCGCAGGATATCTTTTTCTCCTTCAGTAACCATTGGCAGAACCACGTCACTGAAAATTTCCGACGTGATGATGCCGCAGCCGGTATGGTATCCACATTCATACGCTGCTCTCACCAGGCCGGCTTCTATCTCGGTCTTTTTTTCCGGAGGAGCCGCAAGCATGAGTCTCTCGGTAAAAGTATTCAAAAGGGATATGGGAAGAAGGTTAACCAATACCTCGTATTCAGGAATCAAACCGTTCTCATCAGCCTGGACGGTAATCTTGGCAAGTGACTTTACAACGGTATCACGCATTACGGTCATGAAAAAACTCCTCTTCTCTCAGGATGCCTTAACAATAAACTTTCCTTCTGAATCCCCCGCCGCAATACTGGCAACTTCAGTAACCTCGTAACTTTTCGAGGGTTTTTTGAACGCCGCTGCAAACATGGCCGCAATATAGCCACAGGAAAAATGGTTGATCGGTTTACTGTGCACGCCCCACTTTTTCACCCAGCCCTCATCCACATGGGACCGGACCAGCCGAACCTCTCCACCGTTTTCATCCCCGGTGATTACCATTTTTCCCAAGCCGAAAGCAGAATAATACTCCCGTCCGACATTGCACCTGTCCTGGGCAGAAGTAAGACCGTTTTTATCAATATAGTCCTCAAAGACAGTCCGCATAGTGTCTTCCACTGAATCGCGGAGAATCTTCGCGGCACCGATGTCAGCCTGATCCTCCACCAGTTTCGTAATCAAGGCGAGATAATGGTGGGAATGCATAACGACTGGTTGACCATTCAGAAAGTTACGATGCGTTACATTATCGTGACTGTAGTCTAATCTCAACGACATTGAACACTCCTCCTAGAATGATTGCCCAAGCTCTTCAAAGAGCTTCTTGGTTTTATGCCTGATAATTCCCAGTTTAGAAGCATCCGGAGTAATGATCGCCGCAACAGCGTCTCCAACCGGCCTGCACATGATTACCGCTCTTCCATACTCTATGAACATGTCCTGGAACTTGTTGACATTCAGCTCACTTCCCATTTCCTCGATTCCGTTGATCGAGTGAGCAAGGGATGCGCCTAATTCGTCAATATTCACCCGGGCACTGCTCCCGGCGGATTCGATAACGAAACCGTCTCGTCCAACAACGACGACAGCATCCACCCCCGGAATCTCCAGCAAATCATTCATGACCTCTGTGGAACCCCTTTCGGTCTGTTGCATTTCAAAGCTCCTTTCTTCTGAACCGGTCTTTACGGTAGCAGCATTATCTCTGGCCTGTTTATCCAACAGTACAACCGCTTCCATAATTGCGTGTTGCACTGATAATCCGATATTTGTCTTTTGTGCAGCCACCCCGGGAACAAAATGAAAGGTGCCCTGATCCCAGGAAAGCAAGTCGGCAAGTCCTTCCAACCCGGTCAAACTCTTCGACACCGCAGAAACAAGCTCACCGCCCACAAAATGGATCTGGCCTTTCTCTGCACCCGGATGGCTCACCAGACTGATCATTCCACTTTTTGCGCTTGATGAAAGGAATTGCAGTAAATCCGTTATATTAGTTAGCGCAAGATTACCTTTAAGGCCACTATCCTTCGTAAGCAAATCGATGCTTTCTTCAATTTGAACAGGCATTACAGTACCCTCAAAAGGAACGAACGGAAATACTTACAGCAACAAAGACTCCACTCCATAAAAACGGAAGCACCTGGACGTGCCGGATGGAAACTATTTAAACACGAGCATCGTTGCAGTCTGATTGATATGCCCGATGTACTCTTCACCGTAGGAACTGAAACCGATTGTTGGAATATCCGAGAACAGCTCTCCGTATACCTGATCAAGACCACTTTGGCGAAGCTCCAGCGTCCTGAGGATGCAGTTAAAATTGATCAGTCCGGATATATTCCCGAGTTCCGATTTTGCCTGTTCGATTGCAGCCCGGGTATCTCCGATTACATCGGTACCTTCCAGGAGAGACAGTTCCATGCCCTCCATGACACTGCAATAAAACAGCATGCTGCTTCCCTTGATCTGCTGAGGACTGCGGACATACGGCTCATCCTCGATGAACAGACCCACGGGGTTATGCATAAAATGCTTGGGGGCCTCTTCGATGGTCGTTCCGAGAGCTTCAGCATAGGCGACTGCGGCAGGCTTACCATTGAATTCGATAACCTCTCGCTGCTCTTCATTTGCCTTCGTGACTTCCAGAGTTTTTCCAAGGTCACGGAAGCTCTGTGTCTTGATGAAGCTGAACTCGACACCTGGCTTGATCATTGCCAAAACAGCCGCATTAGTAAAGTTCTTACCATTTGCATATACATTCGTTGAGGTAAACTTCAGATCATCTCCAGCCGATCCGCCGATGATTGTCACATTGGTAAGATCGCCAATGGTCTCCATCAGGCCTTCCTCTGCCCCGCTCAATCCATCAACAAGAATTATCCCCACATACGTGCCCGGGTCCATCTCAGCCGCAGGCTCCTTGAAGTAGGCTTCAAAGGATGCAAAGGCTTTTTTCACGGAATCCTCATCCTTGAGGTTTTCTATAACTTCAATTTTGGCGTCTTTAACCGCCTGGCCGTTAAATGCCATGGCCACAATGGAATTTTCCAGCATTTTTCCGGAGACAATCTCTCCTGCCGTTGAACAGCCAAAAACCTGAGCCATGGGAAAGGCATTCTGCATCAGACTGCTGACAGTTTCCGGCGCATATTTCGTTGAGGCGAAGAAAAGAACCATTTCAGTGTCGAACATCTCGAACTGCCCGGCAATTTCATTGACACTCTGTTCAGGGGTTTCTTTTACAGAAAAAGCGGTTTTTATATTCATTCTTACCCTCCTACCGATAGGCATATTCTTGGTCTATTTGAGGTCTGCGATCATCTTCTCGAGCTTGCCAAGTACAACAGGATCGTCATCAGACTGAAGAGTATACTTGTTCGGATTGATACCCTTGAGGATCAGTTTCGTCTTGATGACACGTTCAAGCATCGGATTGTCCTTTGCTCTCTGGGTAATGATGGAGTCTATCATTTGCCTGATTTTTCCTGCCATTCAAACACCTCCTCATAAATTGTTGCACAACATCCAAATAACCGGGGAGACAGGAGACCGCAACTTTTCAGCAAGACAAAAACCACCCCTGTACCCCATCAGATAGCTTGGCGTCACCAACACACTGGAAGAATATACTAAAAATTTTATGACATAATACCATTTTTAATTAGTAGCAGCCTAATTTTTATACAAGCAATTCTCATAACCTGTCAACTTTTTTGTGACGTATACACATTAAAAAATTCACTCCAACCAAGGAATCTTCGACAACCTTCTTGCCATGAACACGATTCAGACAGATCATTTGACCACAGGAGTCTGCTAAAAAAAACAGCTTCTCAACTTATTTCCCGAAATAGACAGGAAATCCGTGTGATTTTTACCGGACACATTCCTCATCAGCAACCCGGGCAATTCGGCAGTCGTGTAATTATTTGTTTTCTTACCTCACCGGATATGGTACATTTTTACCGTTAACACTTCCGGCCGTACTGATGTACGGGGCGAACGGAAGGCATACTTGGTCATGCCGCAAAAACCCTTCTATCGCAAAATTCCCAGAACATCCTCACATTCAGACAGGTGTCAACCTCCCCTCTACGGCGCCTCTCGGCGGAATACTACCCAAGGGCACTGACGTTTGGTGACCATGTCGGATACTACAATGAAAAAATTCGTTTCCAAGGCATTAGAAGTCAATCTCGCAGTAACTCAGAGCACACTGGAAATTCCGCCCGAGCACCAATGGCTGGTGTCCCTCTCCCGCAGCCATTTCGGAATCCACAAACGGGCGGAAGAGCTGATGAGCGAATACCATCACCCCTACTCCAACCCGGAACTGGTGGTGGACCTCCTGCGCAGGATTGCCCTGGATGACCTCTGGTTTTACCTTTCGCTGCCAGAGCAGGCAAAGCCGTTAAAAATGCTGCTGGAAATCTTCCGGGCACTGTTGCAGCGGCCCCTCCCTGATCAGCAGCAGGAAAGGGCTTTTCATTCTCTTCTGGAATTTGCCGACCTGCTTCACCACCAGAAAAAAGCGCCACGCCAGATCATGGATGAAGTCATGGAGCTGCTCCATGATACGCTCCCCATCAATCGCTATGTCATGGTGCGTTCTTCCGGAATCCTGAAAGAAAGAATGAAACATGTGGCCGAAGACCCCGAATATAGCGAAATCGCACTCGGCATGCTTCGTCTGGCCCTTCAGGAAAATATCGTCTTCTGGGAAAAAAGTACCTCCATCGAATCCTGGCTGGTCAACAAGAAATCCCTGTTCCAATCCGACATGTCCTCTCGGATACACCATATCGGGAAACCTTTTTTTGCCGAGTTGCAAAACCAGCTCGCCAAGGCCTCTAGCTGGGAGGAGCTGCAGCTGGTGGATGACTTCACCGGTATTGCCAACCGCTTCCGCAGCTGTATGGACGAAGAGGAACCCGCTCTCGACCGAATCTACTATCTGTTTTATCTCCTGAGCCTTCCCGGGATGACCCACCTGAAGGATCACCTTCTCTGGGATCTCAACCGGATGCTCCGCATCATAAAGAGCGCCTGCAGCGAGAAAGAACTGCTCTCTTTTCTCGACAGGATATTCCATCTCTTTGACTCCCAGAAAAGCGGTCATTTGGGAACGCTCCTGGACTGTATTCTGACTCTCGGCAAAGAAGTGATCGAACTGGGAAACCCGGTTATCATCAACACCTTCATTGACCGTCTGATTGCCTTCGGTTTCGTGCCGGGAAATGTCTTCGGCATCAACCAGGACTGGCAGGTCTGCATCGATAAAAACCACATCAAGAATATCAGGGTCTGGATGGAATTGATCGAATGCAGCCCCGAAAAAATGCTGAAGCTGCTTTCGGCCCTGATCGTAAACCTCCGTGTCCAGGGAATCTTTATCTCCGATACAGACCTGTTCCAGCGGGATATCACCAAGCTGCTGAATTCTGATGTCGCGCCCATCTTCAAGATGATAAAGCAGTTGGCCCGCATCTTTCCGGTCTACTATAACGAGATCGGCGCCGAAGGTGAGCTGCGAGACATAACCACGAAAATGGACGAGGTTTCCTTCCGTCAGGACCGCCTGATCCATTTTCTCCGCAAACAGGTGCACACGGAAAGCAACAACACCCATATAGAGCTGACCAGGAGAATTATCCGCTTTTGGTACAACGGCGACGTGGGGGCACTGGAGGACTTTGTGCCCCAGGATGTTTTTTTGACCCTGCAGAATTCCGGTGAATGGTTCGTTCCGGTCCACGAGATCGTCACCTCCCTGTGCGAAAAGTGCGGCATCACACCGGATGAACTCCTTGACAGGGAAGACCTGAACCTTCAAAAGTTTCTGAAGGGCCATCCAAAAAGGGATCAGATCCGGTTCCGGGGACTGGTTGACCTCTACCGTCTCCTGAAAACAAAATACACCCTGGACTACCACAACATTATCCCGGTAATGAACCAGCTTCACCTGTTCCCCGATGAAGAGATCGCAGAGTTCGGAAAACAGCTTGATGAAAACAACACGGAAGCAGCTCTCCGACGGGTATACTATTTCATGGAGCGGTTGCGCGAAGTCATTCTGAATCCGGAAAAAACAGAAGCCTGCGAGGACATCTACCACAAGCGTCACATTGCCGCGGGCATCCCCTCGATGTATGGCAAGTATCACGAAGTAAAATTCGAGGCCATGGGCCTTACCTTCCGACTCGAAAGACTTGCCACGGCGCTGATGACGAAACTCATCGGTCAGATGAACATGAATTATATTACCGCCAAGTCACTCCGCCGGATCGCGCGGATCATCGAGTTGTTCCGCCATGGACTGATGCTCGACGGCATCACCAATCAGGGCTTCGACTCAAATCTGAAGATGTTCCAATACAGCCTCACGTCCGCCAGCTTTACCCTGGATCAGTTCGTCAACCTGTTCCAGTTCATGGCCCAGAACATCCGCGAGATTATCTACGAGTATTTCCTGCGTAATTTTGACCAGCCGCTCAGAGTCGTAGCCCTCCACCAGACCGGGCATACGCGCATAGCAGGACCCGAGGATCAGCAGGATGTTCATCGGATATCGGAAAAGTTTTACCGGGAAGTACTCTCTTCCGCCTTTCTCGTCCAGCCGCTGGACAACTTCATCTCCGATGTGCTCAATACCCTGCGGACCATGGTGGGAAGCCTTTCTCCCGAGGTTCTGCACAATATTATGAGCTTTGACTCGGATCTGATCATCAGTCCCATTTACCGGAACACACCGGAGATGGACAATCAGATCTTCCTTGGCGCCAAGGCATATTTCCTGAAACAGCTTTATACCAACAAGTTCCCCATTCCACCCGGCTTTGTCCTGACTACCGAACTTTTCCGGCATCGCAGGGCAATCCTGCAGAACCCGGAACTGACGGCAGAAATCGAGGAACTGGTCCGACAGAAGATCACGGAACTGGAAGAGATTACCGGCAAAAAGCTGGGCGATCCGGAAAATCCGCTCCTATTCTCCGTCCGCTCCGGTACCGCCATCTCCATGCCCGGAGCGATGGATACCTATCTTAACGTCGGGATGAATGACAAGGTTGCCGAAGGGCTCAGCCGCAAACCGCACATGGGCTGGACTGCGTGGGACTGTTATCGGCGATTCCTGCAGGGGTGGGGAATGGCGCACAATATCCCCCGCGACGAATTCGACCGGAGAATGTCTCACTTCAAGCACCTCTATCAGGTGGCACGCAAGGTTCAATTCACGGAAACCCAGATACGTGAGATCGCCCTCTCCTACCGGAATCTGCTCAAGGAACACCAGGTCGCTGTCGAACAGGACCCATTTCGTCAGATCATGCAGGCCATTCTCTCCACCATGGACTCCTGGTATACTGACCGTGCAAAAACCTACCGCCGCCACCTGCAAATTGCGGAAGAATGGGGCACGGCCGTCATGGTACAGGAAATGGTCCTGGGAAATCTCGGTTCCGATTCCGGCACCGGTGTCTTCTTCACCCGCGACCCGATGGAGGAGAAACCTGGAGTCAATCTCTATGGTGACTTCACCCTTTTCAGCCAGGGAGAGGACGTTGTTTCCGGTCTGGTTCATACCCTGCCGATCTCGGAAAAGCAACGCAAAAACACCCCTGGAAACCTGAAAATCTCCCTGGAAAAGGACTTCCCTGAGGTGTACGGAGAACTGCACTACCTGGCGAAGCTTCTGGTGGAATCCCATGGCTTCAACCACCAGGAAATCGAGTTCACCTTCGAATCCCCGCGCAAGGAAGACTTGTACATCCTCCAGACAAGGGATTACACCACCAGTCAACCGGAAAAGCTGTGCGTCTTTGCCACGGAACAGAGCTCCATGCAGTTTCTCGGCTCCGGCATCGGAATCGGCGGCGGGGCAATGAACGGCATGATCGTTTTTGATCGGGATGACCTGAAGGAAGCTGCCAGCAACTTCCCGGACATCAAAAAAATCCTCGTCCGGCCCGACACCGTCCCCGACGATATCGACATGATCTTCGACTGCGACGGGCTCCTGACGGCACGGGGCGGCGCCACCTCTCACGCGGCAGTAACCGCGGCCCGTCTCGGCAAAATCTGTATCGTCAATTGCAAGGTGCTGCAGGTCATCGAGTCGGAGAAGAAATGTTCGATTAACGGCGTGGAGCTCGGATTGGGAGATAAAATCGGCATCGATGGCAGACTCGGCAATATCTATCGAGGTAATTATCCGCTAGAATATACGGAGAGCTACTAACGGGTCCCGGAAAGACGCCGGCCCCGGGCAGACATATCATAAGGAGGGCAACAATGAGTACAGGCAACAAGTCATCACAACCGTTGGGCATCAACGGGCTGGGTCGTATCGGCAAGCTGACCCTTTGGAACCATCTTCTCACGAGAGGATTCGACAGGATCATCGTCAATACCGGCAGAGAAGTCGGCAAGAACCTCGAGGACCTTATCCAGGTAATCGAGACCGATTCCACCTACGGCACCCTGAGCAAGTTCCTGTACGGCTATTCCCGCAAATGCGAAATTAAAATCGTTGATGCCGACCAGGCAATCCTGGATATTGATGGAATCACGGTGAAAATTCTCCGGGAAGCGAGAAATCCGAAAGACATCGCCTGGAGAAAGGAAGGGGTACGACTTGTCGTCGAAACCACCGGCCAGTTCCTTGACCCCACCCTGCCGGCCGACCATAAATCAGGAAGCCTGCGCGGCCACCTGGAAGCGGGAGCGGAAAAGGTTCTGGCATCGGCTCCGTTCAAGATTAAAGACAAAACCAAATCGCTGCCCGATGACAGTATTCTGCTGGTGCAGGGGATCAACCACACCGACTTCGACCCCACCCGGCATCATGTTATTTCCGCCGCCTCCTGCACCACTACCGGATTGGCCCACATGATCAAGCCGCTGCTGGAAAATAAAGAGACATCCCTCATCCTGACAGCTTCCATGTCCACCATCCACGCGGCAACCAATACCCAGAGCGTCCTCGACTCGGTGCCAAAGACTTCGGCCACCGACCTCCGCAAAAACCGCTCGGTAATGAACAACATCATCCTGTCCACAACCGGTTCCGCCAAGGCACTGGAAATGGTCTTGCCGGAGATCAAACGAGTCGGTTTCATGGCAGATTCAGTCCGGATTCCCACCAGCACGGTGTCCCTGATAATCCTCAACCTGACCTTTCACACACCGCTGGACGATGCGGGTGAACCGGTGATCACCCATACCTTCCTGAACAACATGTACCGCGCAGCAGGCGAAGGATCACAGAAGGACATGCTGGTCTTCAGCAACCGCCAGAACGTCTCATCCGATCTGATCGGTGTCCCGGCGGCCGTTATCATCGAAGGACACGAAACCCACACCCGCACCGGTTTTATCAATCTGCCGCCGGGAACTCTCCAAAACCTTGGCGTTCCGGCCGAAGCAGAGGTACAGATTCCGGTAACGCACGCCAAGCTGTTCGGCTGGTACGATAATGAATACGGCAGCTATGTAAACTGCCTCGGTCAACTGACCGGCTATATCGCCAAAAACCTGGGCTGACGTTCAGCCGGAAACAGTACTGCCAAAAACGGCCTTGTGACGCAATCGCGAGGCCGGTTTTGGTCTGGCATTTGCGAGAATATTTTTCCAGGTGCAGCCTTTGCTGCCAGCAAGAAAATCCTGAGAATTTGACAGTAACAGCTATCCAGTGTATGTGTTGAGAACGTTTTTCATCGGAATCCTTCCGAAAATTTTCCACATGCCGACACGTTGCAAAGGAGAAAACATATGCCGGGAAGAAAAATCTTACTTATCATACTTGCGGTACTCTTTCTGATCCTCCCGTTCTTTGCTTCACTCCTGAACCTCTACATCGACTGGCACTATTTTGCGGAAACTGGCTATACAAAAGTACAAATAACGACCCTTCTGACAAAAATAGGCTGCGGACTTTTCTTTGGCGTAGTGATGCTGGCATTTCTCCTGAGCAACCTGATTCCGGCACTCCGTTCGAAATTCCCCCGCTCCGCCATTACCATCATGGAGGGAACGCTCTATCAGCTGAAGAACGATGAAGTCGAGCGTCTCATCAAGCCCATCGCCCTGACCGCTGCTTGCATCCTGGCCCTTTTTGCCGGCAATTGGGGTGCCGTGCAGTGGGAAAAACTGCTTCTCTACCTGAACATGCTGCCGGTCGGCACCACGGATCCTATCCTGGGCAAAGACATCGGATTCTACCTGTTCAGCCTGCCGTTCCTGGAGCTCCTGCAGGGATTTGCCCGCGTGGCGGCACTGCTCGGCATCCTGCTGGTCAGCATTGTCTATTTCGTCAACGGCGGGTTAACCCTGACCCCGAGCGGCGTAAACGTAGCCGGAAAGGTCAGAAAACATCTGGCGTTACTAGCGGGATTTTTTATCCTTACTATTGCCGCCGGTTTCTATCTGGATAGCTTCAGGCTGCTCTTTACGGAAAGCGGGACGTTCTTCGGCGCCGGATACGCGGACGTGACCGCCAGGCTGCAGGTCTATCGCATCCTCGCCGCAATTACCCCGGTGGCAGCCGTCATCTTAGCGGCAGCCATCTGGAAAGCGCGCTGGCGCCAGGCTCTGTTGGCTCCGGTCATACTCATTGCCGTCTACGGAATCGGAATCAAGGTGTATCCGGCGCTGTTGCAAAAGTTCAAGGTAGCCCCCAATGAACTGGCCCTGGAAATGCCCTACATCGAGCACGGCATCAACTTTACCCGTCTCGGCTATGACCTGGACAAGATTGAAACGATCCCTTTTGATGTGGACGAAAAACTCAACGCCACGGATATCGCCAATAACGATCTGACAATCAAGAACATCCGACTCTGGGACCACGCACCGCTGCTCAGGACCTACAGCCAGCTGCAGCAGATCAGAACCTACTACAAATTCCATGATGTGGACAACGACCGCTACATGGTCAATGGACAGTATACCCAGGTAATGCTTTCGCCCCGCGAACTCTCCTATAACGATCTTCCCAGCAGAAACTGGATAAACGAGCGGCTCATATTCACCCACGGCAATGGCCTCACCTTCGGACCGGTCAGCCGGATCAGCAAGGAAGGGCTCCCCGAGTTTTTCATCAAGGACATTCCCGCGGTTAGTCTGGCTGACATTACGCTAACCAAGCCGGAAATCTATTATGGTGAGTTATCCAACGACTATGTGATCGTCAAGACCAGAGTCCCGGAATTCAGCTATCCTACCGCCACAGGCAACATCAACACCACCTATAGCGGTAAGGGTGGGGTTGCCCTCGATTCGCTGCTCAAAAGAGCACTTTTCTCTATCAGGTTCAGAACCGAAAAGATTCTTCTCTCATCGGACATCAACAAAGAAAGCCGCATCCTCTACTACCGGAATATCGTTGAGCGGGTACAGACAGTGGCCCCGTTCCTGCTCCTGGACTCCGACCCGTACATGGTCATAACGAAAGACGGCAGGCTTGCATGGATGATTGACGCCTATACTGCCTCAAACAGGCTTCCCTACTCGAAGCCGATCTCGCGTGATGTCAACTACATGAGGAACTCGGTAAAAGTGGTTGTGGATGCCTACAACGGGACCCTCGATTTTTATATCAGTGATCCGAAAGACCCACTGGTAACGGCCTACGCCCGGATCTTTCCGGAACTGTTCAAACCTCTGGAAGCCATGTCCGAGGATCTGCGCTCCCATATCCGCTACCCCCATCAGTTCCTGCAGATCCAGGCAGCCATGTTCTCCGCCTACCACATGACCGACCCGAAGGTCTTTTACAACAAAGAAAACCTCTGGGAGATCCCCGCAGTCGGCGAAACCAAGATGGAACCCTACTACACCATCATGAAACTTCCCGGCGAGAAAAAGGAGGAATATATCCTTCTGCTGCCCTTTACCCCTGCAAAAAGGGACAACCTTGCCGCCTGGCTGACGGCCCGCTGCGACGGTCCGAACTACGGAAAGCTTCTGGCCTATACCTTCCCCCGCGACCGTCTCATCTACGGACCGAAACAGATAGACGCGCGGATCAACCAGGATTCCTTCATCTCACAGCAGCTGACTCTCTGGGGCCAGCGCGGCTCCGAAGTGATCCGGGGCAGCCTGCTGGTTATTCCCATTGAAAAATCGCTCCTGTATGTGCAGCCGCTCTACCTTTCGGCAACGGACAAGATCGGCCTGCCGGAACTTCGGCGGGTAATCGTTGCGTACCGGGATGAAGTCATTATGGAGGAAACACTGGAATTGGCTCTGCAGAAGCTTTTTGGAGGATCTCGAGCCGTCCGGGAAACAACCAGGGAGGCCGGGTCTGTGCCAACCCAGACCCAGCCTGGACTGGCAGCGGAAGCAATGAAAGTTTACGAAAGGGCAATTGAGTTGCAGCGACAGGGAAACTGGGCAGGGTACGGTGAAGAACTGCGCAGACTCAAGCAGATCCTGCAAGAGATGGCCCGGCAGTAATACGCCTGGCATCACCCTCGGGAACACCATCGCTGTTACGGCGGTACACACAGAAGGCGTTGGTCCTTGCAGGCCAACGCCTTCTGTCCTTTGCTTGCAAAATACGCCCTTAGCAGCGAAGCCGGCCCTGGTTCAAGCCTCATTGTGCAACCTTATTTCAGGATTTCCTGAATTTTGCGCACTAACTCCTTCGGCGAAACCGGCTTCGCGATAATCTCGACAGCACCGTTTGGAAGGCTTTGGGCAGAATCAATTTTTTCCTGATATCCGCTCACAAAAAGCACCGGAATATCCGGTCGCTCTTCATGAATTTTCTGAAAGGCCTCCATGCCATTCATTCTGGGCATGACAATATCGAAGAGCAACAGATCCGGGGCATTTTCCATTTCCCGGAATTTTCCCACAGCATCAACCCCATCAACCGCTTCAATAACGGTGAAACCGGATTTTTCAAGGATCTCCCGGCTCACTGCTCTGACCAGATCATTGTCATCTGCCAGCAGAATTACCGGATGTACCGAGTGCATCGTCAAAGGGAACTCAACCGGCACCCGGCAGGTCTCTTTCGTGTTACTGGGCAGGTAGATGGTAAATACGCTTCCTGATCCGAGGTCCGACTGAGCGGTAATAAATCCTCCAAGCTGCTTCACCGTCCCATAGACACTCGGGAGGCCGAGTCCTGTCCCTTGGCCGACATTTTTTGTGGTAAAAAACGGCACAAAGATATTTCTCTGCGTTTCCTGATCCATCCCGACCCCGGTGTCCGTGACCGTCAAACATGCATATCGACCCACCTTGCCGAAATTGTTTGTCTGGATGAAATCGGTTCCCATTTCAGCAAAGGTTGTAGCAATAACGAAACTACCTCCTTCGGGCATGGCATCGCGAGAATTTGAGGCGAGACTCACGAGAATTTGCTCTATACAGTGACAATCGGCAACCACCTGCAAATCCGGGGTTTCGTGTCTGATTTGGAGATCGACTTTTTCACCTAAAACAGCGGCCAGCTTTTCCATAGTCAGATTTACACACTCCACCAGATTGATTCTGCGGATCGACATCATCTGTTTTCGGCTGAACGCCAGGAGCGATTGCGTGAGCCCCGCAGCCTTCTCCGCTGCGGACAAAATCTGCCCCTGATAGTGGTGCACGGGGTCGTTCTCATCAGTCTTCATTATCGACAACGTGCAGAAACCGATGATCGCCGTGAGGATGTTATTGAAGTCATGGGCAATACCGCCCGCAAGCCGCCCAACGACCTCAAGTTTCTGCGTCAGCCGAATCTTTTCCTCAAACTTGATTTCATCGGTTATATCCTGCCCGATGCCAATATTTGTTCCATCCGAAAGCGTAACATTTGCCCATCGGGTTTCGATTATCCGGCCATCCCTCACCCTTGTGTGAAAGTTCTGCCAAATGCCTTCCGCCCGCATAATGAACTCTCTGACGGAACAACGGTACTCTTGATCGGGATAGAGTTCTTCAAGGAGATCACGCTCCTGCAGATCCGCCAGCGTCCAACCGGTCATCCGTTCCCAGACCAGATTTCCATAAGCGACCCTCAGCTGGGGATCAAAATAGACAATCATTGCCGGGATCGTGTCGAGAATGGCCTGCAGCATCTCTTTCTGCCGTAAAATATCCTGTTCGGCCATCTTTTTTGACGTTACATCGAGCAACAGCCCCTGGTAGACAACAGGGAGCGAGTCCTTGTCCCGCAGAATTACGGTTCGATCGTCCAGCCATCGTACCTCGCCCTTTCCGTCAACGATCCGATACTGGTGGAAAAATTCATTCACACCCTCTCGGGAATATTTGGCAATCTCTTCGCGGACACGCGGCAAATCATCGGGATGAATAATATCGGCAAAACTTAATCCGTTTGAAAGAAATTCCTCGGGACGAAAGCCGAATTGGCAAATATTGTCGCTTACAAAAAGAACCGACCATTTTTCATCGCCTTTCCAGCGGAATGCCACCGCCGGACTCTGGTTGATGATGGCCTCGAGTTCCAGAAGTTTCTCTTCGCGTGTCTTTTCACGGCTGGCATCATTCATGGCATAACCCGTTACATGGCAGGGGAACTATCGAGACCACCCGTAAGCAAAAGATCGCAGGTTTTTGGTGCACTATGCCGTTTGGCAAAACAACCTTCGACAGCACCACAAGCGATCATCCGCCCGCAAGCTTTTCATATCTTCGATCATTCAAAATAGTGCAAGAAAAGACTCATTACTGATATGCATCGTTTATCAAAGTATACTCTACCGTCACAAACTAGCAACAGGCCACAAGCACGAGCAATTCTATTTCAGAATTCTCCGCGTAATTTTGATATGAGCGGCAACGGGCAGGGATTGGCTTTTTCTGAACTCCGTGCACCAACAGAACAAGCGGCATAGAAAGTATCCAGTGGCACAAAGTTCGAGAAGCTGGGAGTTAAGAAATGGGAAGGTACCTGTTTTTCGGTATGGGAGGTGGCCGGTCAAATACACAATTCTCTTGCAACAAAAAAGGGCCGGAGCTTTACTACTTGCGCCGGCCCTTTCGTGTATTTCATTCGGAGAAGAGATCAAATCTCTGCAGCCTACCTCCTGACAAAAATCTCGCGCGCCATGTTGGTATCAATGGCAAATTCGGAGAAACCGACACTGAATATGTAGGAGGGAAAGGATTGCAGCAGCCGAATTCTGTTGCCGGGGAGAACCCCCATGGCCATGAGTTTCTGCATCTTCTTATTATCTTCGGTTTGGATGTAGGCAATCTCACCTTCATCATTCGGCTTCAGTTCCGTGAGTGGGACCACCCCCAGATTGCCGCTGCGCTGCGCCTCCAGGCAACATTCACCGGGAGGAATCGACTTGCCGTGCGGGCTGGTGGAAGGATGATTGAGCAGTGTGCAGACCTTCGTGTCCACCCCTTCGTTCAGGAGATGTTCAAACTGACAGGCCTTTTCCTTGGCAGCTTCGCCGCGAATGTTGAAGACATCCATCATCAGGCGCTCAGCGAGACGGAAGCGACGGACGATCTTTCGCCCCTCATCTTTTCCTTCCGGACGCAGGTAGACCCGCCCCTCTTTCACCTCGATCAGGGCAAGATCGGTCAATTCCTGAAAGACAGGATCTTCCAGGGTCAGGTCAATCTTCTCCATATCGGTGAAGACATTTCCCTCTTCCTCCACCTTAATCCAAAGTTCTTCCAGTATTTCTTCAGCTTTTTCAGACAGTTTCATGTCAGCTCTCCGACTTGTTGAACAGTTTTCTAATTTTCCGCAGCAGTGAAGGCTCCGGAGGGTTTTCATAATTGCAGCGAGGGCATTTGAGCTTATTGCAGGCAGGGGTCATCGGACAACTGCTGCACCCCTGGCTGGCATCTTCTTCTCGAAACTCATAGCCGCAGAATCCGCACTTCATCAGAGGATTCCGGTAATGAGCAGGAATTTGTTCAGGACGTAGCCGCTGCTGAACGCCAAGAGACTGACGAACAGGGCAATGGCCACAGCTACCTTGGTTCCCCTTTCTCTCTGCATGACCAGAAACTGGGCAATGCACGGGATAAACAGGGTCAGGGTGACCGCCGCTACGGTCAGCTGTCGAGCATCAAGGAGGCCCTGCGTCTGCAGATCATAGAGTCCCGCTGCACCATAATCGCGACGGAAGAAGCCGAAGATAAAAGCAATTGCGGTCTCCTGCGGCAAACCGATAGTTGCCATGACCGGCTTCATCCAACCGATGAGGGTCGGGAAGAAGTGGGTAATCTTACCGAGCCAAAGCAGGACTGAAGCCAGAATGAACAGCGGTAGAATCTCGATCAGATACCACTGCATGCGGGAATAGGTCTTTGTCAGTACGTTGGAAAGCTGGGGAAGGCGCATGGGAGGAAGCTCCATGTAAAACATGGGAGATTCACCCGGAACGACCTTGGACGCCAGCAGCCCGACAAAGATAAAGATCAGAATCAAGCAAACGCTCCAGACGGCGAGGGCGCCCGGAAACTTGGATAAAAGCGCGAGGATGACCCCCAATTGCGCTGAACAGGGAATGGCAAGGGCCAGGAGAACCGTGGCAATGATCCGCTCCCTGACCGTCTCCAGGGTCCTGGTCACCATGGTGGCCATGGTGTCGCATCCAAAGCCGAGCACCATGGGAATGACCGCCCGGCCGGTCAGGCCGAACTTCTTGAAAAGCCGGTCCACGAGCAGGGCCAAACGGGGGAAATAGCCGCTATCCTCCAGGACGGAGAAAAACAGAAAAAAGGTCGTGACAATGGGCAAAATTATCCCGACCGCGTAGCGAAGGCCGAGGGTAATGATTCCGTACTCCCCGACAAAAAGCTCCTGAATGATCTGCCAGGGAATGGTATTCATCACCAGATTGGTGATCCAGGGATTGAAATACCCTTCGAACAGTGTTCCCTCCAGATAATCGACAAGTGTCCCGGCTCCAAACACGCCGACAAACTTGTACAGACCGAAGTACAGTGCAATGAGCAGCAGGGGTATCCCGGTCAGAGGCTTTACCGCCCAACGGGAAAGGCGTTCGCCAAAACCTGTTTTTCTTTCTTTCGGCTCATGAAAAACCCTGTCGATGAGTCCTTTGACCACCATCCTGCGCTCCATGGAAAGCTCAAGATGGAATGAGTCGCGCCGGGCAAAAAGCTTTTCCCTGACCTTTTCCTCAATAAGGGAATAGCCGTCTCCTTCTTTTTCTCGAACCAGGCTCACGACTTCGTCGTCCTTCTGAAGGAGCAGAATGACCAGGGATTTCTTGGATAGCGAATAGCTGCCGGAAAGGAGAGACATAATCTCCAGGAGGTCGGATTCCATGCGTCTGCTGTAGCCAAATACGGCATGTCGCTTGTGATCATAGCGGAGGATAGCCTCACGCAGTTCAGGCAGGCCCTTCTTTTTAGCAGCCGAAGTGCCGATAACCGGCACACCGAGCTTTTCCTGCAGAAGGGGGAGATCAATGGTGAGGCCCATTCTTTCCGCCTCATCCATGATGTTTACCACCAGGATAACCGGCAGTCCCGCTTCAATCAGCTGGAGTGTCATGGCAAGCATGCGCTCCAGGTTTCGCGCATCCAGGACATGGAGCACCACATCGGGAGATTCATGGAGCAGTATCTCCCGGGCAACCCTCTCTTCTTCGGTAATGGGAAGAATTGAGTACATCCCCGGGGTATCGATGATCTCGCACTGCACGCCATCGACTACCACCGTTCCTCTTGCCACTTCGACGGAAGTGCCGGGATAATTGGAAACGGTCACATAAGCGCCCGTCAGTGCATTGAAGAGAACACTCTTGCCAACGTTGGGATTCCCCACCAAGGCAACCTTTTTACAGCAGGTACAGGAACCATCGGGGGCTGGGGAGCAGGAAGGTCGCTTTCTAAAATTCAGCATCTGTCTCTCTCACGAATATTGTTTATGAAAATCAGTTTCAGCAACAAGGTACACTGATTTCAAGAAATACTGCTATTTTCTGCATTTGGAGCAAATACCGTAGAGTTCCATCTTGTGAGTCTCAACCAGAAATCCGAATTGCGCGGCAATTTCCTGCTGCAAATTCTCAATCGTCTCGTTCTGAAATTCCTGTACGGATCCGCATCGGGTGCAGACCATGTGATCATGGTGCTCTCCTTCAGCAACATGCTCGTAGCGTGACTGACCGTCGCCGAAATGAATCTCCCGGGCAATACCCGCTTCCGCAAAGAGCTTCAAGGTCCGGTACACGGTCGCATAGCCGATGGCGGGATTTTTTGCCCGGACCTTCAGATAGAGCTCTTCGGTGCTTAGATGGCTATCAGAGGCAAGAAAACACTCAAGAACCAAATCACGCTGACGGGTGGACTTGAGCCCTCTTGCGGTAATAAAATCCTGGAACTGTTTCTTCTTGGCACGTTTCACGGGCACGTCTCCAATTGAAAATGATAATCATATTATTAAAGTGTTACGAACAAGTCAAGAGTTTAATCCTGTGGCACGCATCCCTGACCAGGACAGGGTCATGCGCTTCGGTTGACTCCCCTTCCTACTTGGGGTAATCTGCCATTATAGTGCTGACTGCTCCAAGACCTTTGAGCATAAAGAAAATATCGGGACATCCATGAAAACTAATTTCTCGCATAACACCTACTTTCCCTTCGAAATCCAGATATCCGGCACCATGTGGAAAAAACTGGACCTCTCCAACCTGGTTGCGGACCTTGCCAACCGACCGGCCCCGCCGGCAATTCTCTATTACCGGCAGCTGGCAGATCGCCTGAATCGGCATGCGGCAAGGGAATCATTCCGGGCAAAACCGGGAGAATTGCAACTCTTCGCATTGATGAACAAGATTTTCCGCTACCTGTTCAGGTGCTACCTCGACGATCAGCATCCGCTCCTGGAGGAAATGATCCTGACCGCGGGAAATCTTGACTTCACCAGCGGTCCGCTTGCCCAGGTTATTCAGCATTTTATCGAGCTCTATCCGCCGGTCGACCTGACCGGGAAGCAAGTCGTCACACCGAAGAAGTATCTGACAAGCGACACCAGGCGATTCACCAAAAGGCGTCACATAGTCCGGGAAACCCTTTTGCTCCGGCTATTCATGGAGAATCCAGCGCTGACCGCATACCGACCCCTCTTTGATGATCGTCAACTGGCCACCATCTCACCCTATGCCACGGTGACGTCACTCCTGGACAGGGAATTCGAAAAGGGCCCACCCTGCGCACCATTCGAACTTCCAATCCTTGAATTGCTGCGAGCACCACAAAAGGCATGTCCCGATTCGCTTGCCGGACAGCTGGAGTTCATCAGAAAGTACTGGGCGGAACTACTCCCCACCGAAATGCTCAGCGAACTAGTATCCGCTTTCGATACCGTCAGCGAGGAAGAAAGGGCACGAGGGGACGGCCCTGGCCCGCCTGTGGTGCTAGAATTCTCCTCACACACCAAGGGAAAATACGCCCTGTTCCCAACAGAGGAGTACCCTGAACCGGAAAGATTCTCCCTGGACAAGGACTGGATGCCGAACGTGGTCCTGATTGCCAAGATGGCGTACGTCTGGATGGGCCAGTTAAGCGGAAAATATGGCTGGCCGATACAACGTCTGGATGAAATTCCCGATGCGGAACTTGACACCCTTGCTTCCTGGGGATTCACCGGTCTCTGGCTGATCGGGGTCTGGGAACGCTCACCTGCTTCGCGGAAAATCAAGCAATTTTGCGGTAACCCGGAGGCAATTGCCTCTGCCTACTCGCTCTATGACTACGTAATCGCGGAAGATCTTGGCGGCAACAGTGCCTTGGAAAATCTGAGACGGCGGGCAGCTCTCCGGGGGATTCGGTTGGCAAGCGACATGGTCCCCAACCATACCGGAATCGATTCCCGCTGGACCCGCGAGCACCCGGACTGGTTCGTCCAGCTTGAGTATCCGCCCTACCCCGGCTATCGCTTCGAAGGTCCGGATCTCTCCTCCACGCAGGACATCAGTCTGCGAATCGAGGACGGCTATTGGTCAAAGACCGATGCAGCAGTTGTGTTCCAGCACGTGGATAACCGAACCGGTCGGGTCCGCTATATCTACCATGGGAATGACGGCACCAGCACCCCGTGGAACGACACGGCACAACTTAACTACCTCGTTCCAGAAGTTCGGGAGACGGTCATCCAAACCATTCTCCATGTGGCCCGGAACTTCCCCATTATCCGTTTTGATGCTGCCATGACCCTGGCCAAAAAACATTTTCAGCGACTGTGGTTCCCCCAGACCGGACTTGGCGGCGGGATTCCGTCCCGCGCCGAACATGCCCTCACCCGGGCACGGTTCGACGAACTCTTTCCGAAAGAGTTCTGGCGCGAAGTGGTGGACAGGGTTTCCGTCGAAGCCCCGGACACCCTGCTCCTCGCCGAGGCCTTCTGGCTTATGGAGGGATATTTTGTCCGGACTCTCGGCATGCACCGGGTGTACAACAGCGCTTTCATGAATATGCTGAAGATGGAGGAAAACGCCAAATACCGGCAAACCATCAAGAATGTCCTGGAATTCAATCCGGAGATTCTCCAGCGATTCGTCAACTTTATGAATAATCCCGACGAAAAGACCGCGGTCGAACAGTTCGGTAAAGAAGGTAAATACTTCGGCGCTGCGGTGCTCCTGGTCACCATGCCCGGTCTGCCAATGTTCGGACACGGTCAAATAGAAGGTCTTACCGAAAAATACGGCATGGAATACCGAAGAGCTTATTGGTCGGAAGAGATCGATCGCCATCTGGTGCAGATGCACGAACAGCAGATTTTCCCGCTCATGAAAAAGCGTCGCCTCTTCAGTGGTGCCGCGAACTTCGTTCTCTACGACTTCCAGGTCGGCGACACGGTGGACGAAAACATCTTTGCCTATAGCAATTCCTGCGAAAACGAACGGGCACTCATTGTCTATCATAACCGTTTTGCAACCAGTTCCGGCTGGATTCGCACCTCCAGCGCCCGCGCAGTTAAAGATGCTTCCGGCGAAACCCGGCAACTGCGGACAACGCTCGGGGAGGCTCTTGGTATCAATCCGGACGGCAGGTACTACTATCGCTTTCGCGACTCAGCCAGTAGCCTGGAATACCTTCGTCACGGAAGGGAACTTACAGAGCAGGGACTTTTCCTGGAGTTGAATGCTTTCGAATGCCATGCTTTTCTTGATTTCCGGGAAATACGGGACGACGACTACGGAACCTGGGGGAAACTCTGCCATGCGCTTGCAGGAAGTCCGACGGCAAGCCTCGACGAAGAACACCGTCAGATCCAGTTTTCCGGAACACGGGCTACCCTTGCCGAGCTTGTCGCCATCGTGCCGAACGTGTTCTTCAACCTTTTTGATTCGGCCGTTTCAGAGTCGAATTGCAAGGAGGCAGAACACACACTCCAGGAACAGCTGGAGAAATTTCTAGTAAACCTCCAAGGGGAAGGAAGTCTTCACCTGGATATTCCGCGCCTGGTACAGGATATTCTGCGGGACATGACCGCCCTGCTCGGCATTCCGCGCCTAAAAAGTCGCAAAAAAGGTTGGAAGACGGCTCGGGAAGCCGTAGTGGCACTCCTGGACCCAGGAAAGAACTACAACAGCGGGACACTATCGCTACTCGTCATCACCCTCCAGCACCTGTCCGACAGCCTGGGAGAAAATTTCCGCGAACACCCGGAAACGATTGTTTCGGAGTTTGCCTTAACAAGGACTCTTGCGTCCTGCTTCGGACAGGTATCAGGCTCGACACCCGGTTTCCATCCTTCCGCCGCGGGCAACGGTCAGGATTTGCTTCTAACAATCATGCTTGCCCACAACGCCTTTTTCTTGAATCGAACGGAAATAGCGGACAACGATGCACGGCTGAAACGACTGTTTGCAGATGATGGCGTGCGGGAATTCCTGCATGTTCATCAAAGCGAAGGCATTGAGTGGTTTAACAGGGAAAGATTCGAAGAGCTAGTGAAGGCTCTTTACCTGACAGGCCTCTGCACTCTGTTGACGAAAGATACTCTTTCGGCGGAGATCATCAGTGAAACCATCCGTATTCTTAATGAAGTTCAGGAATATTGTGACAAGGCAGAAAAGTCAGGCTACCGCACACAGCAATTTCTGCATACTACGAAATAACGGCACCTAGGAGTCTGTGACATTTGTGAGAAATTATCTATAGCGTGATTTTCGTCTCTATGGTAAAAAATGAACTGCACGCTTTCTTTCAAAAGGAGAGATTACAATGATTGTGACGATCAAACTGTTTGCCACTTTCCGAACCGGCCGTTTCGGAGAGGAAACACGGGAGTATAGCGCTACTACAACCGTGGGAGACATTCTGAAGGAACTGAACCTCCCCGTTGACGAGATTGGCGCGACGCTGATTAACCACAAACACGTGGAAGAAGACCAAACGCTGCTGGATGGTGATACATTGTCGATATTCCCCCTCGTTGGCGGAGGCTAGAGATGGAAGAGGTCCGCTCTTTTTTGCTCAAACAGGCGGAGGGTGATCTTCTTCCCTGGAAACATCATCTTTTCGCCTCTACCCACTTCGGTTTAACCATGGGACAGGTGGAAAAGTTCGCCCTGGAATCGGGGCTCCTGCCATCCCGCTACCAAAGAAATCGCAAGACAATTTCAGTCGAAGAACAGCTGCGACTCTTTCAGACACATGTGGCCGTAATCGGTTGTGGCGGCCTCGGCTGTTACATCATCGAGGAGATGACACGGCTTGGTATCGGACACATAACAGCTGTGGACCCCGATGTCTTTGAAGAGCACAACCTGAACCGGCAACTGTATGCAACCCCCGCCATGCTGGGTCAACCGAAGGTGGAAGCGGCACGAGCACGCGTTACGGAAATCAATCCGGCAGTGACCCTCCTCCCGCTCAAATGCGCCTTCGGCAAAGTCAATGGTGCCGATATTCTGCAGGGCGTCGATATCGTCGTCGACGCACTAGACAGCATTCCGATCCGACTGGAACTGTCCGAAGTCAGCTCCGAAATGAATATCCCCATGGTTCATGGCGCAATTGGCGGCTGGTACGGTCAGGTTGCAACCCAGTTCCCCGGTGAGGACACCCTGCGGAAGATTTATAACCGCTCAGCCAACGGTACGGGGGTTGAAAAAGGCTTGGGGAACCCATCATTCACTCCGGCAGTTATCGCCAGCCTGCAGGTCGCCGAAGTCTGCAAAATTATCATCGGCAAAGGCACGACTCTTGGTAAACGTAAACTTCACATAAACCTGCTGGATATGGAATTTGTCGAGATTCAGTACTAGAAGCCTGTCGGACTTAGGGCAAATAATAAAACCGGAATTCCCCTCTACCAAATTGTGATCACGGTAGAGGGAATATTCCGGTTTTTGTTTTTCAGCGCTACCGCCTGTTAGTGGCCCGCGACTCTGATATTATAAACCTTCCTTGACCGTTACCTTTTTGATATTTAATCGATTCAAGGCATTGATGTATGCCTTTGCAGAGGCCTCAATAATATCGGTGGATGAACCCCGGCCAACCACGGTCCGATCATGCTCGGAAAGTCGAACGGTGACCTCTCCCAGGGCATCGGTACCACCGGTGATAGAGCCGACGGTGTACTGGAGAAGTTTGGCCTTGGTTTTGGTAAGTTTCTTGATCGCCTTGAGGGTTGCATCAACCGGCCCATCCCCCAGTTCCGCAGTCCTCACGGAAATATCATCGATTTCCATCTGAACGGTTGCAGTTGCCACGGCAAAAGAACCGCAGGTAACAGTAATATGGCTGAGCTTGTATTTTTCAGGCACTCGCATCACCTCATCGGCAACGATGGCATCAAGGTCCTCATCGAAGATTTCCTTTTTCAGGTCAGCCAGGTTTTTGAAGCGTTCGAATGCCTTATTCATCATCACGTCGTCCAGTTCGTACCCAAGCTCCTCCAACCGCTTCTTGAAGGCATGCCGCCCGGAATGTTTGCCGAGGACCAGGGCATTTTCTTTCAAGCCAACGGATTCCGGCGTCATGATTTCATAGGTGGACTTATCCATCAGCATGCCGTGCTGATGGATTCCTGCCTCATGGGCAAAGGCATTAGCACCGACGATGGCCTTGTTCGGTTGCACGGCGATCCCGGTAACAGTGGTCAGAAGGCGACTGGCAGGGGTCAACTGTTCGGTAACGATATTGGTCTTGAAGGGTAGTATGTCGTGCCTGGTTTTCAAAATCATGACCAGTTCTTCAAGTGAACAGTTGCCGGCCCGCTCACCAATCCCGTTTATGGTACATTCAACCTGCTCCGCCCCCGCTTGTATTGCCGAAATAGAGTTGGCTACCGCAAGACCCAGATCATTATGACAGTGCACAGAAATGATTGCCTGATCAATATTGGAAACATTCTCCTTCAGATACCTGATAATGTTATGGTATTCAAAGGGAATCGTATAGCCGACCGTATCGGGAATATTAACCACGCAAGCCCCGGCATCGATGACCGCCGCAACTACTTCCGCCATGAACTTCAGATCGGTGCGAACCGCATCTTCACAGGAAAATTCCACGTTAGGAGTATATGCCCGGGCATGCTTCACCGCCTTTACCGCAGCTTCAAGGACCTGGGCAGGTTTCAACTTGAGCTTGTATTTCATATGGATATCGGAAGTGGCGATGAAGGTATGGATACGACCATTCTCTCCTGCATACTGGAGAGCTTCCCAACCCCGGTCAATATCCTTGACGTTGGCCCGGCAAAGCCCGGCAATCTGAGGGCCTTTAATGGTTTGCGCCACCCTTTTCACCGCTTCGAAATCACCTTCAGAGGCAATGGGGAAACCGGCTTCAATAATATCCACATTGAGCTTTTGCAGCTGTTTTGCTATACGGAGTTTCTCTTCGATGTTCATGCTGGCGCCCGGTGACTGCTCACCGTCCCTCAACGTCGTGTCAAATATCTTGATGGTTTTTGCCTTTGCCATAAAAACCTCCCTTCAATACACCGGTTTAAGTAAAAAAGCCTCCGCCCCTTCAAAGGGGCGAAGGCTTAGCTTCGCGATACCACCCTAATTCATCCGCAACTGCGGATCTCATTGAACCCTTAACGCGGGACACGGCTTCGGCTACATGCTGGTTCGCCGAAACAGCTCCAAGGCGAGTTCACCCCCCCCTTGACACCGGTTCGCACCACCCACCGGCTCTCTGGAGAAAAGATAAGGGATTACTACTCCTCTTCACAGCCTTTTCAAATTGTAGTTCAGATAATATGAAATCGTTGCGCTGCTGTCAAGAGCCAACAACGATTTTTCTAACTGTGGCCTTTGTGCATAATTTTTTTCAGCCGTCTTCTGCGCGGGTAGGTCATGATATACCCGATAGGACCGGAGAAAGTATAGCAGATGAAAACGATGAAGAGCATCAACACCGGCTCGGCTGCGATCACTATCAGCAGAAGAATGGCAAGCACCAGAAAGATAAAGGGCTGCCGTTTGATAATGCTGGGATCCTTGAATGAGTAGTACCGGAAATTGGATACCATGAGGAATGCCAACAGGTAGATCAGGAGCAGAATTGCCAGCTTTTTGAACGATCCGGGCCAGCCGAAATGGTAAAAAAGGAGAACCATCGCCGAAACCATACTGGCTGCCGCCGGAATTGGAAGACCGACAAATCGCTTGCTCTCGACGGTATTGACCTGAACATTGAAACGGGCGAGGCGAAGGGCGCCGCAGACCACAAAGAGGAAGGCAGCCAGCCAGCCGAGCCGGCCAAAGGGCTTCAATGCCCAGCAGTACATGAGGAGGCCGGGTGCCACACCGAATGCCACCAGGTCGGCCAGGGAGTCGTACTCAACCCCGAACTTGGAAGAAGTTCCCGTCAAGCGCGCCACCTTGCCGTCCAGCCCATCGAAAATTGATGAAATCAGGATCCACAAAGCTGCCACATCGTATTTTCCGTTGGTAGTGGCAATAATTCCGTAAAAACCGGCAAAAAGAGTCCCCGTGGTAAAGAGGTTCGGCAGAATGTAGATACCTTTCCGCATCCCTTCAGCCATGTCGATCTTTTCACTGGTTTGAATCTTTTCACTGGTATCTAGCTTTTCAGTATTCATGGCAAGCACCCGAGAACCGTTTCTCCCGCCACTGTCTTGTCGCCGATCGCAACCTTCAGATCAAGATCTTTCGGCAGATACACATCCAGGCGGGAGCCGAAGCGGATCAAACCATACCGGGAGCCACGGCGGAGGACATCACCTTTTTCCGGGTACGAAATTATCCTCCTTGCAATGAGACCGGCAACCTGAACCACCACAATCTTTTGACCTTTTTCCGTTTCAAGAACCATCCCGCTTTGCTCGTTTTCAAAGGTGGCTTTTTCATCACGGACATCCAGGAATTTCCCGCGCACATAGAATGTGTCCGAGACCCGGCCCGAGAGGGGAACCCGGTTGATATGAACATTGAAGACCGACATGAAAATGCTGATTTTGAGCATCTCCTCGCCAAGGTGCTTTTCAGGGGCATTCCCGAGAAAAATTACTACTCCGTCCGCGGGCGAAAGGACCAGGTTCTCACCCTCCGGGCTAAGACGTTGCGGATTCCGAAAAAAATAGGCGATAAAGAAAGTTACGCCGAGCGCCAAAAGCGCCGGAATCTTCCATGAGAGAAGTGCAAAAACAAGTGTTACAAAAGCAGCCCCAAGAACAAAGGGATATCCTTCAACGGCTATCGGTGTATTTTGATTTCGCATTGTATGTCAACCTCACATAGGATCCTGTTGGACTTAGAAAATCGTCGCGAAAATTCGATTGGTGGAGGTCGGTTTTGTCGAGATTGCAGGACAACAGTTGTACTATTGCCCAATAAAGTGGCGGAACATGGTTCGTCCAGACGAATTTACAGCAGATTTACCCTAAGCCTGACAGGCCCCAAACCCTTCGGCTGATAAAGAAAGGCCGGATATGGCTCATGGATGACCCATGGCCCTGAATCCGGCCTCTCTTCATCTCGCAGTTACTCTAGTTTTTCGATTTGTCGACAATTTTCGAGGAACCAATCCATGACATCATGGACCGAAGCCGTGCGCCGACCTCTTCGATAGGATGCTCTGCTGCTTGACGACGAAGGGCGCTGAAGACAGGTTTGTTGACCTTGTTTTCCAGCATCCACTCCTTGGCAAATTCTCCGGTCTGGATCTCTGCGAGGATCTGTCTCATTTCGTCCTTGGTGTCCTCGGTGATTACGCGGGGGCCGCGGGTCAGATCGCCGTATTCAGCAGTGGTGGAGATGGAGTAGCGCATATTTGCGATGCCGCCTTCGTAGATCAGATCAACAATCAGCTTCAATTCATGGAGGCACTCGAAATACGCCATTTCAGGAGCGTAGCCAGCTTCCACGAGGGTCTCGAAGCCGGCCTGGATCAGGGCGCTGACACCACCACAGAGTACTGCCTGCTCGCCGAAAAGATCGGTTTCAGTCTCTTCACGGAAAGATGTTTCGATGATGCCGGCTCGGCCGCCGCCATTTGCAGAGGCATAGGCAAGCGCAACGTCTCGTGAGTTACCGGCCGGATCGTGATGAACTGCGATAAGGCTGGGTACTCCGCCGCCTTTTGTATACTCGTGACGTACCAAGTGGCCCGGACCTTTGGGAGCAACCATGATGACATTGATGTCATGGCGAGGAACAATCTGGCCGAAATGAATATTGAAACCATGGCTGAAGGCAAGATAGGCACCCTGCTTCACATAGGGACCAATCTCTTCCCGATAGACATCGCCCTGGATCTCGTCCGGAAGCAGGATCATGATTACGTCAGCAATCTTTACGGCTTCTGACGTGGGGAGAACGGTAAGTCCGGAATTTTCAGCCTTCTTGACCGAAGTCGAGTCCGCACGCAGGCCGACTACCACGTCGACACCTGAGTCCTTAAGATTATTCGCATGGGCATGTCCTTGGGATCCGTACCCAATTATCGCCACTTTTTTGCCCTTGAGTACTTCAAGGTTACAGTCTTTGTCGTAATATATCCGCATTATTTCCTCCTTGATGTATGTACATCCCCGTTATTGGGGCGATACCTTCTGTATGTTCCCTCGGAAAGCCCGTTTAGCCTTTCCAACCTTTAGCGCCGCGAACGATGGCAACCGGCCCTGTTCGCACCAATTCCTTGAGGCCGAGCGGTCGCAGCAGTTCAAGTATCGCATCGATTTTTGACGGTGCCCCGGTCACCTCTATGGTATAACTTTTCGGCGTAACATCAATGACATTTGCCCGGAAAATATCGACAATTCTCAGAACTTCAGCCCTGTCGGCATCCTCAGCCGTCACCTTGATAAGTGCGATTTCCCTCTCAATAGCGCTGCCATCGGTGAAATCAAAGACCTTGATGACATCGATCAATTTATTGAGGTGCTTCGTAATCTGTTCAAGAATCTGTTCATCACCGCGGGTAACGATTGTCATTCGGGAAATTGATTCCTCGTTCGTTGGAGCAACCGAAAGTGAATCGATGTTGAATCCCCGACCGGAGAAAAGTCCTGCAACACGGGACAGGACTCCGAATTCGTTTTCCACAAGTACCGTTATAGTATGTCTCATGGGAAAGTCTCCTCAGTGCGTGAGAAATATAGGTCTTGGAAGAGTATCTTCTCCCGGCAGCTCATGATGCAAGAACCATTTCGTTAAGGGATGCACCCGCAGGTACCATGGGAAGTACCTGCTCCTCCCGCGCTATCTTGAACTCCATGATAACCGGACCAGGGGTTGCCAGCCCTTTCCGGATGGTTTCCGCCACTTCCTCAGGCTTTGTCACGGTAAAGCCTGTCGCCCCGAAAGCCTCAGCCAATTTGACGAAATCGATTGGAAGATCCATGACGGTCTGCGAATAGCGTTTTCCGAAAAACAGCTCCTGCCACTGTCGAACCATCCCGAGATAATTATTGTTCATAATGCAGATTTTTACCGGCAACTTGTTTTGCACCAGCGTCGCCAATTCCTGCAGGTTCATCTGAAAACCACCATCTCCGCAGATAGCTATCACCTGGCGCTCGGTAAAAGCAGCCTGAGCTCCCATGGCAGCGGGAAGACCGTAGCCCATAGTGCCCAAACCGCCGGAAGTGAGGAGGGTCCGCGGCTTGGTAAAGGTAAAGAACTGTGCTGTCCACATCTGGTGCTGTCCCACATCGGTCGCGATGATGGCATCCGGGTCGCAGAGTTCACGAAGTTTCCGAATGACTGACTGGGGTTTGATGACTTCGGCAGACTCTTTATACGACAAAGGATGCTTTGCCTTCCAGCCTTCGATTTCATCAAGCCATGGTTGCACAGCAGCCTTAAACGACTCAACTCCGTCGCTATGTTCCTCAAGGATTTTCAGAAGTTTGTCCAAAACTCCGTGAACTGCACCTACGATGGGCAAATCGACGCGGACGTTCTTTCTGATGGAAGTGGGATCCACATCCATATGTATTATCTTGGCATGGGGTGCAAAAGCCGGGATTTTACCGGTTACACGGTCATCGAAGCGAGCTCCGACAGCCACAAGAAGATCGCAGTGGGTAACTGCCATATTCGCGTAATAGGTACCATGCATACCGAGAAGTCCGAGAGAAAGGGGGCTGTCCTCAGGAAAAGAACCAAGGCCCATGAGAGTCGTGGTAACCGGGGCGTGAAGCGTCTCGGCCAGTTGACGCAATTCGTCATAGGCATTGCCGAGAATCACGCCGCCGCCAACATACAGCACCGGTTTCTTGGCTGCCAGGATCATTGCGGCAGCTTTTTCGATCTGTTTTACATGTCCCTCAACGGTCGGCTTGTAACTTCGCATTTCAATTTTGTCAGGATACTTGAATTCGGTTATGGCAACCTGTACGTCTTTGGGCAGATCGATCAAAACCGGACCGGGACGACCGGTACGGGCGATGTAGAAGGCCTTTTTTACAATTTCGGCAAGTTCTTTGACGTTCTTGACAAGGAAATTGTGCTTCGTGCATGGCCGGGTGATGCCGATGATATCAACTTCCTGAAAGGCATCATTGCCGATGAGAGCTGTCGGAACCTGACCGGTTATGACAACGATGGGGATGGAATCCATGTAGGCCGTTGCAATGCCGGTAACCGTATTGGTAGCTCCCGGTCCGGATGTTGCGATAGCTACACCGACTTTGCCGCTTGCTCGGGCGTATCCGTCGGCGGCATGAACTCCTGCCTGCTCGTGTCGTGGCAGAATATGCCGGATTTCCGGAAAAGAGTAGAGTTCATCGTAAATATTGATTACGGTTCCGCCCGGATAGCCGAAGACCGTATCCACACCCTCCAGCTTGAGGCATTCCAGCAATATTCTCGCACCTGCGAGTTTCATACAATAAACCTCCCGGTAGGAGTTGGGCGAAAGGAACGGAAAATCCTTCCACCATCAGAGAAAAGGTATCCACTACTCTCCCGTGGTAATCGCTCCCGTATAGGCCGAAGTAACCACCTTGGCATACCGTGACAACCAACCAGTCTTGATTTTTGGCTCAGGACGCTGCCAGGCTTCCAGACGTTGCGCAAGAGTTTTTTCATCCACAACGAGTTCCAGCCTGCGATTCGGGATATCAAGCACAATCTGATCACCCTCTTCCACCAGGGCGATCGGCCCGCCTTCCATTGCCTCAGGAGAAATATGACCGATACAGGGGCCTCGAGTACCTCCGGAAAAACGACCATCCGTAATAAGTGCAACTGAATCACCAAGACCAAGCCCCATGATTGCAGCAGTAGGAGCCAGCATCTCTCGCATTCCGGGACCACCCTTCGGGCCTTCATATCGAATCACGACAACATTCCCGGCAACAATCTTGCCATCCATGAGTGCCGTCATAGCCTCTTCTTCCGAATTGAAGCAACGGGCCGTTCCGGTAAATTGCATCATTGCATCAGAAACACCTGACTGTTTGACGACAGCGCCTTTCGGGGCAAGGTTTCCAAACAGGACGGCAATTCCACCTTCTTTCTTCACCGGCTTGTCCACAGGTCGAATCACGCTCTCATCCACCTTATCAATCCCGGATACGAGCTGGAGAGTCGAGAGTCCCATGACCGTCTGGCTGTCTTTCACCCGGTCACCGAGTTGCTTCAAAACTCCGAGAACCCCTCCAGCAACGTCAAGGTCCTCCATGAAGTGCTGTCCGGCCGGATTCATCGAAGCAATCTGCGGAGTCTCACGCGACAAAATGTCGAAGGTTTCAAGGGGTAGATCGACGCCGGCTTCACGAGCAATGGCCAGCATATGCAGAACCGTGTTCGACGATCCGCCAAGGGCAAGGTCGACGCGGATTGCGTTTTCAAATGCCTCGCGGGTCAATATCTGGCGGGGTGTTACCTGGTTTTTTACCAGTTCGACGATTTTTTCTCCGGAGGCGAAGGCAATCCTGCGCTTGAGGGCAGAAACGGCAAGTGCGGTTCCGCAGCGAGGAAGACTCATCCCAAGGGTTTCCGTCAGGATAGCCATGGTGTTGGCTGTGAAAAGTCCCTGACAGGAGCCAACACCGGGACAGGCATTCTCCTCACAGACCTTCAGTTCCTTGGCATCGATAACTCCGGCCTTGTAACGGGCCATGGCCTCGAAGGTATCGGTAACGAACGAGTAGCGACGTCCGTCAGATCCTCGACCGGACAGCATCGGACCGGCAGTCACCACGATTGAGGGAATATTGAGCCGGGCTGCAGCCATCAGCATTCCCGGAGTAATTTTGTCACAATTGGTAAGCAGTACCAGGCCGTCAAGTCGATGCGCCTCTGCGACCGACTCCACCATATCGGCAATCAACTCACGGGTCGGAAGCGAATAATGCATTCCCTTATGCCCCATGGCAATACCGTCGCACACGCCGGGTATGCCGAAGAAAAAGGAATAGCCTCCCCCGGTATGTACCCCCTTCTCGATAAAGCGTTCGAGATCCCGCATGCCTACGTGACCTGGAATCAGGTCGGTAAAGCTGGTGGCAACGCCGATAAAAGGCTTTTCCATTTCGCTCTGGGGAACACCGGCTCCCTTCAGAAGGGCACGATGAGGTGTCCGCTCAAGTCCTTTGGTTATCATGTCACTGCGCATATATCTACACCTCTTGAGTCAAGTCCCCTTTTTACGGGAATAAAGAAGCACCTTAATACATTCGTCCATCACTGTCAATACTGAGAAACCAGGCCTTTATGTCACCAATGCCTTTTTCATGCGTGCCAGTTCCGCCTCAGATGCCCGTAAGTACGAGGGAACAAGCGCGTCTCCTGGCGAGGTAAACTCTCCCCGGCTATAAAGGTCGGCAGCCAGAATGGCTCCTGCCGCGGCACGAGGTTGGTGGCAGACCGATGGAACAAAAATTGCCATTTCTCCCAGTGTATCTACAATCAGATCACGGTAGCGAAGGGCACCACTGCCGATAAACAGCGTAGGAACCCGGATCTGGGCAAGGAGGTCAGCAGGTGGAGCAACACATTCGTCAAGCAGCTTTTCCGGCAGTTCGCGGCAGCGGTACAGTGCGGCATAGACCTCATTTTTCTTCGCGTCGAACATGGGACAGACCGGATATGCCGCGTAGGGCAGGTTCATGGCAAGCATGGCGAGAGAAGAAAAAGCGACAACCGGCTTCCCCGATGCAAGTGCCAGCCCCTTGACGGTTGCAATGCCGATCCGCACGCCGGTAAAAGATCCCGGGCCAAGCGTAACGCCGATGACATCCAGTGAATCTACCGTGAGTCCGGCACTCGTCATGACCAGATCAAGGCCCGTCATGAGGCTCGAGGAATTGTTCCGATCAGGATTGACGAGATACTCGGCAAGAAGGTGCCCGTCTACGGTGACAGCTACGCTGTTTGTGGTTGTAGAAGTGTCAATAGTAAGGATCTTCACATCAGCCCTATCCGACCAGGTACCTGGCAATATCATTATAAAAGGCAAGCACCATGAGCCCCAGCAGCAACGCCAGGCCGATTTGTTGAGCCACTTCACGGGCCTTCAGGTTGACCGGTTTCCCCACTATTATTTCCCAGAGATAGAAAACCAGGTGCCCCCCGTCAAGTATCGGGATCGGCAAGAGATTAAGGAGTCCAAGATTGATACTTAACAGGGCCATGAAAGAAAGAAAATAGACAAGTCCCGTTTCGGCCTGTTCACCGGCGGTTTTGGCTATCATTATCGGTCCGCCGATATTATCCACTGAAATGGAACCGGTGAAGATCTTGCCCACGGCAACGACTGTCAGTTTCGTGACATTCCAGGTGTGCTCGCTCCCTTTCACGATTGCGTCGAGTGGGCCCACCCTCTCAGTGACGACTTCCTTCGAAGCCATTACCCCAATAACCGGGGAGGTTACCATATCGCCAAGCAGGTTTTTCGCAGTGCGCATCTCCGGCGTAACCTGCACAACAAAGGTCTTGCCCTCCCGCTCCACAGTCAGAGCAAGGGGTTTTCCGCCACTTTCGGTAATCAACTGAGCAAGATCATTCCAGCGGCTAACCGGCTTGCCATTGATACTCTTGACCCGGTCGCCTTCCCGAAGCCCGGCACGCGCTGCCGGTTTATCTTTCATCACCTCGCCGATCTTCGTGGTCGACGTGGGGATACCGATCATGCAGACAACAACGAAGATCAGATAGGCAAAAATGAGATTGAAGCAAGGTCCGGCTGCCACGATAACCATTCGCTGCAGTGGTGCCTTTGCCATAAAGGAACGGTGAGCATCTTCTTCTGGAAGTTCATCATCCTTGTTTTCGCCGACCATCTTCACGTAACCGCCGAGGGGGAACGCGGAAATACGGTATTCGGTTTCGCCGAACGTCTTGGCGAAAATCTTCGGACCGAATCCCAGTGAAAACGTTTCAACACCAACGCCGAAATATTTCGCAAAGAGGAAATGGCCAAGTTCATGGACAAATATCAATACGCCAAGGACAACTATTGCAGACACTATGCTTGTAATCATGTGTTCTCCCTACAGGCCAAGCAGTTCTCGAGTTTTCTTCCGACCCCAGAGGTCGGCATGCATTACCTCTTCAACAGAACCGAGAGCGTGACCATCATGGGCACTCATCGTTTTTTCGATAAGCACCGCGATTTCAGTAAATTTGATTTTTCCGGCAAGGAAGGCATCGACGGCCACCTCATTTGCGGCGTTCATAACCGCGGGCATACTATCACCGTCTTCGGCAGCCCGGTATGCCAGTTTCAAGGCTGGAAAACGTTCCAGGTCCGGTTCGAAAAAGTTCAGGGAGGCGATAGCGGTCAGGTCAAGACCACGCACTCCGGTCGGAACCCTCTCAGGATAGGTAAGTGCATAGGCGATAGGGGCTTTCATATCGGGAACCCCCAATTGGGCAATGACACAACCGTCAATGTATTCCACCAGCGAGTGGATGATGCTCTGGGGATGGATAACAACGGAAATCCTGTCCAGGGGAAGGTCGAACAACCATTTGGCTTCAATGACTTCGAGCCCCTTGTTCATCATGGTTGCCGAGTCTATCGTGATCTTCCGCCCCATGCTCCAATTGGGATGATTGAGGGCATCGTCAATGGAAACTTCCTGCAGCTTTTCGAGTGGGTACTGGGAAAACGGTCCGCCGGAAGCGGTAAGAATGATTCGCTTTACATCATCACACCGATGACCCTGGAGAGACTGAAAGATGGCACTGTGTTCACTATCAACCGGAAACAGCTGAACACCCTGCTCTTTAACCATGTCCATAATCAGGTGGCCGGCTGTTACAAGGGTCTCCTTGTTGGCAAGCGCGATATCCTTACCGGCCTTGATCGCCGCAACCGTTGGGACAAGACCGGCGGCACCCACGATTGCAGCAACCACCATGGTAGCTTCCTCAGCGGAAGCTGCTGCTATCATTCCCGGAACTCCGTGGAGAATTTCTGTTTTCACCCCGGGCAGCATCTTGCGCAACGCGATTGCCGATTCCTCGGAAATAACCGTCGCGACCTGGGGAGCAAATTCTTCAATCTGTTTCTTCAGGAGTCGTAGATTCTTTCCACCCGTCAGGGCAATAATCTCGAACTTATCTCGATGGGCAGCGACAATTTCCAGGGTGCTGACACCAATTGAACCGGTTGAACCAAGTACGGTAAGCTTCTTCATGGTAATCCTCGACAGATTCTCATTCAATCAGGGTTTCGGTATGAAACTAGGATAATGCAATCCTGCGGCTATTGCCAGCAAAACAAAAGTTTTCCCGGACCGCTCATGAACTGAGTACTGCCTTCTCGAAGTTTTCAAAAGAGTAAATACTACGCTGCAACCGGTTCACTTCTCGTGTGTATTGTATGAAGGAATTTTCCGGGTTGTCAGGAACGGAGCCACAGAAAAGCATCAAAGCGGTCAGAATATGTATCGTACATAGATATACAGCGTCGGGGCAGCAAACAACACACTATCCAGACGATCGAGCATTCCCCCGTGCCCGGGGATTATGTTACCGGAATCCTTTACCCCAAAGCTCCGCTTGAGCAACGATTCAAACAGGTCTCCCAGCTGCCCCAGGAGTCCCACAATGAAGGCTGCCGCAACAGCGTCAACGATGGTAATTTCCGGAAAAAAAGTTGCACTGGCCAGAAGGGCTCCGAGGACGCTGCCGACCAATCCGCCGATCATTCCCTCCACGCTTTTATTGGGGCTCACAATCGGATAGAGTTTCCTTTTTCCCAGGGAGCTCCCCACATAAAAGGCTGCAGTATCCCCTGACATAACGATTATCAACAGAAGAAATATCCACTTGACTCCGTGGTCCATCTCACGCAATAAGACCAGGTAGCTCATGAGTAAGGGAAGATAGAGAAAACCGAGGAGAAACAACCCTGTTTCTCCGGCTGAATGTTTGATATCCCGGATTCTGAAAAGGAAAAAAAGCGCAGAAAAGAGAACCAGCAGCGTCAGACAGAGGGAAAATGGCAAAAGGTCGAAGACAAGTGTCGGTAAAAGGAGCGATCCGGCAAAGGCAGCAACAAAACCGGCGCATTTGCGCTGCGGAAGAGCCATCCGGTAAAATTCGAGGAGTCCTGCTGCCGTTATCCCAAGGATCAGGCAGAAGAACGAAAAAAACCCTGATTTCAGCACAAAAACCAGCAACAGCGGTAGAGCGATCAATCCCGTAATAAGCCGTTTGATAGTTACCCCCTCTTCCGAACTTGATCGCTTATGAGGCCATAGCGACGCTCTCTCGCCTGGTAGTTGGCCAGGGCTTTATAGAATTCTTCCTTGCTGAAGTCAGGCCAGTTTACCTCGGTAAAATACAACTCGGTGTAGGCAATCTGCCAGAGCAGGAAATTACTGATGCGCATTTCTCCACTGGTTCTGATCAAAAAATCAGGGTCGGGTATCTCACTGGTATAGAGGTATGATGACACAAGTTCTTCGGATATCTTTTCCCGGGAAATCTTGCCGGTCAGGACATTATCAACCAGCAGCGTAACAGCTTGAAGAATCTCTTGGCGGGAACCGTAGGAAAGGGCCAGGGTAAGGACCATACCGGTGTTTTGCGAGGTTTTGGCAATTGCCTCACTTACCGCTTTATTGACATCCTCGGGAAGGTCTGTGCGGTCTCCAATAACAGCAAACCTGATGTTATTGGTCATCATACGGGAGGTCTCCTTGGCCAAATACGCTTTCAACAGCGCCATGAGTGCACGCACCTCTGTTTTCGGGCGAAGCCAGTTCTCGGATGAAAAGGCGAATAGCGTGAGGTACTTGATGCCAAGCAGGGAGCTTTCCTCGACAATGGTCTTGACCGTTTCTACCCCTTTCCGGTGACCAACTATTCTTTTCAGCATCCGTTCCTGAGCCCAGCGTCCGTTGCCGTCCATAATGATCGCTAAGTGCCTGGGCAATTTTTCCGGATCGAGTATTTGCATGACTGGTCCTAAAAAAAACCCCCTTTGGTAAAGGGGTTATCAGATGACGCTGAGGGGGAATTACGGGCACTAATGCCCGGAGAACCTCACCAGGAGAGGAGGTACCCTGCGTTTTCTCCTCACAAGATGGTACCTCAGATTTCCATGACTTCTTTTTCTTTGGCAGCCACTACTTCATCAACCTTGGCCACATACACATTTGTGACATCCTGAACATCCTTTTCCGAACGCTTCAAGTCGTCTTCCGATATCTTTTTGTCTTTTTCCAGCTTCTTCAGGGCGTCGATGGCATCTCGACGGATATTCCGGAGAGCGATCTTGGTTTCTTCTGCCAGCTTCTTCAACTGCTTGACAATCTCTTTCCGTCTATCTTCGGTGAGAGGGGGAACTGCCAGACGAATCAGCTTGCCGTCATTTGTCGGAGTGAGACCAATATTCGCGTTGAGAATTGCCTTCTCGATGGGAGGTATCAGCTTTGCCTCCCATGGCTGAATGGTCAAAACCCGAGCTTCCGGGACGGCTATGGCTGCAAGCTGGTTAATGGGCGTCAGAGTATCGTAATAGTTGACTTTGATATCTTCCAGGAGAGCCGTTGTGGCACGTCCGGTTCGAACCTTCTGATACTCTTTGCGGAGTGCATCGAGGGTCTTTTCCATATGACTTTTCATGGAAGCGAGGACATCTTTTGTCATATTACTCTCCTTTTACGATAGTTCCAATTTCTTCGCCAAGGACAACCTTCATAATATTTCCTGCGGTGGTAACATCAAAAACGATGATCGGCAGACCATTATCCATACAGAGTGACGTGGCAGTGGCGTCCATCACCTGAAGCCCTTTCTTCAGCACGTCAATATAACTCAGCTGGGCGAATTTCAAGGCGTTGGGGTCTTTCTTCGGGTCCGCGGAATACACGCCATCTACCTTGGTCCCCTTCAGGATTACCTCGGCACCGATCTCCATTGCCCGGAGACTTGCTGCCGTATCAGTGGTGAAGTAGGGGTTTCCCGTTCCTGCGCCAAGAATGATGATTCGTCCCTTTTCCAGATGCCTGATGGCGCGACGGCGAATATAGGGCTCAGCCACTTCGCGCATCTCGATAGCAGACTGAACTCGCGTATCCACGCCTATTTTCTCAAGAGCATCCTGCATTGCCAGGGAGTTGATCATGGTGGCAAGCATGCCCATATAGTCGGCGCTGGCCCTGTCCATCCCTTTGGATGAGGCTGCAAGCCCGCGAAAGATATTGCCGCCACCAATAACAAGGGCCACCTCGGTTCCGCAGGCGATTACATCCTTGATCTCAGCCGCTATGTCCGTGATGGTCTTTGGATCAATACCATATTTCTGCTCGCCGGCAAGAGCTTCACCGGACAGTTTCAACAGTACTCTCTTGTACCGCGGTCTGTTCATAATTCTAGCAACTCACTCTCCCGTCGAGAAAGAATCCCCTCTGACGGACATCAGAATATGTGCTGACAAAACCCTGTCAAACGAAAAGGCCGGAATCCGGAAAGAATAGCTCTCCGGATTCCGGCCCACTACAAGAATAAAATTATGCGCCAACTGCCGCAGCAACCTCAGCAGCGAAGTCGCTCTCTTTTTTCGCAAGACCTTCGCCGAGAACGTACCGTGCGAAACGACGTATGGACATATTTTCACCAATAGTGGCAATGGTCTCATTCAGATAGGTCTGGATAGTCTTGTCCGTATCCTTCACGAAAGTTTGCTCCAGCAGGCAAATTTCACCGTAGAATTTCGATATCTGGCCTTCGACGATTTTCTCGATGATATTGTCCGGTTTGCCGGTTTCCTTGGCCTTGGCTCGATAAATCTCCTTTTCTCTTTCCAGGAGCTCGGCACAAACCTCTTCACGTCTCACAAACTGGGGTGCTGCTGCCGCGATATGCATGGCAACATCCTTGACAAAATTCTGGAAGGCCTCATTCTTGGCAACGAAATCGGTTTCGCAGTTCACTTCCACCAGCACGCCAATCTTGCCACCGGCATGAATATAGGAACCAACGGTGCCTTCGGTCGCAGCACGACCGGCTTTTTTGGAAGCAGCGGCAAGGCCCTTCGTTCTCAAATAATCGACAGCCTTCTCCTGATCGCCACCGGTTTCGGCTAAAGCCTTCTTGCAATCCATGAGACCGGCGCCGGTCACTTTCCGCAATTCGCTCACCTGTGCAGCTGTAATAGTCACGTGTATCCTCCTCCACGGGCGCGGGATACTCCCTTGCCGTGTTACCATACGTTATATAAATGTGCTTGATTTCTTACCGAAAACAACTCCGTTGCCCGGATCTTCAGATCCGGGTCGGAATGCTCACCATTAGGCAGGTGTCACATCCTCGGCAACCGTTTCCACCGGAGCTTCGGCAACAACAGCCTCAGCCTGAGTCTCGCCTTCTGCGTCAGTCTGCAGATCGATCTCCCTGGCCTGGACACCTTCAATGATGGCGTCGGCTATCTTGCTCGAAAGAAGACGAAGTGCTCGTATCGCATCGTCATTACCCGGAATGATATAGTCAATGGGATCAGGATCACAGTTGGTATCGACCACAGCAACAACCGGAATGCCCAGTTTTTTCGCCTCGGAAACGGCAATTGTCTCATTCTTCGGGTCCACAACAAAAATAGCGCCCGGCAATTTGTTCATGCCCTTGATACCGCCAAGCGACTTCTCAAGCTTCTGACGCTGCTTCTCAAGGCTGAGGATTTCTTTCTTGGTGTAGCCCGCAATCGAGCCGTCGGCAACCATTGCATCAAGCCGCTTCAAACGGTCGATACTCTGGCGCACCGTGGCAAAGTTGGTCAGCATGCCACCAAGCCAGCGCTGATTCACATAGAACATATTGCAACGCTGCGCCTCTTCGGCAATGGAATCCTGAGCCTGCTTCTTGGTGCCGACAAAGAGAATGGTCTCGCCCGCTTGAGCGGTTTCTCTGATAAAGTTATAAGAATTCTTGAACAGTCGTACCGTCTTCTGCAAATCGATGATATAAATACCATTTCTCGCTCCGAAGATGTACGGCTTCATTTTCGGATTCCACCGCTTGGTCTGGTGACCGAAATGGACACCCGCTTCCAACAACTCTTTCATGGTGATACTTGACATGATTCTCTCCTTTGGTTTTCCCTCCGCACCCTCGACACCTCCGGAATCCGCACGGAGCGGACACCACCGGAAAAAAAAGGGGGCGTGTGTGGTTAAATAGCAAATCTGTTTACCATAAACAGCCATGATTTAGCAAGGAAATTTTTCAATCCACCCCCTGCCTCAGCCTTGACGAAAAGCATCCGACCGAAGGGCTCCTGATAGTTCAACACCTGCAACGGTTGCTATTTCAGCGATGCTCATGTATCATGCCCACCGCCATGAAGAAAACCCTTTACCTGTATATTTTAAAGGAAATTACCGTTCCTTTTCTCCTCGGTTTCGCCGTTTTTACTTTTGTCCTTCTCATGGGAAGGTTCATGAACCTGGCTGACCTGGTAATCGCGAAAGGCGTTCCCGTTTTCGATGTTGCCCGGCTTCTGCTGTACATGCTGCCCTCTTTCTCGTTCATTACCATACCCATGGCATTTCTGCTGGCATTACTCCTCGCATTCGGCCGACTTTCCGCGGACAACGAGATAACTGCCCTGAAAACGGGAGGACTAAGCCTCTACGGTATCCTGCCACCCGTCATATTTTTTGCTTTTATTGCCTATCTCGCCACCACCGTTATTACGGTTTACGCACTCCCTTGGGGAAACACCGCTTTCAAGACACTTCTCTACGATGCTATTAATGTCCGGATTAATATCAGCCTCAAGGACCAGGTCTTCAACGATGATTTCCCTGGACTGGTCATTTATGTGGCCCGACACGACGAAGCCACACATAAGATCTCCGGCGTACTGATTTACGACGAACGGAATTCAAGTGAACCCTCCACCATATTCGCCCGAAGCGGACTGATCATGACGGATCCTGACAGGAAAACCCTTCGTCTCCGCCTACTTGATGGCGGAGTCCACCGCCTGCAAGGAAAATCGGACTATCAGCTTATGGAATTCGACAGTTATGACCTCAGCGTCAACTTCAATCAGACCTATAAAATTGTGCCGACCGCCAATGAGCTCGACATGACCTTTAAAGAATTGAAATACGCCATGAAACTTACCGGGTTCGCCGAGAGCATCATGCGTGATCTCCACCTGGAGTTCCATCGCCGCCTGGCCTTCCCTTTCGCCTGCTTTGTCTTTGCCCTCATCGGAGTTCCCCTCGGACTTCAGAACCGACGCTCCGGCAAGTCATCCGGCTTTTCTCTCTGCCTGGCAGTCCTCCTGACCTACTATATTGTTCTCTCGATCGGCAAAACCCTGGGACAAAAAGCTATCGTCTCGCCGATTGTTGCCATGTGGCTGCCGAATCTCCTGTTTATTGCTCTCGGCATCTATCTTTTCAAAAAAACCGCTGCGGAACAGCGAATGACAATTTTCGATTTGCCAACACGGTTCGTGGCCTGGGCACAAGACCGCTTCGCTTCGTGGAGAAAGAACCGATGACCGTGCTTAGCCGCTATATCACGGCAACCTACCTCAAGCTTCTCGCGCTGACTGCGGGTTCCTTCGTGGCAATCTATCTTGTTATCGATTTTCTGGAAAAGATCAGCCGCTTTTCCCAGGCGAGCGGCAAGCCCCAGTACATCCTGATTTTCTATTTGTTCAAGATACCGGCAATCATCAATCAGGTCATGCCCCTGGCCATTCTCATGTCAACCCTGCTGACCCTTGGCATCCTTTCACGCTCAAGCGAGATAGTCGCAATGCAAAGCTGCGGTATCAGCCTGAAACGGATTGCGAAACCATTGCTCGTCATTGCTTTCTTTCTGAGCATTTTCACCTTTTTCTCCAACGAAGCAATAATTCCCAACACCTCGCAGAATATGAAATATGTTGAAGAAGTTTTGATTCAGGGAAAAAGCCCAAACACTTTTTTTCGTCTCAACAACATTTGGTATCGGGACAATAATTACATCCTGCAGGCACGGCTCTTTATTCCGGACTCATGGACCTTGAAGGGAGTGACGCTCTGGCAGACAACCGATGAAATGCATCCGAGCAAACGCCTGGAAGCGGAGGATGCGGTCTGGAACGGCTACTACTGGACCTTGAAAAATGTCGTGGAGAGGAGTTTATCAGCTGGCAGGGTAACGGAAACCAGGACGATTGCATCCCTTCCGGTCCCCCTACAGCTCAAAATCAATGACCTCAAGGTTTGGGATAAGTACGCGGAAGACATGGGCTTTTTCAAGCTGAAACGCTATACGGAAAAATTGCGAAAAGCAGGATATGACGCTACCAGATATCAAGCACAGATGTATGCCAAGATATCCATGCCGTTTGCCTGCCTGATCATGGCCTTTGTCGGCATACCGTTCTCCCTGCGCGGGGGACGCTCCAGCGGCATTGCACTTGGAATTGGCCTGAGCATAGGTATTGGATTCGCCTATTTCATTATAAATGCCATCCTTATCTCATTCGGTGAAACAGGGATCCTGCCACCGCTGGTTTCGGCCTGGGCAGCAAATTTTATCTTTGCCCTGTCCGCAATATGGCTTACCCTTACCATGCATCATTAAACAGGCACGAATATCCGCCAGGCAACGGCACAAATAACTACAATATTTCAACAGGTTACGACTTTAAGGTAATTTTAACCGTCCTCTTTCCTTGACATACCACCTTTTCATGGTTTAAGTTGTAGTACTTTCACATAACCCAGCGCGAGTTTTCTCTCCAAGGCACCGGCGGTTTACATGGTGATAAAGCACCATGCGGACACCACTGAATTCTGACGCAGGAACTTTTCATCCTGCCATTCAGACCAGTGGCACCTAAACACCGGCTTCGTTTTAACCCCTGTATCCACACCCCTTAGCCTGACCCCCATTGCCAACACTTTTTGATACTCGCGAATACAAACACCCTGGATAGTATTTTCTGTCCAGTAACTATAATCACTCAAACTAACCGCCACCATTGCGGAAAACCATTGAAAGGAGGTTCACGCCGGAAACTCAGGAATTATTCCACAACGAACAGTAGAATCGTTGGTCCGGCAAAAACCCGAAAAAACCGCCCCCCCCCCCACTTATGAAGAAATTTATTATTTTGTTTACAGCAATCGCACTGGGCGCCATATCATGCGACCAGCCCCAGATTCGTCAAGACCAGCCATCAGTTGTTTTGGCTAACCCCAAGCAGGGGAATGAATTCCGCCTGGCCGTTGAAAAACGGGCACACCTGGAAGAGAGAAGAAGACAGCTGCCCGCAATAATTTCGGCTTTTGCCAAGAGGACGACACCGCTGAGAGCCCGCAAGTTGGGGACACTCTGTTACCTGAAAACCCTCGATACCCCCTTGATGCCAATGGACATCGCTGAAATAGCACTGGCCGAGACCGGCTCGCACGGACTTTCGGCACGAGCGGTTTCATCGAAGGGTGCCATGGGCGTCTGGCAATTGATGCCAAGTCGAGCAAGAAGTCACGGCTTCGACCCCGAGGACATGGTCGACGACGAAAAATGTGCTGAAGCAGCAGTCCGTGAGCTCCTTACCAAGATACAGATGGCAAAGGGCAATCTCCATAGAGCGAAAAAACTCTATTGTGGGGTTGGTCCCCAAGCTAACGCATATGAAGTCAAACGGATTCGTTTCAGACATGAAATATTTCAGGAGATGATGAAGCATCGGTCAATAACGGCGGAAAGCGATACCTACCTTATACTGCGGCCATCCTGAAAATTACCGGGCTCAAAAGTTAGCCACAGGCAGACACTCAGCAGATCCCGCACCGGATCTGCTTTTTTTTATTTACCAACAAACCGGGCGGTTTTCGAGTAAAAAGGCATATACCGGCTCGATCGTAAAATATTCGGAGGCAGTCCCATGAAAAAACTGTTATTACTCTCACTTCTCTTGCTGACAGCCTGTGCCATGACAGTTGAAAAACCAACCGTGAAAATCAAGGATGTCAGATTCGCCGGCGTCGATGGCAGGGGGATCTCTCTGGACTTTCTGCTGGATGTAACGAATCCGAACTCCTTCGACCTCCCCCTCCATGGGTACACCTATGATGTGAGCCTGATGGCAATGCCGCTCGTGCAGGGTGAATCGAAGGAGTCCCAAACCCTTTACGGCAAGGCTTCCACAGACATGCTGATTCCTGTCAGAATTTCCTATGCCGATGTTCTGAAAATTGTTCAACGCACCCCTGGGTTGAAAGAACTTCCCTACCAGTTGAATGCAGACCTTAGCCTTGGAACCCCGCTCGGGAAAATAGCCGTTCCGGTCAGAACAAGCGGATCCGTCACGATCCCCAAGCAATACCAGTCAGGCAGCCTTCTTCGACAATTCGGAAACCTTTTAAAAAGTGCGGACAGGTAAACTTCACTGCAGCTTGAAAGGAAACACTCCATGTCCAACCTGATCCCACTCGTCATCATGGTCTGCGCCGGCGCGGCGGTAGCGCTTCAGCCATCCATCAATGCACGGCTTGCCCAGAAAACAGGTTTACTGGAAAGTGCCTGCATTTCATTCATCGTTGGAACCTTGGCCCTTGTCATCGCATTGCTGATATCCGGAAAAAGCAACGTGAGGGGATTACAGGACGCGGCCTGGTGGGAATGGACGGGAGGGGTTCTTGGTGCCTTCTTCGTATCCGCCACCATTCTCGCCGTACCAAGGATAGGAACCGCCGCAACAATGGCCGTCGCCATCTCGGCGCAACTTCTCACCGCGCTCATCCTCGATCACTTCGGCTTCTTCGGTTTCGGCGGGATGCAAATCGACCTGAAGCGCTCGCTGGGGGCCGTCCTTCTCATGATCGGTGCCTGGCTTATCGTTCGTCGCTGACAAACCTGACCGGGCAACAGGCACACCAGATACTATTCTCCTCAGGCGGCAGATTCAGCCACCGTCTCGCCAATGCAGCTGACATTTTACCTCAGCCCCACAGACCATCAGAGCAGGCCGACTGTATGGAGGAACACGATCGCGACCAGAACAGGCGATATGTATTTGATCAAGAAATGCCAAACCGGATAGAAGTGGAAACGGACCGCTCCCTTTTCGATCTCTTCCTTTGCCAGCCGGGTCGTGAGAACCCAACCGGTAAAGACCGTTATAAGGAGTCCGCCGAGAGGCAGGAGATAGTTACTCGCCAGAAAATCTACCGAGTCGAGAAAGTTCCGATCACCAATGAGGTGAAATTCTTTCAGCAGATTATTGGATAGAGCGGAGGGAACGCCAAAGAGGAAGATGAAAAAACCGATGAGCAGGGTTGCTTTGTGCCTGCTCCATTTCTGTTCATCGCAGTAATAGGAAACAACCACCTCAAGCAGGGAGATAGCCGAAGAAAGAGCGGCAAAGACCAGGAGCAGGAAAAAGAGAACCGCAAACATGTTCCCCGCCGGCATCCGGGTGAAAACGATCGGCAGAGTCTTGAAGACCAGCCCAGGACCACCGGCAGGCAGCATTCCGTAGGTGAAAACGATGGGAAAGATGGCAATCCCGGAGAGAAGGGCAACACACGTATCCATAAAGGATACCGAAAAGGCTGCCGTGGGAAGATTGGTTTTTTCATCCGCATAACTGCCGTAGGTAAGCATCGCTCCCATTCCGAGGCTGAGGCTGAAAAGCGCCTGCCCCAGAGCTTCCAGCATGCCTCGGGAATCAAACTTCGACCAGTCGGGGTAAAAGAGAAAGTGAAGCGCCGCCGGTCCGCCGGGTGAAAAAATGCCATATCCGGCCAGAAACACCAGGATGAGGAAAAGGATCGGCATCATTATCTTATTGGCCCTCTCAAGCCCTTTTCTTACCCCACCCAGGACGATGCCGATTGCCGATGCCATGAATACCGCCTGCCAGAAAAGCTGGCGCAGGTCGGATGACAAGAGTTCGGTGAACAGCTCCGGCACTTTGGATGCGTGTTGACTGCCGAAAGCTCCCCGGAGGGCAAGCCAGAGATAATCCACCGCCCAACCGGCAACAACTCCGTAGTAGGAAAGAATTACGAAACCCGCAATAACCCCAAGCCAGCCAACTGCAGTCCAAGCCCCCCCCTTCAAGGATTTGAAAGCGCCGACAGGGTTCTTGTGGGTATGTCGGCCGATAACCATTTCGCCCAGCATTAACGGAATTCCCACAACAAGAATGCAGAAAATATAGAAAAGGACAAAAGCTCCCCCGCCATGCATCCCGGTGATGTAGGGAAATTTCCAGATATTGCCGAGTCCTACCGCCGACCCTGCCGAAGCCATGACAAACCCGAGTCGACTGGACCAGAGACCTCGTTGCGGCTTGGAACGCTGAGGGATGGGCATGGAACCTCCTATCCGGGGAAAATTGCGGAACACACTAACAAAGTCAGACGGGAACAATGCCGGCGTGGCACTCTCCCCGGTTGTGTATTGTCTGTGCAGGGGGTGCCGGAACTGACGGTTCAGCACTCTCAGAAAACCGCCCTCGCAGGCATCTTTCAAAGACAACGAGAACATCGGGATCAAATTGACTGCGGGAAAACTGTTCCATGATCTTGAGCACCGTATCGGAAGGCATGCCTTTCCGGTATGGCCTGTCGGAGGTCATTGCGTCGTAGGAATCCGCAACGGCAAGAATCCGCGCCTCAAGGGGGATTTGCTCAGCAGCGAGAGAGTCCGGGTAGCCCATGCCGTTATACCACTCGTGGTGATGTCGTATCCAGGAAACGATTTCCTTGAATTCCGCTATCATTGACAGGATCTCGGCCCCCTTGGCTGGATGCTCCTTGATCTTCTCGTATTCTTCGGGCTGGAGCATTCCCGGCTTCCGCAGGATGCTCTCCGGCGTGCCTATTTTCCCGATGTCATGGAGCAGCGAAGCAAGCTCCAGCTTTCGGGTCCGGTCTTTCGGCAGACCCAACTCGTTGCTGATTGCCACGGAAAGCTCCGCAACACGACGGGAGTGGCCGTACGTATACGGATCTTTCGCGTCAATGGCCGTTGCCAAGGCCTCGACAGTGCTCAGAAAAAGCTTGTTGATCTCCTCATAGAGATTGGCTTTCTGCAGGGCTGATGAAACCTCGGAAGCAAAGATTCCCATTAACTGGAGTTCCTGTGACCAGAATTCAACTCCTGAAAGCTTGTCCGTGGCAATCAGCATCCCCACTAACTTCGTGTCGGCAATAAGCGGAACGCAGAGCACACTTTTCGCAGGAAACGGAAGCGTTACTCTGCCGTCGACAGCAATATCACAGACCGTTACCGGTTCGCCCTGGCGAAAAACGTGACCGAAAAGACCCTGCGTGGCGGGAACCCGATACCCGTGCATCGACTCCTTGTCCCTGCCGATAGCGAAGCGGGTAAAAAGTTCCTGCCGCTCCACGTCGAGAAGCATAATAAACAAATTGGTAACGGAGAGGATCTTGTCGGCTTCTTCAAGGACCAGACGGCAGATTCTCTCACTATCCATCTCATTGCCAAGCATTCCCGAGGTCTTTCGGATAAGGGAGAGCTCATCATAAACCCTGACGATCTCCGAAGAAAGGTTCACTATCTCCCCTTCGAGACCCAGAAATGATTCCAGAGAACGGGCAATCCCCGGTGCGATCTCTGGCCCATTTCCCGACTCAAGACACATCTCAAGCGAGCCGACTCTCTTCTCTTTGTAAAACAAGGACTCCGAGCAAAGCTTTTTTCCGTCCCTGCCTGCTGAAGAGGTAAAGGATTCCCTGTCCCGGCAATTGGTCCCCGCACTCATCAACACCTCTCCCTGGCTGTCCAGAATAAGAAGCGGGGCTCCGAAACCCGCAGAAAGACCACCCAAAGCCTCTTCAATTTTTCGTCGAGATATGTTTTGCAAGACATTATCCATGACGCACTCTCCCTACCATTTCAAAATTACTCCAAGCCCTTAGAGTACTCTTTCTCGATTTCTCCTACCAGCTTATACAGACTTTTCGATTCTGACTTGCGGCCCGTAGGACTCATCGTGATCGGTGTAACATACTTATTCAAAGCTGCCTCGAGAATCAGAAAGGTGGGGACATTCCCGGTCCGTGGAGAGGACCTGACCCCTGTCAAAATCTCCTCAAGGCGATCTTTGGCGAACGAGCCGACAAAAATTGCTCCAGGACATGAGCTTCTACAGGTCCTGACAGCCAGAGGGCCTTCATGAAAAAGAACTGACTCATATCCGGCAGCACCAAGAATAACCTGCAAAGTCCTTGATTCATCCCGGTCCGGAGAAATAATCATCACCGGCACTCCCTTCACCTGATAACTTTCAAGGAGTGACTGAATCTCGTATTTGTCGAAGGGTCTTGAGACATATCCGTGCACCGCCAGAGCCGGTTCATCGCCGGCATGAATGTGAAGTGTCGTAAGGAGAATCCTGATTCCTGCATCCCTGGCGCAACGAATCAGTTTTTCCAACTCTTCCCAGTCTTCCGGCACCTCGGTGACAATGAGTCCCGGACGCATCGTTCTGATGATATCGCGCGCCCGAGCGGGAGTATCGGCTCCAAGTGTATGATAGCCGACATCTTCCAGTTTCTTCCTGAGACAGCGCCGACTCACGGTGTCATAGGTCACAACGAGGATTGGCTTGTAATGCACCAGCAGCGGATCCTGCCTGCCGTGGTCATGATGCTCAAAACCAGGAACCGGCTTTGATGCTACCGGCACGGTAAAGAAAAAGGTACTCCCTTTGCCCAGTTCGCTTTCAACCCATATCCTGCCGCCATGGAATTCCACGATTCCCTTTGAGATGCTCAGGCCGAGCCCCGAGCCTTTCGGACGGTTCATGCCATGCTCTGCGATTCGGGTGAATGGTTCGAAGATCAGTTCGCGCTCTTCGGGAAAGATCCCTTCACCTGTGTCCGACACAAAGAACTCCACAAAACCTTCCTTGGCCTGAGCACCAAGCCTGATCACACCTTTTCGGGTAAATTTGACGGCATTATTGAGCAAATTCACCAGAACCTGGATAAGCTGATTTTTCTCTCCGCAGACATCCGGCAAGTCTTCAGTTTTTCCCAGGATCAGTTCCAGCCCCTGTTCCAGTGCCATGGGGCGAATGATCCTCTCGCTCTCCGACAGCAGTTCCGTGGGGATGACAGAAGTAAAAACTGTTCCATGCTTCCCCGAGCCGATTCGGATCAAATCGAGCACCTCAGTGGCAAAGGTGGACATTCGCACGCTTTCGCCATTTATGGTCTGAAGGAACTCTCTCTGGGTCTCTGGTTCGATATCATTGTAGTTCAGCAGTATCTCTGAGTAAGAACGGATTGATGAAAGCGGGGTCCGCAGTTCATGGGAAACATTCGAGAGAAAATCCGTTTTGGTTTTATCGTATTCCTGCAGTTTCTTGTGCGCTTCGGACAATGCGTCCAGAGCGGTCTGCAGGTTCATGTTTTTATGGGTGAGGGCCTGGCTCAGACTGTGAAAAGTTGCAATAGCATTTTCATAACGAAAACGTTCTTGATGGATGTGTCGGGAAATGAACCCTACTGCCAGGGTACAAAAAAAGAAGGCCGAGATTTCGGCAAGATCTGCAGGAAGATGGCCCGGTGCTGGAGATCTGAAGAGGTACAACAGGGGAAACAGGATCGTGAAGGTGAGACCCGCGACATAAAGGGCCCGCGGTGGGAAATAGAGAGCAGAAATTGTCATAAGAGGAAAAAACAGGAATCGCGCCGGACTTTCCGTCCCACCACTCACAAGACATGCAGGGAGAATAGAGAGAACGGAAAGATACAGAAAAGCTGCTCGAAGAGGGTTTTTCATACTCCGGAATCCCCAAGAATGACCTTAACCATTTTCAGAACTTCCTTGGGACTGAAAGGCTTGGTGATGAAACTGTCAGCACCACTGGAAATACTCAGCTCACGATCCAGTTCCTGCCCCTTGCAGGTGAGAATGACAATATGAATATCCTTCAATTGCTCATCCAGTTTAACTGTTCTGCAAACCTCATCTCCTGTCATCTTTGGCATGATCAGGTCAAGGAAGACGATCCTTGGCTTCGCCTCCCTGATTAGCCGCAAAGCGGCGGCACCGTCAGAAGCGGTCTCAACGGTATAACCGTCCCTTTCGAAGACAAAACTCAGTGCCCTGACGATATGGGGCTCGTCATCTGCAATTAAAATGTCGATAGCGGCCATAAATCACCCTAAAAGGACTGGAATTCATATCTCCTAGGGAGTATACATCATATCAAAAATATTACTTCTCATTACCAGCCGAGAATCTCTGAATTACTTTGAGAAATTGTTTCCAATTGGAAACAATTATGAGGCAAGGGGATCGTGACGCATCAATCCCTGACCTCGTTGATCTACAAAGACTTTATAATGCATTGATGATACCGAATTCAACGGAAAAATCAAAGAAGTTGCCTGCTGAGCAGAATTTTCTTGCCATACACCAAACTTTCCCGTAGTGTATCCAGTTGACTGAACAACGCACCGACGGAACACCCCCCGATTCAAGTATCTTTACAGGTAACCCGTCCCAAGCTTCATCGATCACTGACCCCCCCACTGCTTCTGGTTCTATTTCCTGTGGCGCAGTAAATACGGTTGGCGACGATATATCAGAAGCCAGTCAGTATGTGCTGCCACCGTTTCCCTTTCAGTGCACACGTGTGCCCTGCGGTGTCTCACGAAACCCGTTTCAGGGTTTTCCGTCAGGAATCATTTTGTCCTCGATACGGCGCATGGCGTTGTACGCCGAATGCTTGCGGACAAGGGATATTCCTTACACCGGGAAAGCCGAAAGGAAGAAGTATGACTTTTGCAAAGTTTAATCTCGCACCAAAAATCACCCAAGCTATCACCGAATGCGGCTATGAGACACCGACACCTGTCCAGTCCCAGGCAATCCCCATGGCCCTGAGCGGTCGTGACATTCTGGCCTCTGCCCAGACCGGGACCGGAAAAACCGCGGCATTCGTGCTCCCGGCTCTCCAGCTCCTCACGAACCGATCGACCCTGAGAGGGATCGGTCCCCGCATCCTGATACTGACACCCACTCGTGAATTGGCAAAACAGATAACCGACGCAGTCCGTCTCTACGGTCGTCATATGCACGTTAAGTCCGGTGTCATACTCGGCGGCATGCCGTACCGGGAACAACTGCGCCTGCTCTCGAGCCCGGTCGATATCATCGTGGCCACCCCGGGGCGTCTGATCGATCACTTGCAGAGCGGAAAAATCAATCTTTCCCGTATCGAGATCCTGGTACTGGATGAGGCAGATCGCATGCTGGATATGGGCTTCAGTGAAGATGTGGACAAAATCGCTGCTGCCTGCCCGACTGAACGTCAGACTCTCATGTTCTCCGCAACCATGGACAGAGAAACTTCCCGGCTCGCCGCACGACTTTTGAACAATCCCGAGCGCATTGAAATCGCCCCGGAGAAAATAACTGCCGATCATATCGAGCAGCGACTCCACGTTGCTGACGACCTGTCGCACAAACATAAACTACTCCGCCACCTCATTGGTAACGATAATGTACTGAAAGCCATCATCTTTTCCGCCACAAAGCGTGACACTGATTCCCTTGCCGTGGACCTGAAGGCAGAGGGTCACTCCGTGGCCGCACTCCATGGCGACATGACCCAGGGCGCCCGCAACAAAACCATCGATGCCATGCGTCGCGGCAAGATCAGGCTTCTCGTTGCAACCGATGTTGCCGCACGGGGTCTTGATGTTTCCGGCATCAGCCATGTCATCAATTTTGACCTGCCAAAGGCCGCCGAAGACTACGTCCACCGCATCGGCCGTACTGGTCGCGCCGGAGCTTCGGGAATCGCCATCTCCTTTGCCTCGAGCAAGGAGTTGAGTTACCTTGAGCGCATCGAAAGATATATCGGAAAAAGCCTTCCCGAGGAACAGATCCCGGGTCTGGAGCCACTCCGTCCCATGCAGCGCCTGGCCTCCCGCAAGAGTGGCGGCGGCAACACAAACAGCCGCTACGCCGGGAAGCGGCCATCCAGTGCACCTGCCCGAAACGGCAAACCGGGAGCTGCCGGTAAAAAGACCTGGGGCAAACCGAGAAAAGCGTCAGGACCGGTTGTTGTCTATCGCCCGGCCGCCTCGGATATGAACTAGTTTTCATCCGGAGTTTCCGAATGGAAGCGAACTGATACAAGGCCCGGAAAGTCCAAAAGGACTCAGTATTCTTCACCAATAAAAAACCCCCGCACAGAAATGTGCGGGGGTTTTTTATTCTCCTCACTCCCGGAAAAACGGGGGATCTCGTGCCCATTCAACTCATCCTTTCTCACTTCAACACCAAGACCGCATACCTGCACAATTTTGCCTTGACATTACTAGACGACCGGTCTATTTTTACACTATGAGCACAAAAGATACCAAAACGGAAATATTGAAAGCAGGAATGGGCATCATCTCCCGGCAAGGCTTCAACTCCACCGGAATTGACGCCATTCTGAAAAAGGCTGACGTTCCAAAAGGCTCTTTCTATCACTATTTTGCCAGCAAAAAGGACTTTGGCCTCAAGGTCCTCGATCGATTCGCAACCGGAATTGACAGAATCTTCACCTCGTTTCTGGAAGACCAGTCATTACCACCCATTGCCCGACTGAGAAACTGTGTCGAGAGTCTTGCTGCCCGCTTTGAAGACAACAATTGCAGCATCGGCTGTCTTGTCGCGAACATGGGACAGGAACTCGCGGATCAGGATGAAGACTTTCGGGAAAATCTTGCGGGAATCTTCAAGTCCTGGTGCACCCATTTCGAGAATTGTCTCCGTGAAGCACGGGAGCGGGGGGAAATTCCGGAAGAACTTTCCCCGGAGCACACCGCTCAATTTTTTCTTTCGGGTTTTGAAGGGGCCCTGCTGGTTTCCAAGGTCCTGAAATCATCGGTGCCGCTGCGGAATTTTATCACTATTTTTTTCGAGCGGGTGCTCCGGCAGACACCCTGACGTAGCACAGTTCCCATTTGTACATTCAAACAAAAGAGAGGAATAGCATGCAAAACAAAAAGAATCCTATACTCGCGGAAATTCCCCCGGATGAAGAACTCGTTACCTTCACGCTCGAACCAGCAAAAGAGCAGATTTCCCGCCTGTGCACTCTCATGCATAATGGCTGCTACGTCAAAGTCGAGTGCGGAAAAACCATGCGCGACCTCCTCTGCGAACAGTTCCAAATCCCCCTTGAGTATGTCACGAAAGACATCAAGGTCATCTTTCTCGAATTCAGCCCGGTAGACAATATCGAAACCGCAATCATAAAGGATGGTGCAACCCTTGCCCTTTCCGCTGCCATGCCCGGCCTGGTGGGGGCCGCCATGCGGAGGGACGGGGACCTTAACTGGCTGCGGGGCTCAATTACCTACCACGAAGGGGAAAGCGATCAACAAGTGGGACAGGGATTAATTCAAATAAAACTATTCAACAAGGTTATGGCCGACCTGGGAGAGTCATTCCTGAGACGGGGAGTGTATGTGAAATCGAAGTACCTTTCCGAATTCCTGACAAGATTTACCCCCGAGTTCTGGAAAGAGTTCGGAACTATCTCCAAAAACCAGGACACAATAAGCAATGTGGAGCTTTCCAACTTCGTTACTGATCACAATCAATGGGTAAAAGTACTCATTACCTAGTGTCCATCCGGAAAGTCTCGGCAAGGCTGGGCTGGAACTTCCCCGAAGCCTCTCGTAATCGGTCGCCACCCGAGATACTGATCGGGCAACCTGCCGGCTTCAGGTGCTTTCCTTCCTGTCGCTGTTGTGCCATGAAGCCGTACGAGAGACTCCGTGAAAGCCCCAGCCCAACGGGAGATAGCACTATTTCGGTGTTCCCGGATGAAAACTACCTAAGAGTGTATTCTCTCCGAAGACGACCTCTCCTGCTCTTTACGCTTTAGCATCGATGCGACGGAGAAATATTAAAGGGGGCTGCGACATCATGCCGCAAGCCCCCCATCGTTTCTGAAAAGCAAGAGAAGTATCTCCCTCGCCCTATCTATTTCCGGCCCTTTCCGAATCGACCACCGGCACCCGGTTTCCCTCTTTGACCGCTAACCGGCTGGACCTGCGGTTTCTGGGGCCTGGCTATGCTTACGGACATGAGACGGTCACCCAGCAAGGCCCCGTCAAGGGATTCGATTGCCTCCTTGAGATCTTCCTCGGTTGCCATCCGGACATAGGCACACCCTTTCGAGGCACCGGTTACGCTGTCGGTGATAATATGGACGGAAGTGACGGTTCCTGCCACGGCAAAAACGCGACGCAAGTCGTCCTCGGTTACGTCATACGATAAATTTCCCACATACAGTTCTTTCTTCATGAAGCTCTCCTTTGGTCGCGTTCACCGCTTTTGACTTTCCTATCATACCTCGCCACCCGTTTCCAGAGTAGCACTATTTTCAGGGTTTGCACTGCCGATCGAGACACTCTCACACTAAAACATACACTGTTAGCTAGTTTTCATCCGGAAAATCCGGATGGAAACTGGCTGTTTGCAGTTTGCAAGAAGCAGCCCCGTCCCTCTTACGCGAGAAAAATTAAATGGCATTAGTTTAATATTTTTGCTAAAAATCGACATTTATTAACAGTAAGATT
>Ga0351902_1014_pt1 | contig 58816 bp, 44 predicted proteins | sample BONcelHT113001D5_FD_205828 | JGI IMG/M metagenome (GOLD analysis project Ga0351902, IMG submission 205828) | Enriched cells from coal bed in the Powder River Basin, Montana, United States - BONCAT cells T11 rep1 HSBNCT.T11.300.1.D5 ...
CTTGGTGCGGGATGCGGTATCATTCCGTTGATTCTTGCGCGTGTGACTCAGGGAAGCCGTCTGGTCGGGGTGGAAAGTCAGGCGGCGATGGCTGAGCTTGCCGAGAGAAATGTTGCGTTGAATGGAATGAACGAGAGGGTCCAGATCCGGCATGCGGACATCCTCGAGGTAAAAAAGCTGTTCCCCGCCTCTTCCTTCGACCTGGTCGTTGCCAACCCGCCGTACCGGAAAAAGGGCACCGGCAGGATAAGCCCGAAACCGGGCAGAGATCTTGCCCGCCACGAATCCACGGCTTCACTGGGCGACTTTCTGGCTGCAGCAAAAAATCTGGTCAAGCTGACGGGACGCATCTGCTTCATCTATCATCCGTCCCGCCTGGCAGAATTCCTTACCGAAGTCGGCGCGATGAAACTCTCCCCGGTCCGACTGCGCTTGGTGCACGGGAATTCAGCGGCCGAAGCCCGCATGTTCCTCATTGAACTGGTAAAGGGAAGAAAGTGTGACCTGTCGGTACTCCCGCCTCTTTTCGTCTACGATGACCATGGGGAGTATACGCAAGAAAGCAAAATGATTTTTGGTGAGAATACCGGAACAGTCATACACTAATCTTCGCCGACTGTAGATGCATCCGGGGGAAGAAGATATTTCAATCCTTTTTGGGTGTATGCGCAAGATCCTGTTCAAGCAGCTTGGCAAACTGGCTTCGTAACTGGGGATCATGGACAGCCGCGACCGCTGCGGCAATTGTTTCCTTTTCCGCTTCTGTCAGCTCCCTCTTCACAGGTTTCACCCACACCTCAGTCTTGTCCGGAGCAGGAGGTTTGCCCGCCTTCAGAAAGATTTCATTGACAAGGTGTGCACCGAGTTTTTCGTTCAGTCTTTCCGCAATGTCCCTTTTCATGAAATTAAGCTGCTGCATCCAGGGCGCGCTGATAACAATGACCGTCAGGACACCATTATTAAACCTGGACGGCTGGGCCTTGGAAGCAATCTGGCTTCCCACCACTTTCTCCCAAATCCGCCATATTTCCACCTCTCCGAGACGCTTTTCCAGGGGCCTGCCCCGGAATGAGTTCGAAAGAAGCGCGGAAAGGGGCGTCGGTGAACGGCGTCCCGGTTTCCTGTCAGCCATGGGAATCCCTCCTTCTGCGCAAGACACCGCCGAGGAACTGGCCCACAAGGGCGCCGCCAAGGGTAAGGGGAACCACCTGCCAGGAAAAGGGGGCTTTAATCCGCAGGTAGATAATGATCGGGATTGAAATGTGGACGTAAAAAAACCAGCCGAAGGTAAAACGCTCATAGGCATAGCGAAAATAGCCCAAGGGAAGGTTTATGGCGGTTGCACCGAGAATGAGACCCGCCAGTTTCAATGTTCCCTCCATCCAGTTTCCTCCAAAGGCAGCCGTTTTTCTCCATGGTAGAGTTTGATGGTTTTTTTGTCAATCAACGTCTCGGCCGCCGCACAGAAATTCTTCTTTGTTTTCATCCGGAGTTTTCGGATGGTAACGAGTTATTTATGTGGTATGTTTGCGCTGTTTGCATTCCATCAACACGGAGTATAATTCATTGAAACCTGAACGAACCGAATCCTTCCGGGGAGGGATAGTAAAAGCCATGGGGCTGATATTCGGCAATATCGACACCAGCCCCAAGATAAAATTTTTCAGGGAACGGATCAGAAAGCTGGCTCCGGGTCAAATTCTGATTCTTTATTACGCTTTCGCCATCCTTATCGGAGCAGTCGCCCTCTCTTTGCCGATTGCAGCCAACGGTCCGCCCCTTTCATTCATTGACTCCCTCTTTACCGCCACTTCCGCCCAGTGCGTCACCGGGCTCATCGTGGTAGATACCGGAACGAAGCTCACCCTGTTCGGTCAAACAGTCGTTCTTGTCCTGATACAGACCGGCGGTCTCGGTCTCATGTCCTTCTCGGTGTATCTGTTTTTCTATCTGAGAAAAGGCGTGGGAGCAAGGGGTCGCGGGATTATCCAGGAGACTTTGCTGCACACTCCCATCGCGTCGGTAAAGGATCTCATCCGTGGTATCTTTCTGTTGGCGTTTGCCATCGAGGGGGTGGGAGTGCTGCTCCTTGCAGTGGTCTTCATTCCGGAAATGGGGTTTTGGCAAGGGCTTTTCTGCAGTATATTTCACTCGGTGTCTGCATTCTGCAATGCGGGTTTTTCTCTCTTCCCGGACAGCCTGATCGGGTACCAAGGCAATGCTTTGATCAATTTTACGATAATGGGGCTGATCGTTCTGGGCGGGATCGGTTTTCTGGTAATCCGCGAACTGCTGGATTATCTGCCCTGGTGGCGAAAGGCGGAGAGAAGGCGTTTGACCCTCCATTCCCGGCTGGTTCTCTGGACTTCCGGCATCCTCATTGTCGGCGGCGCGCTTCTGATTGCCCTGCTGGAATATAGTTCCGCTTTTGAAGACATGGGCTTCAAGGAAAGTTTCCTGACCGCCGTATTCCAGTCGATCACGGCGAGAACGGCGGGCTTCAATAGCATCGACCTCAACATGTTCAGACTGCCGACTTTGTTCTTGATGATGTTCCTGATGTTTGTCGGGGCCTCTCCCGGGTCGGCGGGCGGCGGCATCAAGACGACCAGCCTTGCCCTGTTCGTGGCAATCCTTTGCAGTCGTCTCAAGGGGAACCCGCACACCAACGTCTTTCGCCGGACGGTACCGGATGAGGTTGTCGCCAAAAGCCTGGCCCTGGTTATGCTGGCCATCCTCCTGCTCGGAACAGCGCTCTTTGCACTACTGTCAGTGCAACATCCGGAGACGGCGGCAAATCAGAGCGCCGGCGGTTTCGTTAACTTGACCTTTGAGGCGATTTCAGCGTTTGCGACCGTTGGCCTCTCGCTGGGAACCACGGCAGAACTATTACCAATGGGGAAGTTAATTGTCATAGCTCTAATGTTTATCGGCCGTATTGGTTTGCTTACCGTAGCATTCACCATCGTTCGCCGCACACGGCCCAATGCTGTACGCTACGGACAGGAAAACATCATGATCGGTTAAAAGGGAGAGTGGATGAAACGCGAATATCGTTTTTGTGTAATCGGATTGGGAAATTTCGGTTTCCATGTAGCCAAGAATCTCTATAAGACCGGGCACGAGGTCATTGCCGTCGATCTGGATCCGGAAAAAGTCCAAAAGGTACAGGATTTCTCTTCTTATGCCATCGTGGCCGATGCAACCTCCAAGGATTTTCTGGCCGGGCAGGGAGTCGGTGAAATGGATGCGGTTGTTGTTTCAACCGGCGAGCGCTCTCACATGTCCACCCTGATTACTCTGTACCTGAAGGAACTGAATGTGCCGCGAATCCTGGTCAAAGCCATAAGCGAGGACCATGGCAGAATTCTGGAAAAGGTCGGGGCGACAGAGGTAATCTTCCCGGAGAAGGATATGGCAATAAAAATCGCCAGAAATCTTTCCACTCCCAACATTCTGGAATTCATCCCCCTCGATGTGGAGTACTCCATTACCGAGGCAAGCCCTCCGTCACATTTTATCGGAAACAGCCTTTCCGATCTTCACCTGAGGAAAAGATTTCAGGTCACTGTTATCGGTATCAAAAATACCATCACTAACCAGTTTACTCCGGTCCCGCCGCCGAACTATGTCATTCAGAAAAGCGACCTCCTGGTGTTGATCGGTAAGTCATTAGATGTGGAAAGGGCTATGAAAATATAATGAGGATCGGTTTGCAAACATTACTCTGAACTTTCTTCCGAGATAAGAGACACCCACACTATATAAGTGATCAGGAGAACAATAGAGGGTCAAATTATCTGCGGAGACCTGCCAGGTTTTGAAAACCTGGCAGGTCTGGTCGAAACTTCACCCTATCCCTCTGTCTCTCAAGGATACGAACTGTAGCCACACGAACCAACGGGAAATAACTCTTGCAAACTCTTTACGTGCAGTATATTTTTAGAATCTCTTCACGTTGCAAGTAAGTATCCCCCGGCAGAGCCGGGGGCTTTACGATTGCTGGCCCCTCAAAGGGGCCTGATCGCAATCGGATAGTCAAAGTCAAAACCGCAAAACCAACTGATATCTTCCAGCGGCGGTATATTTTAACGGCATGATCCCGGAACTGTCAAACTCTGGGAGTCCCCCACCAGAGGTGGGGGTTTACCAAAAGGAAATTACGACCACATAGCCACACAAGCGAAGGAAACAGCAGGAAAAAGGGCGCTGCTGTTAAAACCCACGTCCTGTCAGACGTGCAGGAAACAACCGTAAAGGAAGCCGTGCATAGCACCCTTTTTCATCCGCCAGAATCGGCGAAACAGTCATCGAAAGAAATATTGATGAATTCGCAATTAGTTGTTTTTCAGCCACAGAAGTCACAGAGGACTCAGAAAAATATCACATTTTCCAAGATGTTAACTCGGTGATCTCTGTGTCCTCTGTGGCAAAGATTGCTTTATTGCAGCTGCTTCAAATATTGGATACCGAGACTTTTTACGAAACCAGCAAAGAAAGGCACGAATGAAGATCGAAACCGAGTTCATAAAACTGGACAGCTTCCTCAAAGCAGAAAGCCTGGCATCATCAGGCGGAGAGGCAAAAATCCTCATATCCGAGGGACTGGTCCGGGTCAATGGTGAATGCGAAACCCGTCGCGGAAGAAAGCTCTACCCTGGAGACAAAGTCGAACTTGACGGCAATGTGTTTACGGTGGAGTAATCTCCCCACGGGGCAACGCGTGCGTTGTCCCCCCGTGGCCATCAAGCAACTACCCGAAAGGAGAAAAATTATGCCGAAAAGTAGCACGGGAAAATCTTTCTGGAGAATCAGTATCATACTTGCCGCAGTCCTGCTGGCATCCGCAACCACCGTAGCGGCGGCGGACAAGCTTGTGGACAGCAGTGACTACTCGGACAAGGATTTCAAGACATGCAGTATCACGGACTATTCCGACATGGTTGATGGAGACGATATCCAGTGGGTATGGACTGATCCGGCAATAAAACTCGCTCAGTACGACCTGAAGGTGGGAACAGTCGAAAACAAGTCAAAGGTACGCAGTAAGTCACTCGTGGAATCGGTACAATCGGTTTTTTCCGAGACCTTTGCCGACCGGGACAGCAAGACAGGGAGCGGTACCCTGACAGCGGAAATCTGCATCTATGAGGCCGAACATTTCAGTGCCGGCAAGGCCTGGATTCCTTTTGTGGGCGGACACAAGATGCAGGCCGGCATGGGCGTCGAAATGGTTCTGCGCAACGGCAAAAACAAGACAGTTGCAAAGTTCCGGCATTCTGCCCGCGAGGGGGTGGAAATTGAGGCCGCAACACAGGAAGTCGCCAACGACCTGACAGAGTATATTTCCAAGCATTGAACTCCCGCCGGCCTCCCCAATGGGGACAGGCCATTTCAGACAATGAACTCTTCAGGTTTAATGGTAATAAATTCTTCGGCCCCTGGGTATTCCCCCGCCCACAGCTCACGGGGCCGAAGCTATCCTTCGTGTAAAGACCGTATGACAGAAACTGTCAGGGAATAACCCCACCAACCTCCCCTCCACCCCCATTTTTCCAACAACACGGCACTTTTGCAACGTCACCGTGACTTACATGTGAAGTTCCTGTAATAATTTTACTACCATTGTGCTCATTTCAGCCCATCTCACAAGGCTCCACTCCAAAAAACACGTCACCCTTTGGGATAAATTTATAAAAAATATTGCTGAATGCCCACAAGAGAATTGACCAGCTCTCATTTTTCTGTACAGTTAATCAAGATCAGGGCTACACTGAAGAGCGTGCGGTTCGACTCCGCAGTGCTATGAATGACGGACTTGCTGGAAAGCCGAAACTACGACCGGTTTCTGGTGGCAGTCCTGACAAGGGAGACTACGGATGGCTGAAACAATTCTCTTTGTTGATGATGAAGAAAATATCCTCAATTCAGTAATCCGCACTTTTGTCGACAGTGAATTCAGCATTCTCACCGCACCGGACGCAGCACAGGCGCTCGATCATTTAAAAAGTCAGGCGATAGCAGTTCTGGTTACCGACAACATGATGCCGGGCATGAATGGCATGGAGCTTTTGGCGCTGACAAAAAAGATCTCACCGAACACGGTAAAGGTCATGATGACCGCCTACACGGATCTCCCGACCGTTATCGAAGCAATAAACCGCGTGGAGGTTTTCCGGTTTATCGTCAAGCCATGGGACAATCAGGAACTTCTGACCACCGTCAACGAGGGCGTGAACCGTCATCGTCTCCTCGAGTCGCTCAGTCATGAAAATGAGGCGGTGCTCTATGCGCTGGCCGAGACCATCGAACTGAAAGATCCCTACACGAAAGGTCACTGCGAACGCGTAGCCCAGTACGCCCTTCTTATTGGCGAAGCGCTCAATCTCCCCGAGAACATGAAAACCGACCTGAGGTTTGGCAGCTGGCTCCATGATTGCGGCAAAATAGGGGTTCCGGAACAGATTCTCAATGCTCCGCGAAGGCTGAAAGCCGATGAAATCACGACCATCCGCTTCCACCCGGAATGGGGTGCTGAAGTGGCACGAAAAGCCCACATGTCACCGGGGGTAATCAATATCATCCGCTCCCATCACGAGCGCTATCAGGGCAAGGGATATCCTGATAATCTCGCTGGCGATGACATCCCCCTCGAGGCACGGATTGTCGCGATTGCCGATACCTATGATGCAATCACCAGCACTCGTCCCTATAACGAATCGCGAGGCAGGGAAACCGCAATGAAAATCCTGAGAAGATTGTCAGGAAAGGATCTCGATCCCGAACTAACCGAAATCTTCCTTGAAATTCTGGAACGACAGGCTCCCGCGGACTGAGATTTTAAAAAGCGCTTCCAACAATGATGAAATCGCAAAAAGTCGTTTTTTAGCCACAGAGGTCACAGAGGACTCAGAGAAATAGCATATTTTCAAGACGTTAACTCGTTGATCTCTGTGTCCTCTGTGGCAAAGATTGTTTTATTGCAGCTGCATCAACAATGATCGAAACGGGAACCCGCGTTACTGATTGACATGGGAATAAAATCCTATAGTATTGCATCGGCTCTCGAAGAAAACTCGCTCTCATGCCCGTTCTGCGGTAAGGTAAAAGGCGAAGGATACGGCAAAGGAAAACTCATACTGCACTTCACGAGAGGGGCTTTTATGGAAAACCGCATTTTGTTGCTGGATGATGAACCGAATATTCTTGCGGCACTCAAAAGAGTTCTTATGGATGAACCTTATGAGATTCTTGATGCAGATTCAGGTGAAATGGGTCTGCAGGTACTCAACGAATATCCGTGCAAGGTGGTTATTTCCGATGAAAGAATGCCGGGCATGGGGGGCGCGGAGTTTTTGTCCCGGGTGAAGGATTTATATCCTGAAACCGTACGGATACTGCTCACTGGCTACGCCAGCATAGACGCTGCCATGAAAGCGGTTAATGACGGCGAGATCTACCGTTTTTTCATGAAGCCATGGGATGAAACGGACCTGCGTATGGCCATCCGCTCAGCCATCGAAAAGTTCGACCTGCAGAAAGAAAATGAACGGTTGCTGGACGTGGTGCGAAAACAAGCGGATGAGTTGGGGTCCATTGAGAGCAGGTATCCCGGCATCACGCAGATAGAGAAGGACACGGACGGTTCGATTCTCCTCCCGGAAATCTCTGACGAGGAGATGAGTGAACTGTTGAAAGAGTGTGACGTGACTCTGAACGAGGAAGATGATGCTTCCTGAAAACCAAGAGGTGCGACACCTCAGATTCCAAATAAATTCTGCAAGGAAACTTCTGTGAAACATTGTATGCTATTCATTGTACTCTTGTTATGTCTCTCGCCGGCTTCGGCCTCTCCCGGCACAAAGACGACACAGGCCAACCCGTCTTTTGGTGTCCCTATTCTGCTCTATCACCGCTTCGACACGCGTGTCAACGACACCATGACCGTCACGACAGCGGTTTTCGAGTCTCATCTGGCATATCTTCGGGAAAAAGGCTTTCGCGTAATCCCGTTACGACGCCTGGTGGACTGGTACCAAGGGAAAGCACCCGCTCCTCCGCCAAATTCGGTCGTTCTGGTAGCGGACGATGGCCACAAATCAATCCACAGCCATATGCTGCCGATCATTCGAAAATACAACGTGCCGGTTACTCTGTTCATCTATCCGTCGGCACTATCGAACGCCGACTATGCCATGACTTGGGACCAGCTCAGAGCACTCAAGAAAACCGGGTTGTTTGATGTCCAGTCACATTCCTATTGGCATCCCAATTTTAGAAAGGAAAGAAAAAAGCTGCCGCGGGATGAATACCTGAAGTTCGTTGATATTCAGCTGAAAAAATCGAAGCAAAAACTGGAGAAGGAGGTGGGGGGGCAGATTGATATGATTGCCTGGCCCTTTGGTGAACTCCCGGACCAGGATCTTGTGGAAAAAGCAAAAGCAGCGGGATATGTCGCTGCCTTTACCATTGTTCGCAGAGCAGCATCTCCTCAGGATTCTTCCATGCTGCTGCCGAGATTTCTCCTCCATAATACAGATAAGGGAAAGGCCTTCGAAGCAATAGTCCATCCGCTTAACGGCAGCTATCAGTCAAGGCAACCGCAAATTCAGCAAAAGACGAAACCTCATTGATCAAGCAGTTACGTCAGCGCGGAGCGCCAGCGGCCGCACGCAAGGCACCATGAAGCTATTCAACGCACAAAAAAAACTCGCCGTGGTTGTTTTACTTCTTTCGTTGATTGCCCTGTTCTACCTGTTTGATCTGCAAAGACACTTTACCCTTTTCGCACTGAAAACAAACTTTGCTGTTATTTCCGACTACTACGCGGAACATCCTGTTGTAACAGTAGCCATCTTTCTATCGCTATTCATTGTGTTGAGCGCCCTGGCCCTCCCCGGCCCGCTTATTCTGTGTCTGGCGGCCGGGGCGCTGTTCGGCGTCCCTGTCGGCACCTTATACGTCACCAGTGCCGCAACAGCCGGCGCATCACTGACATTTCTTGCGGCGCGCTATCTTTTTCGCGAAAGGATCCAGGAGCTCTTCGGGAAGCATCTCGAAAAAGTCAACAAGGTACTGGCACAAGAGACTTTTATGCGGTTGCTGTTTATCAGGTTGATTCCTGTTGTTCCCTTTACCCTTATCAACATCGGAGCGGGCCTCTCGAAAATGCCGGTGCGAACTTTTATTGCGGGCACTTTCCTGGGGATTATCCCGCCGGGACTCATTTTCTGCAATGCCGGCGCACATCTGGCGGAAATTGAAAATATTTACGATATCCTCACCTTCAAGGTTTTTGGTTCGATACTTCTGCTGGGATTATTTCCGCTTTTGGCAATCTGCCACCGCAGATTGTTGAGGAAAAAAGGCGAGGAGTTGTAAGAGCAGCAACTGGATGCCACGGAAGGAGACACAGAAAAAAATCCCACCCCCGCGAAAACATGCGAGGATGGGATTCTCTGGTTGCTAAAACAACCCTTACAGTCATGCACAGCGGGAGGCACAAAAGGTCAACCCGGGCACTGGCTATTGCCAGTCTCGTCAGACCTGGCGGCCATCAGCGTTGAACTGAGATATCCTCTTCATCCGCTTCGACTTTCCGATCCTGCATCTCCTCCCGGAAACGGAAGTATTCCTCCGGGGTATTGATGTTTCTGAATGATTGAAATTCCGGATCGACAGCCGCAATCTCCTCCCTGGATAAAACCGTAACCTTGCTCCAGTCCAAACAGTCCACGATTTTAATCTTGCCGTCTTTCAACGCCGCTTCCATCGCAGGCAGGCAGTTTTTGCTGTATACGGCATGGAGCGGTTCAAGGCCACCGTCACTTTCAGGAATAACAACATCTGATTCCTGCGCCTTTGCAATCATCCGGCGCATCAATTCACTATTCAGATAGGGCATGTCACAAGCAACAACGAAGATACGCTCTGTTTTGCTGTGTTTGAGACCGGCGTGAATACCAGCCAGGGAACCCAGCCCGGGAAACTCGTCCGGAACCATCCTGCAGGGTAGAAAACGATAAAGGTCCGGTGTATTGGTAACCAGGATGACTTCTGGGAACAAAGCTGACAACTGGCGGTGAATCCGTTCGATGAAGAGTTCACCGCTATAGGGAAGAAGAGCCTTGTTGCTTTTCATGCGGGTGGATTTGCCACCCGCGAGAATAACGGCGGTTACCCCGGAAGTGACAGAGGCCTGCGCAGCGCATACCAGTGACTCCGGATAGGTATAGATATTAAATCCGGAAGCTCGCAGGTAACCGACCAGGGTTATTCCGGCTTGATTTGCCAGTTGCACGGCAAGATCGGTCGGTGAGGTGCGGGACGCAATGAGTGATATGCCAAGCATTGCGGCCTTTGTCACCATCTCCGTGGAAACCCTGCCAGACGTCAGAAGAATCTTCCCTTTGAGATTGATCCCCTTGAAAAGTGCCTCTCCGGCAATTCGGTCAAGTGTATTATGGCGGCCGATATCTTCACTGTACAGCAGGATCGACCGACCTTCTCCCACTGCTGCTGAATGGATTCCTCCGGACTTTCGATACTCGCCGGCGAAACGGGCCAACTGATCCATAAGTGCAAACAAATCTTCCGGAAGGAAGTGAAAATCACTATTCGTGCTTCCCTTACCCTTGACCTGCATCTTCTGTTGAAGATTGAACGTGATGCCGGTCCCGCACCCGGAAGTAATTGCCGGTTTAAGCTGCTCCGGGATCTCTCCCTTGATTATCACATTGGCGACACCGAAATCTTCACAGACGCTAAACATCTGAAAATCATCGAGTCCCTGAACAAAGCCCTGGAGACGCAAAAAACCGGCAACCAGAAATCGCAGATCATGGGGAGAGGAAATCAGGGTGGCCAGTTCCCGCCCGTTTACAATCAATGACAGCGGGAATTCCTGTACCGGCACATGATCACTGGTACGCAATTTCCCCTTTTCAAACCTGAACACCGGCTCTGGCACCTTGCTTTCCTTTTTCCCCTGTCTATCCATTATTTCCCCTAATGAGACAAAAAATCTCTTTGACTATTTTACCGCCAGGTAGCCCTTCGCTAAGGCGGTATTCACATGTACAACACCCTTATTGAGACTCTTGAACGGGTAATCATCGGTAATAACCGGCAGCGCATCCGCAGCTTCCTGGGTTCGGATAACCGAGCCCGCCGGGACATAGCGTCCATCGGCAACGGTTACACCCATGACAATGACACCCGGCTCAATAACACAGTTCTTGCCAATGTGCGACTTGAATACCATCGACTGCATACCGACAAAGGTATCATCCAGTACGACAGCAGGGCCATGAATCTGCACCTGGTGTGCCAGAGAAACACGGCACCCGACATATACTGCATATTTCTTTCCATCAACTTCGCGGAGATTTTTCTCGATTGCCTCTCCGTTCATTTCCGTTTCCAGTGCATGAATCACTACGCCGTCCTGGACATTTGAATTATCACCAACGAAAAGGGGCTGGCCCTCATCGCCTCGTACTGCCGCAGAGGGTGACACCATGATATTTTTGCCGAGGATAACGTTACCGATAACAGCCGCCAAAGGATGGACATACGAAGTAGGGTCGATAACCGGCTCCGAAACTTTGCTACAAAAGTCAGCCAGCACATTTTTTTCTATCATAACACAACCTCCTGAAATTTAACAAAACGTAAATGGGAACACTATCGCGGAAACACCTATGAAGACGACATACTTCCTTTCAACGGATGTTTCAACCCGTCAGGACAATCAGAGTATAGTCATTTGAATCGAGGGAGATGCACTACGGGAAGAAGCAGATTGAGAGAGAAGATTCTTACCTACAAAAAATATACTGCACATGGGGTCTTCCAAGGAAGGCCCCATGTGCAGAACTACAGTAATCTAAAGCTTATTCTGCTGCAGGAGCCGGGGCAGCCTTGTAGTGGGAAACATGCTTGGGACGCTGAAACATGAGAGTAACCACGAAGCCAGCGATCAGCAGTCCAGCTGCGATATACAGTGACTGCTGCTTGTCGAACATTTTGAACGCATAGCCACCAGCAACACCGGCTGCACCCCATGCAGTGAGCACAAAGCCGTAAACTTTACCGATGTAGCTCGGGCCAAAGGAGTCAGCCGCGAAAGCCGGCATAACTGCAAAGCCGCCGCCGAGGCAGGCCAGCAGGTAGCAGGCGATGACGGTGAAGATCATGACACTGGTGACCTGCGGCAGCAAGAAGTAGAGTACTGCTTGAGTGGCAAACATGATCAGGAACACGTTCTTGCGACCGATCTTGTCGGAAACCGAGGACCAGAAGAGACGGCCGAGACCGTTGAAAATAGAAGCGGTTGCCAGTACACCACCGCCGAGGACCGCCAACTGTGCCGGGTCGGTAATGCCCTTGGCTGCGCTGATTACTTCCTGAGCCATAGGAGAGAGCTTGGAGAGGAGACCCATGCCCGCGGAGACGTTGAGGAACAACATGGTCCAGATCATATACCATTGGGGAGTCTTTTTTGCTTCATCCCAGCTGAAAGAATCTGCAGCGGAAACGGTCTTGGATGACGGAGTGAAGCCGTCGGGGAGCCAACCTGCAGGTGGATTGCGCAGTGTCAGTGCCGCCAGAGTATTGGCGACCAGGTAGATAACCCCAAGGATGAAGAATGCATTAACAACACCCACATTAACGATAAGACCCGGTACGATCTTGCCGATGAAGAAAGCGCCGAGACCAAAGCCCATAACCGAGAGTCCCATAATGAGGCCTCGTCTGTCGGGGAACCAGCGAATCAGGGTAGCGATGGGCACCACGTAGGCCAGGCCGTTACCGATACCGCCGATCACGCCGTAGCCGATGTAGAGGAACCAGATGTTCCCTGAGGTGAGGGCGAAGCCGCCCAGCAGGACACCTACGCCGTACAGCACGACACCAAGGGTACAAACAAATTTAGGTCCCTTTTTGTCCACCAGCATTCCGCCGAACGCAGCGGAAAGACCGATCATACCGATGATGATCATGAAGGTCGTGGCTACGTCCCCCTTGTCCCATCCGGTTGCAGCTACGACCGGCTTGACGAACACCGACCATGCGTACACGGTGCCAAGCAGGGTCATGATGACGATCCCTGCAGCGGCAATGAACCACCGTTTCGACATAAGATTCTCGTTACTCATTGTTACTCCCCCTAAAAAAAGTTTTGTCTTCTATACTGCATCCACACACAAATTTAAAGAGAAAAAAAACAGCGTTAGGCAAAATTAATACATCAAGCACAATTCCGGCGCCTCATCCTGCAAGAGGGAGGCGCCGGGATGTTTGCTGGCCTGAATCAGTGGTTATCAGACGTAATCGGAAACACGATCAAAAGGCTCGATGTTTACTGCGCAGACCTTGTACTCCGGAATCTTGGAGATCGGGTCGAGCGCCGGGTTGGTCAGCGTATTGGCTGAGCCTTCTGCCCAGTGGAACGGCATGAACACCACGCCCTCTTTGATTTTCTTGGTCAGCTTGGCAACCGTAGTGATATCGCCCCGTCGGGAAGATACGCGAACCTTGGAGCCGTCAATGATGCCGAGAGATTTGGCAGTAGACGGATGGATCTCGATGAACGACTCAGGGCTGATAACATTCAGGCCCGCCACCTTGCCGGTCATGGTTCTGGTGTGATAGTGATAGAGAACCCTGCCGGTGGTAAGTACAAAGGGATAATCCGCATCGGCAAGCTCGTTGCTCGGCTTGTAGTCGATGGCTTTGAAAAGACCTTTGCCCCGAGCGATGGCAGCCTTGTGCAGATAGACCGTACCCGGGTGATCCACGGTCGGGCAAGGCCACTGGAGGCTTCCCAGCTCGGCAAGGCGCCCATAGGTAATCCCGCCGTAGGACGGGGTGAGGGAAGCAATCTCCGCCATGATTTCCGACGGATGGCTGTACTTCTTCTCAACACCAAGTTTGTTCAGAATATCCATCAGGATAACCCAGTCGGCCTTGGACTTTCCAACCGGTTCGATTGCTTTGCGCACTAGCTGAACACGACGCTCCGTATTGGAGAAGGTTCCATCCTTCTCGGCAAAGGATGCCGCGGGCAGCACAACATCAGCCAACGCAGCCGTCTCGGTGAGGAAAATGTCCTGAACAACGAGGAACTCGGTGTTTTTCAGGGCTTCTTCCACATGGTTCAGGTCCGGATCGGAAACCATCGGGTTTTCACCCATGATGTAGAGGAACTTGATGTCTCCATGGCCGGCCTTATGAACGATCTCAGTGAGTGTCAGACCGGGTTTGTCGGAAAGCTTGACGCCCCAGGCCTTTTCGAATTTCGCCAGGGCATCGGGATTCGCCACTTTCTGGTAGCCGGTAAGGTCACCGGGGAGTCCGCCCATGTCACAGGCGCCCTGGACGTTGTTCTGTCCACGGAGAGGGTTGATCCCGCCTGATTCGATGCCGATGTTGCCGCACAGCAGTGCCAGGTTCGAAAGGGACATAACCCCTTCGGTACCGGTAGTGAATTGAGTAACACCCATGGAGTAGAAAATCGCGGCTTTTGCGGCCGTTGCGTACAGTCGTGCTGCTTCCCGAATGTCATCGGCGCTCACGCCGCAGATTTCTGCCGCTATTTCCGGAGTAAACGAAGAGACGGCCGCAACCAGATCTTCGTATTTTTCAGTCCGCTCCTCAATAGACTCGCTATTCTGAAGGCCTTCGGCAATGATGACATTCATCATTCCGTTGTAGAGAGCAACGTTGGTGCCCGGTTTGATCTGAAGGAACACATCGGCATTGTCGCAGAGATCAATCTCTCGCGGTTCAGCGACGATGATGCGTGCACCTTTAATTTTCGCCTGTCGGATCCTGGCCCCGATAACCGGATGCCCAGTAGTAGTATTGGAGCCGGTGACGAAGATCACGTCAGAATTCAGCACCTCTGCGATGCTGTTGGTCATTGCGCCACTGCCAAGCGTAGTTGCCAGACCGGCAACTGTCGAGGAGTGTCAAAGTCGGGCGCAGTGATCGATATTGTTGGTACCGAACCCCGCGCGAACCATTTTTTGAAAGAGGTAGTTTTCTTCGCTTGTTACCCTTGCCGAGGTCAGACCGGCCAAGGCGTCTCCGCCAAACTCCGCTTTTGTTTTTGTGATCTTGTCAACAATGAGGCTATAAGCCTCGTCCCAGGTGGATTCTACCAGATTGCCATCTTTTCTGATCAGCGGGGTGGTAAGGCGGTCGGGATGGTTGATGAAGTTGTAGCCGAATTTACCTTTGACACAGAGCAGGCCATTGTTGGCTGCACCATCGGCAGGTTCAACGCCGACTACCTTGCCGCCCTTTACGAGCAGATCCATCTGACAGCCTACGCCACAGTAGGAACAGGTTGTTGTGGTTTTTGAGACTTCCCAGGTACGGAATTTCTCCTTGGACTTGGGCATGAGGGCAGCCGTCGGACAGACGGAAACACAGTTGCCACAAGAAACACAGGTCGACTCAGTAAGAGGATCTTCAAAAGGAGTTGCCGGGTGGGAAGTGAAGCCCCTGTTGGCAAAGTCGATCGCATCGGTACACTGTTTGGCCGTACAGGCATTGACACAGCGGCGGCAGTGGACACACTTGTTGTAATCGCGAACATAAAATTCATTTGATTCATCAGACGGGAAGCTGTTCATCAACCCGTTATACGGGGTCTCCTTGATATCATACTGATAACAGAGATCCTGGAGTCCGCATTTACCGGCCTTGGCACAGGTAAGGCAATCCTGTGCATGGTCCGACAAGAGAAGCTCGATATTTACCTTTCGGGCTTTAATGACACGATCCGTGCCGGTTTTCACTTCCATGCCGTCCATGACCGGCGTGGAGCAGGCAGCAGCCAGATTCTTTCTGCCGGCAACCTCTACCATGCATATCCTGCATGAAGAGTTGTCCCCCGACTTGTCGTTGTGAAGTTCCAGATAGCAGAGGGTTGGAATTGCTACGCCAGCCAGCTTGGCGGCATCAATTAACATTGCCCCTTTAGGAACTTGTACCGAATTACCATCAATCGTAACCTTAACCATTCCTTTTTCCTTTCCCTTTTGTGTAGTGATTTACCCGCCGTTATAAATAGCACATACTGCATCCAGACAACCACCAACTATGATCGATTCCGAATATCTAGGGTGATGGCTTGATTCTAGGTGAAATAGCCCTGCCCGCTGCTTCTTCCGCCCACAAAAAAATCACTTTGCCAAATGGTGGCAAAGTGTGAATAGCGTTATACGATTATTACTACAGCGTCAGCATTAGACTATGTTTGTCAGCAACAAAAAAAAACGAAGGTCCGTAGCCCGAAGACTGACTACGGGCCTTCAAACACATATACATGTCTATGCTGCTTGTATAAGTACAACAATTGACGAAAAAAAACAAACAGTTTTTTACGCTTTTGCTAAAAATTTATCAACTTAATAAGACATTGCCGAGAACACCATCCAGAATGCATTCCTTCAGTTTATGGCACTAATTTCAGGGAGTATCAGCACTAATTAAGGATCTGACTGGTTATATAGCTACAAACATAACTCTTGCGCTTGCTACGATTGGTCTTTATTTCGCAGTGTAGTAGCAATTACACAGATACGTGATGAGCGAATTAAACATACGCTGTTTTCTCTGATAAATTCCTGAAAATATTTCATGTTAGACAAAACCATTCATTGCAGGCTTTGAACGTACTTCAGACTGAAGCACCGTCACTTACAGGCCTGCCCTGCTAACATATTCAGCAGTAAATGGAAGGAGCGTTTTTCCAAAGTGCGGAAAAACGCTCCTGACAGCAGTTACTTCAACTTGTCGATAATTTCATCCAGGCCCAGCGCCTCGGACCAGGATACCTCAACATACTGACCGTCTTTCTTCAGCAACGGCTGCATCGGCTCATCATTGTAACGAAGCTCCAGTCCCAGTCTGCCCTTCAGGCACAACGGTCTGCCTTCACCGGGAGCTTTCGCTGCAACTCCGACCACTTTTCCATCCTTGCGGACCAGGTCAAACAGACAACCCGCGTCACACCAGGTGCAGGTCAACTGCTCCTTGTCCAACTCCCAGACCCTGGCCTTGCCGGTGAGGGAATTATACCCAAGCGCACCAACCGGACAGACCGAAACACAACGGGAACAGGAAACACAGGCCGACTCGGCAAGGCTGGAATCCATTGCCGTCGAAACCTTGGTCTTGAAACCGCGATAGGCAAAACTGATGACACCGCGGTCTTCAACATCCTGACAGGTTCTGACACATTTCCCACACAGGATACATTTTTCCATATCCCGACTGATGTATGGGTTTGAATCGTCAAAATCGTATTCTTTCTTAGCACCGCCAAAATTTGCGGCTTTCACTTCATAGCGGAAAGCATAGTCCTGCAGACGGCAGTCGCCACTTTTTTCGCAGGTCATACAGTCTACCGGGTGATTTGCCAGCATCAGCTCAAGAATCGTTTTTCTTGCTTCCATAACTGCAGGGGAATCGGTTTCAACAACCATTCCCGGTGCTGCCGCGGTAACGCACGAAGCAGGAAGATTGCGTGCACCTTTGATATCAACCACGCAGATACGGCAACCGCCGTAGCCCGGATACGCCGGGTCGTGGCAAAAAGTCGGTACAAAGAAACCGGCTCCCAATGCTGCATCCAGTACCGTAGTGCCGGCTGGAACCGTGACCTCCTGGCCATTAATAGTGAGAGTGACAGTAGACAATGGTAATACCTCCTTCTAGTCTCAAAAGACGTAATTTTCTCTATGTAAATAGCTATAATCGGTTACTCGTGCCAAGACGAGTCGTGGAGCGAAAATCCGCTACCCCTACGCCTTGATAATGGCGTTGAATTTACAGGTGGGCACGCAGGCGCCGCACTTGATACAGGCTTTGCCGTCGATCACGTGGGCGACCTTTTTCTCTCCGGAGATGGCATTGACCGGACAGGCCTTGATACAGAGCCCGCAGCCGACACACTTGTCTTTTACGACGCAGAAGGTCAGAAGGTCAGGACATACGCCGGCCGGACAACGCTTGTCGACAATGTGTGCTTCGTACTCGTCACGGAAATAGCGCAGCGTGGTCATGACCGGATTCGGCGCGGTCTGGCCGAGAGCGCACAGCGCCGAGCTCTTGATGACCTTGGCAAGACGCTCCAGGGTCTCGATGTCTTCCGGAACACCAGCGCCGACACAGATGCGCTCGAGAATTTCCAGGAGACGCTTCGTGCCTTCGCGACAGGGGGTACACTTTCCACAGGATTCCAGCTGGGTGAAATTGAGGAAAAATTTCGCCACGTCCACCATGCAGGTTTCTTCGTCCATGAACACCAGGCCGCCGGAGCCCATCATTGCTCCTGCTCCGATCAGCGAGTCATAGTCGATCGGCAGGTCGAGCTTGTCGTTGGGGAGACAGCCGCCCGAAGGACCGCCGCTCTGTACCGCCTTGAACTTTTTGCCGCCCAGGACGCCGCCGGCGATATCGTTGAGGATCTCGCCCATCGTGATGCCCATGGGAACTTCGCACAGACCGGTGTGGTTGATCTTGCCGGTCAGACAGAAGACCTTGCTCCCCTTGCTCTTCTCGGTACCCATGGCGGCGTACCAATCTCCACCGTTTCTGACGATGAAGGGAATGTTGGCAAAGGTCTCGACGTTGTTGAGGCAGGTCGGCTTCTGCCACAGGCCCTTGTGCGCCGGGAAAGGAGGTCTCACGCGCGGCATGCCGCGTTTCCCTTCGATGGAGTTGAGGAGCGCGGTCTCTTCGCCGCAGACGAATGCGCCCGCACCAGCCTTGATCCTCACCGTGAAGTTGAAGCCGCTTCCGAGGATGTTCTCGCCCATCAGGCCCATCTCTTCGGCCTTTTCGATCGCCAGGTTGAGACGCTTGATGGCCAGAGGGTATTCGGCTCGGCAGTAGATGACGCCTTCGTCGGAACCAATCGCGTAACCGGCGATCAGCATCCCTTCCAGAATCGCATGCGGGTCGCCTTCCAGAACGCTTCTGTCCATGAATGCGCCGGGATCGCCTTCGTCGGCATTGCAGACGATGTATTTCTTGCTCCCTGCCGCGTCATGCACGAACTGCCATTTGGTGCCGGTGGGAAAGCCGCCGCCCCCACGTCCCCTGAGTCCGGATTTCTTGACTTCGTTGATGATGTCGAGACGGTCCATGGAGATGGCCTTCTCGATCGCCGCGTAGCCGCCGGTGGCGATATAGTCTTCAATGCTTTCCGGGTTGGTACGTCCAAGACGCGAGGTAACGGAACGCAGCTGTTTTGCGTAGTAGCCGGACTTGTCCATGACCGGAATTCCCTCGTAGGGGGATGCATCGCCGGGAATCTGAATCTGGGCCATCTCCGTGACGGGAGTCTTGGCAATCAGGTGACCCGCGATCAGCTTGGAAACGCTTTCAGGAAATACCCCGCCATAGATAACGCTGGATGCGCCGGGCAGGGAGATTTCTACCACCGGTTCAGCAAAACACATACCGATGCAGCTGGTGAAATCTATGTCAACATCAAGACCTTGGGTTGAAACTTCGCCCTTGATGGCCTCCATAACCTTGTTGCCGCCCGCGGCAATGCCGCAGGTGCCGAGCCCTACCACAATCCGGGCCCGATCTAGTTTCCCTTTGTAGCTCTCCTCAATCCCGGAGCGCATTTGCTCTAAATTGCTCATTATTTGCCACCCTCCCTATTCATATTGTTCCAGGATTTTTTTCATATCACTCGGTATCAGCCGGCCGTGGGTATCGTCATTGATCATGATGCACGGAGCCAAGCCGCAGGCGCCGATACAGGCCACGGATTCCAGGGTGAAACGCAGGTCTTCAGTAGTTCCGCCATTCTCCACGCCCAGTTCGTCCTGGAGTGCAGTGAAGATCTTGGAGCCGCCCAAAACGTGACAGGCCGTTCCCAGGCAGACCCGGATGATGTTGCGACCCCGCGGCTTCAGGTGAAACTGAGCGTAGAAAGTAACAACCCCGAATACCTCGCTGAACGGGATGCTCAGTTCCTGCGAAATCTTTTCCAGCACTTCCGCCGGCAGGTAGCCGTAAATCTCCTGCGCCCCCTGCAGTACCGGGATCAGGCCACCGTCATAATCGCGGTAGTGACCCAGCAGTTCCATTAACTCTACATCCTGTGGCGAATCAACATGTTCGCCGGTACACTTACATACTGCCATGATTCTCTCCTCTCCTTTGATATATGTTATAAGGCCCCTGCCTGATCCGGAAAAGGAAAAACTTCAGCGGCAATGGACCGTGTAACCCGATACAACTCAGCACTGTGCTGGTCGGTACAGACAGCGTGCAGACGCAAAAAAACCCGGATGTCATCCCGACCGGGGGCTTCATCTTGTCCACAACGCAGGATTCTTCCCCAAGCTCGGAACAAAAGACGCGGTTTACTTCGTACTACCTGATTAAGAGCTTGTCCGTAAATAAACATTCCAGGCTCGCATCCCGTCTTCGCGCCGTCTTTGACTGGTCCTCAATCACAAAATCCTCGACGTAGTCATGCTACACCTGCGGTTTTGTTCAATCAGACCAGCCAAATCCTGCATAAATTCGGGCGCATTCGCTCGTACTATTATTTACGGTCATGCTCTAAATGTAACGGACAAATATATCTTTCAAATACTTTCGCTCCAGACTCTTCGCAATTCTCTTGATGAGGTTGCGACGAATCTCCAGGTCCATGGGATGGGTTGGATCCTGATGGGCCTCATTTATCTTCGTTCCGACAAGAAACATTATGCTGTCACTCTCGAGCAACCGTTCCAGCAGCATACTGGCGGCATTTCTCCTCGTCGTGGTCTCGCCTTTTTCAAGGAATTGGGCAACCTTGGTAAGGGTAAGGAGCCCCTCGGTTACCAGATCGGCTCCTTCGAAGGTGGCAATCGGCGGAATGTCTCCATCCGTTGTTTCCAGGTGATCCACCAGTTCGCGATTCAGCTCTCGGGCAACGATATTTGCCGTTGTGCCGCCGCATATGACTTTCCGGCCCTTGAACGTTTCAAAGATATTCGCAAAATGAAAATCGCGATTCTGGTGAAACGGTGGCCCGGTCAATACCAGCAGGCGACGCGGTTGACGGAAGTAGAACACCGCAACAGTCATGTCGTCATAGGCCTTGCCGCCCACTTCCTTGTCCAGCGCTTCATGGAGGATCTTGCCGGCAAGAGATCGGGCAGAGATCTTCGGGTCACAACAGACCTGTTCCAGAACGAACCTCTTACAGCCCTCAACCCGCCAACCCAGCTTCAGCTGCTCGGTTCCGATTCCGGACTGCGAAATCCCGTCAGAGAGGATAACCAGCCGATCCTCCGGCAAAGCTTTCAAGCTGTAGGTCTTCATCTTCCTGCCGTCGAGAGCCGGAGACTCTACTTCTTTGTAGGGTATTGATAGTGCTTCACCGTTTCGGATAAGGAGAAATGGCGGGTTATCCATCTCGACAATACTGATGTCGGTCTGCATTCTGATGTCGACGATCGTGTAGGTGGCATAGCTGATATTTCGTACCCTGCAGACCGGCAAGGCATTCATGATCGTTTCGGCGGAGCAGATCAGATCAACATCGCTGGCCGTGAACTTCAGGGCCATGGTCGCGGTCATGGTCGAGAGAATGTTCGCCTTGAGTCCGTGACCGAGACCATCGGAAAGCACTGATATCACCCGGTCTTCTTCGACCATTTTGCGAGTCATAAAGGAATCGCCGCAGATATCCTGACCATGCCTGTTCTGTTGGCAGCACTCAACCTCAATAAAGAGATCGTCAGACAGGGTACTCTCTGTGCCCTCCGTACTTTCCGTAAGTTCCAGAACAGCACGTCTTCTAGGAAACATCCTGTTCGTCCCCCGTATTCTCCATGAGACTGATGTCCTTGGATGAAAAACCGTAGGCTAGAGACCTGAGCAGAATTTCGGTGTCCGCCATGTTCTCTCCCAGCCTGAAGGCTATCTCCTGAACCGTTTCAAGATTCTTGCGGATTACCTGCTTGGCACGCTGGGCGATCTGTTCTCGATGCATTTCCGTGCCGGTGACATCCAGAATGACCGCTCCGACCACCTGATTCGTCTCGATGGTAAAGATGGTAACATTATAGATCTTGTTATTAATGTGCAGTGCATCCCGGTGCATATCCTGCCCCGTGAGCAGCACCGGATGAAAGAGGTCCGAAAACGGCACCAGCTTTTCGAGACTGGCGCCTTCAAGTCCCGGATGCACCTGGTTGGTAAAGAGGGATTCTTCGTCGAACATCTGGATGAAATTCTCGTTGCATTCAATTACTTTCATGTCGTCGCCAACGATAACGACGCTCATCGGTATGCAGCGGAGCAAGGCGTTTGCTTTCTTCTGGGCCAGCTTGCGGAGATGGGAAAGGCACATGGAGGGTTCGGCACGGCCCATCAGCAGTGCCCTGGCCAGTGTCCGACAGGTATCATAACCGCACCCGCCGCAATTCAGTTCATCCTCCTCCTGAAAGGCACCAACCTGATTCAATGCCTTGCGTATCTGCTCCTCGCTATGATGCTGCACCGGAAGCGGCGCCTCGCGATGCAGACCGTCTATCTCGACCAGAACGTTCCGTTCGATACGCCCCGTCGGCAGGTTGGCACGGCTATATACTTCCAGTTCGTCCAGCAGATAGGGCCTCTTTTTGCTCGTGCACGGGCCATGCACGCAACTCCCCTGGCAGGCAAGAATCTCGACAAATACCCGCGTATTGAGCTCGTCTATCTTTAGTCCGGTCAGCGCCCTGTTTATGCAGTACACGCCAGCCAGGGTCATGAATCGCACATCAGCAAAATCGCCGAACAACCTGATGGTTTCGTTCATCCCCCCTTCAACAGGATACAGGGCGCCTTCGTTGGCTGACTCGGGCACGAACGAGTCTTCTCCTCCGGGGAGCATATCAACGGGGTCGATCCCTTTCTCATCAAACCAGCGGTGCAGATCCTGAAAGGTCAGGGAAACATCAAGCAAGTCGGGATGGCGATCCGCTTCCCGTTTTTTCGCCGCGCACGGACCGATAAAGACAATACCGATATCGTCGCCGTAAATTTTGCGGAGCAGCCTGCAGTGTGACAGTAAGGGGGAAAGAATGGGGGTGATCGTATCGGCTTGCTCGGGGAGATATTTCTGAACGAAATCCACTGCTGCCGGACAAGCCGAGGATATGGTCAGTTTGGCATCACTCTGCTGAAGCTGCTCGGCCACGCGCGCCGAAACCTGCTGGGCGCCGAGGGAGGTTTCGCTCACCCCTTCAAAGCCCAGTTTCTTCAGGGCAGAGATCAAGTACGGCGGGTCCACATCCGCAAACTCACCCACATAGGAAGGGGAAAGAGATATATAGACCCGCTTCTTTTGTTGCAGCAGCTCCTTTGCGCGATCAAGGTCATCACGAACCTTCTTCGCTTTTGTCGAGCAAACATCAACACAGTGGCCACAGAATATACACAGATCGGAAGCGATGGAAGCGCGTCCTTCCTCAATCTCAATAGCCTTGACGGGACACTTGCGGACACACTTGAAACAGTCCTGGCACTCGGTCTTTTCGGTATAGACAGGCTTTCTCGAATCCATGCTATTCACCCGATTTCTTTTCGATGAACTCCAGCAGAAGCTCGGTCAGCTTCTCCTGGTTCACCTCGTGAAACATCTGGCCATTTATCTGCAGATTGGGACCCTTTCGACATTCCTCTTCGCACCGGCTTCCCACCAGTTCCACGTCAGCGGTGCAACCATGCTGCTCAAGGTACGTCTCTATGAATTCCAGGTTTTTTCTGTTGCCCCTCCGGAAACAGGAACTTCCCATGCAAATTTTTATTCTCGGTTTCACGGCAAGTCTCCTACACGGAATGTTCGACTGCACTGTTCCGCGTCAATTTTACGGAAAGAACCGCCAGACCTGATGCAAGGTCTTCCTTTTGCATGGTGACGCTCTCCGGAACAGAGAGATTAACGGGCGTAAAATTCCAGATGGCCTCGATACCGGATTCCACCAGAAGATTCGCTACCTGCTGCGCTTCTTCCGCAGGTACGCACACTATCGCCAGCTGGATAGTGAACCTTTTCAGCAATTCAGTAAGCCGTGATACGCAAAATATCGTAACACCATGAACCGATGTGCTTATCTTTGCGGGATCGGTATCAAAAGCAGCGACCACCCTGAACCCGTACTGCGTCAGGTCCTTGTAGCCAAGTAGCGCGTGGCCCAGTTGCCCGACACCGACAATACATGCATCGAGCGTATCTTCCCAACCGAGAAAAGCCTCAATGGACGAAATCAGGTCGGCGATACCGAACCCGATTCGCGGAGTGCCGCTGATACCGGTCAATTCGAGGTCCTTGCGCACCAGAATTGCTTCGATCTGCATCTGTTCCGCAAGATAGGCAGACGAGACGAACTCAACACCCTGTAGCGAGAGACCACGAAGTATCTGGAGGTAGGTGGGCAGGCGTCTGATGGTAGGCAGCTTGTCTATTTTAAGGGTTTTTTTGTTCAAATCAGTAACGGGGAAAACTCATTTCGCATATTTTAAAACGATATTATACATCGTATATCACACCGAAACGTCTCTCGTCAACGAATTTGATATTTTATTATCTAAAGCAGGGGAGGCATGAAGCTAATGAAGAAATGGGGATTTCCATTCGGTTGGACAAAGGAGAGCGAGGTAAACAGATTCGATGGAGAACAGCTGTTTCTCTGGAAACAGCCTGAAACGAGTTTCCTGGGCACGGATCCGTCAGCGACGGATCCTCCAGACATTGCACCAGTTATTCTCATGAATGCTGAGGCAATAGACATGACTTTTCAGGAAACATGGCGGCGATATTCATCCAGAGCTGCCGGAAAAGGACCGAGAGCCCGGGCAAAGATTCCAAGAGAGTACGCGATCGCCAGACCGTAATTGGTGATCGGCACTCCGGCCTGCTGACAGCGGATGATGCGGGAAAGAACCTCACGCCGGTTCCACATGCAGGCGCCGCAATGCACGGCAAGTTTGTAGGAGCCGAGATCCGCAGGGAAATCATGGCCCTGAACATGGGTAAACTCCAGCTTGCCACCGACATACTGACGCAACCAGCGGGGGAGTTTTACCCTACCGATATCCTCACCGATGGGATGATGGGAGCAGGATTCACAGATCAGCACCTTATCTCCCGGAACCAGGCTCTCAATCGCAAGGGCACCTCGCACGAATTCTACCAGATCGCCCTTGAAGCGGGCAAAAAGGATGGAAAAGGAGGTCATGAGGACATTATCGGGCGTATCGCCGGCAACCTTGAGAAACGCCTGGGAATCGGTTACCACCAATGCCGGTGGCCGCTTCAGACGATCGAGAGCATCACGCAACTCCCGCTCCTTGACCACCAGGCAGTAGGCATCGTTATCGAGGATATCCCTGATCGACTGGACCTGGGGCAGGATAAGTCGACCCTTGGGGGCCTCCAGGTCGATCGGTATCACCAGAACCACGAGCTCGCCTGCCGGGACAAGGTCACCAATAATTGCCGGGGCATTGATGAATTCTTCCGGAGCGGATTTCACCAAAGCCTCGCGAAGTTCCAGCACACCGTCTCCCCGGGCAGCAGACGTCTCGATACAGGAAATCTGGAGCTCCTTGAGTCTGGTCTCCTGGACGTTGTCAACCCGGGCAATATCCGTTTTGTTGAAGACCACAATCACCGGAATTTTTCTTTCCCGGAGTTCCAAAAGGATCGCCTCCTCGAATTCGCCCCACTCACCGGCAATTGTGACAATGATACCAACGTCGGTTCGGTCAAAAACCTGTTTCGTTTTCTGGACCCGCATCTCTCCGAGCGCACCCACATCATCGATCCCCGCAGTATCGATAAAAAGCACGGCACCTATGGGAAGCAGCTCCATCGGTTTCTCCACCGGATCCGTAGTCGTGCCGGCAATATCTGAAACAATCGAAACGGTCTGCCGGGTCAGGGCGTTCAACAGTGATGATTTACCGACGTTCCGTCGACCAAACAGCCCGATATGCAATCTGAAACCCTTGGGTGTATTCCTCATGAATGGTGTAGCTCCTTCCTGAGCGGAGATCCGAGTTTTGTTACATTCTCTGCCGATACCAGTTCGTCAAAATCTTCCGCGGTGAGAAACCCGCGTTCAACCACAATCGCACGAATCCCCGTACCGGCAGCCGTCGCTTCGGCAGCAATCTGCTGCGCGGCCTGATATCCGATCACATCAACCAGCGCGGTAAGAGATGCCGTTGCGCCATCGACGTTTCTGCGACATCTGGCCTCATCAGCCTCCAGTCCGGCAACGCAAAACCTGCGGAGAACGGAACAGGCATTGGCTAACAGATCAAGACTTCCCAAGAGAGAATCGGCAATGAGCGGCAGGAATGCGTTCAATTCCAGGTTCCCCAATGAAGCGGCAAAGGTAATGGATTGGTCGTGGGCCATGACAGCCATGGCAGCCTGGGATACAGCCTCAGGAATGACCGGGTTTACCTTGCCCGGCATGATGGATGAGCCTGCCTGACGGGGCGGGAGCCGGAGCTCGCCAATGCCGGCATCGGGCCCGGAAGAGAGCAGGCGTAAATCGCCGGAAACCTTCAACAGGTTACTGGCGCAGGCTTTCAGAATACCGCTCACCTCAACGAAAACATCGGTGTTCTGTGTCGCTTCGATAAGGTTTTCTGCCCGAGCCAGGCCCAGACCGGTGATGCTGCGGAGATGCTCGGTGACCTGAAAAATAAACTGTCTTGGCGCTGCAAGACCGGTTCCTACCGCTGTACCTCCCAGGTTTACCACCCGAAGTCGCTCTTCGCACTTGTAAATCCGCCAGCGATCCCTGCCAAAGGCTTCCGCGTAGGCCGACATCTCGCGCCCCAAGGTAATCAGAACCGCATCCTGCAATTGGGTTCTGCCAACCTTGACTACATGGGCAAAGGCCTTCTCCTTGTTCTGGAATTCCTCCAGAAGCGCAACAACTTCCCGCTCCAGGGCGCGAAGCCGACTAATTGCAGCCACCTTCAGCGCGGTGGGATAGGTATCGTTTGTTGACTGGTGGAGATTGATGTCTGCCAGAGGACTGACACTGTCATACTCTCCCGGTTTTTTCCCAAGGAGCTCGAGTGCCCGGTTTGCCAGGACCTCGTTGACATTCATGTTGGTCGACGTCCCGGCACCGCCCTGAAGAGCATCGACAACAATGTGGGCATCCAACTCCCCTGCCATCATCTCCGAACAGGCCGCCTCAATTGCTGCTGCCTTGGCATTATCCCACCAGCCAAGCCCATGATTCGTTCTGGCACAGGCAAGCTTGACCGCTCCATAGGCATGGATCAGTGCGGAATTCACCGGGCGATTGGAAAGGGGAAAATTTTCGACTCCGCGAATGGTATGGATGCCATATAGGGCATCCATGGGAACTTCGCGCTCGCCGAGCAGGTCTTTTTCGATTCGATAGTCGGTCATAGTATTTACGATACTCCCGCACAAGGCGGGAGTATATCAATGGTACGGTTATGTAGGGGCGGCCCCGTGTGGCCGCCCAGCGATGTTGAAAGGAGGGCGGCCACACGGGGCCGCCCCTACGAATCCGTTTTGTCTTCGTGTCAAAAATAGATGTCGTGATCGCCGCTCTCTTTGATACTCTTGAGCCGTTTCACCACCATATCTTTCGTATCACCGTCCGGAAGCAATGCCAGCTCATCAGCGATGAGTCTCTCGCCCACTTCCCGGGTTTCCGGTGACGCATAGTCAACCAGGTATTCCTCAAGGGTAAGAAGCGCATTGGGAGTACAGTACTCCTTGATGAAACCGGGAATACTGAATTCCATGAAGTGCTCACCGGTTCTGCCAAGACGATAGCATGAGGTACAGAAACTTGGCACGTAGCCGTCTGCCATCAGCTCCTGAATAACCGCGTCCAGCGAGCGGACGTCACCAAGGGAAAACTGCTCACGCTCCATAACCTGGGCATCACCCGCCTCAGTGTATCCGCCAAGTTCGATGCGGCTTCCCGCGTCGATCTGCGAAACACCGAATGACATGCACTCACGTCGCAGTTCCGCGTTTTCGCGGGCGGTTAGTATCAGCCCGGTGTACGGGACGGCGAGTCGCAGGACAGCAATTAGCTTTTTAAACTCTGCGTCGTTCACCAGGTATTTTTCGTCGATATCAACACCGGAGGCCGGTCTGAGACGAGGGAAACTGATGGTATGGGGACCGACATTATAGCGATCCTGCAGATAAAGCGCATGGGTAACAAGACTCATAACCTCGAACTTCCAGTCGTACAGACCAAACAGCACGCCAAGCCCCACATCGTCGCAGCCGGCTTCAAATGCCCGGCTCAGACCGTCAAGACGGTACAGGTAGTCCCCTTTTCGGGTGTCTGGCGGATGGATTTTGGCATAGGTTTCGTGATGATAGGTCTCATGGAAAATCTGGTACGTTCCAATTCCTGCAGCCTTGACGGTTGCATACCCCTCGTGGTCAAGGGGAGCCGCATTGATATTGACCCGTCTGATCTCACCGTGCCCTACTTTGGTTTCATACACGGCCCGGACGCTGTTGGCGATAAATTCAGCATCATAGGCCTGGTGTTCACCAAATACCAGAATCAGCCTCTTGTGGCCCTTGTTCTCCAGTGCTTCTACCTGCTGGCGAATTTCCGGGTCACTCAAGGTGCGTCGTATAGCCAGGGTATTGCTCCGTTTGAAGGCACAATAAGAGCAGTCATTGACACATTTATTTCCAATATAGAGAGGTGCAAAGAGAACAATGCGATTACCGTACACATTCTTCTTCAGCTGCCGTGCCGTATCGAATATTTCTTCATTCAGTTCCGGAGTATCGGCACGAAGAAGTACTGCGGTTTCCTCGACACTGAGAGCTTCCTTTGCAAGACTCTTGGCAATTATCTCTCGAACACGCGACGTTTCAGGACGCTTACCGGCAAGAAGACCATTGATAAAGTCTTCATTGATAAAGTCAACAGCGCGTTCACTCAATTTCAAAGATGGCATTCCACTCATGCGTGCACTCCTATCGTTTTCTATGCAGTTCTGGTTTTCTTATTGGCCGAATCTCCGCGTCCTGCTCCGATAATCCTGCCCATGGCAATGATGCCATGTTTGATGCGACTGTTGCTTTCATCGGCATTCTCATTACAACTGGCCTTGGCAGGATAAATCTCATAGAGTTCCCGGTATTTCTTAGGGGTAAGGTTCGGCATGACAATGTTCGCCCCGCGAGACAAGCCGTGCGCTCGTCCCTCGGCTCGATTAATGGTAGCCAGCGCCGTGGTGCTGGGAATATTGATGAGCGGACAGAGAATTCTGGTCAAGGCAACAACCTTGCAGGTCATCAGCTCCGTGCCCGGCACCTGCTCCCCTGCAGGGGGAAGATGCTGGTCTGCTGCCATTCCAAGAGGTGTCCCCGGATGCGGTATGTACGGACCGATACCGATCATGTCAATATCATATTCCTTGAAAAGCAGAATGTCGTTTGCCAGGTCATCGTAAGATTGCCCCGGTATCCCTACCATGATGCCACTCCCGACTTCATATCCCATTTCTCTGAGGCTACGAAGTATCTCAAACCTGTCGGAAACTCCCCCGGGAAGTGGCGGATGTATGCGATCGTACAATTCCCTGTTGGAGGTTTCAAAACGAAGAAGATAGCGGTCAGCCCCTGCCTGGCGCCAGGCAGCGAGGTCACCCTCTGCCCTCTCGCCCAAGCTCAGGGTAATCGCAAGATTGCTAGTATGCTTGATTCTGGCGATAATGTCGCACAACCAATCGCGGGTAATGCCATAATCCTCGCCGGCCTGAAGTACCACACTGCCGTACTCGAAGTTTACCGCCATCCGGACACAGTCCATTATTTCGTCGGCTGACATCCGATAGCGGCAAACATCCTGATTACCAACTCGAATTCCACAGTATCCGCAATCACGCGCACAGTAATTGGACACCTCAATCAGCCCTCGAAGATGTACCTCTTCACCCACATTGGCCCGGCGAATCTCGTTTGACTGTCGCCATAACTTTTCAAGCTCTTCCTGATCATCTATCTTCAACCATTCGAGTATCTGGTCTTTATTCATTTGCTCTCCAGGGTATTCCAACGATTCGCTGTGGCAGCGTGCATTGCACTTTTGCGTGTATAACAATCTCATAGGAGAAACAAGAAATCTTTGACCTGAGTCAAATTACCTAAAATCATACACACGTAAGTCTTTAAGAATGGAATATTTCTAAATGCAATTTGAGCACATATCAGAACGTACTGCCAGCATACATCCTGGTAACTCTACACAAAAGAAAACGGCCGGATGGTAAACATCCGGCCGTTTTCTTACTTAGTATTCTCGTCTCAGAACAAAGTACATTTCAAAACGAGTATTCTACAGTGTCATACTTACCCCCCAAGCTTGGAGCGCTTGAAGTAGTGGGTGTGGAGGAGGTGATGAGCCTTATCGCTCAACGGCTTGCCGAGGAATTTCTCATACAGTTCGGTGATGTAGGGGTTTTCATGAGACTTACGGATTTTCTTGCCTGCATCCTCATCGTAGAGAACCTTGGTTCTTTTCTTGAGGACTTCGATATTACCGTGGTGATACGGCTGACCGCCACCACCAATACAGCCGCCGGGGCAGGACATGATTTCGATTGCATGGTACTCGGACTTGCCGGCCCGGACTTCTTCTAGAAGTTTACGGGCATTGCCGAGTTCATGTGCGATACCAATGTTCAGAGTATGGGGACCAACCTGAACCTTTGCAGAACGGATACCCTCCATACCGCGAACCGCTTCAAAGTTGACATTCTCAAGTGTCTGACCGGTTGCAAGTTCGTATGCGGTTCTCAGAGCTGCTTCGATAACACCGCCGGTTGCACCGAAGATCGGGGCGGCACCAGAGGACTCACCGAGAGGCTTATCGAAATCTTCGTCAGGAAGTGCGGCGAAGTCGATGTTCATACGCTTGATAAGGCGTGCAAGTTCACGGGTTGTGATGGAGTAGTCAACATCAGGGTTGCCGTTGACTTTGAATTCCGGACGCTCACACTCGTACTTCTTGGCGAGGCAAGGCATGACGGAAACTACCACCATCTTCTCTCTCGGAATACCGAGCATATCAGCATAGTAGGTTTTTGCGATAGCACCGAACATCTGCTGGGGAGACCTGGCGGATGACGGAACATCAAGGAGGTCCGGGAACTGATGCTCGAAGAACTTGACCCACGCAGGACAGCACGAGGTAAGGATCGGCAGCGTGACCGTCTTATCGCCATCCAGATAGCGGGTAAGACGATCGAGGAACTCAGAACCTTCTTCCATGATGGTAAGGTCGGCTGCGAAGTCAGTATCGAACACGTGGTCGAAACCAAGTCTGCGCAGTGCAGCAGCCATTTTGCCGGTTACGGAAATACCAGCTTCCATTCCGAGGTCTTCACCAAGTGCCGCACGAACTGCCGGAGCAGTCTGAACAACGGTGACTTTATCGGGATCGGCAATTGCATTAACGATTTCCCAGGTGTGATCACGCTCAACAAGAGCACCAACCGGACAAACCGCGGTACACTGACCACAGAAAGTACAGACCGAATCTTCCAGGTTCATTTCGAACGCTGGGGCAACTACAGAGGTAAAGCCCCTGTTCACGCCGGAAAGTACGCCGCAGGTCTGTACATCGTTACACATGGTTTCGCAACGACGACACATGATGCATTTATCCATATCGCGAACGATAGAGGGAGAGATATCCTTACGATAGGTGGACATGACACCTTCGTAACGAACTTCACGGACACCGAATTTCTCGGCAATGTCCTGCAGATCGCACTCGCCGGACTTCTGGCAGACCAGGCAATCCTTCGGATGGTCGGAAAGAAGCAGTTCGAGAACGGTTTTACGGGCATTCAGAACCCGCATGGTGTTGGTTTTTACTTCCATACCGTCGGTGATCGGGGTAGCGCATGCCGGTGCCAGGTTCTTGCGACCAGCCACCTCAACGACACAGATACGACAGGAAGCAGCCATGTTGTTGACATGCAGTTCCTCGAGGTTCAGGTAGCAAAGAGTAGGAACATCAATGTTAAGTTTCTTGGCAGCATCAAGAATCATGCTGCCCTGCGGGACTTCAACTTCTTTACCGTCAATGGTAATTTTTAGCATAGACATGTATATGAGCTCCTTATACTTATTGTTTAACAAACCCTATTGTTTAACAATCGCGTCAAACTTACACTTTTCGATACATGCGCCGCACTTGATACAGGCAGCCTGATCGATCACGTGGACTTCTTTCACCTTGCCGGCGATGCAGTTAACCGGGCAAATACGGGCACACAGCGTGCAGCCAACGCACTTTTCGGGGATAATGACGATCTCGAGCAGGTTCGTACAGACACCGGCAGGACACTTCTTGTCACGTACGTGAGCAAGGTACTCGTCAGCAAAGGTATTCATGGTGGACAGAACCGGGTTAGGCATGGTCTGACCGAGTCCACAGAGTGCTGTGTCCTTGATGTTTACCGCGAGGGTCTTCATTTTCTCGAAGTCAGCCTCGGTACCTTGGCCATCACAGATTTTGTGAAGGGTCTCATAGAGACGCTTGGAACCGATACGGCACGGGGTGCACTTACCGCAGGTCTCATCCATGGTGAAGTCAAGGAAGAACTTGGCGATGTCGACCATGCAAGTATCTTCGTCCATGACGATCATGCCGCCGGAGCCCATCATGGAGTTTTTAGCAAGGAGGTTGTCGTAGTCGATGGGTACGTCGGCATCTTTATAGGTAAGAGCACCACCGGAAGGACCACCGGTCTGAACGGCCTTGAACTCTTTCCCATCGGGGCAGCCGCCGCCGATTTCGAAGATGATTTCCTTCAGGGAAATGCCCATGGGAACTTCGATGAGACCAACATTGGTAATCTTGCCTGCCAGTGCGAACACCTTGGTTCCTTTGGACTTCTCGGTTCCGATTGACGAGAACCAGTCAGAACCTTTAATCAGAATTGCCGGAATGTTGGCAAAGGTTTCAACATTGTTGACGATGGTCGGTTTAGCCCAGTAGCCGGAGTTGGCGGGAAAGGGAGGCTTGGTGTAGGGCTCGCCGCGGCTACCTTCCATGGAACGGATGAGAGCGGTTTCCTCACCGCAGACAAAAGCGCCTGCGCCGTACTTCAGTTCGATGTCGAAGCTGAAATCGGAACCGAAGATGTTCTGGCCGAGAACGCCATATGCGCGGGCGTCTTCGATGGCCATTATGAGGCGTTTAATGGCAAGCGGATACTCGGCACGGATGTAGACAACGCCGATGGAAGCGCCAATTGCATAACCGCAGAGAGCCATTGCCTCGACGATTGAATGCGGGTCGCCTTCGAGGATTGCGCGGTCCATGAATGCACCGGGGTCGCCCTCATCGGCATTACAAACGACGTATTTCTGGTCGGCCTGGTTAGCAGCGGCAAAACTCCACTTGGTACCGGTAGGGAAACCGCCGCCCCCACGTCCGCGGATGCCGGATTTCTTTATTTCGTCGATAATCCCGGCCGGGGTGCTTTTCGAAACGGCATTGGCCAGGGCCTCATAGCCACGCGCGCCGATGTAATCCTCAATATTCTCAGGATCGATAAATCCGCAGTTTCTGGTGGCAATTCTAAGCTGTTTTTTCGATGAATCCATTCTCGAACTCCTCCCCTTGTTTATAATTCAACCCTGTTATAGTTAACGGGAATAACGGTGCCGGTAACTTCACCGCTCTTCAGGTACTTCTGCACCAGTTCCCTGGCGCCGGTCTCATCCAGCTTGCCGAAACAGACAGGGTCTTTACCGGGCAGGGTTACGACAACGGTCGGCTCTGAGTGACAGTAGGTCATGCAACCGGACTGCATGTATTCAACGTTGCTGATACCCAACTTGGTCGCTTCGTCCTTCATTGCTTCCAACACAACCTTGCCGCCGGAGGCTATGCTGCAGGTAGCAAGGGAGACGTTAACAACAATCTTGTCTTTTTTGGCTGCTGCTTTGGCCTTGGAATCTGCCTGCAACTTCATGAGCTCAGCCACAGATGTTATTTTTGCCATGATCTAACTCCTTCGGTTCTATTGAATTAATATTCAGCAACAATACTCTTGACTTGGTCAGGGGTTACATGGGCATAGACCTTCTCGCCGACCGTCAGGATCGGAGCCAAGGCGCAAGCACCAACGCAGCGGAGGCAATCGATGGAGAACTTGCCGTCCGGGGTAACTTCACCGACTTCAACACCCAATGCTTCCACAAAGGCATCTACGACTTTTTGAGCGCCCTTGACGAAACAGGCAGTACCCATACAGATCGAGATGGGATATTTGCCCTTCGGAACCATGGTGAAGAAGGTATAGAAACTTACAACACCATATACCTTGGCCAAGGATACATCCATGTAGTCAGCAACGAATTGCTGTACTTCCTTGGGCAGGTAACCGAAAAGACTCTGTGCTTTGTGAAGCACGGTAACTAAGTGACCCTCTTTCGTAGGGAGCTGATTGACGAACTCTTCCAGTTCTTTGTACAGCCCTGAAGGCAGCGTTGCACGATCCGGAAGCCTGCAGTCCCCTGTTAACTGACACGTTGATCCTGTTTGCATACTGTTACACCTCTCCTTTCGTAATTGGCCAATTGAAAGCTTGGCCTCTGTTTTACCACGACAAACAACCACCCAAACAACAAAGGCTCGTCAGTGTGCTTAAGCAAGTGCACGCATTGTTCTACTGGACGGATATCCCGATGACAACACTGTCAGGTCGCAGATATTCCCGTAAACGTAAAAAAAAGATGGGTTTTAAAAGAAGCGGATAGCATGAAGTTTAAAATTTTTGGGAAACATCCCGGGACGACAACGCGGTTATAAATCTGTTGTGCCATAGGTAGGACGTACTTCAGCATCTGAATGACGTCAATTTAAAGGTCACGGGGCACTTCATCATAAGTCCAACTATTTGTCAAGGGTATTTTCCCTCGGCAACATGACGAGTAATGAAATTTTAGAACAATTTTATATCGCGTTATCGAGAGGTTGGGGACACAAGAGGTTCCGGATGAGAGAAGCACCGAATACCGTACATACACAAGCCAACTTCCACTACACGCAGATACAATTATTTACAAAAAAAACGATAGTACACCAGTAAAATACTGCAAAAGAACGTTTTCCTCGCCGCACCGGAGATCTTTTTCCGTTTAACTCTCCGGCAGTCAAAAAGGTTTATTTCCTTACTATCGTCACCTTAAAAAATGAAATACTGCATGCTGTTTTATTTTTGTACTGGAAAAGGAGGGAGACTGGCTGCAACTCGCCAAACTATAGTTTTGCCGGGTAATTGATCTATTTATGGCGTTCATTCCACCATAACGAATTTTTTTTGTCAAGGCAAAATAATCCGGGAATTCAAGCAGGTACGCAATGCCGTGACAGACGACGCTGTTACTGAATAGGACAGGTTTTCACTTACTCTAAACCGTTTGGTTCGTCTGCGATCTGGCCTTCCTCGAACAGAACGTCACCCTCCTGCCCATGATAGCACAGGTAGCCATGCAGGGCGGACACTACAGCTCCGGCGACCGAGAAAATCCCCGGTCCGCACCAAACCGAAGACGGTCACCAATATCAAATCTGGTTAAAAAATAAAACAGGATCCAGTAAATGCACAGAGGCCTCGCAGTCAGAAACCGCGAGGCCTATCCCTTGCAACCAACCGGTGGCACAGTTTGAGTGAAGCGAGGAACTCCGCCTCACAAAAAAGGGATTGCAGCATGACTGTAATCCCTCTTGTTTATTGGAGGCGGCGAGCGGATTTGAACCGCTGAATAGAGGTTTTGCAGACCTCTGCCTTACCACTTGGCTACGCCGCCATAACTATTCAATTATAAAAGTCCCGCAAAGTAAAATCCTGCCGTGCAGAAGCTGGAAAATTTTTATACATGTTTTTCCCCCCACTGTCAACGAAGAAAAACAGAAACAGGAAAAGAGCCAGCGCAAGGACTTTTCGCTATTGACGCCACTCGAAGGGAACTCCGGCACTGCTGGCCTGCGTATCCAGATCAGCGAGTTTTTCCGTAAGTGCGTTAATCCTATCTTCGTCCCGCTTGACCTCTGCCAGCTTCTCCTGGTAGGCAACCCTGTTCCGCGCGAAGGTATAGATGACCAATTTACGGCGAAGCTGCTCCAGTTCCGTCCGCTTGGCGGGTAGATTAGCCTGAAGCTGGACCATTTCTCCTCGCAGACTTCCATACTGAGAGCGCCACCACGCTTCGTTATGCCCACCGAAGATTTTTTGCTGCGGACCCGGCTCCGCGGGTTGCTGATTCAGTTCAGCGGGAGGCGCTGCTGAACCCTCCGGCACTGTCGACTCGGCAGGTTCAGTACCTGCCCCAAGCTGGCTGGAGTCCACCGACGGCAGTACTTTAACTTTTTTCTGATATTTTTTCGGAACATTTCCCAAGGTATCGGTGAAATTGACAACACCATTATTGTCAGTCCACTGATAGATATCAGCTTGCGCTGAAACGGAAAAACCAATCAACAGCATGAACATTACTACGTTAAATTTCATGGTGCAATCCCCCCCGAAGACCAGCTTTCTTAATACACTTTAAAACAACTTTAATTCTGCCGCAACAATAGTGGATGGTCAACAAAAACAAGCGATTATGATAAAATTTCTCAGCATCCGATTCTCGGGGAATGAAACCATATTAAGTTCCAATACTGCAATAACTGCCGAGATCATGTCGTCCCCGACAGTTTAGTTGAATCCTCAAAACCGTCAAACATCCCATTGACAGAGTACGTCCAGTACGGCAAACTGAGAAAAAATATCAAGGTACTGCTTTTTCAGCAACCTGCTGATATCCTTCTGGAGGCACTGCGTGGAACCCTGGATTTGGATTGTAGCCGGCATCATCGTCACCGTCCTCGAGATTATAATCCCCTCCTTTACCATTATCTGGTTTGGTTTGGCGGCAATCGTTGTGGGACTTCTTTCCTACATCATGAGAATAGAATCCCTGGCCATTCAACTAGCCCTTTGGGCCATTCTCTCCAGCACTTTCACCTATGGCTGGTTTCGGTTCTTCCGACGGGAAACAAAGACACTCTCCGGCCATAGCAAGGATGCAATCATTGGCAAATCCGGAATTATCGTAAAGACCGATGACTCCACCTTCCACGGCGGTATTATCCGCTTTCCGATTGCGGTGCTCGGCTCCGATGAGTGGGCCTATATCTCCGATGACCACCTTCAAATTGGTGACCGGGGAATAATTGTCGATATTTCCGGAGACAAGCTTGTGGTAAAAAAAGGTTGACCCGGTCAACCGGGCTTCTGCCAACCATCAAGGGGATACTGCACCGGTAACTGATTGCCCATAGAAACCTCTGGAACAAAAATGCCGGCTCCGTAAGGTTGCCGGCATTTTTAATTTCTCAATATTGATACACTCGCAAAAAGTGTGAATACGCTACATTTTGTCATTCCGACCAGAGGGAGGAATCTTGCTTTTACAACTGGTTACAAGATCTCTCCCTATCGGTCGAGATAACAGCTTAGAGAATTTGCGAAAGCATCAATATTGAAGAAGCTCTTCGCGGGAAAGCTCCATGCTTCTCCTCGACAATTTTTACCGTTTGATCAGAATGCAGGGCACAGCTAAGAGAACAAAAACTTCGAGTAAAAGTCATGGTTGGCGACGTCTGCCACGGCTTTTTTCCGGAGCGGACGCTGTCGAAGTTCCCTTTTTGCCGGCGAATGGCTTTTTCCCATACCGGTTTTCACCAGGTATCTTTTGTTCGTGGTGCTTCTCCGGAGAAGATACGGGCGTCAGGCCAACCCTTTCTCCACGGCTTGACTGTCGCAGACGGTCCGCCTCCTCGGGAGTCAAAAAACGATATTTGCCGGCTGTCAGCCCTTCAAGACCGAGAAAGCCGTATCGGGCCCTTTTCAGTCGAACAACGGACAGACTCACCGCCTCACACATCCGGCGAATCTGGCGGTAGCGCCCCTCATGAATAGTAATGGAAAGCCAGGTGTTGTTTTCGCTTTCGCGGATAAAACGGACAAGTGCCGGTGCGGTCTTTCCGTCTTCCAGTTCGACACCGGCTGTCAACCGGTTAATCTGCACCGGTGAAACCTGGCCCTGAACCCGGACATGATACTCCTTGTCAACCTCATGGCGCGGATGTGCAAGGGCGTTTGCCCACTCTCCGTCATTTGTCAGGAGCAGCAACCCTTCGGTGTTGTAGTCAAGTCGCCCAACAGGATAGACCCTTTCCCGGATACCCTTGAGAAGATCGGTTACCAAGGGCCTGCCTTGTGGATCCTTCAGGGTGGTCATATAACCGGCCGGTTTGTAGAGGACCAGATAGACACGAGCAGTGTCCACTCCAAGTTTCTTGCCGTCAACGGTTATGGTGTCTTGATCCGGATCAGCCTTGGCACCCAGTTCGCTGACCACGACACCGTTCACGGCAACACGGCCGGCAAGGATGATTTCTTCGGCGGCCCGTCGGGAAGAAACACCAGCCCGGGAAAGAATTTTCTGCAGACGTTCATTCATACTACCCCCAAAACGGTAAAAGGGGCCACCCTTCGGGGCCCCTTTTCCTCAAGCAGACACCTGTGAAACACAGGATCGATCAAACTATTCAACAAACCGGGACATTTGCCGAAACTTGTCATAGCGCCCCTCAACAAGTTTCTTCGCAGAAAGCTCCCGCAATTCGGCAAGGTTTCGCGCAATGGCTTCATGCACATGCTTCGCCGAGGTTTCGTAATCCCGGTGGGCACCTCCTGGTGGCTCCGGAATAATCTCGTCAATGACTTTCAGCTCTTGCAGGTCTCGAGCGGTAGGCTTCAATTCCTCGGCGGCAAGTTCTCCCTTGGTTCCATCGCCCCAGAGGATGGCAGCGCATCCTTCGGGTGAAATAACGGAATATATTGAGTGCTCAAGCATCAATATCCGGTCACCTACAGCAATCGCGAGGGCGCCGCCCGAGCCACCCTCACCCGTCACGACAACAACAATAGGAACCTGGAGGCGGGACATCTCGCAGAGGTTCCTCGCAATGGCCTCTGCCTGCCCCCGTTCTTCCGCACCGATACCGGGAAAGGCTCCGGGCGTATCAATAAAAGTAATGATCGGCAAGTCGAACCGTTCCGCCATTTCCATGAGGCGTAACGCCTTGCGGTAGCCTTCGGGATTCGGCATGCCGAAATTCCGGAAGACCTTTTCCTTGGTATCCCTGCCCTTCTGATGGCCGATCACCATGACCGGTTCGCCATCCAGCCTTGCCAGGCCCGCTACGATCGCATGATCGTCGGCGAATTTTCGGTCACCGTGCAATTCGATGAAGTCGGTAAAGATCAGCCTGATATAGTCCATGGTAAACGGGCGGTTTATGTGACGGGCAACCTGTACTGTCTGCCAGCGGGTCAGATTGGAAAAAATATCCTCTCTCATCTTCTGGACCTTCTTTTCCAGGCGGGCAATCTCCGTCTTCAGATCAACCGTTTCGGTAGAAAACTCCACTAATTCCTGAATTTTTTCTTCCAGTTCGGCAATCGGTTTTTCAAAATCGAGATAATAATGCAACGCCATCGTAGTTGTCTCCTTGCGCATCCTCTTCAGCATTCTCTCTGCCACTATTCAAAATTTGTGACATTATACCCGAATAATCCTTCCGCTTCCAGCGCCAAATCATCGCTGGGTCGAACAGAAAAGGCGGAGGGAAGACGCAGCGTTGTACGGCAGGTGTCAGGAATGACCACCTGCAGGCGGGCAGGACACTCGCCAGGGTGTCGGGCAATGATCTCTTTCAGCGACTGCAGCTGTTCCCTGCTTGCCCTGGAAGCATCCAGAACGAAGTTGACTCTGCGGGAATGGGTTTCTTTCAGTGATCCGAGGGGAGAAACATCGGTTGCCCTGATCTTGCAGCTTTCTTCGCCAACCTCCAGTATTCCCGTCACCAGCAAGGGGTCGTCAGTCTTCAGAAAAGGCGAACATTTTCCATAGACATCGGGAAAGACCATCAGTTCGACGGAGCCCAGCTGGTCTTCAATCAAGGCAAAGGCCATCCTGTCGCCCTTTTTGGTAATTTTTTCCGACAGGGACGATACGATACCACAGAGCCTCACTTCCGTCTTGTCGCTACGCTCCGAAAGGGTTGCCGTTGTGACGGTGGAAAACCTCCTGACATCGTCGCCATAGCGGTCAAGGGGGTGACCGGTGATATAAAAACCGAGCGCTTCTTTCTCAAAGAACAGCAACTCCTTCTCCCGCCATTCGGGAATCTCCGGCAGGGTACCGACACCGTTTCCAGCCGTAAGAACAACCTCGGCCTCGGCGAACAGGGAACACTGGTTGCTGGACCGATCTTTCTGAAGCTTCTGTCCAAATTCCATGGCGCCTTCAAGTGCGGCAACCAGTTGGGCTCGTTTGGCACCAGTAGAGTCGAAAGCTCCACACTTGATGAGTGATTCAACGACCCTCCGGTTAACCCGCCGCAAATCCACCCGGCTGCAGAAATCGAATAAATCCTTGAAATCCCCCTCGGTTCTCGTTTCGAGAATTGCCTCAACAGCCCCGATTCCGACATTTTTTACCGCACCGAGGCCGAACCTGATGGAGGTCTCCCGAACCGTAAAGGAAAGTTCGGAGGCATTGATATCAGGCGGAAGCACCTGGATCCCCATATCGCGGCACTCGGAAATGTTTTTCGTCACCTTGTCGGAAGTATCCATGTCCTCGGTCAGGAGGGCTGCCATGAACTCAACCGGATAATGGGCCTTCAGGTAGGCGGTATGATAGGCAATCAGTGCATACGCGGCAGAATGGGACTTATTGAAGCCGTATTCTGCGAACATTGCCATCAGGTCAAAGATGGCCTCGGCCTTTTTCGGGTCGATACCGTTGTCTTTTGCCCCGGCCAGGAAAATATCCCGCTGTTTCGCCATCTCGGCCGGGTCTTTTTTGCCCATTGCCCGACGCAGCAGGTCGGCGCCACCCAAGGAGTAGCCGGCCAGGGTACGTGCAATCTGCATGACCTGCTCCTGGTAGACGATGACCCCGTAGGTGTCTTTCAGGATCGACTGCAACTGGGGGAGGTCATAGACAACCGCTTTTCTGCCGTGCTTGCGTTCGATAAAATCGTCGACCATCCCGGAGCCGAGCGGGCCGGGACGATACAAGGCGCAGACCGCAATGATGTCCTCGAAACAGGAAGGCTTCAGCTTGACCAGGAGTTCCTTCATTCCGGTGGATTCCAGTTGGAACACTCCGGTGGTGGCGCCGGACTGGAGAAGTTGGTAGGTAACTGCGTCATCATCCTGGAGTTCACTGATCTCGAATTCGGGATCCTTTCCGGCCCGGATAATCTTTACGGCATTGTCGATCACCGTAAGGTTTTTCAGGCCAAGGAAGTCGAATTTCACCAGACCGATTTTCTCCACGTATTTCATCGAATACTGGGTGGTAATGGAGTTGCTCTTCTGGTCCATGTAAACCGGGCAGAACTCCTCGAGGGCATCGGGAGCCACGACTACGCCCGCAGCATGGGTGGAGGCATGACGGGTGAGTCCCTCGAGACAGAGGGCAGTGTCGAGGAGACTCTTGATCCTTGGGTCAGCGGCAGACATCTCTCTGAGCTTCGGTTCTTTCTTCAGGGCGTCGGCCAGTTGGATATTCAGAATATTGGGGACCAGCTTGGCAATTTTGTCCACTTCGCCATAGGAGTAGTTGAGGGCTCGGCCAACGTCGCGGATCGCGCCTTTAGCCGCCATGGTGCCAAAGGTAATAATCTGACAGACTTTGTCCCGCCCATACTTCTCGGTGACGTACTGAATCACCTCTTCCCGGCGGTTCTGACAGAAGTCCACGTCGATATCAGGCATGGAAATACGTTCCGGGTTCAGGAACCGCTCGAAGAGAAGGTTGTAGGGAATCGGGTCCAGATCAGTAATGTGCAAGGCATAGGCAACCAGGGAGCCGGCAGCCGACCCCCTCCCTGGACCAACCGGTATTCCCTGCTCTTTGGCCCAGTTGATAAAATCGGCGACGATGAGGAAGTAGCCGGGAAATCCCATCTTGATGATACACTCGAGCTCGACCTCCAGACGTTTCCAGTAGCCCTCTTCATCATCATCGGAAAACGCCGGACGATTCCTGCGAATCTTGGTCAAGCGGGAGCGCAGCCCCTCTTCGGCTTGACAGGTAAGCTCCTGCTCGAGCGACTTTCCCTCAGTTAACTCATAGCGGGGGAAGTGATAGGTCTTGAAATCAAAATGCAAGTCACATTGTTCGGCTATGCGGAGAGTATTGGTAAGAGCTTCAGGGAATTCAGGGAAAGCGGCTGCCATCTCATTGGGAGACTTGAAAAAGAACTCGTCGGCAGAGAAGCTCATCCGGTTCGGGTCTTCCATGGTCTTGCCGGTCTGAATGCAGAGGAGCACCTCATGGGGCTTGGCGTCCGCCCTATTGAGATAGTGGCAGTCATTTGTCGCGACCAGGGGAAGGTCCAATTCCCGGGAGATCTGAACCAGTCCGCGGTTTGCCTTCACCTGTTCCGGCAGGGTATTTTCCTGCAGTTCGAGATAATAACGCCCCGGAAACATCTCGGCAAAGTCGGCGGCAGCTGCACGGGCATCGTCCATACGGTCGCCCTGGCAGAGCCAGGCAACCTCGCCTTTCAGACAAGCTGACAGGGCGATCAGACCGGATGAATACTGGCGAAGGATCTCCTTGTCGATGCGGGGACGGTAGTAAAAGCCTTCCTTGTAACCGAGGGAGACGAGGCGGCTCAAGTTCCGGTACCCCTCGAGATTCTGGCAGAGAAGGATCAGGTGGTGGGCAGCATCACCGATACCCTTTGCCTCCTTGACAAAGCGTGATCCGGGCGAAAGATACACCTCGCAGCCGATAATGGGCTTGATGCCCGCCGACTGGCATTTCAGATAAAACTCGATGGCACCGAACATATTGCCGTGATCGGTCAGGGCAACAGCGGGCATGCCGAATTCAACCGCTTTCTTCACCAGATCGCCGATACGGATAGCACCGTCAAGAAGGGAGTACTGGGTGTGGACATGTAAATGGACGAATTTAGAGGGTTCCATATTTCTCGTAGAAACAATGACGGGAGCCGCATTGGTGAGCGACTCCCTGACAGAAAAGGCTTGAATTAAAGGATATAATTGAGAGACGGATCGCCCGTGTCACCTGAAAGACCAGCTGCGTCGTGCCGAAGCGGACGGACGGCGCACGGCTGATTGTCCTGAAAAAGTATGTCACGACTGACGCACGACTGTCAAGGAAATGGGCAGCAGGAAAATTGCACTCCTAGGAACTGCAGATGCGATTTCTCCCTCGCTGCTTTGCCCGGTACAACTCAACATCAGCCGCAACGATTATTTCCCGGGGGGGAACCTTCCCGTCAACGCTCTCCGCAACACCGATACTCACGGTAACAGAAATGGTGCTGTCGGTTCCGCAGCCGTAGCGATTCTTTCTGCCGTCCCGGGAAGGCTCGGGGCGTTCCGGTCCACGAATGGCAAACCGATAGGAGGCTATCGAGGCCCGCAGTTTTTCCATGCAGGCAAGCACATGGTCTTTGCTTTTCCCCGGAAAGACAATGGCAAATTCCTCCCCCCCATAACGATACACCCGTGCACCTTTTCCCACTGACCGCAGCTTCGCACCTGCCATCCGCAACACCTGATCACCCACATCATGGCCATAGGAATCATTCACCTGCTTGAAATGATCAAGATCAAGCATTGCAATCACATAGCGACGACCCAAACCGTTCAAATGTTCATTGAATGCCCGCCGTGAAAGCACTCCGGTCAGATCATCCCGATATGCCATGTTATGGGAATCCTGCAGTATGCTCACCAACAGAATCAGTCCGGACCCGATAAGGAAAACTGCCGGAATGTCACCGGTCGGAGGATGGGTAAAAACAATCGCCAACGCAGCCAGGACGCCGAGAAAGGCACTATCGATGATCGAATGGCGTACATAGGTAGTAACAGCGATGACAAGTCCGCAGCCACCCATCAGCGGGAGTGTTAATCGGGGGAGGTCTCGACACCCTGCGGCGGCCTTTTGCAGCCAGGCAGCCGTGGCCGCCGAAGAGTCGGCTTGTGCCGTTTTTGCCAGAACCACCAGGGCAAAAGCCTGAAGGACCAGAAAAACAAACCGTTTACGACCGGCAACAGTGAAAATACCTTTTTCCCGCATCAGACAAAAGAGGGTGAGATTGATCGGCAGGAGAAAACAGAAGATACTATCCAGGCGCAGTATGGCAGCCGCGGCTTCCCCGTCCCTGGCGAGCATGTCGGAGTTCCAACAGAAGGCAAGCAGCAATAGCAGCACGAAAAACACGCGACTCCGACTGAAGTGGAAACTGAGGAAAAGGCCTAGTGAAAAGGTAAGATACACGGCATAGGGCAGGAAATCGCGCCAGGAAGTGGGCAGCATCCCGAGAAAAGGCAGAGAAACATACAGCGCAGCAAGCATCGCGCCGGGAAACAGAAAAAGCGTCAGTCTCTGCATAAAGGTGCCGTACACTCTTTCAAACTCCTTGCCAGTTATGGATTTACCGCGGAAACCGTGGAATCCAAAACGCAGGAAGAGAGGCAACACGAAATACCCACGGACAGTATCCCCGGCTCCATACTGGAGAATCCTGCTGAGCATGAAAACAAGCCCGTCCTCATCCCGTAAAGAGAAACGTCACGCGACAGGAGCAAGCAGAATCATTAAACGTAATTTAATCACATTAGTCAACATTGATTTTGTCTATGTTTTCAGCGAGCCCGCCATAACTCCCGGCAACATGGTCCGGGTCAGCAGCACCCGTCGTTTTTCAGCCGCGACCAAGAAGCTCTACAGCCCCTGCCGGTGGGCCCGGAATAGATCCGGGAAGGTTCTGTAGCGTTAAGTTACGACCTCTTCAACTTTCTGCTCTGCGGGTCTTGACATGCCTCACACAGGGCGTATAATAAAAATACAAGAAAGATAAAGATCTTTGAAAATTGCTCTGTAATGTTCGTACGGCACGGCGAAGAGACTGACTTCTCATAAAAAGTTGCAGTCGGGCCCAAAGACAGTGAGTACGCTCTCCTCGAGAGAAACCTGAAGTCTTTTCCCGACATATGCTAGCACGCCGGTCGGTCGATCAAAGCTTACCTACGGCATAAACGGAGCAATAATCCTTGGCGTTACAAGAATCACGGTGAAATCGTTTTTCTCATCCGCAAGGCGCGTTACACCGCTTGAAAATGGGAACGGAGGACGGCGCACACGGTTTTCGAGGTCCGAAAGAGCTTGAGAATCGGGGCTTGTCTGACGGAAACCCGACGGATAAGAAGAAAAGATTACCTGTAACGCCATCGAAAAAAAAGGGCTGGGAGAAATACACTCTTCCGGCCCTTTGTTTTATGTAGTTTCCATGCGGAAAGTCAGAAACAGTGCTGTTTCGAGCAGGGTTGGGTCTTTCACGAAGTCTCTCGTACGGCTTCAATGCAAGATGGCGACAGAAAGAAACTTGCCTGAATCCAGCAGATTGCCTGATCCGTGTGAAGGGTGGTGACCGATTACGAGAGGCTTTGGGGAAGTTCCAGCCCAGCCCCTGTCGAAACTTTCCGGATGAAACTAGTTAGATCCACGCAGAAAAGAGTCGTTTCCGTCAGCGAAATTCGCCGGGAACTCCCGCTCGGGAGGCTTGGTCGTTCAGTGAACTGAGTTTTTTCTCCAGTTCCACACGTCGGAACTGAAAATTTCTTATAGTACTCTGAATACTCAGATAGTCAGTGCGCGACATTTTTGAGGTATCAACCAGACGGGAATTCAACTCGGTAATCTGGTCATCCGTAGCCCCTATCTCAGCTCGCAAGGTATCAAAATCCGCCTTCCAGCTCTTGCCGCTTCTGTTTCCATACAAGACTTCCTTTTTTACGCCACTCTCCACGGGAGCTATCGCACCCGCCGGGGCAGGAGAGACCGCATCAACACCTGCCGGAGATTCCGTACTGTTTTCCACCACCCCGGGAACGACAGGGCTTACATCTCCACGAACGCGAACCTTTTTCAGATACTTCTTCGGCACCTGAGAAATATCCTCGGTAAAATGGACCGTCCCGCTGCTATCCACCCATGAATAGGTTTCCGCACCCACCGTTCCAGCGAACATTCCCAGCAGCAGCAAGGTACAGATAGAAACTTTTTGTATCATTGGATTACCTCCATACGCGTAATGGGCCAGGAGAAAGCCCGTGCAAAGCAATTACCCCGGCGGCCAGTGAAAGCCCCTTCCCGCCAGCAAATGGAAGTGGAGATGAAAAACTGATTGTCCTGCACCGGCATTAGTATTGTTCACGATTCTGAAGCCCTGATCGGCAACACCCAACTCTCGTGCCAGCTTTGCAGCAACCTGAAAGACATGCCCAACCAGTACCGTATCATCCGGATTCAGGTCGAGGGAATTCACTATATGCTTTTTCGAGATAATCAACAGGTGGACAGGTGCAACCGGAGCAATATCTTCGATGACTATCAACTGCTCATCCTCGAAAACCTTTTTTACCGGGATCTCCCCGGAAATAAACTTACAGAACAAACACTTTTCCATGGTGAGCATCTCCTATCAATGAATTGCGCATTATCCTGCCGGACACTCTCTCTTCTGCAGATAGATCAGGAACTCCTTGTTTCCTTTCGGGCCCAACAGTGGCGACTCCAGCACCCCTTTCACATCGAGTCCCAAGGTCTCAACCAGAGAGCAGATCGAATCGATCACCTCCCGGTGCTTCCGCTCGTCCCTGACCACACCGCCCTTCCCCACCTGCCCTCGGCCCACCTCGAACTGCGGCTTGATGAGAGCAACAATTTCACCGCCCTCCTTCACCAGACGAAGGGTATTCGGCAGCACCTTATCCAGCGAAATGAATGAAGCATCGATAACCGCCAGATCGGGAATCTCCGAAAGGGCCGTCGGCTCGAGAAAGCGAATATTCGTCCGCTCAAGACAAACGACCCGTTCGTCCTGGCGAAGTTTCCACGCCAACTGACCATATCCCACGTCGACGGCAAAAACCTTCCGCGCACCCCGCTGAAGCAGGCAGTCGGTAAAACCTCCGGTCGACGCGCCGACATCCAGGACACAGAGGCCGGTAACATCAAGGGGAAATTCGTCCAGGGCCTTCTGCAGCTTCAGTCCACCGCGACTGACATACGGCATACCGCTGCCCTTGATGCGAATCTGGGCATCGAGTTTGATCAACTGGCCGGCCTTATCGACCGCATGGTCGTCCACCACCACATCGCCCGCCAGAATCAGCGCACGGGCACGTTCCCGCGACTCAACCAGTCCTCGCTCCACCAGGAGCTTATCCAATCGTTCCTTTTCCCGAGATGTTTTCAGAGCAGTATCCCCCGTTATTCTTTCTGCAGCCAGGCCGTACGAGAGAAATGCCTATCAGATCACTACTGAACAACACCAGCACAGCGACAAATAATACTCGCGAGCAGGAATAAAATCAATGCCATTGTGGGCACTTCGGCACTCTGCGTTTTGCCACTATCGCGGACAGAAGCCCTTTCTCCCGTCCCTTAAATTCCACAAAAAGACCTTCATTTTGTCTTGCAATCAAGAAATGATGGTGATATATATATTTTCCTCGAATGCCGAAGTGGCGGAATTGGTAGACGCGCAAGATTCAGGTTCTTGTGGGGGATTCCTCGTGCTGGTTCGATTCCAGTCTTCGGCACCAACAAAATCAAGGGGTTACGGTATCGCACCGTGACCCCTTTTTGTTTAAAAATAATGACTTATAATGACCTGTCATTTTGGTCATAAAAAAAGCCCCTGGAGAAGGGGCTGCTCAATGCCGGTGACGGCCCGGGGAGCAAGCAGAATCAAGGTAATGGTGAAACAGGCACGGTGTTACCGTCAGCCTTCAGGCTTGGCGAAGTGGTGATTGTCTTATTAGCATTTATGGTGATGTTTCCAACCTTCGCCCCTGGGGGGATATTTACCGTTGTGGACACGCAACCAGAGAGAAATATAGCCAGTAGTAAATATTTCATTCCTTGCCTCCTGAAACATTGTATTGTTTTGCCGTGATACCCAGGCCAGCAAGACACGCCGCTGATATAATCTGCCCCGCAAATTTCCAATACTCACTGGGACCGGACGCAGCCATAACGCTGCCGGCTGCCGCCCCGACTCCGAACACTGTTGGCATCCAAGATTTTTTCATATCGTCGCCAGCTTCCTTTGCAGTATTTCAGCTTGATAGAGCCTTATCACTTGATTGGGATGTACCGAAGCCGCCGAATATCCCGAAAACCAGCCCCTGGTTTGCAATGCCGCACAACAAACCTCCGAACAGAACCAATCCTGCGCCGACTGCCAGCCAATGGGGATCGGCAGAAACGAGAACAATACCCCGCGCACATCGTATCCGCTTTGCGAACCGTCATCACGGTACTGCTCTTTTCTGCACCATTCGCGGATTGAATATTCATCATCGGGAGACACCGGCAGGGGGAAGAAATCATACATGCTCATGCGTTCGCCAGGTGGTGGACCTTTCACAAAAGAAGTAGCCCCCTTAAACTCCCGTGAGGAAAACCACGTGCCATCCGAAAAAACCAACTCCACATGGCAATAGGAAGGGAGCCCCTTGGGTTTGCCGAAATACGTCCAAGCCTTGATGACTTTGCCGAAGAAAGAAGTAGCCTCTTTTTTAGCTGCAAGATACATCATGCCGCCCTCCTCAATATCCACTCGAATGTCTCGGCAAAGTCGGCGATCCGCTTCGCCTGGTCCTGCCCATTGATAATTTTCCTCGCCAAGAGGTAATTGCACGTGGCGCTGTTAATGTAATGACTAAGGCGTTTGCCGGTATATTTACCATTCCGCATAGCATAGGACATTGCTATATATGATATTTCGGGATCCAACAGAGCATCGGGGTCGTGTTCGTCATTGGCTTGATCACCCACCGTCAGATCGAATTTGCGGCCGTGTTGTACCTCCCACCGGGCTATTACCTCGGGATAAGCTTTCGGCAATTCCCGCTCGAGCATTTCATAATTGTTTTTCCCGGTATTTTGGGTGTGTCCGCGACCGGCGTAATCCGCCCCCTCCTCAGGGGTGTCGTTGCCGAGGATCTTCCCGACTGCAGTTTGACTCCCGTACCTTTTGATGAAGTATTGCCGGGTACCATACTCTTTGATAGGCCTGAAGGTATCCCCGGTTTCCCATTTCGTCGTGGCCAGCATGTAAGCGCCCCACCGGATGTCCTCGATGTGGCGATCCCTCTCCAGAGAGGTTAGGATAAATTCAATTGCCGGAACCTGGGCGGTCCGCAGTCGGCCGAATCTCTGACGGTACCCGTCGAAGAATTTCTTGCGGTCAATCGTCTGCATTAATATCCCCCTCCTCAACCGGCCAGGTTTCTCTCGACTGGTACGGATGCGGGATCCCGTCACGCGGGTAGTCTGTAGCCCTGCGCCCGAAGATTGTTTCTCGTTGAAGAACCAGGTACTGAGCCTCCAAAGTTGAGACCCGTCCCGCTATTTTATGAATGGCATGATCTTCCATGCAGCGGTCATGCTCCCCCTGTATGTGGAATAACCGCTTATCCATGTCCGTCACCTGTGCAGTAATCAGCATGTTGCTTCCACGTTGGTCGGAGACAATCTCGCGTAAAGCCTCTTTAAAATCACCCACCGTTTTTTCCAGGCTTGATTCCAGCTTAAAAATAGAAGCCGTAAGTCCTTCGTAGATCTTTTTCAAGGCAGCTAGACACAATTTTGATATAAGCCCAACAGCCCCAACCAGGACAATTACCAAAAAAATCAGGAACCACCGATCTACGATTGTTAAATCCATGCATCCCCCAAAAAAGAAACCCCGGCATCGTCTTTGAAAACGTTGCCGGGGTTTCTGGTACCCTAAGACTTCCGGGTTGAAACTTACCCGTTTTTCAATCCTCGCCCGTTGCCAGGCGCATGTTCAAAATAATTATGAACACTACCCTACTTTACTCAATCGTTCAACTGATTTTTTTCCCAGGCCATCTTGCCCTTGTTCGGTTTTGACACGAGAGCCTGACGGATAGTTTGCTCCTTGATTATCGGGACCAGACCTGCAGCCTGAGACTCGCGCAAATCGCGGTTAAAGCGCATGATCTTGAGCATTACTTTCTTCCGCTCGTCTCCCGTGGCAATTCTCAACTTTGCCAGCAGATCGCCCCGCTCTTCTTTCCAGTGAGCCGTCAATCCGTACTCAATATTAGTGAGGTCGCTTCTTTTGGAAACCCGTGTTGGCTGAAAGCCCAGCGTTCTTTTCACCGCTTCGCCCGCGGTATACTTCATCGGCTTGCCGTCCTCATCGAAGAGGATCTTCCCGGACGTCGTTGTAGCACCCTTGGTCGACATGCGATAGGCCCGCATTGCCCCGGCCAAGGCTTCCGGGGAAAGATTTTCCAGTGCCCGGTACATATCGCCACGGCTTGCCGCCACCGTGGCCCGGCTGCCTTTCTGTACCAAACCGGTAAAGACCCCGCCGGCCGCGTCCGGGAGCGACTCGCCACCAATCAACGGCGAAACAATGGGGATCTGCAAGCGGATCGCATTGGAGATATTCACCCCGGCCGCACTCGCCGCCCCATGCCAGGCAAAGCCATTAACCATCTCGCCCAGCGAACCATATTCCTTCGCATGTTTCGCTGTCCACTTTTGCAGTGCCAGCTTCGGGCTTTCCCCGAAAAGTGTCTGATAGAGCTTGTCCAGTTCATCGCCACCCGGCAGGGCCATTGCTCCGCCGATAATGCCCATGGCCACCGCATACCGTAGCAGGGCCTTCATGTCTTCCTTCTCCCCGCTGGTCATGCGGTTGTATATCCAATTCCAGTTATTCCACATGAATGACTGGAGTGCATACACGGTCCGCCCCAAAGGTTTCTGGGCAAAGCCGGGAAGATTCGCCCGGGACATTTCGAAGTTCACGGTCCGATTGACTTGCAGTGCCTTTTGCAGTGCTTCATTCCGGGAAATTCCGTCCGCCCGGAATGTTCGATAGGCCGCCAGGATCACCGTCTTTCTGTTCAACAATTCGACTTCCTGAAACGGCATCAAGGCCTTATCGGTCAACGTGTGCATGAAGCGCGAGACCTTGCCGGTAAAACCCTCCTGCTGTCCGCTCATCTCGTGTACCGCTGTTTCCATCTCCTGCAGTTTGAATATCTCCGAAGCGAAAAGCCTCTTTTCCGACTCGGAGAGTTTGCCGATCACGATATCCGTTTGCGCCTTGCCGATTGCCCACACAGCACTTCGCTTCGTATGCCGCCCCAGCTCGGCTACTCCCAAGGTCCACGGCTGAGTAGAGTTAATCAACATGGACGAGACCTTGAAGCCCAGGTAGGTAAGCGTAGCCAGGGCTCGCATGTTACCGCTCACCTGGTCGGCAAACCCCATATTTCTGAGGTTATTCACAATATAGGTATGAGCCCACCGCTTGACTTCAGGCTTTGCGTAGCGGAACTGCTCAAACTGTTCCTGCGCATACCGGGCCTTGGACAACATCCCGCTGGTACCGGTCATATAATCATGATAGGCATCGACGGTATTCTCGGCGTCGTAACCCTCAATCAGATACTCTGCCCGGCGGATCCGGTGAGCGCCAGCGCCGCGAGCCATCAAAACTTCAGCTGTTGATTGAAGGATTGTCTGCCGTAACGCGGCCGCTTCCTTCTTGCTGATTTCCTGGTGCGCTGCCGCCTTATTGATTGCAGCCAGCTGGCCCTGCTCCATGGCAAAATCATTTTTCATATCGCCGTACATATCTTCGGAGATCTGATCGGAAAAACGCTGCTCAACTTCATACTTGGCCCAGTCGAGGTAATTCCCCGGCATGAACTTCTGCAGATCCTTTTCAACCTCGGCCTTATGTTTTTCCGCCCGGCTTTTGGTTTCCTTCAACCTCATGTAGACCTTGACCCGGATTCGACCATCGCCAAGTTTCTTCAACTCATCCTTTAACATATTAATGGTTGATTCCGACTCGCCATCTTCAAGTGCCTGCTTCAATGCCTTTTCCCGCTCACGAATCCCCAGTTCATTACGAAGCTGCAGCTTGGGAATAATCTCCGCCGCCTTGGTTCGGAATCGTTTGATCTGGTCGGCGGGCATTGACTCGGCAAAAATTCGCTGCCGCTCTACCGCGTCCAGCTGTAGCTCCAGTTTGGATTTCTCGTCTCCTGTGGCTGCCTCTATCTGCCCTTTCAGTTTAGCAACCTCTTTTTTGAAGCGGCTGCTTGCGTTCTTGTCGGTAGTGATTAACTGCTGACCACCCGCCAGGTTGCGGTATTTTAAGCCATATCCTGTAGCAAGTTTCTTGATTTCGTCAGCAACTTCCTTGCTCGGATAATAGGGAAGAAGCGCCTGCATGGAATCCTTATCACCACGAGTCTCCCATTTCAGGCCGGTAATATGCTGGTAGACATTCACCTGGTGGTCACCGTCGCCATGGTTACGCGGCAGCCAACCGGGCCGCTCGGCCAATCTGTTGCGGTAATCGCTGAGGTGCTTTTCAATAACCACGTCAGGCAAGCCTGCGTCGTACATAAACTGGCGAGAGATAGCCTCCACGGTATCGGCAACAACGGTATCAATATGATTCCGAACCTGCTGGTACATGGTAAAGGCTGTCTCAGTCGGTTTACCCTTAGAGACTCGCGGATCCTTCACCGCCGTCTCAAAATCCTTAAACACCCGTCCCTGCATGTCTCCCTGGTATAATAACCAGTCAACACCCTTACGATCCGCAGCGGAAAGTTTCTGGTACCCGTCTGTGATCCGGCCCCAACCCGTTGTCCTGTCTCCGCTTTCCCACTGGGAATAAGTCTTTTTCAGTCGCTCCATGATATTCGGATTATCGGCGGACGGTCCATCCCAGCCAAGGAAGCGCAGCAAATAATCCAGTTTCGTCTGCTCCCTCTTCACTCCATTTTCAACGAATGGCTTCTTGTTTTCGTCCGCTTCCGCCTCAAAGATAGGATTACGGAGGAAGCTCGCTGCACCGTTCATGATCGATTGCGGAGTAACGTTCTCGATCATCCCTTTCAATCGCGACCAGTCGAAAGGATTTAACAGTCTGGCAATCCGTTTCCAGACGTCGCCGCCCTTCATTTCCCCGACATATCCGGTGAAACGATCAGCCAGGGCAAAGCGGATACCCGTATCAACCGGCATCTCCTGAACATCACGCATAGGAACATCAGCCGGAAGTCCGACAAACAGATCATAGACAAAGCCCGGCGGGTTCGTGTTCTGGATAAATACCCTACCAGCTGGCAGCTTATCAACCGGCAGCGCAACAATTTTCACGGTCCGGCCATCTCGCCCCTTGCTCCAGGCTATCTCCTGGGCAGTGGCGTAGGAGGTTGTCCACCAGGATCCCCGAAGATCCTCACCAGCCGCAAAATGTCCACGATCCGGATTAAACGGAACCACGCCGGGACTCTGATGCTGATCGGCCTCGTAAAACGCCCGGAACAGTAACCGGCCCGGCTCGTCGTAATCCCGTACAGTGGTTTCGATTGCCTCAATGGCCTTCGCCTTATCCGCTTCCAGAACCTCGCGTTCGCTGGTATTGAGGGAAACACCCTTGTCAACGATCTGGCCTTTTACGTCTTCAAGACGGGCCAAGGCGAACTTTGCTGTGATGGAAACATCAGACTCATCAAAAATGACGTAGTTGTAGTCAGCACCCCTATCATCAGGGGTTATAGTTGCTTTACCATATTTTGCCTCGAAGGTTTTAGCGACACTCTCAGCCACTGCTTTATCATGCTCAAACGATGTCTGACCGTTCTCCCACATTATTTTATAACCAGACTTGTTTCTGCTTGTTCCATCAAGGTACTTGATTCCTCTTATGCCGAGGGAATGGAGGTATTCTGACGCTTCTTTGCGCCCATCGGTGGAAGTGCCATCTCCCAACATACTCGTCAATGTCTTATAAAAAGTTCCTCCTACAGCTTTATCTTTATTCTCCTCAGCATAGTAAGACATTAAATCTTTCTGGACTTCATCCTGATGATTCTTGATGCCCTTTGCAATCGCCGCCTTCACCTTCTCACTCTGCTCAGAGAGATGTTTATCCCAAAGAAGATACTCATCCTCAGACGGTGCTAGTTCAACGTGGTAGAGTTTTCCTTTCGACGGCAATGAGTCAACCGCGTCATATACACGCTTGAAATCTTCTCCTAAAAGATTAACCACTTTCATTGATGGTTGCCCGGACATTAAAGACTGTACAATACTTCCTACTGCTAACGGACCCGTCCCATGAAAATCATCTTTTGTAAGTGCTTTCTCTATAAGACTGTACGCTCCCGAGTCCACCCCTTTTAATGTTTCAGCAAGCTCTGACATATTCGTGCGCAGCGCTGCCACTGCCTTCTTGTAATACTCCGCAACTTCCTTATTCCCGGCAAAATACAACCCATACCCGTAAGCCTGGGCCCCTTCCCCACTACCAATATGCTGCGACTTGAACGCAACAAAATCATGAGGACTACCATGCCACGCGGCCGCATACCTCGCCGCTCCCGGCTGCCAGTTAGCAAACGCCTCCAACTGATCATCAGTAACACCCTGTTCCCGGAGAATCCGCAGCATGGCACCGTAGTCAATCCCCGTCCCCTGTTCCCTGTCCGCTGCCCCCTGCTCTTTCCCTTCCACAAACCTCCGGGCCTTACCCAGCAGCTCCCGGATCTCCGCGTCTCCATAGCCTGCATTCCAACCGACACTCCGGAGAAATTCTTTTACCGCGGCTATTACCTTGGAAAGGATAGTCGAGTCCATCCCGGTTCGAGCATCACGGCCCAGCATCTCCTCGGCAGCCTCAATCCGGTCATCCCGGTCCTTCAGGTCCAACTTGTACTGTTCGGCCAAATCCTTCCACTCGGCATTGCGCTTATTGGCATACCAGAGCGCCGCCTGAAGCATGTGCTTTTCGTAGGCGTCCTTTGCCATGATTCCACGCAGGCCATGATGAACAACAACCTCTTCCAGAATGACCTCTTTAGCCTCTTCCATCGAGCGGAAGTTGTCAGCAACATAAACAACCTCATTCCCCAGATAGACAGCCTGCAACATCCTTTGCGGGATCCCCCGCTTCGCGGCATTATCCAGGGCCCGCTTCGGCAATTCCGCCGTCGTCTGGACTACTCGCCAGGGCGGGGAATTGGGCATGTTCTTGTAAACAGGTTCAAATGCGGTTTGAATGTCGGCAGCAGGGAGTCCATACGTTGGCTGATCGGCAGTAACGGAATATCTTGTCTCGCCTGCTGCACCACTTTCTTGCACCTGGGCCGCAGATGATCTCCTGTCATAACCACTAAAACGCCTGCTATCCCTGTCAATATAAGGATTACTCTCGTTTTCACGGCGGGTCTCCATCTCCGCTTCCAGCCGGTTGACCTCTTCGACTACTTCCACATACCTGCTGCGCTTCTCTTCCAGCTCTGCAGCATCACTGAATTTCACCTTATCCAGTATCCGCTCTGCATCGGCAATCGATTTAGAGGTATATTCCGCCTGCCTCTTGGCGTCTCCAAGCTCTTTTGCTAACTGTCGCTTGATTGCACCGTTCCGCAATACGCTCACGATTTCCTTGGAGGAAGGATGTTTTGCCTGATATGACTCAGAATAATTGCCTACCGTTATTGAATAATCATTGGTCTTTCGTTCACCTTTCTTTAAGCTGCTATTTCCCCACCGCGCCTCGTCGACCGTGAAGGCCACGTTAAGTCCGCCATACTTTACAACAATCTCCCCTTCGTCCATTTCATCAAGGTGCTTCTCAATGAGACGACCGAGTTTTGCCGCTTGGGAGGTCTTTGCAAGTCCGGTCAGGGTCACTTCTTTGGGAGCAACCGGCTTCTCGGCTTTATGCTCTTCGTCCCATTTCTTTATGGCAATCTTCTCAACCTCATTGCCTCGAAGTTCGTACTTGTCAAAGCCGAACTCTTTTATCATCTGAGCTTCTATTGCCGCAGTGCGACGACCATTATGCTCCTTCAGCTCTTTCTCATACATCGCCCATGCAGCGTTATACTCTTCCCTCGCCGCCGCCTGCGCTTCATCCAGATCTTCGGCATAGGTCACGCCTTCAAAAACAAACCCCTCAGCTTCCGCTACCGCTTCCAGGTCCGCAGCCGCCCTGTCAATACCTAGCTTTGTCTTGTTGGTAAGCTCTTCTCTCTGTCCGGCCAGCCGCTCTGCCGCGCTTCGTCTGGCCTGCACGTTTCTCTGCATCCCTTCGAGTTCTTCTATTGCATTCTCCAGCCGGTATTTTTCCTTAAACGCAGGATTCCCGGTTGATTCCGCCATAAAGGTTGCGTAGCTGTCGGCATCCGATTGCCCTTCCTGGACGCTGCGCACACCACTCCGGAACTGCTCAAGCATTTCAGCCTTGCGGGCCAAGACCTGCCACATGACTGCATCAAAAGTATTTCCGGTGGAATATGCAATCAGTTCCAGCTCGAAACCATCAGGATCACGGTCATACAGCGTATTCCCCTGCCGAACCGCCCGGCCTTCACGCTGCTCCACATCGGATGGCCGCCACGGAGCATCAAGATGATGAAGCGCAACGACTCGTTCTTGAACATTGGTGCCGGCGCCCATCTTCTTACTCGAACCAAGGAGCACCCGCACCTCTCCGGAATTGACCATGCCGAACAGTTCTTCTTTCTTATCTTTCGTATTCGCTTCATGGATAAACCGGATCTCGTTTTCAGGAATACCCATCGACACAAGCTGGGATTTCAAATCGTCATAGACGGAAAAGCCGGTGTCGGCAGTCGTGAGTGCCGCCTCGTCCTCGTCGCTCACCTCTTCGAGGTATTTTTCCAGGTCGTTCATCCAGTTGTTCAGAGATTTTTCATCAGCGTCGGAAAGGTTCGAGTTTTCCTGCAGGGCATTATTCAACTCCTCAACCTTTGCTTCCATCCTGTTTTTCAGGTATGACCACTGTTCCCGCCACGTCAAAGAATCCAGCACCGCCTGGACCCTGGTGTCCTTTTGCATTGCTAAAACCGTGAGAGAATCCTTGATAAACTTCTTTGCATCCTTGTCAGATTGCTTCGCAGGCGTCGACAGGTCACAGAAAACCAGCTGAGTTCCCTTGTCGGCAGTCCACTTGTCGTAAATCCGCTTGATGTTTTTAGCAGACCGGCCAATCTTGTTGTTTGGATCTGCCGGAGCCAACGGGTCCACCAGGCGAATATCGAGCGCCATCTTGCGAGCGTCGTTCATCACCCACAAATGGTTATCTATCTTCGGGTCGTTCTGGCCGCCCAGTCGCTCAAGCCTCGTTGCCCTGGCAACCAGGTAGTCCATGAATTCCCGCTGGCTGGCAAGCGGATCAGCGATATCCAGAACCCTGGCACCATCTTTCACCTTCGGTACCGGGAATTCTTCCCGTTCGTTGGCGCCGGTTGCCCGGTTGCTCTCCCGGATCTGTTCCGCATAAATCCTCTTCAAGTCAGACATGGAAACAATGTCGGCAAATTCTGTATAGAGCTGCAACAATTCGGGCAGGTTATTGAATTCCGCCATCACGCCGCGTTCTTTCAGCTTCTGTGTAGCGGTATACTCTATGCGCGTCTCTATTCCGGCGTATGACTTGGCCCAGGCGTCAAAGGCATCGAGTCGGCGCTCCTTCAGTCCTTCCAGGTTTAAATACCTGAGCAGGGTATACATCTCCACCAGCGAATTGCTTATTGGTGTACCCGTGGCAAAAGTAACAGCGCCGTCTTCGGACCGCAAATAACGTATCTTTGCGTAGAGGTCGAAAGATTTCTTTGCGCCGGCCGGGGAACCCATGCCGGTAACATTCTGCATCGATGTCGAGTATTCCAGATTTTTGAATTCATGACTCTCGTCCACGGTCAAGTGGTCGATCCCCATACTCTCGAAGGTGGCTACGTTATCCCGGTCCCGGTTCTGCAAGCGAGCGATACGCTCCCGCTTCTTGGCTATGCGGTTGGTAAGGGTACGGACGGTACGCTTATCCTCTGCAGAGGCAGCATCAGAGAGTGCCCTTTCGAGATATTCCATCTCTTCCTGCACAAACTTGATTTCCGTTTCTTGCTCCAAGGGAATAAAGCCAAAGGATGAATGTCCGACAATAACCGCATCAAAATTACCGGTAGCAATACGGGAGAACAGCCGTCGACGGTTCGGCTTACTGAAATCCTTTTCCGTAGCCGCAAGGATATTCGCCCCGGGGTAGAGCCTGAGAAAGTCTTTCGCCCACTGGCCAACCAGATGATTCGGCACAACCACCAGCGGCTTCCGCGACAAACCCAGTCGCCTGCGTTCCATAATGCCGGTGATGATGGTATATGTCTTTCCCGAGCCGACAACATGATCCAATAGCGTAACGGGAGCCTGGATCATCCTCCAGGCTGCATTACGCTGAGTGTTTCGCATGATGATAGCCGGATTAGCCCCTACGGTTTTCAGGTGCTTTCCGTCGAAGACCCTCTCCGCATGGGTATTCTGGGTGTCGTTGTAGAGCTTTGTCAGCTCCTGGGCACGCATCGGGTCCGCCATTATCCAATCACGGAAGGTAGCGGTAAAACGCTTGGCGATAGGAACGAGAAGCTTTGTCCGGTCCTTGTTTACGAACCGCTTGCCTTCAGAGTCATGGTCATAGGCGACCACCGCCCTTTTGTTGGCAATAAAGTTGAA
>Ga0351902_1015_pt1 | contig 58628 bp, 43 predicted proteins | sample BONcelHT113001D5_FD_205828 | JGI IMG/M metagenome (GOLD analysis project Ga0351902, IMG submission 205828) | Enriched cells from coal bed in the Powder River Basin, Montana, United States - BONCAT cells T11 rep1 HSBNCT.T11.300.1.D5 ...
TACTCTTCTATGCTGTCCACTTGCCAGACAATATTATCACCGGCCAGCACCCCCTTCAGGGCAGAATCAAGACCGGGCAAACCGGTCGTAAACATTGACTCGTAACTGTGCATGATCATTCTCCCTTTCGCGTACTGCCGCCATCCAAACTCTGATCAACAAGAGTATACCGGTTCACTACCTTGTAAATATTTTCACGAGGGTTCAGTATACTTTTTCGCAAACGATACGTAAGCAAAAAAAAGAGAGGCCCTGAAATTTCTTCAGCGCCTCTCTTTTCTTCTTATCAGACCTGACAGGCTGCTATACGACTCCCTGGTCGATCATAGCGTTTGCCACTTTCAGGAAACCGGCGATATTTGCGCCGACGACATAGTTGCCCGGACAACCATACTCAGCGGCGGTGGTATAGGCGTTATGATGGATGCTCTTCATGATATTTTTCAGCTTTGTATCAACTTCCTCGCGTGACCAGCTCAGAAACTGGGCATTTTGTGACATTTCAAGACCGGAGGTGGCGACACCGCCGGCGTTGGCGGCTTTTCCGGGGCCATAGAGCACCTTGTTTTCGAGGAAGATGCTCACGGCATCCGGGTCACTCGGCATATTGGCCCCTTCGCTGACCAGTTTGCAGCCATTCTTCACCAGTTCGGCCGCGTCCTCGCCGTTGATTTCGTTCTGCGTAGCGCTCGGAAAAGCACAATCGCAGGGAATCGACCAGGGTCGTGAATTGGCGATGAATTTGGAGCCGGGGAATTTAGCCTGATACTCGGAGATCCGGCCACGACGTACGTTTTTCAATTCCAGCACCCACTGCAGCTTCTCCTCGGTAATACCGGCAGGATCGTGAATGGTTCCGTTGGAATCGGACAAAGTAACCGGCTTGGCTCCCAAATGCAGCAATTTTTCCACGGTGTATTGGGAAACGTTTCCGGAACCGGACACCAGACAGGTCTTACCTTCTAACGACTGGCCCTGAGCAGCAAGCATCTCTTGAGCGAAGTATACCGCGCCGTAGCCGGTAGCTTCAGGGCGGATCAATGAACCGCCCCAACCGAGGGCCTTGCCGGTCAAAACACCGGTGAATTCATTCTTCAGACGCTTGTATTGGCCGAACAGATAACCGATTTCACGGCCACCGACACCGATATCACCTGCCGGCACATCAGTTGCCGGACCTATGTGACGATACAGTTCGGTCATAAAGGACTGACAGAAGCGCATCACCTCGTTATTTGACTTGCCCTTGGGGTCAAAATCGGAACCACCTTTGCCGCCGCCCATTGGCAGGGTAGTCAGGGAGTTTTTGAAAACCTGTTCGAAACCCAGGAACTTCAGAACGCCGAGGTTTACCGATGGGTGGAAGCGGAGACCGCCCTTGTAGGCCCCGATTGCACTATTGAATTCAATGCGGAATCCCTTGTTCACCCGGATACCACCCTTGTCGTCAACCCATGGCACCCGGAACAGGATAACGCGTTCCGGTTCCGTGATGCGCTCCAGGATCCGCTGTTCCTCGTATTTTGCATGACGCTCGAACACCGGTCCCAGTGACTCAAGGACTTCTTTGACTGCCTGATGAAATTCAGGCTCGTTAGGGTTTTTCTCTACAACGGAATTCAGAACAGACTCGACGTAGGACATACTGCCTCCTTTTTGAAGTATAATCGTAGCGAAACGTTCCATTGCGAGCTACGTTATGATTGTACCGGTCAATCATTTTCAATAATGACTCACTGCGCTAGCGTGGGGTGAGAGCTGAATTTGTATATCTACGTTGAAATCTCCGGCCAGACACCTTTCTCGAGATAGTCATGGATGGCACGGGCAGCCTTCTTGCCTGCGCCGATGGCAAGGATAACGGTTGCCGCACCGGTGACTATGTCGCCCCCGGCAAAAACCCCCGGCTTGGTGGTACGGCCGTCATCGTCGGCGATGAAATAGCCGCGCTCAGTTGTCTCGATACCGGTGGCGGTTGAGGCGACGATAGGGTTGGCCGACTGACCGATGGCGACTACCACCATATCAACATCGACGATGAATTCCGATCCCTTTACGGGTATCGGCCGGCGGCGGCCCGAAGTATCAGGCTCTCCCAGTTCCATGCGCAGACATTCGACACCGGTTACCCACTTGTTTTCGTTGCCGACAAACCGCACAGGATTGACCAGGTAGTTGAATTTCACCCCTTCTTCTTCCGCGTTTTCGATCTCTTCGATGCGAGCCGGCAGTTCCTTGCGGCTTCGCCGGTAGAGTATGGACGCCTCATCAGCCCCCAACCGCAAAGACATGCGCACAGCATCCATGGCAACGTTGCCGCCGCCGAGCACTGCGACCTTCCGGCCCTGGGCGACGGGGGTTGAGTTACCCGGAAACGTGTACGCCTTCATCAGGTTGCAACGGGTCAGGTATTCACTGGCCGAATACACGCCGTTCAGGTTCTCTCCCGGGATGTTAAGGAAGCTGGGTGCTCCGGCCCCGTTGCCGAGAAAGACGGCATCGAAATCTTCAAGCAGTTCGTCCACGGTGGCGGTCCGTCCAACCACGAAATTGCTCACCAACCTGACTCCCAGCTTTTTTATTATATCCAGTTCAAGACGGACGATCTTCTTGGGGAGTCGGAACTCGGGGATACCGTATACAAGAACGCCTCCCGGTTCGTGCAATGCCTCGTAGAGAGTAACGTCATGTCCCAGTTTGACCAGATCACCTGCGACGGTGATGCCGGCGGGACCGGCACCTACCACTGCCACCTTTTTTCCGGTCGGCGGTGCGGGATCGGGAATCTGCAACTCTTCGGCAAACAGCGCATAGTCGCTGGCAAAGCGCTCCAGACGGCCGATGGCCACCGGCTGGTATTTTTTCCCCATGACACAGGTCAGTTCACACTGGGTCTCCTGGGGACAGACGCGACCACAGACAGCGGGCAGAGCGGAACTGGCGCGCAGAATGCGGGCCGCTTCGAGAAATTGCCCTACGGCTATCTTCTGGACAAATCCGGGGATGTCGATCTCCGCCGGGCAATTGGTGACACACTGGGGGTTTTTGCAGACAAGGCAGCGACGGGCCTCCGCTACTGCGGTTTCACGATCCCAGCCAAGGGCAACTTCATTGAAGTTGCGGACCCGTTCGGCGGGGTCCTGGTGCGGCATGGAATGACGGGGAATGGCGCACCGCTCCGCAATCGTCAGGTTTTTCGTGCAGTCATTCACCGGACACCCCCACAGCAGGCGCCATGTTCGCGATGGTACGACAGGGCTTCGGCCTCTTGTTTGCCGTACATTTTCTGACGCGACATCATCTCGTCCCAATCCACCTCATGGCCGTCGAAATCGATCCCTTCGGAGCAGACGAAGCGGGTCTTTCCTGCAACCGTAACCCGACACGAACCGCACATTCCGGTGCCGTCCACCATTACCGAGTTGAGAGAAACCATCGTTTTTATTTTGTGGGGAAGTGTCATCTGGGAAATGATTTTCATCATAATGGGCGGCCCCACGGGAAAGACCAGCCTGACGTCTTCTCCCCCATCCAGGAGACCCTGAAGAACGTCGGACACCAGGCCCTGGATGCCATAACTGCCGTCGTTGGTGGCAACATAGACCTCGTGGCAGACAGCCCTGAGCATCTCCTCACAGATGAGGAGCTTTCTGGTCTTTGCCCCCAGCACCGCGATCACCCGGTTGCCCGCTTCCCTGAAGGCGCGCGCCACGGGATAGCCGGCGGCGATGCCGAAGCCGCCACCAACCATGACAAAGGTGCCGGTAATTTTTTCCACATGGGAGGGGTTGCCGAGAGGACCAACCACATCAAGAATGGAATCGCCTGCCTGCAGTGTGGCCAGCAGTTCCGTTGTGGCGCCGATTTCCTGAAAATAGATGTCGATGAATCCGGCATCCCTGTCCCAGTCGGCGATAGTGAGCGGGATCCGCTCCCCACTGTCATGGATTCGCAGCATGATGAACTGCCCGGCACGGCATTTCCTGGCTACCAGCGGTGCAGCCACCCGCATGTGCCACGTCCGTTCTGTCACCATCGTTTTCGAGAGTATTGTGTGCATCATAACCTCGGATTGGCCCGGCATTCTACACACAGGACCGCTCATAATGTAAGTGTGTAACACTCACGACCCGCACAAGACAAATAGACATTGCTGAATTTTTCTGGCATTTATACAGAAATTTTTCCAAAGGTAAAATTTATTTTGCAAAGCCTGCCACAAGGCACCACCGAGTACACAAATAGACGATATTTGAGTACGCTGAGTACATCTATTTCTTGACTTCCCCCTTCCATCCCTCGTAAGATATCGGTGAAAAAACCAGTGAACAGGGATCCCCATGAAATTGATCGAAGCAAAGCTTCAAGAACTTCGGGACAAAACAAAAAAATACGGCAAGGAAAATCTTGAAGAAATCCTTTTTGCTACCGCAGAAGGGATACGTCTCATCTCAAACAGGCAACGGATTCGGATTTACCTGGAAGACCTTACCGGCGGAGTGCTCTCCTGTGTCCACGTTTCCGGTCCGTACATAGATGAAATCAAAGGTACATATTTCCCGATTGTATCCCGGGACGCGTTGGTTTCAATCGTCTTCGCCAGCCAATCCCCAACAATGATCACGGACGCAAGAAACCGCAGTCTTCCCCTGGATATCCGACTGGCAAATACCTGCTCCATTACCACATCCAGTCTTTTCCCGCTGGTGAAACAAGGCAGATCCATCGGTGTCATCTGCATAGACGATGACACCCAGGAAAAAACGCCCGATGAATCTGTCGCGGAGATCTTGATCGATTTTTTGAATTTCATCGCTGACAGCCTCGATCAGGCGCGCAAATATCAGCAGCAAATACTCCTGACACGGCGGGTTGAACAATACAAGAAGCGAGAAGCGGGAGCCTTTATGGTGAATTCCGCGGTCCGCCTTATCGACCGTCTTTCACTGGCCTCGGTGCTCGTCCCGACAATCGCCAGTCACGGTAAAACCCGCATGGAAATTCTTGCCAGCTATTCGGCGGACCCCAGACTCAAAGCCCTCTACGATGACCTCGGCTCCATAAAACTGGGAAGGGGGCGTTCCCTGGTCGCGAAATTCGTCGGAGACGACGGCTGCATCAACGATGAGCAACTATTAAAGCCGGTCTTCATCCCCGACCTTACTCAGCAATTTCTCCAGAAACGGGCTCTGACCGAAAAAATGTTTCTACGCTCTCTGTACATGGTCCCGTGTTATGAACCCGATACCCGCAAGGTCATCTGTCTGGTTAATTACTATTCGCGAGAAAATCATGCTTTCTCAGAATTTGAGGCCGGGATACTCCAAACCCATGCGGAAATGGTGGAGCGGGTCATCAGAGAGATCGGCGATGAGCATTTGGAAATCAGGGTACTGTCAGAGATCACCGACTTACTGAAGGAACGCAATGAAAAACTGCAAATCTTCCTGACCAAGGTACTGTCAAAGGCCACCAAGCTCATTGGTGCCGATACCGGCAGCATTGCCGTGGTCCGGGAGTGGGATCTTGAAAAGTGGCTGGTCGTAGAAGACGACGCCGGTACGATCATCGGCGCCAAGCACAAGGAATGGCTGAAGAAAAAGATTCCCCCCTTCCGTATCGGCGGTGACGAACTGCCGATGGAAGCGCGTAGCCTTACCGGGTATGTCGCCTGGTCCAAGAAGCCGAAGATTATCGTCGACGTGGAAGATGAAACCCTGGGTGCGGGTTTCCACTATTCCACCAGCGAACTGATCCGCAGCGAAATCGCCGTGCCGATCATTTGCGAGGATGTGATCCTTGGGGTAATTTGCCTCAACTCCCTGAAACGGGGCTACTTCACCGAAGAGCACAAGCGGATACTGCAGATCATCGAAAGCCTCACCTCGCGCTACATAGCGGACTTCCAGCAGATCGAAACGTTACAAAACCAGGTATCCCGCTTGACGAGCGACGTGTCGTACAAGGATCCCCTGGTCTCATCATACCGCCTGGGAAATATTATCGGCAATAGCCACAAAGCCAGGGAACTTGTTGATTTCATCAACACCGTTTCCGTGCCACTCTGCAATCGCATCGTCTCCTGGAACACAAACAATCTCCAGGAAACGACCCTCGGCCTGCCCTCCATCCTGCTGGTCGGACAAACCGGGGCGGGAAAAGAGTTTTTCTTCAACAATTTCTACAATAAGCTGAACGAGATGTACCGGGCTGCGGTGGAAACGGGAGGGGAGCTCCCTGTCAAGAAGACAAATATTGCAGCCTACAGCGGCGAACTCACCTACTCCGAACTGTTCGGTCACAAAAAAGGGGCATTCACCGGGGCATACAGCGACCGCAAGGGGATTCTGGAAGAGGCTCAGGGAGGGGTCGTTTTCCTGGATGAGATCGGCGATGCGGATCCGAAAACACAAGTCCAGCTGCTGCGGTTTCTTGATAACGGGGAATTTTTCCGCCTTGGCGAAAGCCACGAGCGGCATGGCCGGGTGCTTCTCGTGGCAGCCACCAACAAAAACCTTCAGGAAGAGATCAAGGCGGGACGATTCCGGGAGGATCTCTACCACCGGCTCTCGGAACTTTCTGTCAGAATTCCCAGTCTTGGCGAGCGACGCGAGGACATTAGCGACCTTGCAACTCATTTCCTCGGAAAGCTGTACCGAACCTACCGCGGAACTGACGAGCCGATGGACGACGCCCCGACGCTCACCGAAGGGGCAAAAACGCTACTGCTGACGCATCGTTACGAAGGGAATATTCGCGAACTGCGGAGCATCCTGTTGCGGGCGCTCTTTTTTCGCAGCGGAAAGTCGATCACCGAAAACGATATCCGTCGCGTTGTCCGTGACAGCGAGCAGGAACTGCCGACCAACACCCATGACAGACTTCAAGAGCAGCTTGCCGAAGAGGTCCTTGCGGAAATTGCAGCGGGTAAGGATTTTTGGGAAGCCGTCTATGAGCCCTATTCGAAAAATCGCATCCCACGAGACGTGGTACGACTCATTATCGAGAAAACCAGGCACGCGGCAGGGCGCACAATGCCCCAGATCGCCCGGGCCCTGGGGGTTGTCAACGGTGACATCGGGAAAGACGCAGGGGAACAGAAAAAGTTCTTCAAGTTCAAGAACTTCATGTATAAGACAATCCGATTGTGACAGCACTGCCACAGAAAAAGGGGAGCAAGCTCCCCAATGTTAATTTCAGGTTTCACCACGGAAAACGAGGAGCCTGTCGGACTTAGGAAATCAAAGCGAAAATCAGGCTGGGCGAGGACAGATTTTGTCGATTTTGCAGGGTAATAGTTGTTCTATTGACCAAAAAAGCGGCGGAATATGGACCGTCCAGACAGATTTGCAGCAGATTTAGCCTAAGCCCGACAGGCTCCTAGTAGGACCTGAAAGGAATGTACATAAGTGAACAGCAACCAACTCCGTCGGTGTCGACAGGATCGTCGATCCCATCATCAAGAATGATGATCTCTTCTCTTTCCATGACAACCTCCCTGTTCGTTGATTTCAAGGATAGCCGGTTTCAATCAAGACTATCAGATCGAAACCATCCGTCAACCGGGGAAATCACTGGTGCAGATTGTACGGGAGGCAAGAAAAGAGCTTATTTTTTGAGGGAGTAGCGGAGATCCTGCAGGATGAGTTCTTCGAGGGTGGCATCAAACCAGGCCCTGCGGCACTCCACGTCAGTGATGGCGCCTTTCTGAAGCAGGGTCATAAATCGGCAGCCACCGAAACAGAGGGGCAGATACTCGCAGTCGAGACATTCGTCCTTCTTCCAGACATCCATGTTGTGAGACTCGCGGTAGTCCCGGATACCGCTTTCCAGGTGCCCCACATCAAGTCCCTCCAGCCCGATGAACGCCGGGCATTTGTACAGGGTTCCATCGTAATGGGCCACCAGGTTGTCCTTGAACTCGATCATGCAGGTGGTCGGCTGGACCTTGGGGGTATAAAAACCGCGCCGCACTATCTCCTCCCGCAGGTAAACCGAGGCATCCACCAGCCACGGCTCATCGGTGGAACAGCAACCTTCGGAGAATTCCGGCATCAGGTGTTCACCCAACGTCTTGCTGACCGGCGCGAACATGACATGGGCAATCTTGTCCGGAGTCAGCCCCAACGCCACCAGTTCGTCCAGGAGGCGGGGAAACTCCCGGTAGTTCTCCTCGGTATAGTTGCCGCCGATCCCCATCTTTATCAGCTCGCAGACATCCCGAAGATTCCTGACGATGAGATCGAAGCTCCCTTTACCGGAAGAGAATGGGCGGTACCTGTCGTGGTTCTCCCGGGGGCCGTCCAGGGTGATTCTGGCGCTCTTCAGCCCGAGCGGGACAAGCTCTGAAACAACTGCCGTGGTAAGGAGGGTGCCGTTGGTTACCAGGGTGAAGGCGTATTCGGTACCCGCCTTTTCTGCGGAGCCCTGTAAGCGGAGTGAGATGCTCTTGATGAGGTCCTGGCTTAGGAGCGGCTCGCCACCGTAGAAATCGATGGTCAGATCCTTGCCCTGTTGCAGGAAATTCTCCTCGCAATACTTCACAAGCAGATCGGCAGTTTCCTGGGACATATAGTGCTGGCCCCGCTGCTTTCCTTCGTAGCAATAGGTGCAAGCCAGGTTGCAATCCAGGTTCATGACCGCCATGAGGAAGGCTTTTTTCAGCCGCTCTTCCGCGTCGGTCATGACCGTTAGCAACTCTTTGCGCTCGGCAGCACTGTCCGGAACGAGGAAACCAAGACGGGTCAGCGTCTGCAGGTTTTCAGGCGAGAGGGTTCCTTCTTCCACGGACCGGAGAATGGACAGAGGGACGATGACCTTGGACAAGCGCCGGGTGGAAAAGAGGAGGACCCGGTCGGGGTTGTCTCGGCAGGGGTATTGTTTCAGGTAGCGGGATAGGTGCATACAACCAATAGATCAAAAAAGGGGGGGGAAATTTCCCCCCTTTATTCATAAAAATCCGATAGGTTAATAACTCCGAAACGGCACATAAAACCCACCGCAACACATGCCCATCGGACTGATTGGGGAATCGTCCCCGTCGTCAAAAATCATGATCTCTTCATTTTCCATAACATCCTCCTTCTCTAATTAGTTGCACCCCTGAACAGGCTTTCATGCTAAGTAGTTTGCCACGATTCGTCAATATTTTTCAGGAAAACAATTGACCTCTGCTAAAAATAGATTCGAATTCCACCCTCGAACCAGCGCCTTGGGTTACGGAAAGGAAAGGCTGGATATTGAGCGCCGTTAAAGAGATTATGCGCTGAGAAGAATGCCTCAACCGATGACTGTCGATCATCATTGAACGCAAACAATTTTTTGGACACATAAAAGTCCCAAATCATTGCCGTAGACTTGCCATTGTCCGCTACCTCACCATTCCACTGGGTGTAATGTCCCTTCAGGGTAGCACGGCAACTTTTTCTATCATCATATATAATCCCCACATCATAATTGTTTCGTGCTACCAAGGGGATTATTTCGCCGGTATCTCGATCCGTCGCGTCCACGAAGGCGTACCCAATGGTTAAAGAGGTATTAAATACTGGCATAGTCTTCACCTCCATCTCCACCCCCTGACGACGCTGTTTTCCTTGGTTTACATAGGTGAATCTGCCGTCCGAAAGTTGCATGCCTCCTACTAAATCACTTATATCGTGGAGGAAAAAGGTTGTCTTTAACCATGCATAACGGAGAATAGTAGTCTCCATACCAAGGGAGTAGGACCAGACAGATTCCATTTCCAGATTGGGGTTTGATACTGAATAGAAACCATCGCCAAAGGTTATGAAAAGGGGTGGTGTACTGAACCCCCTTGCCACAAAAGCTCTCATGACGGCGCTCTCCCAAGGAGCATAAGTGACCCCCATACTCGGACTCCAAAAGTCTCCATTGGTGCTGGTATGGTCGTAACGTAGCCCAGGAGTGAGGGAGAAATCCCCAAGGGTAACTGTGTCGTTGAGGAAAATCGCCCACTTCTCCAGCCGTTGCTTGCCATCTTTGATAGAAATCGAATCCAGATGCCCGGAGTCAAAATCCGTTCCAAGAACCACTTCGTGCCCTCTTGGGGTCCAGACGAGTTTAGTCCCCACGCCAAAGTTTCGCTCCGCAGAATCGATACCGACCAACATCAGCCCTGTCAGCAAATCGTTCTGACGTTGGTCATTGTCCCGCCACGACGACCGGAGCGTGAGTTCCAACGCAAGGTCTTTGGTAATAGAATAATCAAACCCCAGGGTAGTAAAAACATATTGATAGTCACCGTCAAAAGAGACCCCAAAGAGGGGAACCTCTCCAATCTCCCTGGCACCCCGGTTGTAGCCGAGGGAAAAAGTGAGGTTAGCCCGGTCTGTGGGTGAGTATTTCAGTTTGGTAAAGAAATTACCTCCGTGGAAGCCATTGTGCGGTAGAAGACCGTCGGAGAGGAGACCACCGCCGGACAGGTAGTAGCCGACCCCTGCCACTTTGCCGGAGACCTCCCCCCGGTAATCTCCGGTGTTACGTTCACCGATTGAGGAAGAGATTACGCCACCGAACTTCCTCAATTCATCAGGGGACTTGGTAATGACGTTGATCACGCCACCAAGCGACGAACCCCACGTAGAAGAGGCCGGACCTTTGATAATTTCGATCCGTTCGATAGACTGCACCTGCACCGCCCCCACATCGGGGTAAACGTCTGACAGGTTGTTCTGGGGAACTCCGTCGATCAACAGCAGGATATGCCTGTTGCTGGATCCTTGTATGAAGACATTAGCGGCGCTCCCCGGCCCCCCAAAAATCGGCACACTGACACCAGACACATAATAAAGCACATCCGCCAAAGTATGAGCATTAATAGCCTTAATATCCTCGGCGGTAATAACCGTCATATTCTCCGCAACCCGAGAAATGGATTTGGGATAACGAGTCGGGGTAACGACGATATCGTCCTCATCGTAGAACATCTTGAGGGTCGTCATCTCCCGCTCCGCCTGGCCAAATGCCGGAAGACACAGCGCGAAAAGAAAAAGCGCCGGCAGTAAGAAGAGTGTTGTCATAAAAGTAGATTTGTGCATAATCTGCAAGAATCCTTACTGAACTGCTCTTAAGGAAAAAAATAGATATATAGATTTTTCATATTGTATAACAGATGAAGGGGAAGACAACAAGGCATATTTACCCCGCCATCTCACAGGTTTTACACGTTTTTCACACACTGAAAACACAATGAATTACATTTTTCTCATACTATCAATTCTGGCACTTTTCCCGTTTGCTTCACCCGCAACTGCGTGGGACGTGCTCGTGGTCCAGAATTTCCGGACAAAGCCTTACGCGGACGTTGTGCGAGGATTCGAGTCAGTTGCCTCCGGCAAGATTTCCGTTCTGGTGCTCGAGGAGTCCTCCGATGTGGATCCCACGAGAGAGATCCGGCGTCACAGCCCGGACCTCATCCTGGCCCTCGGCGCGGAGGCCCTGTCCAAGGTCAAAAAAATCGGCAACATCCCTATCATCTACTGCATGGTGTTGAATCCGGACCCCCTGCTGGGTAACGAGGACAACATTACCGGAATCAGCATGAGCGTTTCTCCGGAAAGACAGCTGGCCACCCTTCGCAAAGCCCTCCCCGACCTGACTAAAATCGCTGTAGTTTACAACCCGGATAAAACCGGCTCCTTTCTGGAAAAGGCCTGCTCTGCCGCACAAAAGATGGGAATCAAGCTGGTTACCGTAAAAGTTGATCGAACAAAGGATTTTCCGCGGGCGCTCGAGACCCTTCCTCGGGACCTTGACGCCTTCTGGATGCTTCCCGACAGTACCGTCACCACCTCTGAAGCGGTGGAGGCATTGCTCCTGTTCTCCATCCGGACCAAGTTGCCAGTGTTTACTTTTTCCGATAAATATCTGCGAATGGGGGCATTCATGTCCCTCGAACTGAACACCTTTGAGCTGGGAAAGCAGGCGGGGGAAATGGCCAAAAAAATCCGCGCCGGAACGGCCGTCGAAAATATTCCGAGAGCCTACGCCGACCAGGCGACCGCAACTGTCAATCAGGCCGTCGCCGCAAAGTTCGGAATCCCCGGACGGAACGGTTTTGAATAAATTCCCGTAACTGAACTAAGGGACTCGGAATTTACTGATGTACCAGTTTTCATGCTCAGATTTGGGCCGGATTTGTCGTTCCTGATTGAGTAAAACCGCAGGCGTAGCAGGGCTACGCTGAGGATTTTGCGATTGAAGGAGCGGCAAAGATGGTCTGAAGATGAGATATAAAACGGTATAGTAGTAAGTTCCGAGTCCCTGAGAGCGTACATGAATACTATTGGACTGTTTACTACATCGAGAAAGAATGCCCTGGGATCATTCGCGACCAAGATTTTCCTTGTCCAGGCATTTTCCATTCTCGTCCTATCCCTGCTGCTTACCGGCTACTTCATTCATCGGGAACGGCGGGCCATGACGGAGAGCCTCCTGAGCAAGGGCGAGTTGCTCGCAAAGCAACTGGCCGACAGCTGCAGGATTGGTGTTTTTGCCGAAAGCCCCGAACTACTGGCCGACCCTCTCCACTCGGCAATGGAAGAGAAAGACGTGCTGGATGCCCGGGTTTTCACCTTTGATGGAAAAATGATCGCTGCACGGAGCGCTCCCCGCACCACCTCAGCGGGAAAACCCTCGCAAGAAAGAGCAAAGGATAGTACGCTTCCCTCCCCCAATCCGCAAAAGCCGATGACTCTCAGGAAAGCCGGGAGCATTGAGTTCTGGGCGCCCATTCGGTCGGCCCCCCTCTTCTCCCCCGAAGAGGCCCTCATCTATACCGACAATCCGGAGCCGACAGGCAGCCGCATCGTTGGCTTTGCCACGGTTACCCTGGACACGACCCGCCTGGACAGTACCTATCAAAGTCTTCTCTGGAAAAGCGTCGCTGTCTGCTTCGCCTTTCTCGCCGCGGCACTGTGGTTCGCCTATCGCATCGCCCACGGCATAACCAGGCCCTTGAATTCCCTGAAGGAACGGGTCACGGCCTTGGGTAAAGGAAACGTAGTGGAGATGATGCCGGTGGAAACAGGGGACGAGATTGGAGAGCTTTCCGGAGCGTTTAATGCCATGGCGGAATCATTGCGTGTCCGGGATGAAGAAAAGGCGCACCTTGAGGCCCTGTTGCGGCAAGCACAGAAGATGGAGGCTATTGGACAACTGGCTGGCGGGGTTGCCCACGATTTCAACAATATTCTCTGCGCCATCATCGGCTTCGGAACGCTGCTTGAGATGGGCATGAAGAAAGACGATCCCTCCCGGCGCCACCTCGAGCAGATACTCTCGGCCGCTGACAGAGCCACGAACCTCACCCAGGGGCTTCTCACCTTCAGCAGGAAGCAGATCCTCAACCCTCACCCGGTAAATCTGAACACGATTGTGCAGCGGATCGAAAAAATGCTGAAGCGCCTGATCACCGAGGATATCGAACTCCGGCTGTCCCTTTCCGGGCAAGAGCCCAATGTCCTGGTGGACACGGGACAAATCGACCAGGTTCTCCTCAATCTTGCCACCAATGCCCGCGATGCAATGCCGAATGGTGGGCTGCTCACCATCACAACAGAGGTAGCCGATCCTCCCGCTGATATTCTTGCCGATACCGCAGCCCTGCCCACGACCCGCTATGCTCTGCTCACGGTTACCGACTCGGGAAGCGGGATGGAAAAGGAAACTCGGGAAAAGATATTCGAGCCGTTTTTCACCACCAAGGACGTGGGAAAAGGTACAGGACTCGGCCTCTCCATGGTTTACGGAATCGTTAAACAGCATAACGGCCATATTATCGTGAACAGCGAAGCGGGAAAAGGTACTTCGTTTCTGATTTATCTCCCCCTGACTCCCAAGGAAAACTTTCCGCCTGAGCACTCGGACCTGCCTTCGCAGCCTGTTGCCGGAACAGAGACGCTGCTCGTGGTGGAAGACAACCCGGAGGTCTTGAATCTAAGTCGCACTGTCCTGGAAACGTTCGGCTACAGAATTATCGAGGCGGTTGACGGTGAAGACGCCGTTGAGCAGTTCAGCAGGCATCAGCAGGAGATTGATCTGATTCTCATGGATGTGGTAATGCCCAAAATGAACGGCAGACGGGCCTACATGGAAATTGCAAAAATACGACCTGACATAAAAGTTCTCTTCATGAGTGGGTATACGGCAGATATCGTTCTGGAGAAGGGAATTACGGCGGAAGACTTCAACTTCATTCATAAGCCGGTAACACCAATGGAACTGCTGCGGCGAATTCGGAAACTCCTGGACACATGAGACCAACCTTGGTGAGAATGGCTTTCTCGCTTCTATCCCGCCCCGTTTTCAGCTACTCTTTTTCTGGCATGTGTTGGCGAAACATCTCAACTTCTAAGCCCGTCTACCCGCTACCAGGATATGTCTGCAGTAATCCGGGCCACACTTTTATACCATTGGTGGCCACCCTGACCGTTTCGACCTAATCCTCCCGTGCAAAACATTTTCCCTTAGATACCATGACAGTCCTCCCTATGCTGCTGCACAGTTTTTTGGCTGCCAGCAATTCCGAACCTTAAGCTCGATGCATTATTGTCTTGACTAAGGGATCCACTCAACAGATTTAATACCGTTGGTCAATTTCTACATCAACAACTCTAATCTAATGCCTTTTGGTGCTGTTGATGACCAGTTTCCTTCCCAATCTTATTACTATACATATGGGCCATTATGTATAGTGATCGCAGGAAAATGGATAAAGTCACTGGCAGGAACCTTATCCACACAGTACCCGGAATCGGATACATCCTGAAAGAGACCTGATCATCAATGGCAATAGGTGAAACGAACAGCAAACATCGAACATTAAAACTGAAAACGTCGCCATTTCGTGACCACATTAATTGAAAATATCACTATTCTCAAAACTACATTAAGGGAATCCAGGCACTTGTTATATTTCTGTAAGCTTAAAGGATTTCTCCCACCATTACCGCTGAAGGACAAAGCGGATTGTGATCAAGGCACTGCTGGCAACTGCCACTCCATTCCTGGCGGCAGGACGGTAGGAAGAGCTTTCTACTGCTGCTATAGCAGCTTTTGAAAATCCATAGCCGGCATCCCGTACGATCTCTACCCGTTCAAGCTTTCCGGTCTCATCAATACTCAACCTTAGGGTAACCTCCGCCTCCTTGCCGATTCGACGTGCGACAAAGGGATATACCGGCTCAACCTTGTGCAGGAAAGATGGCGCTCCACTACTGCCGAGCAGAGGTTCTACCTTTCCGGAGCCGGTTGTAGATGTTGTTCCATGATTGCTGCCACCTGTGACAGAAGTAGATGACGAAACGCTCCCTGATGCTTTGGTTGGCGTATCGTGGAGTCCTGCTTGCAGGGGGGCTGTGAGTGCCGGCGTAACAGCGGGACTGCTCGCTGGCAGCGATGTCTCCACACGGGAGGGTGTCAAGTCGGGCGTCTTTTGCGCTGTCGGCAGCACAGGTGTCTGTACTGATGGGAGAACCGGGGTAGCTTGCGATTGTGCTGGTGGTTGCTTATCCGGTTTCTGCGATGGGTTCTCTCCCACGGTTGCCATCGCTGCGGGTAACTTGGGAGACAGTTCGGTATTCACCCAGACCACTGCCTCAACCGGCTTATGGGCCATGCTACGTGGCAACGTTACTCCGGCAATCAGCGCCAGCGCCGCCCCATGAATCAGCAGGGAACAGAGCAGCGGTCGGACTAAATCACGATCAGGCTGTTGCCGCACCTTGGCGGATACGGTATTGTCATCTGCAAAGCTGTCGTTCATTCTGGCCACCTGCACCTATCAAAATCTCATCTGGAGACCGGCAACAATCCGGATACCGTCATTTGGATAGCCAAGATGAGTCTCGTACGGCGTATTAAACAGGTTGTCTATCCTGACGTATAGGTCAGAAGCGATCCTGGCAATCGAGAAGGGCTGCGTTGCCTTGACGTCAACAACGACATACCCAGCAAGACGCTGTGAAAGAAGATTTTCCGCCTGACTGTAGCGAGCTCCTTCATAACGGATGGTTCCTTCCAGGCGGGTTTTGAGGCTTGGGAGCATGTATCTGATAGTACTCTTCAGCTTTATGGTCGGTGTATAGGGTAGATCATTCCCGGTATCCTTGTCTTTTGAACTCTGAAAGGTACAGGAGGTTTCAACGGTCAAGCCTGTTTCCCATCCGTATTTTCCCGTCAGCTCAACCCCTTGGCGTTCAGCGGCGGAGAGATTCACCGGCCGATAGATCATGTCCACACCCCGTATGAAGGTGATCAGATCGAAGGTGTCCGCTCTGAAAAGCATAAGCTGTACAAGCCGATCCTTCCCGAAGGTATGCTCAACACCCAGGTCATATGACCATACCTGTTCTTCCTTCAGATCAGGATTCCCACGGGTCTGGTCAATCGAGCCATGGCTCGTCTGATAGAGCTGATTAAAGGTGGGGATATTTACCGTATAGCCGGCTCTGGCTTTGAGGAGTGTCTTATCCGATAGACCCCAGCCGACCCCGCTGGAAAAGCCGGGATTAAAGCCGAAATCATTGGTAACATCGCCACGCAGGCCGACCGTGGCGGTGAGTGATCCGAAACGGCGGTCATACTGGCCGCTGATGCCGTTTCTGAAACGTTGATGTTCTCCTCTCAGGCTATGATCGATGGTGTCCCATTCCGTCATGCCACCCACTCGCAAATCCCAACCACCTTCCGGCTCGCGCCAGGTCGTATCGATCTTCAGGCCCAGTTTATGGTCATCGAGAGAATAGGTGGCTCCGGACTGGGAATGGTCCGTAACCGATATCAGGTCGCCGTACGCGGTTGCGGCAACAGTACCGGATTCTCCCATAACGCCGCTGTAGCGGGTATCAACAGAACCTTTGCGGTATTCCTGGCGGGCATTGGGGGTAAGATTGTCGAGCGGTCCAGGGGAACCGTACTCGGCCTGGTAGTAACGGCCATTCACCTGGTACTTGGCACCGGCGCCCCCTTCACGGTCCCAGTTGAGGGACAAAGCACCGTCCGTCCTGTCGCTGTTTGCCCGTTTACCGTCCTGATGAGTTGCCGTACCAGAAAGCAGGGTGTTCCCTCCGGCAACCGGCAGCAGATGGGTCACACCCCCTTCAATAAAACCGAATGATCCTCCGCCTCCCTTGACGGTTGTTCGATGTTTCTCTTTTTCGTTCATGCTTTTTGGGGCACGGGTCACAATATTGATGGCGCCATCACTTCCACCAGGGCCAAGACAGACCGGCACCGGTGGCTTGAAGACGGAGACTGATTCGATCATATCGACAGGGATGGAGTTCAGATCCTGGCTGCCATGCTGATTGGAATTGAGCGGTCTGCCATTCAGCAGTATCAATACGCCGCTCGAACGCCCCGATCCCCTGATGGAGATGCGCGACCCGATACCCGATGTGGAGTAGACTTCAACCCCTGGCATGGTCTTGAGGATCTCTTCCACATTGGGGAGATTCCGCCCGACAATCTCCTTGCGCTCCACGATATTGACATCAAGAGGATGATTCTTGATGTATTCCTGTATCTTCTCAGAGGTAACCACCACCTCACCCAGGGTGAATGCCGCCGTATCCGTTTTTATAGGCTCCCCGAAAACAGTGCCTGCCAAAAGGGGAAACATAGCCAGAAGCTGCAGTGTGCTTCTTCTATAGTTCATGCTTGTCCTTGCTTTTTCGGATCGATTAATCTCAATTACTGTTTCCTGAATCCAATCAGTACCAGCCCCGCCACAACAAGAAAACCGACGATGAACATCCAGGGGATGGAAGCCGACGAGACTCCGCCGGCAGGTGCGTCGATTTCCTGCATTTCAAAGCCGCTGGCGCTTGTGCTTTTCGCCCTGGCGGAGCCCTGACCGTCGGGAGCGGGGTTCTGCCTGCCTTTGGCTGCTTGCCTGCCGGCCTGTTTTGCCCCTTCTGAAGCGTTTGCAGATTGCCGGGCACCCTTTGACTGCTGCCCCTGGTCCGGTTTTTTCATCATATCCAGTGCCTTTGCAAAGCTCTGTTGCAGGGGGCGCATGCCGGGCACAGACAGCAGTGTGCTGGAGGTGAACTGGGTCAACAGGGGGTTATTACAGGTATGGTCGCAGCAGGCCAGCCCCACTTCCTGAGCGGCATTGGCATATTCTACCGCGAGTGTCTCGACCACTTTCTGATCCGGTTTCCAGTACTGTTTACGGACCGTCTCCAGCATCCTCGCCACCACCGACTGATAGGCCCACATGTTCTTCGACTGCCGGAACAGCTCCTTCATGCCGAGACCGTTCTTGTCCAGCACATAGGTCTCATACATCTCCTGCCATTTAGCGGCATCTACCGCTTCCGGCACGGTAACCTGCCACCCCCAGAGATGCTCGGTTACCTTGTCGACAAAACGCGCACCGGCGTACCCCTCTTTCATCATGGCCTTGATCCACTCCGGATTGAGGTAGCGTGCCCGCATCTCTCTGCCCATTGTTTTTTCAAGCGTTTCCTGAACTGCGTTTTTGGGATTGGTCATGTTGGTGACAAAGACTTCCGGTGTCTTGCCGTCCACAGCCCTGATGGCCATGGCTGTGCCCCCCAGATACTGAAAGAAATCATCCGTATCCAACACACCGATTGTATTGGTGGAGCGACTGTGAATGGCAATCTTGCTGCCGGAGAGGGCATTTTTCAGCAAGGTGTCACCAAGGTCTTCGCCGCCCTGCTTCTCCTTATCACCCCAGAAGCCCTGGCCGTACATATGGCTCATGCGCCTGAAGTAGACATCAATCACCTGTTTTTCGTTGTCCCAGGTATTAGAGGCCACAATCACCTTGTCCAAACCGGTTCCATAAGCGCCGGAAGGCTCGGTAAAGATACGGACCGAAGCCATCCGTTTTGCCTTTTCCTCGGAAACACCTTTTGCCATCAGCATTTTCTGGGTCATTAGCGTATTGTTTCTTACAAAGTTGTCTTGCTCGGCCTGATCCCGCGCAACAGAGACCGCATTATCCAGCAAGGACATCAGCAGCGAGAAGATATCCCGGTAGAGTCCTGACGGCACCATGGTTACATCTATACGCGGCCTGCCCAACTCCTCACGTGGTATTACTTCAACACCCTGGACCCTGCCCCGTTCATCCCATGTGGGGCGCACACCCATCAGGTGCATGATCTGCGACTCCATCACCCCTTCGTGACGGATCGTTTCCGTCGCCCAGATGTTATAGGTCAGCTTGTCCGGATAGACTCCATGACGTTGACGATAACTCTCGATCAGTTCCCTTGCCAACCTTGCGCCTGTCTCGTATGTGCCGGGTGACGGAACCCTGGCCGGATCGAATGAGTAAAAGTTCTTTCCCGTAGGCAGTGAATCCGGGTTTCTGATCGGATCGTTTCCTGTACCGGACGGGATGTATTTACCGGCCAGGGCAGCGACAAAAGATTCCAGCTCGCGCGGCCCGCTGCGCTCAATGGCATCCTCCAGGGCTGCAATCCGTTTTTCGCGTTCTGCCGGCGTCAGCCCTTTTTCAATAGAGATGATGGCTTCGGCGGTGCTCCGGCGATAGTTGGCTTCCGGTGACTTGCCGAAGGTATGCAGACCGAATGGGGTAATGTTCTCCGAAATCTCCTTGATATAGTCGTCCAGCGTCTCAACATCACCAGCCGTGCGAATGGCCTTGAGCTTCAAATCTGTCACCATGCCGCTTTTGGCCGCTATCCTGTTGATGTCTTCCAGCTTGGCAGCGGCAAGCTGCGGGGATTTTTCCTTGGCACTGTTATAGTCGCTAATCAGCGCTGCCAGCTCCTTCAGGTCACGGTTCATGCCGGCCTGATCGAAGGGAGGGGTCATATGGTCGATTACGACCCCCATGCCGCGCCGTTTGGCCTGAAGTCCTTCGCCCACATCATCAACAATGTAGGGATATATATTGGGGATATCCCGAATGAGTATCTCGGGGGGGTCTTCCCTGGTGAAGCCGATCTCTTTGCCGCCAAGCCACTCGTGGGTACCGTGAGTTCCTATGTGGGCCACTGCGTCAGCTTTGAATTCACGTTTAAGCCAGAGGTAAAAGGCTATGTACTGATGATGTGGAGCGATGTTCGCATCATGGTACATTTTCTTGACATCCTGCTCCCATCCGCGGGACGGCTGCGGGGTAAACAGGACATTGCCGTAACACACTCCCGGCAAAACAATGAACTTTTTGCCGGATTCGTTGCGCCAGGTCATGATACCGCTTTTTTCAGGCTCTCCCCAGTCCTTGATGACAGATTTTCTGAAGTTGGCAGGCAACTCCATGAACCAGGCCTTATACGTCACCAGTGGAATCAGCACAGCCCTGCCGCTGCGGGCCAGCCGGTCAATCTCTGCAGGAGCCCAGTTGCCGATAGTGCGGCCAAAACCGTGGATATCCTCAAACATTTGCTCTTTGGGCAGGTCGCTCTTTACCGTTTCGTACCCTTCTGCTGTAAGCTTGTTGAATATTTCGTAAAGACTCTCGGGGAGCACATTAAGATACGCAGCCCCGACATTCTGTTTTCCTGGCGGATAGTTGTAATAGACGATGGCTAGCTTCTTGTCGCTGTTCTTCTTTTCCTGAAGGTTTATCCAGGCCTTGACCCTTTCCACAACCCGGTTAATACGCTCGGGAATCGGGCTCACCGTCACATACTCCAGGCCACTGGCCCTGTCGAACACCTTTTCCCGGGAGGCAACCACAGTTGGCTGTATGATCCCGGCCAATTCAGGAAGACCAACCATTGAGCTGCGCTCGAAGATATCCAGCCCTACAGGTGAGCGTTCCCACTCCTCCAGCGACTGGGATGCCAGTGTAATCACGTCTATAACCGGTACTCCAAGTCTGGTCAGAATCGGAATTGCCCTCTGCGGAGACAGTCCGACCTTTAATGACACTCCGACAACAGCCTGAACCCTGGCTTTGCCGTTTTCATCCATAAGAAAACGCTCAACAACCAGTTCCGACGGATATCCGAAAACCGGAAGGACGTTCAAACCTTCATTTTCCAGTCGTTCGATAATGGCATCAATCAGCTGTGTCTCGCCTGTGCCGATAGTGGTTTTGAAGAAAGGGATGCCGACCCAGGGACCGGGTCCGGATTTGTATGCCTGACGATATTCAGCATACGTTTGTACAACGCGGTTCTCAGCCTTGAGGTAAAAACCTTCCTGTGGGACCATGACAGGCTCACGATAGCTGACAATCCGTCCGCAGTCGCGCTTCAGCAGAAACAGTATCAGTTGAGTCATATTCTCTACGCCGTTCTCGCGGTAGTAGCGGTTTACCTCTTCGTCGCTAATCAGTCCCAGTTCGCGGTCTTCCTTGCCGTACGATCCTCCAATGGCATACACTTTTACGCCGCTATTGAGTATTTCCGTCAAACGCGGCTTGAGATTCTCAACCAGCCGACGATCCATGATATTGATAATGCCGATGCCTGGAGCTATTCCCGGTTTTACGTTCCCAGCCAGACTTTTCCGGACCTTTTCCCGTGTCTTGCCGGTGATGACCTCGAAATGGATAGTGCGACTCTGTTCCGGGTATCTGTTCCTGATGGTCTTGACAACGTCGACGGCTGTCCTGGAATTGTAATCGCCCATCATCAGATAGACACCGGTTTCCGACGCGGAAACGTTAGAGACCGCAGGTAAAAGGAACAGGGCGGATACCAGTGCGATGCTAAAGCGGCAAATCCTCGACATGAAACTACTCCGGCACATAGATCACCTTTCCATCCTTTAACTGATAAGCCGTACCCAGTCGTTCACCCTCGCCGGAGAGCCGTTTGTCAGTCACCTTGCGTACCTTGATCTCCTTGCCCTTCTTGGTGATGACCTCGATCCTGCCGTCGGCTCCCTTTTTGGTGATGGTTACCTCGGACGTGGGGTCCATCAGGTCCAGCATGTTGTACGCCATAAACAGGGCGATCATCATGCTGACGATAAACACCACGCTGACGTCGAAGAGGTTGGCCACCCCGGCGATGGGATCTTCCAACGGCTCATCATATTTTTCAAAGCGGTTGCGCCGTTTAAGAAACCTCATCGCCTTCTTCCTCCCTGGCCGACAATGGACGGCTGCTGGTATAGCTCCTGAGCATCAGTTCGGTCTGGTATTCCATTTCCCGCATGTCGGCCCGCACCCATTTCTCCTTCATCAGCGACATCAGGTACGCCGCGACGCTACAGGCCAGACCGACGACAACAGTGGTAAAGGCGGTCACCATACTGCCGGCCATCTTGGGCATATCCCCCTGCGCCAGCGAGGAGAGCGAGATCCCCATCGGAATCAGGGTTCCCATCAAGCCAAGAGCCGGACCAACCCGGATCACGAAGCGGATCTTGTCCAGGGATTTGACCAGGGCCAACTCGGCCGTTTGCAGGATACGCTCCGCCAGGATGTCCAGATTGCTCATATCTGTGCCCCCCTGAAGGGCTGCTGAAAGCTCTTCCCGGTAACGGGTCAGCGGGGTGGATATCCCGTGGCGTCGATCCAGATACTCCCTCAGGAAGGCGCCGGAAAAGAGAAAAACCCAGAAAATCAACAGCACCAGTCCGGCCACCACGGGTAGCAGCAACACTGATGAGACCAGATAAAGAAAACTTTCAAGCCCTGCGAGAATCTGCATGTCATAACTCCCTGCGTAGTTTTTTGGCAAAAAAACCGATCAGCAGCACCAGCGGCAGGATAGCCAGAAGCCATGTTCCACCGCTGTTGCCTGCCCCGGCATTTTCCATAATAAATGAAGCGTACATCCCCTTGGCCTCTTCGATCTTGCCCGGCAGAAACATTGATCCGACAAAGTACAGTCCGATCACGATCATGGCCAGCCCCAGGGGGGCTTCAGAACGATTGTCAGGCCGCAGCCTGGCTGCCAACATCACGATAACGGCCATCAGCGCAAAGGCCAGTCCGAGCCCCAGACCAACCAGAAGCGGGTGTAATCTGACCGCATTGAGGGCGGCCCAGGTGGAAAAGGTCATGGCAGTCAGGCATACCGGGCAGGGGATAATCAACATAAGTCGCGCGCCGGTCCTGACGGTGTGGGCGTGGCCATCACCCCTGCTGCCGATGATATAGCTCCCCCAGGCGATCAACCCCGCCGCCAGGATGATGTGCAGGTATGGCCCCTTGCGCAGTATTGGCTCAAGCCAGCGAATCAGTCGCTCTGCCAGCAGGGCGATTACCATGAAGAGCACCAGGTAGCTGGTTAACGTGGCGATAATCCCCCGCAGTTTTACCTTTCCATACCCCAACCCCAGTCCCACCTTGAGGGCGAAGATCCCCAGACTGAAGAGCATCCCACCGATCCAAAGCAAAATATTCAGATCCATATAAACTCCCTTATCAGAACTTGAAGCTCAGTTCGCCATACCATGATCGCCCTGGTGCCTTGGAATATGAGTAATACTGTTCATCCAGGAGATTATTGATTGAAAAGGATGCTGTTGCCCATGAAGTCAGCTTGTATCTCATTTTGATGTCAGCGGTGAAAAACGGATCGTATCCGCCGGGAACATTCCGTGCCGAGTCTGTGTTTTTATCGTTGGCGTAGCGTTTACCGACATAGCGGCCGATGACTGTTGCCCCGAATGGTCCATACTCGATATCTGTACCGACGTTGAACATGTGTTCAGGCACATTAGTCATTTGTTTGCCTACCGACGCAGGCACCGAGCTGTTTTCGGTAATCTTTGAGTCAGCATAGGTATAGTTGGTGAATAATCTGACAAGTTGACCAAACTTCTGCTCTGCCTCCATCTCCACACCTTTGCTTTCACCCTTGCCGGCATTCAGCTTGTTGTTGGTTGTTCCTGTTGTTGAGCTGTAAATCAGGTCGCTGATATAGTTCTCATAGTAGGTTACCTTTATGTTTGCTCCCTGCCAGAGCCCTTGGGAAATACTTGCATCCCAGGAAGTATTGGTTTCAGGTTTTAAATCCGGATTGCTGTTATAGGTAATGCCGCGGGCAGAGGTCCATGTGCGATACAGGTCATAGGTTGTCGGCGCCCGGAATGCGCGTCCGCCGGCAATCTTCAAGGTTGTCTGTTCGAATGGCTTGAACACAATGGCACCTTTAGGGCTAAAGGCTGTGGCGTTGCGGGAATCGAACGTTTTAGGATACCCTGCTGTTCCTACATTGTTTGCATAACCGTCGAAAGTCTCCCACCAGTCCTGGCGGAAGCCGACATAGAGAGTCAGTTTTTCATGCAGAGGGATTTCATCCTGGGCAAAAATCGCAAAAGTTCGATCCGTTCCCTTTGACTCATAGGTAATCGCCCCTTTTGAACCATCATCCCGCCAATCAGAAAGCGCGTACTCCTGTGAATGGGAACTGCCGGTGCGGAATGAACCGCCGATTGTAATCAAATTCCAGGAAGATACCGGAAAGGTAGCCTGCACATCGGAATTCCAGGCTGAAGCAGGTGTGCTCGACAATTTCCCGGCTCCGCCGGAGCGTGTAGCTGTAGTTGCATCAGGGGTTACGCTCCAACTGCTCACCTGATCCATCAGCCCGAGAGTAACGGTAATTTTTACCGGAGAAAGCTCCGTATCAAAACCAAGGTTATAAATATACTGGTCATTACAACCGTAAGAACCCAGATAGGTACTTTCCTTTACGGTCCCGTAGGTCCAGACTTCATTACCGGCTGCGTTTCTGAGATAGGTACTCGGGTCTTTGTAATCAAAACCACCGGTAGATTTCATGAAAGTGAAGCGGAGCTTTGTATCGGAAGAAAAGGAGTATTCGGTTTTCACGGTCAGATTATCCTGCCAGCTGCCGTTCATCCCTTTATCGCCGATTATGTATTTTTTGCTTGCACCTGTTACATCTGTTGTCGTTGTGTAGCCGGTTACACCTGCACCCGGTTGCGTACTCTGTGTGTTCAAATCGGCTCTATATCCATCCGTTGCCCAATAATCATTGTGAATGTATACACGGAACTTGTCCTTGAATGAGTCTCCGTAAGAAACGGCAACGCGCCTGGTGTTCTCCATTCCATCCCCGGCCATCCCTGAGCCGTAGCCGCTCTGCAGCATAAATTCACGTTTGGTCGGCATTTTGGTTATCATATTGATAACGCCGCCCATGGCATAACCACCGTACAGGCTGGATGATGCGCCTTTTACAACCTCTATCTGCTCCAGACTGCCCGGCGAAATGCCAGCAGAGAAAATAGATCCGCTATACGGGCTGTTCAGCGTGATCCCGTCAATCATGACCAAAGTTCTGGACTGGCTTGGAAGACCTCGCAAGGTAATGGCCGACATCTGGTCCATCAAGCCTTTTCCTCGCGTGGTTACAACGCCAGGGATGGTATTCAGTGCGTCATCAAAGGTGATGATATTTCGCTTTTCGATATCTTCTTTTGTGACTACAGAAATGCTCCCTGGTGCGGAATCCAGATCCTTTTCCGTCCTGGTGGCGGTCACTACTATCTGTTCAAGACGGATTTCCTTTTTCAGTACTAGCTGTTTTTTGGGCAGTTCCTTGATCTGCTCTTCAGCAAGTGCTGATCCGGCGCAGAAATGCAGAGCCAGCATTGCCCCACAAAAAGTATGCAAAACGACTTTTTTACTCATAATCCTCTCCCTCGATGTTTTAGCCTGGATAGGTTTTCCGGCTCAGGGCCACCTACTTGCCCGCCTTCCCATTGTGGTATTACCCATAACAGTGGCTTTTGTTGGGCGTTCGTTCCCTTCACGGCTGCGGGGCAGCGGGAGAATTTCACTCCTCTTCCCTGGCTTCCGGCCTTGGTGCTGAATGGTTTGCCTGCCACCTGGTTCGTGCAGATATATTTTTTTGTGTCACCCCCCTTTGTGCACGGATTGAACGTCTGGCAGCAATCATCCAGAATCGCGTTGTGTCAATCAGCATGGTACGTGCGAAAGCAAAAAAAGAAAAAGTCCGCATCTGCTGGAGCAGCATGCGGACTTTTCGTATTCAAAGCCTGATAATGGTTTCACTCTCCCTTTACCACGGGGAATTGTTGAGTGCTGAGATCATGGCAGGTCTTCTGGCTCGCGATTCATCCTCCGGGCGCCTTCCCGGTCTTTCGACCAGTGACATAATGCCCTTCGTCCTCGCTTACAGCGGCGGGTCCGCGGGGGATTTTCACCCCTCTTCCCTATCAAGCCCTTGCGGGCACCGTGATCCGATATTTAACTCCGCATCGTGATGCGAATATGTTGTGTATTAGCTATCGGAATAATTAGAGTCTGTCAAGAAGTTAAAAAACAGAAGTTAAAAAACATGGGGCCGTCTCCATGTCGTCCAGTCACAGGGAATGGTTTCGATGGATTCAGGACAGGATTTCAATGTTATCTTGTGGGCGCTTTTTTGACATTGCTATCTCATATTCTGTTGAAATTGCGAAACTAACGGATTCATCCACAACGTTTGCGTCTCGAGGCCAGCGCGACAGCGACTGCTGGGGAATGCCCACTTCTCGGGCTAGAGCGGAGGCCGAGATGCCATTAGGGCCAACCATCTTGCTGACCTTGAATCCTTGTATGTCTGTCATTATAGATACTTGCTGCCCCTGGATGTTGATAAAATACGGGTCACCGACTTTCGCCGGGGTTAAACAACCCATTCGAGGCGACAACTATCCTGACACAGGGGGATTCAGTGTCGCATTCAAAAAGCGGCAGTTTATTTTAAATTGCTCATTGAATGAAACATATACTTCCTGTATGATGCCGGGCTTGAAGATAGCAATTAGCCCCCGACCCCGCCACGGCGGTGCTTTGTCTTAGAGTAACTTGCTGTTTTCCTGAGGATCGTATTTTTTTGCTCCGGCAGCCGGGATGAGGAGGCCGCTTAAACATTGGCGCCCTGTACCCATCGATTAGCATGGTCCGGGAGCTGGCGATTTTGTCATTGGTGAAGCATCTGCTATCCCGTCCAGAAGAGAGCAGTACTCCGACAGCTCCCCTTTCCGGCGGGCCCATTCTTGTTTGGGAGGCCTGCGTGATGGAGCAGACAAAGCCGATTAACAGGTCTTTTCCCTTTTCTCACGACGGGTCGATATGCTATATAGTAATTTATAGACCTTTCCGATGTGCGGAGCAAATGGGACCACGTACCATATATTGTTTCGGAACTATCCCCAAAAGAAGGTTGATAGTTCCACGCGCAGTCGTCACCCCGGCAAAAGCCGGGGTCCAGAGGATGTGAAACAACGTAAAAACACTGGATTCCGGCTTTCGCCGGAATGACGGAACAATACAAAAAAAGTTCCGAAGAATTAATCAATGTTTCAGTAACCAATTGGATTCTTTGAGCATATTCCCGCAACCCTTGTTTGGGGGATAGAACCGTATTGTTTCGCCGATCCGACTAACACTCCTGGTACTTTCAGGGCTCAACAGCCTGTCATGTCTCGGCAAAACCTGCAACGCAACGGCTCATACTACACCCGGAAGTAGATTTCCCAAGGAGGTCCCATGGATGGAAGCGGAGTTGCCGCTGTTCACTATGCAGTAACAATTATCGGCAATGACAGACCGGGAATCGTGGCCGGCGCAGCCGAGGTTCTGTATCGGCTCGGCTGCAACATCGAGGACTCCAGCTGCACAATACTGGGAGGCGAATTCGCCATGATTCTGATTGTCTCCCATAAAAAACCTTTCAGCAAGGGTCAGCTTCTCGACGATTTCAAGACATTCGGCGAAGCCATGCAGCTTTCCGTTTTTGTCAGACCCCTCTCAAAGGATGCAGCCAGATACAAAACACCTGTCGGAGAAATCTGCATGGTGTCGGTATACGGTTCAGACCAGCCGGGAATTGTCTACCGGGTAACGAGGGAGCTTGCTTCACGGAAGATCAATATCAGTGACTTGAACACCAAGCTGGTCGGCACCCCGGAAGAGCCTCTCTACGTGCTGATGCTTGAAGCGGTTCTTCCGGAAGGAATCGAGATTGAGGATGTCAGTCGGCTGCTGGAAAAATTAAAAAAGGAACTCAAAGTGGAAATCGGGGTCAGGTCAGTAACCCCGGTTTCTCTCTAAGCCTATGCCTCCGCGTACTATTCTCCTGTATCCGCATTCGGTCCTGAAACAGGCCAGTACTCCCGTCGCCGTCGTTGATGAAGAAATCAGGACGCTGATCCGGGATCTGATCGACACCATGCATGCCGGACCTGGTTCGGTTGGCGTTGCCGCCCCCCAAATCGGCGTAAATCTGCGGGTCTGTGTTGTCGATGTTTCAAAAAGCAAATTGGGAAAGGACAACCACCACGGTCTCCTCATCATGATAAATCCGGAAATACTCCGGCAGGAGGGGGCTTCCGTCATGCGAGAGGGCTGCATGAGTGTTCCCGATTACACGGGAGATGTTGAACGCGCCGTGGAAATCACCGTCCGGTTTCTCGACGAAAACGGAAAAGCTCGCACGATAGATTCGTCAGCTTTTGAGGCAGTCGCGATTCAGCATGAAATTGATCACCTTGATGGCCTCTTGTTCCTGGACCGGGTTACCTCGCTGAAAACAGGCCTGTTCCGGAGGAAAGTTTACAAGTAGGGGCGACCGGCCGGTCGCCCGTTGTTCACATAGAATCGTTCAAAAGCATTCAATAACTTCCCCAAAGACCCCGGTTGCGGAATTCATTTAACCTCAAATTCAAAAACTTCCTGCAAGCAATTCTCGACAATGACACGTATGATGTAACGACCTTTCGGATCACCGGGTGCAATCTCCCAGCTGTGAGAAATCAAACCCTGGACCGGCTCGACCTCTCGTTCTATGATGGACATTCGTTTATCCCCAGAAATGAATTGACTGCCTTGCCACTCAGTACTGCTCCATGTTTCTGGAGCGGCCGGCAAAGTGAATTCCTCTCGCCATCTGATCTTAGACTTCTTTGTCTCAAGAAGGATGATCCAGCCATAACTCTGGTTCTCATTATAGGGGACAGTATGGCCGGGGACAAATACCTGTTCTCCAAACTCGATAAAATTGAAGAGGCCAAATTCTGCCCAGACGATTGAGACTTCCGGCGTCAACGGATTCTTGGCAGGGCCTATCACGGCGTTGGCAATCAATCCTTCACCGAAGAACAGAAACATGAAACCAAGAATAGCAACCTTGCCGACCCGCATAACTTGTCTCCTTAATCAAACTACTTTTTCTTCCAGAAATAACCTCCGATAAAAGCTGATCCAATCATAATTAAAGCAACTCCAACTTGTATATTGTATCCAGCAAAATCTACATAAGCACCCCTGAAATAAAATACTGGATTAAAAATAGTAGTTATTCCAACAAGCACCCAGAGAATTCCACACCAAAGTAGGGAATATTTACTTAATCTATTCCATTGTCGGTTTTGCATTTTATCACCCATCACAATATTGAAGGTCTCGCAAATTCTCCAAACAGTTCCCTCCCCACTTGCGGGGGAGGGTTAGGGTGGGGGGTAAGTTGCCAATATATCAGCAGGTTGCAGCTTCACCCACCCCCTAACCCCCTCCCGTCAAGGGCGGGGGAATGACTTTTTGCGAAGCCATCAATATTGAATACGAATTATTTTACTTCAATTCCCATACGACTTAGTATAAAGCTGGATAGTGACCCGAAATATCCAGCATTACTAGGAAACGGAAGACCTGGGAAATGAGCGGAAACAAAATCAGGTGCGCTATTTAGTATCCTTTGTCCTTGTTGCGTTCCAGCCATGGTCATTCCAGCGGCGTAAAACTCATAGCTTCTAATGATAGCACATCTCCCGGCAACACCTAATGCCGGACCAGCTATAAGGCTTGCGCTTCCAATTACTCCAATTGAATAGGGGAGTAATGCCGCTGAAACAGCCGGCATCGTTACTTTTCGAGTCAATTCCCCAGCCCGTACCGCACTATCCAGAGTCATGCCGCGACGTCTGGATGCAAATGTCGTCAATGTAAGGAAGCTTGGCCCATACGATAAGTTGTCACCCGGCATTTTTATCCCCCCCCCCATTTATTTTCACAATTGAAAGAATGTCATCTTGGTGTCATCCAGGAATCTTCAGCCTCTATTCCGCTGGGCTCCCAGGTCATTTTGATCTTCTTGTAGGTGAAGGAGACTACCTCCATGTGGCCGTAAGAGTCATTTGTCGCCGTCAACGTCGTGGGAATATTCGGATTGTAACTGACCACAATGGCATCCTCGAGGGTCGTGGTGTAGTAATGCTCCTCAGTCCCCTGCTTGGTTATACGATAATATTTGAGAGTGACATTCTTCATGTGTTCCCCGGTGCAAAGGGCCTGAAAAAGCTTGGGAGAACTCTTGTCAATCTGCTTTACAATGGTAAAAGGATCATGGACGCGCTTGCCGGTGGGCAGCCCCGAGTGGGGGTCACGCGGCATGTGGACACTGTGTTGCAGTTCGTAAACGAGTATAGTTCCCTCCCGTCCCTGCATTTCGCATGAACCGTCGATCTTTCCTTGCTTTTCCCCCTCCAGCGTAAGGTGACATGGCATCGGCATGGTTTTCGCCCTCCATTGTTTGGTCAATATTAATTATCAAATTCTTTCTAACATAACCACAAAAGAAAATCTACTACATTATTAACAGTTTCTTACAGACTTGCATGAATCCGCCAACTAATAGCGATTACGCGCCACGCGCCACTCTCGGGGCACCACCATATGAAAAGGGACGGCCATTCCCAGCCGCCCCTCTTCATTGCTTCATGTCGTAAATATATATTTCCGGAGCGCACCGGAACGGTTTCACCTTTCCATGAGGTATCTCAGACCCTCCTCCGCTGCCTTGACCGCAGAAGCCACGCAATCATTCAAACTGATACCCCGATAGGAATTTCCGGCCAGAAACAAACCGGGGAATGCTTCCAACCTTTCTTCCAGAGCTGTCAGACGTGCCCCATGCCCCACGGTATACTGGGGAATCGCCTTTTCATGACGGAAGACGCGCACAAATGACGGACACTCGCTAATTCCCATTGTCGTCTGCAGGTTCTTTTGTACCCTCTCCACGATCTCTTCTTCCGGCAGTTCGATATATTCGGGGAAACAGGCCCCGCCCAGCATGCTTCTGAGCAGGACATGTCCCTCCGGTGCCCGGTTCTCGAAAATGCTCGAATCCCAGAGGGTCCCCAAGGTAGCCATTCCCTCAACCTTGGGGATAAGATAGCCGAAACCATCAAGATTGTGCTCGATACGCTCCCGCTCGTAGCCGAAACAGGACACGGTCATTGAGGCGTAGGGAATTTCTGCGAGGATATCAGCGATAGCATCCTGTACAGAACGCAGCATTCCAGCCGCGGCAAACGATGGTGTCGCAACAACAACCAGATCCGCATCCAGTTCCCCCGCCTCGGTTCGCACTCGATAGGGGACACTCTTCCCCGTGCTGACGTCACGTACCGTCTGTCCCGTCATAACACAGCCTGCCCCCAGCCTCTCGGCCAAGGACGCTGTAACTTGCTGAATTCCTTCACGGAACGAGGTAAGGATCCCTCCCGGACCAGAGACACTCGATACAACCTTTCCCGCGGCACGTTCACGACGTTTTTTTCTGGCCAGAAGCACCATGGCCATGACCAGACCACCGTACTCGCTTTCAAGTTCGGCAATGCGGGGGAAGCAGGCTTTCAGCGACATGGTTTCAGGATCACCGGCAAATATTCCTGACACCATTGGTGAAATCAGTTTTTGCAAAGCCTCATTCCCGAGCCTTCTCCGGCCGAAGGCGGCAAGTGTCTCATCAACCCCGGGCGGACTGCCCGGAGAGAAAGGCTCCATGGCCAGGCGTATTTTTCCGGGCCAGGAAATCAGCTTGGATGCAAAAAAAGACGGGCCGTTTTCCGGAAGCCGATGAAGCATGCTGTCTGAAAAAATAAAGCGTTTCCGGGCATTATCATTGCTTCTCAGAAGTTCCCCGCTGATGCCGAGATCCGAGCAGAGATTGAGCGTCTGCGGCTTGCTGTCGAGAAAACCGTTCGGTCCCCACTCACAAAGGTATCCCTGATCCTTGATGCTCCGGATTTTGCCTCCCGGGTGATCTTCCTTCTCCAGGACTTGTACTTCCAGCTCAACACCTTCCGCTCGCGCCCTTCCCTGCAGATAAAATGCGGTGGCAAGCCCGGAAATACCGCCGCCAATGATAAGTGCCCGCTTCATGACATGTGCCTCCTTTCGGGTTTTACTTCCTGTGACCGTTCCGTGTCATAGGTCCTTCCAAGAATTTCGACGAGAGTTTCCAGAGCATCCACAAGCCGCTCCTGATCAACGTCGCTCAAGCGTTCCAGGAGTGACCTGTAGTTGTCAACAATGCCTTTCTGAAGTTCAGAAATGAGATGTGCCCCCGCGTCGGTAACTTGAATCGTAACCCGCCGCCGGCTTTCGGCATCCACTGAACGGCTAACCAGTCCAAGATTCACCAATTTATCCAGCATTTCACTGGCGGAACTCATGGCAATTGTAAGTTCCGCGGCAAGTGTGTTCAGGGGGCAGATACCCTTATCATTAATTGCCAGCAGCATCTTGAATTGATTGCAGGAAAGATCCATCCCTTCCTGCAGGGTACTTCGCAACCGGCCCATCACTTTCATAATCTGTGGGTACATTTCCGCAATTCGTGCAATCCGTTCCATTTCGTCTCCGGAATGAGCAGAATGAAGCTGCATATTTGTTCGGATCCCTAAATATTAGAGACATGAATTGATCTGTCAAGGAATATATTTCTTCCCGAACCGGCCAGGTCCGGAAGGTAATATCGACGCGCCAGGGTTCCCACCAGGAAACCGACGACACCTGTCAGGTCACAGGAAAAGTATCGTTACGAAGTACTTTGAGTTGACATGAAACACAACTGATATTACATTCAAAAAACTAAGTAAAAAAAGGATCACTTCAGATATGTCCAACAAAGACTATTACCAGATTCTCGGTTTGACCAAAAAAGCCTCAGCCGAGGAAATAAAAAAAGCCTACCGCAAAATGGCGGTGAAATATCACCCGGACAAAAACCCCGGAAACAAGGCAGCGGAAGATTCGTTCAAGGAGGTAAGTGAAGCCTACGCCGTTCTTTCCGATCCGCAGAAAAAGTCACAGTATGATCAGTTTGGCTCAAGCGGTTTCCATCAGCGCTACTCACAGGAAGACATCTTTCGCAATTTCGACTTTGGCGACATCTTTAAAGATATGGGATACGGATCGGAGGATGTTTTTTCCCGCATCTTCACGGGAGGCTCGCAGGGGGGCACTCGTTTTCGCACGAGAAAACAGCGCGGCGAAGATTTTTCCATGGAAGTTCACGTTACCTTCCGTGAAGCGGCAACAGGCGGGGAGAAGAGAGTTTCTTTCATGCGGGATGGTGTCCGCGAAGACTTGTCGGTAAAGATCCCTGCCGGAATAGCCAACGATGCAAAGCTCCGTATCCAGGGCAAAGGCGGTAGCGGTAGCAACGGTGGACCGCCGGGAGACCTTTTCCTGACGATCAAGGTGGCTGCTGACCCGGTCTTTACTCGAGAGGATGATAATATCGTTGTGGATCGAGCGATCCTTTTCAGTCAGGCCGTACTGGGAACAACCATTGAGGTTCCAACGCTGGATGGTAACAAGAGAATCAAGGTCCCGGCCGGAATTCAGCCGGGCACCAAGATCAGATTGAAGGGATTCGGCATTCCCCATATGGGGAAAACCTCAAAAGGCGACCTGTTTGTGAAGATTACCGTCAAGGTACCGGAACAACTCACAGCCGCACAGCAGAAATTGATCGGGGAACTTGCGGAGGCTGGAATCTGATTTCCAGGAAGTAATTATTTTGTTTCGATCATTTCTATTGCTGCATTTTTACGCAAGCCGTCAAGCCACTGGCTAAATCGTTCTTCCGACTTCTGTTTATACAAAAGTTCTTCTACTTCGTTCTTTACTGCGTCGTAATTCCGCTGTTTTCCCTCACGGGTCTCTTCAAGCTTGATGATATGAATTCCGGCCGCAGTTCTGATCAAACCACTCACGTCTCCCGTTTTCATGGTTGTGAGGGAGTTTTCGAACTCGGGTAGCACCTCACCTTTTTTCAGGAAGCCGAGGTCACCGCCCTCTTTACCGGAAGGATCATCGGAATACTTCTTTGCCAGCTCGGCAAAATCCGCACCTGACTTTGCTTCAGCGAGAACCTTTTCAGCTTTTTCCGCAACCCGTTTCTGCTGGTCTGCCGAGGCATTGGCAGGAATGGAAAAGAAAATCTGGCGCGCATGAAATGCTTCGTCCACCTGAAACTTTCCGGCATTCGCTGCATAATACTCTTGAATTTCCTTTTCGCTGATCTGGATCTTCGAACGAACTTCAAGACTGATCAGGCGCAATCTTTCCAACTGTTCCTTCAACTGTGCCTTATAATCATCGAAGGAAATCCCCCGGGCAGCCAATGCAGCTCGAAGATTTTCATCACTGATGGAATTGGTCTTTTTAACGTCCTCGATGGCTTGCTTCACCTCGTCATCGCTGACCTTGATGTCCAGTTCCTTGACCTTTTGTTCGATCAGTTTCTTGTTGACAAGAGAGTCGAGCGCCACTTGGCGGAGCTGTTCCTTGTCGGGAGGTACACCATCACTCGTACTGCTTGAAAGCGCTTCCTCCTCTTTGGCAAGATCGTAGGTCGTAATCGGCTCATCATTCACGAGCACGGCAATGCCGCTCACCAGTTCGGCCGAAACAGCAACCGGAAAAACTACCATGAGTGTTGCAAAAAAAAGAATTAATTTTTTCATCATGATTTCACTTCGAAAGGCTACCTAGCCTGGAGATGAGAGAAGGCAAAGCGTAGAGCTTTGCCTTCTCGATTGTGGTGGATTACTACTTATTCTGAACCGGTGCGACCCCACCGGCATTATCGGCCGTCAGATCGAGACTCGTCAGGACGTCTTCTTTGATGGAGACCTTCGCATTTTTCTTCAGGTCTTCCTTCATTTTCTGGAAAATTTCCTGCTGTTTGCTGGGTAGGAGAGTGCTTTTGATTTGCTCTTTTACCTCATCGAAGTCTCGAATGCCGGCAGTTCGTATCCCGGTGACCTTGATGATATGGAAACCGAATTGCGTCTTCACGATCCCTGACAGCGCCCCTTCTTTCATGCCGAATACCGCTTTGTCAAACTCGGGAACCATGGCACCTTTGGAGAACCAGCCAAGATCGCCTCCTTTCGATGCGGTCGAGTCAGTAGAGTGCTTTTTCGCCAACTCCTCGAAGCTTGCACCGCCCTTCAACTGGACAAGGATATCCTGCGCCTCTTTTTCACTCTTGACCAGGATATGGCTTGCCTTGACCTGCGCGCCGGTTTTGAATTTTTCTTTATTTTCATCATAGAACTTTTTCAACTCTGCATCGGAAACCTGGGCTTCCTGCTCGACTTTCTTTTTCAAATACGTTTCAACAATCAAGCGCTTGCGCAAGTCCTCAAGACGGTCGGCGACTTCCTCGCTCTTGTCGACGCCGTCCTTTTTTGCCTGCTCGAGGATTATTTCGCGCACGACCATACTGTCCAGCAGTTCCTTCTTCCCTTCAGGCGACTGCACCATCGGTTTCAGGTATGGCGGCAGACGATCAACTTCATCCTTGAAATCCTTCGTCGTAATAGCAGTTCCATTAACGTCCGCCAGTATCGTGCCTTCCGCCTTACCCTTCTCGGTTGTTGCGGGTTTGCAGGCAAAAAGACCGAACGCCAGGAGCACTGAAACAAGGACCCTGTAACCATTCACATAGTTCACGGAAATTCTCCTTTACCGTATAGATATAGATGATTCAACAACGTTCGAAGCTACCATATCAAACCAGCCTTTTCAAGAGATTTCTGGCTGCGGCCAGGACCCCCTCGAAAGAGGAATCAGTCACCACGGCGGTGAATACGAAGTCGGGACTGAACTGATAGATTTTCGGTGAATTTCGAATCAATCCGATGATCGTATCAGGTGAAACGGGCGTTTTCTCATGAAAAGCAACGACCAGCTGCTTGCCGTTGAATTCCAACCGCTTGACGAGCAGTTTCCGCAGATGAATGCGAAGCTTCATGGTTTCGAGGAGGTAGGTCACCGGCAAAGGAGGTTTACCGAAACGGTCCAGCAACTCGTCACCCACAGCGGCAACATCATCCTCGTGAGAGGCCTGCACGAGGCTTTTGTAAAGTATGAGCCTCTGGTTTGGGTCCGGCACATAATCTTCCGGCACAAATGCCGGAATCTTCAGTTTTATTTCCGGCTCAACTCTTTCGGCAACCACCTCGCCCTTCAACCTGCTGACAGCCTCCTCAAGCAGCTCCGAGTACAGCTCGAAGCCGACAGCAGCAATGTTGCCGGATTGCCGTGACCCGAGAAAATCGCCGGCGCCCCGAATCTCCAAGTCGTGCGTTGCGATGCGGAAACCGGCTCCCAGCTCGGTTAGCTCCTGAATTATCCTTAGCCTTTCACGGGCGTCCGAACTGATCGATCCTTCGGGAGGAATAAGGAAATAGGCGTAGGCACGCTGGTTTGATCGGCCTACCCGTCCGCGAAGCTGATAGAGCTGGGCCAGGCCGAACATGTCCGCCCGATTCACAATCATGGTATTGGCGGAGGGAATATCAAGTCCGGATTCGATGATGGCACTGCAGAGGAACAGATTGAATTCCCCGTGCATGAAGCCGAGCATTACCTCTTCGAGTTCCTTCACCTGCATCTGACCATGACCAACAGCCAGCTTTGCCTCGGGAATAAGGGCGCGGAGATATTCTGCCATTGCGCCAATAGACTGTACACGGTTATGGACGAAAAAGACCTGTCCTCCTCGTCGCAACTCGCGCAGCACCGCCTCCCGGATCAGCTCATCGGAAAAGCGCGCGACAAATGTCTTGATGGCAAGGCGGTCTCCCGGCGGAGTATCGATAATGGAAAGATCGCGAATACCGGCCAGAGACATGTTGAGGGTTCTGGGTATGGGTGTCGCGGTAAGCGTCAACGCATCCACCACTGCCCGGTACTGTTTCAGCTTCTCCTTGTGGGAGACGCCGAAACGGTGCTCTTCATCAATGATAATCAAACCGAGATCCTTGAAACAGACATCCTTTTGCAGAAGACGATGGGTCCCGATGATGATGTCCAGTCCCCCCTTCTTCAATTGTTCCAGGGTCGCCTTTTGTTCGCGCGGAGTTCGGAATCGTGAGAGCATATCGATCGTTACCGGATAGGCTTCGAATCTTTTGCGGAAGGTTTCCAGGTGTTGCTGGGCAAGGACGGTAGTGGGAACAAGCACAACAACCTGCTTGCCATCCATGACCGCCTTGAACGCCCCCCGCATGGCAACTTCGGTCTTGCCGTATCCCACATCACCACATACGAGACGATCCATCGGCTTGGAACTTTGCATGTCACTGATCACATCCTCAATCGCACGCATCTGATCCGGAGTTTCTTCGAAAGCAAACGAAGCCTCAAATTCGCGCCACAGGTCATCAGGAGGAGAGAAAGCAAACCCCTCATGCACCTGGCGAGCCGCATAGATTTTGAGAAGATCCTCGGCCATCTCCTCGATCGCCTCACGCGCCTTGGCCTTCTTTTTCTCCCAGCCGACCCCACCGAGCTTGTCCAGAGAGGGCTGAATATTTTCCGCGCCGACATAGCGCTGTACAAGATTGATCCGATCCACGGGCAGGTAAAGCTTGTCTCCGCCGGCATACTCAAGGAGCAGAAAGTCCTCGCCTATCAGGTCAAATTCCAGGTGCTGCAATCCTCGGTATATTCCGAGACCAAAATCAACATGCACCATGAAATCCCCTGGCTTGAGTTCTTCAAGGGAGACCAGAATCTGTTTTTTCCTGATATCGGAAATATCACGTCGCTTGACCCTTTTGCCAAAGATCTCTTCCTCACCAATGACGACAAGACCTTCCTCAAACAGACGAAACCCTCGGGAAATCTCTCCCATGATCAACTGTACGCCGGCCCCTTCAGTGGCCTTTTTGCCGGGAAAAGCCTCTTCGGTACATGTCAGGGGAAGGTTGTACGGACGGAGCAGTTCATCGAGACGTTGGATCTGACTTTGCTGGTGGCAAACAATGAAAATTCGGCAGTTCTCCTCCAACCAAAGGGAAAGACGTCCCACAAGCGGACGCAGGACCCCTTCGCTGTCGGCAGACATTGTCAGCCTCAGATCATCGTTTTCCATTACCGAAAAACGGACACAGGGCGTCGTGTCAGCTCGTTCTTCAATCTCAAGAAAGGGAATCGAGACCCGCCGCTTGTCCGACACCAGAGATGTCAACTCGTCGGGACGCAAACAGAGCTCCTTTCCCTGGCAGATAATTGAGCTTTTCTCTTCCGCACGCTGCTCTGCGGCAAAAAACTCTTCGGCAAACTGCACCGCCGCCTCGGTAACCGCCATGGCATCGACCTCAACCACGACAGCCCCGGCGCCGGCATAATCAAAAAGTGTTTCCAGTCCCGGGTGCAGCAGGGGTTTGAGGTATTCGACCCCGGGAGGATACATGGCCTGCTGCAATTGCTCCAATAACTCCCTGCGACGGGTGGTCGGTATTCCGAGGGCGTCGCAACGCTCTTTCAGTCGAGGTGCAAAGCTCTGAACAACGGCTTCGGATAGAATAATCTCCCGCGATGGAAGAACCACCAACTCCTCCAGGGGATGGAGGGAACGCTGAGTAACCGGATCAAAGGTGCGGATTGACTCTACGAAATCGCCGAAAAATTCGATTCTTACAGGGGTTGAGAGATTGGGAAGAAACATGTCGACGATCCCGCCGCGAACCGACGCACAGCCCCTGTCTTCCACAAGGGGAACCATGGAGTAGCCAAGGTCGACAAGTTTACGCAGGAAAATTTCCCGGTCTATCTCTTCTCCGACCACAAGATACTGTGAATGATCTGCCAGAACGTTCCGGGGAAGCACTCGTTGCATCAGAGCGGAAACCGGCAATACAATCAAAGAAGCTTTCCCTTCCAGCAGTGCCGCAAGGGTGTTCAGTCGTTCGGCGCTGATATCTGCATGAGGGGAGACCTGCTCAAAGGGGCTGGTTTCCCAGGAAGGAAAAGAGTAGATGGTTTGCGGCCGATCCGAATAGAATCGCGCTTCGCGCAAAAATTCTTCTGCTGTATCGCTATCAGGCAGTACTACGAGGAAGGGGATGGAAAGCTTTTCCGCCAGTTTGGTTACCAGAAAAGCGGGTGACGAGCCTCTCAAGCCGGCAAGTTTGATATGCGCGGCTTGCGGTTCAAGAACGTCAGCTATCAGTTTCAGTTTTTCGAAAAAGCTCTGGTTTTGAATCATGAGATATGTCCGGCATGGTGGGAATTCAAGCAATCACAATTTCGCAGAAGGGGCAAAGAAGAGGGCACACTCGCTTCTGCACACTTATAGTACGATAGCAGAATATGGAGCGGGAATCCAGCAGTCATCAAGGCGATTCGTACATTAAAAGGAATCCAAACGTACCATCACGAACGGTGCAGGAAAGAACGTGTCCGTAGGCAGCCGGCTACCGCAATCTTTCTTAAGAACTGGGGACGATAAAAAAGAAATGATATTCAGGACATATTTTCTGAACGGAACCGGACGCAAGAACGTAACGGAACGGGAGTCTTGGAAGGACAGGATGTTACTTACCTTTTTTCAAATCAATCAGTATGAGCTTTGCAACAGCCTTCAACGTCTCGAAGACACCTTCGCCACTCATGGCACAGGCTTCAAAATCAGGGACATTCATCAGGTTCAGTTCCCGACGCATTTCCTCAACGGGAACGACATTGGCAAGATCTCGCTTATTGTACTGGATTACATAGGGGAGTTTTCCCAATTCGTAGCCCTGTTCCCTCAGATTTATCTCGAGGTTGTCAAGGGATTCCAAATTGGCATCCATCCGTTCTTCCTGAGAGTCGGCGACAAAGACGACACCGTCAACACCCTTAAGAATCAACTTTCGCGAGGCATCGTAGAATACTTGACCCGGAACCGTGTAAAGATGAAATCTGGTTTTAAATCCCTTTATTTCGCCCAGGGCAAGGGGAAGAAAGTCGAAAAAGAGGGTCCTCTCCGTTTCCGTAGCAAGACTGATCATCTTCCCTTTTGCCTCGGGTGCTGTTTTCAAATAGACAAATTGAAGGTTAGTCGTCTTACCGCAAAGACCAGGCCCGTAGTAAACAATCTTACAGTTAATCTCACGGGAGGCGTAGTTGATGAAAGACATCTGGCGTCACCTCTGATGATGAAGTACTTTCTAAAATACTGCGCACAACACGATGTACGTCTTCCGGAAACCAGCAGTTTCTCATCCGAAGATTCCGGAGGGAACCTGACTAGCTAAAAAGGTTATCTATATCGTCGTCGGTTATCTCGGCGAAAGGGAACTCGTTCTCGCCGCTTTTTTCACGCTCTTCGGCCCTTTTCGCAAGACTTTCAAAAATATGGGTAAGTTCTTCCGAAGCCTTTTTCACCCTGAGACGAACAAGGCCCAAGGAGGAGCGGCTATCAAAGAGCACAACCAGGATAACCCGGCTGCCGACAATGGAGATATGCAGATTATCCTTTTCCCCTTCGTGAAAGAGGATCGAAAACTCTTTTTCGCCGATCAACTTCGCCATCCCGCCAGTTGCCGCGATGTTTCCCGCGGTGAGCGAGGCCAGGGATGTCGTGTCGAAACGTTCGGTTTCTCCCACACCCGAGATTAACTGACCGTTTTTGTCCACCAGGAAAATAACCTTGGCATTGGCTTCTCTCAGCAGTTTATCCAAAATATGATTCAGCTGCTTGAAGTCGTCGTCATACATGACCATTTGCGCAGTCGACATTGCACACACCCCTCGTGCTGTACGAATTAATTGGGCAGCGGGTCATTTTATAACAAAACCGCCCAGACTTATCAAGGTTTTAAATTATCCTAACAATACCGCGACATACACGAAAAGCCCTGAATCTGAATCCGGGACCATTCTACGGTATGACAAAAAAAATGCTCCGGAAAGCCGAGACCTTCCGGAGCAGGTAAAGCACCTTGGTTAGGCATGTTTAGTTTTTACTTTTCCTCGTCGCCTGAATAGATCAATTTTGCCATCTGCTGATAGAGGGAAAAACGACGAGCAGTCCACTCGTTCGCCTGCTTGAAAAGGCGTTCGGCACCTTTCGGATTAACCTTTTTCAACACGCGGTAACGATTCTCTCCGAGAGCATATTCCTCGAACGAGAGGGTCGGAGCCTTGCTGTCCAGTTGGAGCGGATTCTTCCCTTGCGCAGCAAGCGCCGGATTATAGCGGAAAAGTGGCCAGTGTCCGCACTCGACCGCTTTTTTCTGTTCTTCGATGCCGCAGGTCATGTTTATCCCATGGGCAATGCAGTGGGAATAGGCAAGGATGAGTGAAGGCCCATCAAAAGCCTCTGCTTCAATAAACGCTTTAACGGCCTGGGCCGGATAGGCCAAGGAAACCGAGGCAACATAGGCGGTGCCGTAGGTCATGGCAATCAGGCCAAGGTCTTTTTTCGGCATGGCTTTACCACCCGCAGCAAACTGGGCAACCGCCCCGAGCGGTGTCGCCTTTGATGCCTGACCACCGGTATTGGAATAGACCTCGGTATCAAGAACCAGGAGATTGATGTTTTTACCCGAGGCGATAACATGGTCAAGGCCGCCAAAACCGATATCGTACGCCCAACCGTCTCCGCCGAGGCCCCAAACCGACTTTTTCACCAGATAATCGGCAACGGACAGGAAACGTTTCGCTAAAGGGCCGTTGCAGGAGGCAAGCTTTTCCTTCAGGATAGCTACACGCCCACGCTGCGCTTCGATACCCGCCTGAGTGGATTGATCAGCATCTTTGATGGCAACGAGGATGTCATTGATATCAGCGGCACCCGTGCAATCGGATCCCATAACCTGCACCAGCATCTCGTTAGCCATTTGCGAAAGCTTGTCGACCGTCAGCCGCATTCCGAGACCAAACTCGGCATTGTCCTCAAAAAGAGAATTAGACCAGGCCGGGCCACGACCATCAGCGCGTTTCGTCCATGGCGTAGTAGGGAGGTTACCGCCGTAAATGGAAGTACAGCCGGTAGCGTTGGCAATAAGAGCCCGGTCACCGAACAGCTGCGAGAGCAGCTTCACATAGGGCGTTTCCCCACAGCCGGCGCATGCGCCGGAAAACTCGAACAACGGCGTAATCAGCTGACTGCCTTTCAAGGTATCCCTTTTCACCAGTGAGGTATCGGTATCAGGAATAGTGAGGAAAAAATCCCAGTTCTTGGCTTCCCTTTCCCGGATGGGAGCCTTGAAAGTCATATTTATTGCTTTGTGCTCCGGGTCTTCCTTGCTTTTTGCCGGGCAATTCTGAACGCAGACACCGCAACCGGTGCAATCTTCCGGCGCCACCTGGACGCTGCACGTCATCCCCTTTAAATCCGCGCCACGGGCATCAGCGGAAAGGAAGCTTTCCGGTGCTCCTTTCAGGAACGAGGGGTCATAGACCTTCATCCGGATGGTTGCGTGGGGACAGACAAAGGAGCAGATAGCGCATTGAATGCAGAGATCCTTGTCCCACTGGGGAACGTCAACAGCAATATTTCTCTTTTCAAAGCAGGATGAGCCGGTCGGGAAGGTACCATCCGCAGGCATCGCCGACACCGGGAGCTGATCGCCGCGACCGGCAATGATCTCCGCGGTGACATTCCGGAGGAATTCCGGGGCATCCGGGCTGATCGGCGACTTGATGGTGATCTTGCTGGTTGCCTTTTTCGGTACCGTGACTTCGAAGAGGTTCTCGAATGTTGCATCAACAGCCTGGTTGTTCATTGCGACAACCCGCTCACCCGCCTTGCCATAGCTTTTCTTGATGGCATCCTTAATGGATTTAACGGCGGTTTCAATGGGAATCACGTTTGAAATCTTGAAGAAGGCGGTCTGCATGATGACATTGATGCGAGCCCCGAGACCCAATTCTTCCGCCAATTTCACCGCATTGATCACATAGAACTTGAGTTTCTTGTCAATGATCTGCTGCTGAACTTCGCGGGGCATATTATCCCAGACTTCATCCTTGTCGTAGAGAGAGCAGAGCAGGAACGGTGCGCCGTCCTTCGCCTTTGAGAGCATGTCGTACTTTTCCAGGAAGGTGAAGTTATGGCAGGCAACAAAATCGGGCCGTGTAACAAGGTATGGCGCCCTGATAGGATTCTTGCCGAAACGGAGATGTGAAATAGTAACGGTACCGGCCTTTTTGGAGTCATAGACAAAATAGGCCTGGACATTATTGTCGGTTTTTTCGCCAATGATCTTGATGGAGTTCTTGTTGGCGCCGACCGTTCCGTCAGAACCGAGTCCGAAGAACACGGCTGAATAGATCCCGGATGCAATATTGGTAAAGGAGGGATCATAGTCGATGCTCGTGCCGCAGACATCTTCGTTGATACCGACGACGAAATGATTCTTCGGCTTCTCCTGTGCCAGGTTATCAAAGATTCCCTTGACCATTGCCGGCGTAAATTCCTTGGAGCCAAGGGCATAGCGGCCGCCGACGATTGTCGGGTAGGAGCTGAAAGGGGAGGACTTTTCCTCCATCTTTTCGCCGATAGCGGTTCGGACATCAAGATACAGCGGTTCGCCAAGCGAGCCGGGTTCCTTGGTCCGATCCATGACAGAAATTTTCTTGACGGTCGACGGCAGCCCGGCAACAAATGCATCGGCGGGGAAAGGACGATAAAGCCGAACCTTCAGTACGCCGACCTTTTCACCACGGGCAACCAGGGTTTCCACGGTTTTGTGCACGGCATCGGCCCCGGAGCCCATAATAACAACCACCCGGTCTGCATCAGGCGCGCCAACATAGTCAACCAACTTGTATTGACGACCAACTATCTTGGCGAATTTATCCATTTCATCCTGAACGATCTGCGGGGTCGCCAGGTAATACTTGTTAACCGTCTCCCGGCCCTGGAAATAGACGTCCGGGTTCTGGGAAGAACCGCGCAACACCGGATGATCAGGAGAAAGAGCGCGCTCACGATGCGCGACAATCAGATCTTCATCAAGCATGGCCCGCATATCGTCATAGGTCATCTCTTCCACTTTTTGAACTTCATGGGAGGTGCGGAACCCGTCGAAGAAATGCAGAAACGGCACACGCGAGCGAAGCGTGGCTGCCTGAGAAATCAGGGCGAAGTCCATGACTTCCTGGACATTGTTCGAGCAAAGCATTGCCCATCCGGTAGAGCGGCATGCCATCACGTCTGAATGGTCGCCAAAGATGGAAAGCGCCTGGGCGGCAATGGCACGTGCAGAGACATGAAAAACGGTTGCAGTTAACTCGCCCGCGATCTTGAACATGTTAGGGATCATCAGGAGCAATCCCTGGCTGGCCGTAAAGGTCGTCGTTAAAGCCCCGGCCTGAAGTGCGCCATGAACCGCTCCGGCTGCGCCCCCCTCCGATTGCATCTCAGTTACCAGGGGCACAGTGCCCCAGACATTCTTTTCACCCTTGGCACTCTTTTCATCGGAAATTTCACCCATAACAGAAGATGGTGTAATGGGGTAGATTGCGATTACTTCGTTAGTTGCATGGGCTACATAGGCTGCGGCGGTGTTACCATCGATCGTAACCATTTTGCGTTTCATGCAAAACTCCTCCTTGACTTGCTGTTCTGACCGTAACAGGTCATTATTTGGGTCTCATGCGGCTGCTTGAGCCGTCAGAGCTCGTTGCGACCTTCCAAGGCTCTCTGCACCGTGGCAGCGTCCACATATTCGAGGTCACCGCCAATGGGCATGCCGTGAGCAAGTCGGGTAACTTTTATGGCGAGTGATTTGATGAGTCCGCTCAAGTAGAGCGCCGTCGCCTCACCTTCGACGGTAAAGTTGGTTGCCAGAACAATTTCACGGATTCCGGAACCTTCAAGACGCCGCATAAGCTCGGCGATCTTCAGATCTCCCGGCATCACACCATGTAGCGGGGAAAGTGCTCCGTGCAATACATGATATCGCCCCCGGAAAGCGCCACTGCGCTCAACGGCCAGCAAATCCTGGGGTTCCTCTACAACACAGAGGATCGATTCGTCTCTCGTTCCGGTACAGAGGCAACAAGGGTCATCTTCCGTAATTCCATAACAGACCGAGCAGAATCTGACGTTCTTGCTGACGTCAAGCAGGCTCTCGGCCAGGGACTGGGCCATCCTCGGTGATTTCAAGATATGAAAAGCCAGCCGTAGCGCCGTCCTCTCTCCGATTCCGGGCAACTTCTTCAATTCACCAATAAGCCTGGTCAGGGATTGCGAAAAATGTATCATAATGGTAAAAAAAATAGAACCTTTTTTTACGATAAATAAAATAGTCTCGACTACATTTTACAACAACTAAAAAGCTACTGTTTTTGTGATGAATTTTGAAATATAACAATTTTCTACAAAGAGTAAAAGCATAAAATTCAAAGAAATCCTATCCCGCTGTTTCCCAGAGCATTTCCTGTCCCACGAAAAAAAGAAAAGCCCGAGAAGGCAGGACAAAATAGCCAACCTCCGCGGGCCAGTCGGTAACACATTTCAGAGGCAGCCGCACTTTTGATAAGTATTTCAGAATAGTCCAGGAATATTCAGTCCGCCGGTTATTCTCTCCATTTCGGCAGACACCTCGCTTTGAACCTTTTTGAGAGCCTCGTTAATCGCCGCCATCACCAGGTCCTGGAGCATTTCCACATCCTCAGGATCAACCGCCTCTTTTCGAATCGACAGGGACATGACCTGATTTTTTCCATTCACGACAGCAGTTACTGCTCCGCCACCGACAGAAGCTTCGGCGGTTCGCTGACTGGCCTCTTCCTGAAGGCGAGCCATCTTTTGCTGCATCTGCTGAGCCTGCTTCATTATCTGCGCTAAACCCTTGGACATTAGTATGTTTCCTCCTTTGCATCAGCATCGCGCTCTAGTGCTTCTATTTCGGCGATTTCTGCGTTAAATATCTCGACGGCCGCCGCAACGAGAGGGTGCTTTCGTGCAATTTGCTCTAACTGCTGCTGTCGTCCGTCAGCCTCAAGGCTTTTTTTTTCCTGTACTGTCGGCGGGAGCCCTCGGTTCTCGCCATTGAGCGGAGTCAACCGGACAGTGGGTGTCGCCTTGCAAAAACGTGCCGCCAACTCCGTGAGGGCCGCCATCGAATCAGCATCCTGGAGGCAGGAAAGATGAAAGGATCCTTTTGAAAAACCTATTTCAACATCTTTCGCAGTAAATTGCAGCGGTCGGCCATGCTCCAGCAGTTTACCAATACTTTTCTTCTCCCTGTTGACAAAGGCGACAAAGCCTGCCCAGCCTTCTCCAGCAAAACTCGCAGGAGCTGGTTCTGCGGAAACAGGCGTGACGGTGGGCACTTCCATAGCACGAGCCGCAACAGGAGCTTTTGGCGGCAGGGACGGAGGTGCGGCTGCCGGGGGCGAAAGAATTTTCCCGGAGGACCCCTCCAGCATCCGCAGTCGCTCGATGATTTCATCCACGGGGACGACAGGCAAAAGTGTACACATTTTCAGCAGAGCCATTTCCAGGATAAGGCGCGTAAAACCGGAAAGTGACATCTCCGCCTCTGCCTTCAGCAGAATGGACAGGTACCTCTGCAACTGGTCGAGGGTTCCAGTCGAGGCTTGCTCCCGGACATCCGCCAATTCACCTTCCGCAAGATCCAGAAGCTCGGCGGGGCTTGCCGACACCTTCGACACAACGATATTCCTGAAGTGGTCGATAAGCTCTTGACAGAAACTGCGCATGTTGTAACCGAAGGAATCAACACGCGCCACAATATCGAGAGAAGCTCGGCAGTCCCTGGCAAAGACTGCTCGAGACGTCTCGAGAAGCAACCGCCTGTCCACTACACCAAGAAGGGCAATTACCTCGTCGTCGTCTACGCTGTCACCACAAAATGCCAGGACTTGATCAAGGGTTGACAGGGAATCCCGCATACTGCCGTCCCCCTTGCGGGCCACGGCAGTAAGGGACGCCTCGCTGACAGCAACCTTTTCTTCAGCCACGATTGTTCGCAGCCGGTCCACAATCTTGGGAAGCGGAATTCTTTTAAAATCGAATCGTTGACAGCGGGACAGAATGGTAATGGGGACCTTATGGGGTTCCGTAGTGGCAAAGATGAATTTTACGTGGGAGGGCGGTTCTTCCAGTGTCTTGAGGAGTGCGTTGAAGGCACTTGTGGAAAGCATGTGAACTTCATCGATGATGAAAATTTTAAATCGGCAACGGGAGGGAAGATATTTGACATTCTCTCTGAGTTCACGAATATCCTCGACACCGGTGTTGGAAGCACCGTCGATCTCGAATACATCCACGGAATTTCCGGCCGTTATCTCAAGACACGCCGGGCAGGCGTTGCAAGGTTCCGCAGCCGGTCCTTTTTCGCATTGGAGGGCTTTGGCGAGAATACGCGCAGCACTGGTTTTACCGACCCCGCGGGCACCAGTAAACAAAAAGGCATGGGCAACCCGGCCAGACTCGATTGCATTCTGCAGCGTCCGGCAGACATGCTCCTGACCGATAAGATCACCGAATGTCTGTGGTCGCCATTTTCTCGCTAAGACTAGGTACGACAAAGGTGGTTTCGCCCCACTGCAGACGGTTTCGGAAAATGCGGAAAAACCTTGAAGATCAAGGTATGACAGACACGTCTACTTCGAGCCCTGACTTCATTTCCCGCTGCTTCCCGCTGACCCGTACTGTTTCAGAAAGTCCGTAACTGATATCACCGCTACACCTTCGAGCACGTGACGGGAAAAAATTGGATGGGAAGTGGATGAAATCTTTACGGACACAACTGATAGCTGGGCTACCCCACGGCACACGGTGACGGTTACTGCCGCTGCTTCCTTCCGGATCTGACGGAGTTCATAACCTGCCGTTGCGTGAGACCCAGCTATCAGCTGTGTCCGCAAAACACGAAACAGGCACTATCCCGACCTGGGGCCGATACTCGGCTCGACGGTCCTTCCATTCGGGATACTGCCTGCCTATCTGAAAACAATCCATCTCATGCAAATGAAATATGGCGGAGAGAGAGGGATTTGAACCCTCGGTACGCTATTAACGCACACACGATTTCCAATCGTGCTCCTTCAGCCGCTCGGACATCTCTCCGTGAACGGGAAATATATATGAATCATTGTCCCGTTGTAAAGATTTATTTTCAGCAGGCCGATGTCCAGGGTCGACAGCGACCTCCCGGGCAGGAGCCTGTCGGACTTAGGAAATCGAAGCGAAAATTCGGCTGGGCGAGGATAGATTTTGTCGATTTTGTAGGGTAATAGTTGTTCTATTTCCCAAAAAAGCGGCGAAATATGGACCGTCCAGACGGAGTTGCAGCAGATTTACCCTAAGTCCGACAGGCTCCTAGGGAGGCGTTTCTTTTATTTGCCTAATCGGCACAAAAGAACTATCTTAAAATTCAACTACTACAGGGACGGCACATCAAAACCGCCCTTCGAGAAAGAGGTATTATTATGAAAAAAACCGTAGTCATCCTGATTGCAATCGCCCTTGCCACCTGCCCCTCCCTGACAGCCCTTGCTGCCGAGCCTGTAGCAAGCAGCGCCCCGAAAACAACTCTCACCGAAAAGAGTGTCGCGCCGGAAGTAATGCCAACCGAACCCAAAATCGGCACCTCTCCCGCGCCGGCATTGCCCGTCAAGACGGAACAGAGCATAAAAATAGGTTTCATTGACATGGCAAAAATTGCACGTGATTCGAAACCTGGCAAGGCTGTCTATGCCGAGGTCAAGGCAAAGATGGAAAAATACCAGAAACAGATCAAGTCGAAAGAGACACAGCTGCAGAAACAGAAGGCCGCCATAGAAGCCCAAATGCCCTCACTCACTCCAACCCAACGAGCAGCCAAAGCGCAAGAGTTCCAAAAGAAACTGGAAGGTTTCCAGGGGTATATCCAGAAAGCCGAGAAAGATGTTCGTTCCAGAGAAGCGGAGCTGCTGAAAAAACTCTACCAGTCTGTCGAAAAGTCTGCAGGCGACTACGGCAAGACAAACGGATATGCCGCCATCGTCATGAACAAGGAAATCCTCTACACCGGCAGCAACGTTGAAGTTCAGGATTTGACCGCGGAAACAATTAAAATGATTAATGGGAATTAAGGCAAATAGCAAACACCATCAGCATGCTTTCAGCCGGTGCCGCCCACCTTTCGGGGGCACCGGATAACGGCATGAATATCAGAACGGTTCGGCACGGCACCCGCGTCCCTCTCAAACAAATAAAAAACAAGACGTTTCAGGCCCCTTGCCTGGCCGAATGTTATCAACGAAGACCTATCCGGTGAAGAAAGAGGCCTAGAAACTTATTCAAGGGGTTTGAGCGTGGGAGAAACGGTATGACCGGAGATTTACGCTTACCGAACTCATTGAGTTTCTCGAGGAACTCAGCGCTTCCGCCCAGCACCACACCCTCCCGCAGCGTCCGAAGGGCCTCTGACCTGTTACCGGTAAGCATCTGAATTTTTCCAAGATTAAGATAGTGTTCGGGGTTGTTCGGCTCATGCTCCAAAGAAATCATGCAGAGTTCGGCACCTCGAGAAACCTGCCCCCTCTCCTTCGCAATACAGTATCCAAGGTAAGAATACCAGCCCTTGTTGTCCTGAAGGATCAGGGCCTTCTCAAGACAGGCCAATCCCGTCACGGTATTCTCCATGGCAATGGCTCTTCGTGCGCGCTCGAACTCGAGCACCCCTTCTCCAATCGCCTGCGGTTCCATTAAACCCTCCTGCTCCGAACCCACCCGTGATGAGTGGCACTACGTCGGCATACTCGCACAGGCGGTTAGCCAGTCTGCAGGTAACCGAAGTTTGAGAAAATTTTTGCCTGCTCGGGAGATACAAGCGGAAATCTCACTGCTTGTTGTTAGATTCCGCCGATAGTACGGGGGAAAAATTCAGTAAGTGTAGGGGAAGCCACCGGAGAGGTCAAGGAGAAACCCTTCCGATCCATCCGGGCCTTTGATCCAGGCAATACAACTCACATCTATTGACAAGCACCCGGATCGAATTACGCTTTGAACAGGAGGTTTCTCCATGGGCAAACATCTGGTTCTGATCGGCGGTGGACACGCCCACATGACATCACTGGTGAATATCGATCAGCTGACGGCACGTGGGCATCAGGTAACGCTGGTCAGTCCTTCTCCGTATCATTATTATTCCGGTATGGGACCCGGCATGCTCGGAGGATTCTACGATCCATCCCAGGCACGTTTCCATGTCGGCAAGATGGCTGAAGAGCGCGGGGCAGAGTTTATCCAGGACACTGCAGTCAGAATCGATCCCCATGGAAAATCAATACTCCTGAAATCAGGCCAACACATCTCCTATGACGTTGCCTCCTTTAATATCGGCAGTGACGTTCAGCTTGCCCCGCTGGTCAAAAGCGCTGACAATGTTATCCCGGTCAAGCCGGTTCTGAACCTCTATAAAGCCCGCACCTCTCTGCTTCGCGAGATCAGGCGCCGACCGCTGGAAATTGTCGTGATTGGTGGTGGATCCGCCGGAGTGGAAATCTCGGCAAATCTTTGGCGACTCTTCCGTGATGAGCCGAACCGGGCAACGATAACCCTTGTCGCAGGCGGCGAATTACTCCGGCACGCCCCGGAACGGGTCGGTCAACTGGCACAGGACTCTCTCCTGGGAAAAAACATCCGGATACTGACAGGGGTACGAGGGAAACATACTGAAATGGGAGTTGTAACACTCTCGGACGGAACTCGCCTTAGCTATGATTTCGTCTTTATTGCCACGGGCATCAAGCCTTCAACACTTTTCAAAGACTCCAATCTTCCAACCGGTGTCGACGGAGGCATGCTCGTCAATTATTACCTCCAGAGCACCACACATCCGGATCTTTTCGGAGGCGGAGACTGCATCTCCCTGGAAGGGTCTCCCCTGGCCAAGGTTGGGGTCTATGCCGTCCGCCAGAACCCGGTTCTTTTTTACAACCTGGCAGCCTCATTGGAAGAGACGCCGTTACAGTCTTTTGAACCCGGACCCGCCTATATGCTGATTCTAAATATGGGTGACAGACGAGGAATCCTCTGGAAGAAGTCGCTCACCCTGGACGGCAGGCTTTCTTTTTTCTTGAAAGTTTTTATCGATCGCCGCTTTATGAAAAAATATCAAGTCTCAGGGGAACGAAGCGAATCATCCCATGAAGTAGACACGGGGTAAAAGGAGTCGCACATGGCAATCAGGGACTATTTCCGAAAAATAGCATCTCGTTCCGCCGATGATGTCAGGAAAATGATAGACACAAAGAACCCTGATGAGTATTCCATCGTCGACGTACGACAGCCGGGCGAATTCCGGCAGGGGCATGTGCCGGGTGCAAAACTCATCCCGCTTGACGACCTGCCTGAGCACCTTGAAGAACTTGACCCGAGCAAACCGACGCTCGTGTACTGTGCCGCCGGAGTAAGGAGCCGGGCAGGAGCCTCGATTCTGACGCGGGCCGGCTTTGCTGAAGCATACAGCATGGAAGGGGGCATCCGCGCCTGGAAGGGCTTGATAGCGGAAGAACTTCCCGAGGCCGGAATGACATGGTTCAACTCGGCCCGAAACACGGAAGAACTCATCGGCCTTGCCTGGCTGCTAGAGGACGGCATGCGTTCCTTTTATCTGGAAATTGCCAAAGGACTCGACAGAAGTGAAGACGCTCAGCTTTTCATGGAACTCGCCGGTGCCGAGCTTCATCATAAAAATGCACTACTGAAACTCTATCGGCAACAAAACGACAGGGATCCGGGTGCCAATTTCCCGGCAGGTGTTCTGAACGAGCAACCGCTGGAAAAGTATCTGGAAGGAGGAGTACTGCTGAGCGAGGCACTTGCCTGGACCGCCAAGAAAGATGCGAAAGAAATTCTTGAATTTGCCATGTCTCTCGAAGTGGGCTCTTATGATCGATACCTCACTCTTCGGGATCAATTCAAAGAGGAAAGCGCCCGAGAAGTGTTCGGGCTGTTGGCAGCCGAAGAAAAGGCTCATCTCAAGAGACTTACCGGACTCTTTGAAAAAGAGCTCACATGACAACTTCAGGCAAAACTGTCTCCGACCACACGTCCCAGCTCCGATCAGCTGCTTCAGGTTAGGTCCTTATACTTGCCTCCCGGTCCAAATCTGATCGAAAGTGCCGGAGACGTATACGAACACTGCTCGTCTTGACCGGTCGCGGTACCTGCAAGTACTGCTAGGAGCGCTTTTTGAGGCAAAAGAACAACTATTGCCCTGCAAAATCGACAAAATCTGTCCTCGCCCAGCCAAATTTTCGCTTCGATTTCCTAAGTCCGACAGACTCCTAGAAAATCTTGTACCAGACGTTCATGCTCTCAAGCCTGCCGGAAATATTGGTGTTGTTGGTGAGAGTCCCGCCGAAGCTGTATCCGTTACGGGCAAAGGTAATATTCATACCGAACGAGTAGGCGCGAGCAATGGTGAAGAGTGACCGGATACCGCGACCTCTGACCGTTTCCTCCATTTCTCGAAGTAAGTGAAGGGCAAATCCGTTCCCGCGAAAGGCAGGGGGAGTAGCAAAATCGGTCATTTCGGCTGACGCGGAACAGGCATCCATTTCAGCGGAGGAAAGGGCGGCGATTGTGCTGCCGTTCCAGATTCCGAAGAACAGCGTTGCATCGTTCATGGCGGCACGCAGGAAAGCAGGGTCGTGAATCGGAAAAGGGTAACTGACAAAGACCTCGCGGTAAATCTTCGCCATCTCTTCTCCATCTTCTTCCCGTGCAGTGCGGACAGCAAAATCTGACGGCAGAGGAGTGGGTGTTGAAACCACGGCAGTTGTCCCGGCCACAGCAAGAACTTCGCTGACCAGTTGCGACGCCTGTTCCCGAGCTCGAGACTCGGTAAAATATTTCCCCATAAAGCAGAGATCTTCCCCGCCGGGATAGAAGCCCGGTATGCGGGCCTCCTCGGCATAGCCGCCAACATGAAAACGTTCCCTTGCCCACGCGGGAACCTTGGCGAATATCTTGGAGTACCCGCGGGAAGTAGCAAGCAGATCAAGACTGCTGACAATCTCGCCGCTATCCTCCTCGTGCAGTTTCATCAGGTAAGCTCTGTCATTATGTGGCCCATGGTGGCAGAGAGAGCGTCCGATGCTCTCCAATGAATCATGCATTGGTCCTCCGTTTCATGCGGTCGTTGTCCTCCGGTGTCAGGGAGATGGTGTCATCATGGTCCGCCAATATACGCATGATACCGGTCGCTTCATATTCTTCCGCACCCTCAAGGTTCAGGTGGAGTTTACAGTCGGCGCAATTGCGGTCGCAGAACACCGGCTCATAATTATCCGGTTCCTGGTAACTGGTTATCACTCCCTCATAATTCCTCAACACAACCTTGTTTGTTGCCAGGGTGATGAGATAGTTCGGCATCACGGGAATTTTCCCGCCGCCGCCCGGCGCGTCGATCACATAGGTGGGCACCGCAAAACCACTGGTATGACCGATAAGGCTTTCCATAATTTCCATGCCCTTGCCGACTGTGGTCCGGAAGTGCGACAATCCCTCGGAGAGATCACACTGATAGAGATAGTAGGGGCGCACCCGGTTTTCCACCAACTTCTGGACCAACGCCTTGATGATATGCGGACAATCGTTGATCCCGGCCAGCAGGACAGTCTGGTTGCCAAGGGGAATCCCGGCATTTGCCAGTTTTGCCAAGGCTTCCTTGGCCGACGGAGTTATTTCCCGAGGGTGGTTGAAATGGGTATTGACCCAGATCGGGTGATGCTTTTTGAAGACTTCGAGCAACGACTCGGTAATGCGATACGGCAGAACGACCGGCATCCGCGTTCCAATCCTGACCACCTGGACATGGGGAATAGTGCGCAACTCCGTCAGGATCCAGTCGAGATATTCATCGGAAAGCATGAGCGGATCCCCGCCGGAAAGTAGAACATCACGAATCACCGGCGTCTGACGGATATATTCCAGACCCTTATTGATTTCTTCTCGATCAGGAATGGACTCGAGGTCGCCAACCTTTCGCTTCCGGGTGCAGTGGCGGCAATACATCGAACAGACGTTACTGACATGAAAAAGAACCCTGTCGGGGTAGCGGTGAGTTATCCCCGGCGCAGGACTGTCAGCCTCCTCGTGAAGCGGATCTGCGTGGTCACATTGACTAACCACAAGTTCTTTTGGAGAAGGAAATGACTGCCTGAAAATCGGATCTGTGGCATAATCATTTTTGTCAATGAGTGATAAGTAGTATGGCGTTATTGACAGAGGGAATTTTTGCAGTGTTTTTTCTACTTCATTCAGTTCATCATCAGAAAATTTAACTCCGAGCAGATGTTCTAATGTTTTTACATCTCTGACTGAATGTCTGACCTGCCACTTCCAGTCCCGCCAGCTCGAGACAAGATAATTATCACCGATTTTATTTGCAATTTCCTTTTGTTCATTGGTATAAATATTCATCGATACTCCTTTTTAAAAGCATATTTTTAGCTGCGCAATAACCCAGCGAAGTGCCTAGTATAAATAATTTAAATCTATCTGTCAAATTTCGGAGTCTTTCAAGGCCACAACTAACAGTTATTTTACCAATAATATCAGAGTGTTGTGCAATACAGGCCAGACAAAGAAACAGTGGCGCCGCATGACAAAACGTTGCCAATCGACAAATGTCGTCCGTGATGTCTGAACTGATTGATTATTTGGAGAGAAATGGCGGGAATTGACTATATCTGCAGAAAGCCAACCATCGCCTGACACTGCTCGGCAACAGATGAATTCTTTCACAAAACAGCCCCATCAGTCGTCCGGAAACTGCGCGTCGTGAAATAGCCTGCGCGAGGGCAACTGCCAGCCTCAACACAGAAGGGGGAACGAGGAATCATGTCTGAATTTTTACGTGCAACAACGCTACTCTTTATGCTTTTGAACCCTTTTCTTTTGGTCGTATACCTGATAGACGTTTTCGACAAACTTCCCACATCGACCTTTCGCAAGGTTGTAGTCAGGGCGGCCATTATCAGTATCAGCGTTTTTTCAGTTTCCGCAATTCTTGGAGATGTTTTGTTCAGGGACGTTCTGCAGGCCGAGTTCGCCTCATTTCAGGTTTTCGGAGGCATAATCTTCCTGTTGATCGGGATTCGCTTTGTCTTTGAGGGAAATACGGCAATCAAAGGGCTTCAGGGGGAATCACGTCACATGGCCGGATCTCTTGCCATGCCGATCATGATCGGACCCGGGACCATCGGCGGAAGCATTCTGATAGGGAAACGCCTCAGCCAGACTGAAGCAGTGCTGGCTATTCTGCTGGCGGTTCTGGCAAGCAGTGTCATAATGATCGCACTGAAACATCTTCATGATTATGTCAAAGCGCGCAATGAAGAACTCGTACAACAATATATCGATATTGCCGGACGAGTTACCGCTCTCGTGGTGGGAACTTTCGCAATCGAGATGATAATGAAGGGTATCGCAACATGGACCTTGGCATTCAAGTAGGATCAACCCCAACGTCCCCCCGCTTTTTCCAGAATGGCGCAGAGCACCGGCAGCCTGGGTAACCATCGACGCCGCACGTCGACTCCCCCAAAAAAACAGCGATTATCTGCGGAAGCAGACCATCGCTGTTTGACGAACCAGAAGCGGCAACCATCTCCCCCGGCCGGGAAAGAGACTGACAAGGGTCGGCACAGAGGGTGTTAGACGAAGAACAGCGCGGGAAGCAGAGAAATGCTCTCTTCAAGCTCTTTGTGTACGCGGTAACGGATGGTACCACTCTCGATGCTCACCGAGGCAAAAAACGGGTAAAAATACATATACTCTCCAACCTTCTGCTCAACCTTGCACTGGATGATTTCCCGAATCGATTCAGCCACCGATTCGGCATCGGCAACTGCGGACGAAGACAAAACATGGGCAAGCGAAACCTCGTAGCTCCGCTGTGGCCCTTGTTTGTCCAGCACTTCACGCACATTCTCAAAAAGCACCCTGAAGCAGGCCAGGGCAGGCGGAGTCAGCCTGGTTTTGAATGAAGAAAAATCTGCCGAATTCGTATTGCTCATGGTAACCTCCGGAAATTTTCGGCAGTATACCATAATGCCGCACTGAACAGCAAGGACCCCAATCCTTTCCGCCACAGATGCAATGTCAGTTCACGGCAGTTCTGCCAAGGATATACAAAAAGTTTCTCGTCAGTAGAGGATGGAGATAGGTACCCGAGGCCTCCACCATCATTGCTGCAACGGTTGCATATTCCAGCGCCCCTCGATACGATCGATTGGTGCGAAGAGCATCGAAATAGTCTGAAACCGCTGTGATCTGGCTACAGAGATTCTGGCTCCAGCCAACGGAAACTTTTGGGTATCCGGTACCGTCGTATTTCATATGATGCTCAAAGGAACAGACAACCGCGAGCTTGGGCACACCCGGCATATCAAGCAGATAGTGGGCACCCTGGACAGGGTGCTGATGAATCAATCCGAGTTCTTCCGGGCTTAACGCACATGGCTTGGAAAGGATCTCTTCCGGGACTGACAGTTTGCCGATATCGTGCAGCAATGCGGCAACCCCCACATCGTGGAGAAGGCGCCCTTCAATACCGATGGACTTGGCCTGGGCCAGATTGAGGATACAGACATTGGTGGAATGGGTAAAGGTGTATTCGCCCAAGGCCAGGAGTTTTTCAAGAAGCTTTAGTGATCCGGACATTTTCTCAAACGCATGAATACTCGCGGTAACAATCTCGTTGATCCCTGCCATGCCGAACGCCTTTTTCTCCTTTGCGCAATCGTATACTTCCGCAAAGACTTCCTTTTCGAAACAAGATATTTCCTCAAAGGACAGGCTCGCCTTCTTGTCGACCTCTGCCACCTTGCCCGCGTCAACGGAGTCGGTACATATACCCAATCTTCCCAGCTGGATATGGGCCGATGAGCGGACTCCCGGTACGATGCCAGCCTGTCTGGACAGACTCACAATCAACAACCGCAGCTCATCAAACTCAACCTGCCGCAAAAACTTCAGATGTTCGATGCCTTTCTCATGGAAAATCTTGATAAACTTGCTCAGATAGAGGCTGCCGTCAAGTGGGGTCTTGTTGCAAACCAGCTCATCTTCGATAAGGAGCAGAACAATCTCCTCTTCTGTGGTGAGTGCCGCCTGCAGATAGGCAAACGCTTCCCCTCCCAGACGCTGAACCTGCCGATGATCCGCGGAATACAGCGAAGCGCTCGCCACCGCGGACACTACATAGCGCACGAAGTGTTGAATTTCGGCAAGGATATTCCCTTCGCTCATCCTCTCTCCCCTGGGCAGTCAGTTAATCTCGCGGCAAATCTCGCCAATTCGCTTTTACCCGATGAAGCTACTTTCCGTATCAATACCATGGCTAAAGGATCACGATATTTTACCAGAGAATTCAGAATCTCTTTCTTCAGCATTTTCCACAACGATAATCGCAGGAAATGACGGGCCGCGAGCATCCTGTCGAACAGAGGAAGGACCCTGCTGTCTTCAATTTCGGCAAGAGCTTGAATCGCCGCTTTCTTTTCCGTGGCATCCACCGGCGACATGCCTTTCTTTTCCAGGATACGTATCAGTGCCCCGGCCACTTCCGGATCCCTGCTCTTTCCGGCCTGCAGAATAGCTGATTGGCGGGCGTCCGTGTCCCGGCTCAGCAAATCGTCCAGCAACAGCTTGTCTCCCACTGGATCCCCAAAAGATAGAAATGCTTCAATTACGCGCTGTCTGACTTTCGGGTGCGGGAAACCGGCAACCTTCAGCAGGTGGACCAAAACCTCCGGATCACCACTATGCTCCAGGATGGCCACCAGATTTCTCACGAAATACCAACGACTGTCCCCCAGCCGCGCGCAGGCGGCCTCTTTTGCCCTGCCTGACATCTTGAGAAGCTGATCAAGGAAGTACCGCCTGAAAGTCAGACTTTCTTCTTCTGCCAACCTGTCCAGCAACGGCTCGATAAAGGGTTTTCCTACTCCTTGAATGAGCGCGCCGATTTCCTCGAACTTATCCTTTCCCCAGTTTTCAACGCCTTTGAGCACCTCAGCGATAAACTCAGTGTCTTGGAAGGTTTCCAGTACCTCTTCCTTCAACACAGCCAGTTCTTCATTTTCGAACGGAATTCCACACAAACGGGCATAGATATTCTCCAGGGAGTGAAAATCCCCCACCTCGAGAAAATATCGACAGAGATCATGCAGATTGCGTTTGAGGGCAACTAACTGCTCGGGACCAGCACTTGAAAGGCTTTCCAGGATAATTCTGCTGACCGCTGATTCAACTCGGTCATCCGTGAGGGTTCCGATCAGTCCCTGAAAATCATCCCGAGTTGGCTCCGGGATATTCTGGGAAGCAACTAGTGCCTTCAGGGTCTCCAGGTAATCGGCCGGCACAAAGGTATCAACGCTGTCTTCTTGAAAAACAATGTGCAGCCTGTCTTCCCTCCCTGACGGTTTTATCTGATTTGCTGGCGGTGGCAGAGCCGACTCCTTTTTAAAAGCGTCTGCCAGTTGTTCCATGCTGTCGATAATGTGGGAAGGGAGAACAACGGCTCTTTCCTGTGAGCAGGCAAAAAGCTCCAGCGCAGCTGACGTCGGCAGGAATGGCATAATTTCCATAACGCTGAGG
>Ga0351902_1016_pt1 | contig 57020 bp, 57 predicted proteins | sample BONcelHT113001D5_FD_205828 | JGI IMG/M metagenome (GOLD analysis project Ga0351902, IMG submission 205828) | Enriched cells from coal bed in the Powder River Basin, Montana, United States - BONCAT cells T11 rep1 HSBNCT.T11.300.1.D5 ...
ATTATTGAGTTTATGTTAAGGAGTTAATGCTTCTGTCTTTCAACTACGGTCCTCCAATATTCGGAAGTTAAAGGATCAATGGATAGCCCTTTTTCTTTAAGGAGAGCCTTGTCAGCAAGGAGTTTTTGTGCTGTCGGATGTCCAGCTTCTGCTGCAAGCTGAAACCACGTTGCAGCTTGCACCAAATCTTGATTTTGACCACCATAACCGGATAGATATTCAAAGGCAGCGTTGTACTCGCCTTCTCCTGAGATTTTCTTTGCACATTCTGATCGCCTAAACCAAACAGTTGCTTGTATTTTGTCGTATCGTACGCCGAGACCGAATGCGTACATTTGACCAAGTGTCCTTTGTGCTAAAGGATTACCAGCTTCTGCATATGGTCTAATTTTTTGGTATGCTGCCTGATAATTACCAGTTTTATAATCTGTGATGCCTGCTCGGAGTTGGGTTTCTTGATAGTAAACCCATCTCCTAAATCCAATCCATCCAACAACAAATATTAATATCAAGCAACCTATGCTTATCAGTAAATGTTTTAAAAATAGTAATTTCATAGTTAATTCCAGTTGTTTATTACCTAGTGACGGTTAAATAGTTTCGTTTTTCTGAATTTAGTACACATTTCAATTCTTCGAACTTTTGGCTTTCTGCTTCTTTAACAGTAATACATCCGTTTGACCTTGTTCCCAAATGTAGAAAGTATCCGCTACGGCCATAATCAAGCCAAGTATGGGCTTGTCGTGAAAACCAGTTATCCTTAAGCCACCATGCTCCACCATATTTGCTATCATTATATATCATTTCGTAATTACCAGGTGGAACTGGACCTTCATCCTCCCTGTCGATACAATCTGGATTATTTGTACAATAGCCGTTACCTGAAAATACGTTATTTGGTCCTATAATCACACTTCTATTACGCGAAGAACAAAATAAGGTATGCCTAGTTATAGAATAATAGCATTGAGCTAAACCAGAAGGATCAATTCTATTTATTGGGTTTTGTGAGACATAAGCGTAGACATTAATCCCACCCGCAAACCCAATGGGGTCCTTGCTGATGAACCTTCCCGCCATGGGGTCATAGTACCGTGCCCGGTAGTAGTAAAGCCCAGTCTCCTTATCCCACTCCCTGCCAGTGTAAGCATAAGGCTGGTTGAATAGTCTCTGTTCCGGCGACATGTTCCCGAAGGAATCGTAGTCGTATTTCCGGACAACATTGCCATGCTTGTCAGTCAACGCTGCAATCGAACCAAGCCCATCCGCATGGTAGTAGTATACCTTCTCTTTGCGCTCCATTGCCAGCGGTTCGTCGATACCAGGTCCATGGAGATAGCGTGCCATGGTCTCACCACGCTCGGCGTACTCCATGACGATATCTTCGTTGTCGTAAAGGTAGTTGGTAGTTCGCGGCGCTCGGCGTTTGTCGTCGCACCCCTCGTGCCCATGCCCCTTTCCATTTTCTTCCAGTTCTTCCCGGCCGACAGTCTTGGTAAGTCTCCTGCCGAACGGGTCATAGCTGAAGGTAACAACTTGTGTCTTATGGCCTTGTTCCATTTCCACTTTAATCAACCGGTTTTCATAGTCATAGCTGTAACTGGTGGTGGTTTGCGAATGGCCCGACCCGTTGCGTTCTTCCTTCATTACCAGGTTGCCGTTTTTGTCATAGCTGTTGCGCATTCCGCCTTTGGGGGCACGACACTGTTCGGCGCTTTTCTCGATCAGTTGATTCCCCGGGTTGTATTGGTAGGTCTGGTGATCATTCGGTCCAATGAGACGATTTCCGACCGGGTCATAACCGTAGCTTTCTCTCTCTGACAGGTGACCATGTTTCCCGGAACTGGCGCCTAGCAGACGATAGATTGTGTCGTAGCTATAGTTTGTTGTTCCCTGCGGTTCAGTTTTCGTTAGCCGATTGCCGACCTTGTCGTGGCTGTAGCTGAAGCTGTCGATCAGACGGCCCTTTGCGGTTTTGTGTTCAAGCTTTGTCAGCCTGCTTGCGTTGTCGTAGCTGTAATCGGCGGTTGCGCCGTTGGGATAGGTCAATTTCGTTCTTCTGCCGAGAGTATCGTAGTTGAAGCCGAAGGAGCCCTCAAGGCCCACGATCTCGGCAAGGCGGTTTGCTAGATCGTAGTGATACTCTACCGACTGCCCATCCGGCAGGGTCAGTGCGACTTTGTTGCCCGAGAGGTCGTAGTCGTAACGCAAGATCCGGTTGTTGGAGTCAGTGACCGAGACCACCCGGTTGCTGGCGTCGTAGCTGTAGGTGTAGGAGATGTTTTTGTTCGTTGCAGTGAGAACATTCCCTTTGGCGTCGTAGCTGAAGATTTCTTCCGTGCCATCGGGATAGCTTTTTTTCAGGAGCCGACCCAGGTCATCGTAGCGGTAGTCGATGGAAGCGCCGTTGGCGTCGGTCTTTCCTATCAGGTTGCTCTTGGCGTCGTAGCGGTAACTGGTGACGCTATCGAGAGGGTCGGTCTCTTTCAGCAATCTGCCGAGGGAGTCGTATTGGTAGGTGGTGAAATGACCGTTGGCGTCGGTGAGGGCGGTGAGCTTGTCCGTTCCTCCGCCGCACGAGGAGCAGCCAGTGGCTGCATAGCTGTAGGCGGTGACGTTGCCGAGGGCGTCTTTTGTTTTCACCAGCTGCCGGAGGAAGTTGTATTCAAAGGTGGTGGTATTGCCGTTTGCGTCGGTTTCGGAAATCTTGTTGCCGGCGAGATCGTAGGCATAGTTGGTGGCGTTGCCGTTCGGGTCAATCGTTTTGACCGGCTGGTTGTTGGCGTTGTATTCGAAGCGGGTGACAGCGCCGGTGGCGCTGGTGAGGGTGATCATGTTGCCGGAGGCGTCGTAGGTAAAGGTTGTTCGCGCTCCGGTGGGGTCCGTGACCGAGGTCATGTTACCGCTCGAGTCGTAGCTGAAGGTGGTGGCTTGACCTAGGGGGTTGATGAGTTTCGTCATGTTCCCTTTGCCGCCATACTCGTAGCGGGTGGTGGCTCCGGAAGCATCGGTGGTTTCCTTGAGGTTGCCGTTGGCGTCATAGACATAGCTGGTGGTGCTTCCCTGCGGGTCGCTGACGCTGGTTACCTGGCCGAAGCTGTTGTAAGTAGAGCCGGTGGTCTGGCCGAGGGCATTGGTGCTAGATATCATGTTGCTTTGGCTATCGTAGCTGAATGTGGTTGTGGCGCCGTCCGGTTCGGTGGTGCGGATAGTGGGACGCTGCTTGTTATTTTTCTATTGCGTCCATAATCTGCTTCATTATCACCGTATCGGCATTCAAAAATTTCTCGCCTCGCTTTGCCGCCAAACTAACTCCTGAAGAGCCGAGGTAAAGATACTTGCCAACCTCACTACCGGAATAACCAAATTCAAAGATTGCCAGATGGCAGATTATCCCACGAGCCAACGCCGGCATCCTGTTTTTGCTCGGTTTTCGCACCGTTTCCGGTACAAGTCCCAAAGCATTCGCTACTGCCGCCACCAAACGCGCGATGGTAACCGTGCTCTTCATCTTGTCACGCAGCATCTCGTCCTGTTTAAGACCATCCACAAAGTCGCCACTACCCAAAACCCTTGCGTCGAAACTTTCGTATTCGTTTATTTGACGTTTTCCCTGGCTTCGTTTCAGTCCCCCACCAACAAGATCGTCACGACGACCTTCCTTAATCCCGTCAGAGACAAATTGGTAATACGTGCGCCGTGCCGTGGTGAGTTTTTGGCCAAATCGTTCAAGAACCACTTGCGTTTCCTGCCCGTCAAAGTTCCGGTTCCCCAGCAGAACTGCATGGCCACTCCAGGAATATTGATCCAACTCCTCAAGGCTCTTTACCATGCCTGCCCGCAGTGGGTTCAGGTGGATGTATCTGACTAGTTCCAACAGGAACGTTTCTTCCTCGCAAACGATGGATTTGTAGCGGTTCTGGAACAGGTGCCCGGATCGCTTGTTGTGGCGATTGAACGACACGGCATATCCGGTAAGAAGTCTGCGCATAAAGGACGAGAGTGTCGTGGAGGTTGGCATTAATAAGAGGTGGAAATGATTGGATAAAAGCGCCCAGGCATAACAGCGGACACCAGTTTCCGAGAGCAGTTTAGTGAACCGGTCAAGAAAATGTTGCCGGTCGTTATCATCGTTAAATATGTCACGCCGTTCGATGCCGCGCACGATTACATGTTGGAGAAGACCGGCTATGTCAAGTCTGGCTAAACGTGGCATGGGCAAAATGTACCATCGGGGCAATTAATGTCAATAGAAAAATAGCAAGCAGCGTCCCTCTTGGTTCCCTCTTGGTTCCCTTCTGTGGCGGCTTGCGGAGCAGAAGGAGATTACGGCCTGTCTCTCCAATACCAGTATTACGGACATTTTTTACATCATCAACAAGCACGCGGGACAGGGGAAGGCTCGCGCCTTCATTGCCGACATTCTTGACATCTTTTCCCTGGCGGATATCGACGAGGAGGGGTTCCGGGAGGCGCTCAACTCCGGCATGGCCGATTTCGAGGACGCGGTGCAGTATGTGATCTGTGAGAGAAACGGCTGTGATGCGCTGGTCACCAGGAACAAGGCGGATTTCGGCGACAGGGCCAACGTGCTTGATCCCGCCGAGTTGATTGAGCGGCTCAGGAACTCAGGGAGTTGAAGAACCAAACACCCCACCTTCCGGCTGGCCATCCGATAATCCGCACTATGTCATCATCTGACGCAAAAAAGCCGCGACAGACCTGTTAATCCGGCCCGTCACGGCTTTTGCATTTTAGAATCTTACATAATGCTGGTGATTATCGGACAGCCCGCCAATCCCCCCGCCGCCCGCCCATGGAAAGGCAGAAGCAATGGTAAAAGCGCAAAAGCGGGTTAGTGAACAATTGAACACCGTCCCCGGAAGCATCCAACACCGTCCCCGGAAGCATCCCACGGCGTTTTGTTATTTGATTCGGATTGTCCTGTGTCGGCGGGTGTTACCTACAGCATCCAGGCAAGTTACTAAACAAATAAACACAGTCCCCGGAAGTTCTCGCAGTCCCCCGGTCGCCTTCTGCTTACCCATGTATCCAGATCTCACAAGGCTTTGATTGATGGGCCATTAGCCTTATGCTAAAACAACGACTGCCGGAAGGACAAACTTTAAACTCATAAATTCGCAGATGTGGCGCATATGTTGTTAACGTTAAATCTCCTATATGTTTGCTTTTCCTGATATACGCAATGTATACTTCTTTTGCATCGTCATCAATATTGATTGACAACTTTTTAGAACTGCTGCCAGAAATATAACTAAATACGATATCCTTAGCCTCACTAATTGATTTATTAGTCAATGAATGAATGTAATGCCGCGAAATTTGTACGACTGATAGCGTTATTGCAATCATACATATCGCTAATTTGTAATTCTTCCGATAAACAGCTTTACCAATTTCAATGCATATAAATATTGTTAGCAAAATAGTTGTAACAATTTCTATATTAATTACAGCAGAGCTATCTGGCAAAATAAAGCTATCACGTCCACTAATTCTCAATAGGAAATCTGAGAGTAGCACTGCCGCTAGTAACCCTGATACCAGCTTTATTTTATTGTATATGCTCACTTTTTACATGCCTCACGTTGGCATTTCACAATAACTTCTTGAGCCCACGCATTACAATTGCCTGACCAGAGTCCAGAGAATCCATAGCTATGACTTGTTCCTATCTTGTCTATAGCCTCTCTCTTAACACAACTTTCATATTTACTCTGATCACAACATGGGGTGTTACTTACATCCTTTGCAGTACAGTCTTTAGTAAATGGTTCTTTAACTATTTCGCCCGGACCGGATATAAAACTAGGAGTACCTTTAGGCATAAGTCCTGCGCATGAATTATTTACACATACCCATGCATGCTTCCATCCATCAGAGGCCTTGCAATAATATACTGAAAGACCAGTTGGATCAGTCTTGTTGATTACGTTGTTACCAACGTACGCATAAACATTTACGTCCCCTCCATCGAACCCGATTGGATCCTTTTGGATAAACCTCCCATCCATCGGATCATAATACCGTGCCCGGTAGTAATACAACCCGGTCTCCTTATCCCATTCCCTGCCGGTATAGGCATACGGCTGGCCGAAATCTCGCTGTTCCTGCGCCATATTCCCGAAGGAATCGTAGTCATATTTCCGGACAACATTGCCGTGTTTGCCGGTCAGCGCGGTAATCGAACCAAGCCCATCGGCATGGTAGTAGTATACCTTACCTTTCCGCACCGTGGCCAGCGGTTCATCGATTCCCGGTCCGTGGAGATAGCGGGCTAGTGTCTCTCCGTACCCGTCGTACTCCATGACGATGTCTTCGTTGTCGTAGAGGTAGTGGGTGGTGCGCGGTGCCTGGCGCTCGTCGTCGCAGCCTTCGTGCCCGTGCCCTTTTCTGTTTTCATTCAGGTCTTCCCGTTCTACAGTCTTGGACAGTCTCCTGCCAAAGGGGTCATAGCTGAAAGTGACGACCTGCGTCTTGTGCCCTTTTTCGATTTCCACCTTGATCAGCCGGTTTTCATAGTCATAGCTGTAATGGGTGGTGGTTTGCGAATGGCCCGAACCGTTGCGCTCTTCCTTCATTACCAGGTTGCCGTTTTTGTCATAGCTGTTGCGCATTCCGCCTTTGGGGGCACGACACTGTTCGGCGCTTTCCTCGACCAGTTGATTCCCCGCGTTGTACTGGTAGGTCTGGCGTGCATCTGGTCCAATAAGACGGTTGCCGACCGGGTCGTAGCCGTAGCTTTCCCTGTCAGACTGGCGGCCACGTTTCTGAGGACTGGCGCCGAGCAGGCGATAGATTGTGTCGTAGTTATAGGCTGTTGTTCCCTGCGGTTCGGTTTTCGTGCGCCGGTTACCGACCTTATCATGGCTGTAGCTGAAGCTGTCGATTAGATGGCCTTTTGCGGTTTTGTGTTCGAGCTTTGTCAGCCTGCTTGCGATGTCATAGCTGTAGCTGGCGACTGCGCCGTGGGGATAGGCAAGTTTTGTTCTTCTGCCGAGGGTATCGTAGTTAAAGCCGAAGGTTCCGTCGAGGCCGACGATCCCGGCGAGGCGGTTGGCTGCGTCGTAGTGATAGGCTACGGACTGTCCATCCGGCATGGTCAGTGCGGTTTTGTTGCCCGAGAGGTCGTAATCGTAGCGTAGGGTCCGGTTGTTGGAGTCGCTGACCGAGACCATCCGGTTGTTGGCATCGTAGGTGTAGGTGTAGGCGATATTTTTGTTCGCCGCTCTGGCGATGTTACCTTTGGCGTCGTAGCTGAAGGTTTCTTGCGTACCGTCGGGATAGCTCTTTATCAGGAGCCGGCCCAGTTCGTCGTAGCGGTAGTCGATGGAAGCTCCGTTGGCGTCGGTCTTTCCTATCAGGTTGCCCTTGGCGTCGTAGCGGTAACTGGTGACGCTATCGAGAGGGTCGGTCTCTTTCAGCAATCTGCCGAGGGAGTCGTATTGGTAGGTGGTGAAATGACCGTTGGCGTCGGTGAGGGCGGTGAGCTTGTCCGTTCCTCCGCCGCACGAGGAGCAGCCAGTGGCTGCATAGCTGTAGGCGGTGACGTTGCCGAGGGCGTCTTTTGTTTTCACCAGCTGCCGGAGGAAGTTGTATTCAAAGGTGGTGGTATTGCCGTTTGCGTCGGTTTCGGAAATCTTGTTGCCGGCGAGATCGTAGGCATAGTTGGTGGCGTTGCCGTTCGGGTCAATCGTTTTGACCGGCTGGTTGTTGGCGTTGTATTCGAAGCGGGTGACAGCGCCGGTGGCGCTGGTGAGGGTGATCATGTTGCCGGAGGCGTCGTAGGTAAAGGTTGTTCGCGCTCCGGTGGGGTCCGTGACCGAGGTCATGTTACCGCTCGAGTCGTAGCTGAAGGTGGTGGCTTGACCTAGGGGGTTGATGAGTTTCGTCATGTTCCCTTTGCCGCCATACTCGTAGCGGGTGGTGGCTCCGGAAGCATCGGTGGTTTCCTTGAGGTTGCCGTTGGCGTCATAGACATAGCTGGTGGTGCTTCCCTGCGGGTCGCTGACGCTGGTTACCTGGCCGAAGCTGTTGTAAGTAGAGCCGGTGGTCTGGCCGAGGGCATTGGTGCTAGATATCATGTTGCTTTGGCTATCGTAGCTGAATGTGGTTGTGGCGCCGTCCGGTTCGGTGGTGGAGAGTCGGTTGCCGTTGGCGTCATAGGTGTAACTGGTTGCCCCGCCCTGCGGGTCGGTCTTCCGGTTGAGGGTGCCTTTATCCGTGTCATAGGTATACTGCCAGACGCCGCCGTCTTTTTCGGTGAAAGCGGTGTTTTTTACCGTGTCTGGACCCATGGGATAGCTGATCGTCCTGGTTTTTCCTTCGGCATCGGTAGCGGAGAGGATCCGATGGTTGTCGTCGTACGCATAGGTGGTAACGGTACCCAGCGGATCAACCTTGGAGAGCATGAACGCCTTGTCGTCATAGGTGTACAGCCAGGTGCCGCCGTCAGGATAGGTCACATTCGTCAGCGTGCCGCCGCTGTAGCCGAGAGTGTAGTTCCTGCCGGCCGGGTCGGTGACAGCGGTCAGGTGGCCGTCGCTGTCATAGGAGAGGATAGCGCTCCTGCCAGCCGGGTCGGTGACGGTTCCGAGCTTGCCGCCTGAGTAGCTGAAGGCAACAGTGTTGTTGTTCCGATCGACCATGGCAGCTATTGTGCCGTCGCTATTGAAGATGTATTTGAGGCCGCCCTTGTGGGTGAGGACAAAAGTATTGTCAGGTTTTTTCACCAGAGTAGAGTAGTCCTGGGGCTGAGCGGAATAGGTTCCGCCTGACAGGGTGTAAAGCCGTCTCTGCCAATTCCCTTCCTTGAGCAGGACGCTACCGTCGCTATTCTCGGTGAGCGAGACGTCGTAGTCGTGGCTCCAGCCTAGTCCCAGCGAGCCGTTTAAGGGGTCGAGACTGTTATAGTACAAGGTCATGTCGAGCGGCAGGGAGCTGCCCCTTGAGGAGAAAAGATCCTGGCTGTGGGAGAGGTTGCCGTTTGCTACGTTGGCCGACGAACCGACTTGAACCTGGAGGGAACAACTGTTGCCATCCGAGATTGAACTGACGGTTATCGGGACGTTGGCAGTATCGCTGCAGCCGTCACCGTTATCTGCGGTAATAGTGGCAGAATAACTGCCAGGCTCGACAAGTTTGCCGCTTGCATCTTTTCCGTCCCAAGCTGCGGAGGGCGAATTCCCAGATCCAGACACTTCTTTTCCGTTCGGCAGAGAAATTTTCCACGTGATTGGTTTTCCGGAAGAATCTGATATATTCCCGGTGATATTTATATTTCCACCACTGTAAGGAGTAATAGTTTGCTTATTGACAGCTATTTTAAGATTACAATTCTTGTCACCAGTAACAACAAGGTTATCAAAATATGCGCCGGCAATCCAAGTACGAAAACCAACATAACCTGTGGTTTTTGGGAAATTTTTATCAAATATCAGGCGATTATTGGCATAGCACTTTACATTAGGGCCATTTACTTCCACCTTCAGGTGATTCCAAGTACCTGTAGTTAATCCATTACCTGAATGACCGAGATATTCCCATCCTACGCCTTTTGTCCATTTTTCTATCTGAAAGAGCCCAGGTCTTGCTTGAAATATATACCCATCCATACCACTCATTGATGACGACAAAGTACTTGCACCAAATAGGATACCTACTGCATATGGATTATAACTTCCATCGTAAATATATACATCAGCGTCTATAGTATAATTTGTAGAAGTTACATTTCCCTTTAAACAACTTCCACCACTACCTTTGATATTTAATACATTGCTACCACCATAATTAGTTACAGTAAATGTATTCTTTCCAGAATTCTGGGTAACTGTTGACCAACCAGAAAGACTTCCACTTTCGAAATTATCTTCTAAAATCACCTCGTCAGATGCCAAACTGATCTGACCCGATAAAAGCATTAAACTAATTAGTGTAACTAAACAGATATTTCTTATAGTTGCATTTTTCACACAGTCCTCCTCAACAAACTAATTGTTTTTCATGATCTATTATTACCGCAGAACTTTACTGATCACTTCGTGTATTACCTGACATATTACTAAATGTCACTGTAGATCCACTTATCACACGTTGCCCTTCATCTTGAAAATTGGTTACATCTTCACAATAGCAATCTAGTACGACAAATACAGAAAGTAACAACGCAGCTATAACGCAAAATAAACCTCTTACCATTTTCTTTGCAGAACTTTTTGTGCCGATCATATATTCCTCCTTGAATGAAATGAATCTATTTCATGCTTTAAACGTATCTTACAAAATAGTGTTTAATTCTTAATAAAAAACAGCCTCCATCCTCGTACCGAAGATGGGGGCTGTTGGAAGGAGTTTCTTCGGTAACCCGGCTATCCGCTCTCACGGACCCATGGGCTTTGCGTCGCCGGGTTACCCCGGGTTTGCTCTTATCGGAAAACTTTCATGATAAAGTTTTTTGCAACCTAGAGAATTCTGATTTTAATGTCAATATATTTAATTTAAAAATATTTATTTTACGTCTTATGATTTAGATATTATTACTTGCAATAATTCGTATCCAATGTATTTTCCCGAATATTTTCAAAGCGCATCAGAGCAGGATCTTTACGTTCCCTCATGCGTTCTTGGGGGACATAGTTGACAAAACAAACTTACTAGTAGGCATATTCTAATAAAACGGCAGTAAACAAGGAGTCTAGAGGACATTCTTAACAACTTGACTAACATCCTTTTCTCTACTATTTTTCGCCCCATGCCACGCTCAACCCGTATTGACATTCCGAATATCCTTCAGCACGTTATCGTGAGAGTCATCGAGAAACGGACCGAATAGGAATTACCAGGAATTATGCAAGATTAAAGAAGACAGTCTTCATCGCGGGTCGTAGCTCAAGATGAGGGTAAAGGTATCGGTGCTGTCGGCATTGATGTCGGTAAAATCAGCGTGACGGTTGCCGAACATACTGTTTTTTCTTGCATGAAAAACGCTCCCGGTATATATGAACATGTGCTAATTATTTACATGTTTTTATTAAAGTAGAGGTGCAAAAATGAAGGTACCGAAATTTACCATGTACGCCAGAAGTACCGGTATGGAGATCGCCCCGTACGAAAAACGGCAGGAGGGGAAACCCCGTGAAGGAAGAATTTCACTCCGTTTCTTCAGGATGGAGGGCGGAAGTCCGCAGCTTCGCTTTGTTGTCGAGCCATGGGAAGGTTTTGAGCTTTCACGCATGATCAACGTCAACTATTTTTTCCGTTGAACGACAATTATAATTCCCGGTTTTTTACTGGCTCTTCTTTTTTGGTAAAGGCAGCTGAAACCGAGGGAGCCCGTAGGGCTACCGAAGTTTTAGCTGCCAAACAAACCTCTATCCGTGCTGTTTTATGAGCTGTTTTGCCTTTTTATGGCTATAGTCGATTTCAGCTCTCGACAGGTCATACATCCAGACAGGATAACTACTATCGGATTTCTTGATTAGAAGTCCGCCGTTGAAATCAGTGATTGTGGAAACAGTCTGAGTATTCCCGCTGTTTTCGAACCAGGTCGTGTTGTTGGCCGTAAACTCCACTGCGAGTGTTTCCAGTCGGCTTTTTTGAGGATTATATACTGTCAATTCCATATGTTATTAGCTCCTTGAATCCATCTTTTGTTCCGGGGGGTCGGCTTGAAGCAATTGAACAGAACCGGCTTCCTTTGTTTTGCGGGATTGCTCCAGTCGGTAGCTGGACAAGTTCAGCTCCAGGATTACGCTGTGATGGACCAACCGGTCAATTGCCGCCGCCGTGGTCATAGGGTCTTTAAAAATCTGCTCCCATTTGGAGAAGGGCAAATTGCTGGTGATCATGACGCTGCTTCGCTCATAGCGGTCGGCAAGAAGTGTGAAGAGAACTTCCATTTCTTCCCGGCTTTGCTGCACGTAGCCGATGTCGTCAATGATCAGCGCCTCAAACTTCCCGTACTGCTTGAGAACGCGTGCCAGCTTCAGGTCCCGTTTCGCGATTAGCAGTTCCTGCACCAGCAGGTTGCACGGCATAAAACGGATATGCCTTCCCTGGTGAATCAACTCCTGGGCTATGGCGCACAAGAGGTGGGTCTTGCCGCTGCCGGGATTGCCGAAGGCCAGTACGTTTTCTCTATGAGAGAGAAAGTCTCCTCTCAACAGGAGAGCAAGCTGTGTATCCAGCTTCCGTGGCAGGCGCTTGCGGTCGAAGGCTTGCAGGCTTTTCTCCAGCGGGAGTTTCGAATCCCTGAGGAGCCGGGCAATGCGTTTGTTTTGCCGATCCTCGCATTCACGTACGGCTAATTCATAAAGATAGGTTTCGTAATCCCAGTTATCCCGCCTCGCATTGATGGCCTCATCCTGATAGCAGCGCCGCACTGTGGGCAAGTGCAGGTCTTTGAGGCAGCGCTCCAGGCGACCGGACTTTTCTCCTTCAAGCTGCATGAGTCACCCCCTCATTCAGCAGGAAACGATCATATGCTGCCAGGTCCACCTGGGTGATACTGACTTCCGTTACAGGTGACGACGGCTGTTGTTTGTTAAGGATTTGCTCCACGGCACAGGCGGTAATCGATTGCCGGCCACATAGCTCGGCAAGAGCCGTGGTCACGGCCGTCTCGCTCTCCGTGGCCGCCATGCGCAGTATTTTCAGATATTCCCGGACTGCCTGCCGTTGTGTATGCCGCTCTTTGAGTTCATCATAGGCCAGACGGAAATAGCTGCCGGGAAACATCTCTTCCCGGTAGCGGTAGTTCTCGAACGCCCCAGGCTTACGTTCCAGCTGGTCAATCATATGCCGGTAATTGATGAGATGCCGGTTTTCCCCACGCAGGCGGGGAAGTCTGTCCACGCTTTTCTGGGCATAGAAAAGATCAAGATGTTCGGCAAAAAGATGAACCTGTATGGTTTCACCGATAAGTCTACTCTCTACCGAGTAAACGTTGTGGTTGACACGGATGGTGCTGCTGGGTCCGACGCTGACGGAGAGGCGCTTGCAGCTTTCCAGGCGCTGTTCCGGAAGTCTGCGCAAGACCCTTTGTTCTTCCAGAAACCGTTCGCGGCGGCCCTTGTTTAATCCGTCAAACAGTTTCTTCAGAAACAGTTTGTAGTCGTCGAGAGTGGCAAACTCGGCGCTTCCCCGCAGCAGGAGCGCCTGCTTGACCGCTTTCTTGAGACGATAGTTGCGCTGCTCAACATCGCCGTTTTCATGTGGGCTTGCGGCCTGCGTTTTACGCCCGTTCATGCCGTAATGCCTGAGCAGCGCCTGGTAGCGCTGGGTGAATTCATCGGGATGCAGGGCCTTTTGTACCGCCGCCGTCAACCGGTCTGTCTGATGGGCATGCGGCACGCCGCCCAGCTCCCATAAAGCGGACTGTAGACCTTCGCTGAGGCTTTCGAAACTTTCGGAGAAACAGATGCTGCCTGTTTCCCAGTTGGAATAGGTCAGCACAAAATGATACAGCAGATGATCGAACGGCTGGTTTGCAATGGTGATTCCCAGCTTTCCCATATGCGTGTAATCAGACTGGGCCAATTCACCGGGTCGGTGCAGTTGCGGGAAAAAGATTTCCTGGGATGGCCCTTCCAAGGCACGCCAGCGCTTTATCCGCCGCTGCAGGGTCCTTAGCTGCCCGTCGGAGAACTTGCCGGGAAAGCGGGCCTGCAAGTCATCGAAAATCGTCTTTGCTTCCAGACCGGGGTTTACAGCGAGTTTTTCACGGATCTCATCCCAAATGTCTTCAAAGGGATCAGGCCGTGTGCGCCATGTTCGCTCTTTCCTGAGCTCGCTTGGCAGTTTGCCGGTTTTTAGATACTTTCGTGCCGTTTTTTCATCCATTCCGGATTTGACTGCGGCTACAGCCAGGGTATCTTCTGTTTGCATCAGCTTGAATAACCTCCTTACCTGTTGATCAGTTACCATCCGTGCCATCCTTTTTCCAAAGATGGTGGATAGTTTACAATTCCCTGCAATTCCGGGAATTATAATTGTCGTCAGGCGGGAGTTTTAATTGTCGCTGATCACACGCATCATCGAGTCGGTGTCCCTGGAAGGGGGCAAGCAAAGCCTCACCCACAGATACGAGGGAAGCGGCGGAGAAATCGTGACAAAGCTCTCGGTTGAAAGGTTCGAGCGAAACGGCAAAGAGGGGCAGGCCCTCGGCATCCAGCGCGGAGACGACGCCATAAACGTTCCCGTTGCCCTCGGACAGTTTCTTTATGCGGGGGAGTTCCTTCGGCGCCTCTCCGTAACCGAGGCGTGGGTGGAGCAGTATGAGGACGAGAGGGAAGGAAACTCGACAGACTGATGAGAAAAGCAATCGGGAACGTTGCAGCGGTCAGTTGGCACCATCGCCACGGTTGAGGGGAACGTCGAAGGAGCGATTTTCAAAAGTAAAACGCACGCGGTCGGGCAAGATTTTCTCCACCTTGACGCCATTGATCATCGCCCCCTCTACGACAGACGTCCCGTTGACAATTGCCAGGTGAACGGGGCTACCCTTCTCACCGGCGATTCCGGTCACGTTCAAAGCCGGAAGGGAGGGTTTTGGTGCCTGGGGAACAGGAACCGGTTCGGGGCGTGACAGCGGCGCAGATTGCGGTTGTGGGGCAGGGGACGTGGCAATCGCCTGCCCTGCTCCGCCCTCCCGGTAGCTTTTCAGGGATAATTCATCGGTGGGACGGCGAAGATCTTTCTCCGCAGGGCGCTTCACGACAACGGGAGGAGCCGCGGCTGAATCATGGGTGGAAACCGGCGGAGTATCCGGCCGGGAGGATTGGGGAGGCGCCAGAACAGTCACGGGATGGATGCCAGACGAAGAGCTCGCATCTTCTCCAGGGCGGGACAGGGAATCCCGAGGCGCGTCATGGAAGCCGCCCATGAACCAGTACGTGGACAGCACCGCCAGGAGCGCAACCGCCACGAGCGAAACGAACATGGGCCACTGCCGTTTCTTCTCCGGACGGTAGTCTTCGCCGCGAACAATCCAGGCTATGTCGTGGTCAACACCCTTGCGAACCATCTTTTGCTGCTCAAGCCGTTTCAGGGCCTTCAGTATGGAACTCATCCTTTGCCCCCCCCTTCTCTTTTCTCCAGTCGCGGCACGGAAAAGCTTCCTCCGTAGCGATAGAGAAGCAGCAGGGTCTGAATCCCCAGTTTGCCGTCGGCTGCGACCCCCCGGGCATTCTGGAAGTCCTTCAGGGCCGAGACGGTCGCCCCGTCAAACGTTCCGCTTGCCCCGGCCTCAGGAAATCCCGCTTTTGCCAGCATCTGCTGTACCAGCAAGACCTCGCTCCGTTGTGCACCCAGAGAAGGAAGGAAAGGAATTTTCCGAAAATTCTTCCAGACAAAGTAGCTTCTGCCATTCCAGAGGGAATTCAGTTCTTCCTCGGTTAGCGAAGATTTTCCATCGATCGGCGGCTGCACAACCGCCGTACGCTGTCCCCGCCCCGTAAGTACCAGGTAGCGATTCCCCGCACTACCGGGAATTTTCACCTCCAGAATGACCGGAACATCGAGAAAATAGAGGAAATTGATGTTTGTTCGGACGGAGGCAACCTGCAAGCCAGATTGCCGTGCCATGGCAATAAAACCTTCCAGCCCCGATTTTCGCGGTTCCGATGCGGAAGGTCCCTCCCCCCACAGGCCCGCTATTACGTCAAAAGCCTGGCGGGCGTTGACCCGTTCCGTCATCCGTGACGGATCGTTCCGCTGGGGTGAACGGGATATCAGGGGCGCATCAGCAGCGATACTTTCAGCATTCGGCGCTGGCTTCTGCTTCCCGGAAGAAGCTGATGCTTCGACTTCCCTGTTCTTCTGGTACCTATAGCCCGCAAAGCAGAGACAGAGGAGGAGAACGGCGGCAAGAAACAGCCTGATCCTCGCCACGGGTACTGAGTCGTTTTGCACCCGATGAATTTCTGCGATTGCCGTTGCAACGTCTCGCGCAGAGACCTCATGCTTCGATTCGCCAAAGGCAATCAGCAGCGACCGGTCGCAAATTATGTTGATCAAGCGGGGATAACCGCCGGAAAAGCGGTAGATCTTTTTCAGTGCCGCCGCAGTGAAGTTCACGGCAAAACGTCCACCGGCAACCTCGAGACGGTGCCCGATATACGCCCGGGTGTCGGCGAAACCCATCGCACGGAGGTGATAGCGCACCGCAATCCGCTGGGACAGTTGACGGAGGTCTTTCCTTTCCAGGAGCGTTCCCAGCTCCGGCTGCCCGGCGAGCACAATCTGGATCAACTTGGCGGTTTCGGTCTCCAGGTTGGAAATCAGCCGAATCTGTTCAAGCACTTGGGGTTCCAGGTTCTGAGCCTCGTCGATCACCAGCACGACAGTTCGACCAGCGGCATTTTCGGCAAGAAGAAACCGGTTAAGTTCCTGCAGCAGCTCCGAACTGCTGAGTCCGATGCTTGGCGCACCAAACTCACGGTTGATGCTCCGCATCAACTCCAGTCGCGAAAGGCACGGATTCAAAATCAGGGCTATTCGATGGTCGTCATCGTCAATCTGGGAGAGTACGGTACGAAGCAGTGTAGTCTTTCCGGTTCCCACCTCTCCGGTCAACTCCATGAAACCGACCCGGTTGGTAATCCCGTAAAAAAGATGGGCAAATGCCTCCTGATGGTTCTTGCTCAAAAAAATAAACCGGGGATTGGGAGTAATGGTAAAGGGACTTTCCTTGAAACCGAAATGCTCACAGTACATAGTTTCGAACCCCGCCATTCAGTTCAATGCTGCCCGACACTTCCGGCACGGTACCCGGAAGTACGATGGTTTACGAATCGCCAATGACCCGTTGTAGACTCGGTAGCGCGGGGCAGGCGCCCGTAAGCCGACATCCCTGCCAGGTACCGCGTCTCTTCAGTTCATGGACAATAGAATACCACATACGATTGTTTTTGAGGTTCCACTCGGGAGCTACCCGGATGGCCAGCGGGGCGGAGCCGTAGAGGCGTTGGATGGTAATCCGGGGGGGAAGACGCTCCAGAAAATCGCAGACCGACGTAACGTACTGCTGGTGGGTCAGGGGAATGAACTCTCCTCGGAAATACATTTCGGCAAGCACGGTTCCCCTCACCGCATGTAGCTGATGAATTTTCAGGGAGTCCACCGGCAGTGAAGAGATGATTTCCGCTGCTTTCAGGAATGACTCGCGGCTCTCGCCCGGAAAGCCGTGGATCAAATGGGTGCAAATCTCAAAACCCCGCCCGGCTGACCGCTCCAGGGCGACACGATATTCGCTGAAATCATGGCAGCGGTTGAGCCAGTGCAGGGTCTTCTCATCCATCGACTGGAGGCCCAACTCCAGACAGACGTACCGTTCCCGGGCAATCTCCTCCAGGAGGTCAAGGGCTTCATCGCTGAGGCAATCCGGTCGGGTACCCACCGAGATCCCCACCACGTCCGGATGATCAAGGGCGCGAAAATAGAGCTCCCGCAGTCTGGCCACCGGGGCATAGGTATTGGAATACTTCTGGAAATAGACGATGAATTTCTCACTGCCGAGCCTGGTGCGATGATAGGCTATCCCCGCCAGAAGCTGGCTTTCGATGGGGATCGTTTCCTGGATGGTGTCGGGAGAAAAAGAGCGATTGTCGCAGTAGATGCAGCCGCCGACACCTCTGTTGCCGTCACGGTTCGGACAGGTAAAGCCGCCGTCGACATTGACCTTGCTGACCCGGCAGCCGAAGCGGCGGCGCAGGTAGGAGCCGTAGGAATTAAAGCGAAGATCTGGGTGAATGAGATGTGTATCCATAAAATCAGGCACGAGGCGCGAGGTAAAAGGCTCTAGATACATATGCCTTTTTCCTTCGTCCTTTTACCTTTTACCTTTTTCCTTCATTCAAGAGCGCCAGCATCTCCCGCGCGGCCCGTTCCGGGTCCTGCACGGCAAGGATCGCAGAAATGAGCGCTATGCCGTGGGCACCGCAGCCGAGGACTGCAGACACCTTTTGCTGCGTGATGCCACCGAGGGCAAAGACCGGTATCCGGAGAAGCCGGCATACCTCGGCCAAACGTTCTGTTCCGACCGGCTCCCCATACGGAGCTTTTGATGGGGTATAGTAAATGGGGCTGAAGGTGATGAAATCCGCTCCGTTTTTCTGGGCGGCAAGTGCCGTTTCCCGGTTGTGACAGGAAACCCCGACCAGCAACTGTTCACCGGCGATCTTGCGTACCTGCGGGAGAGGAAGGCTGCTTTCGCCCAAATGGACGCCATCAGCACCCGCGGCCAGGGCAATATCGAGCCGGTCGTTCAGCAGGAGCTTTACCCCGTAGCGGGAGGTACACGCCCTCAACCGGCACGCCAATTGGTACAGCTCTCGACCGGAAAGATCCTTCTCCCGCAGCTGCACGGCCCGCACTCCGCCCCGGAGTGCTTCTTCCACGGCAGCGCACAGATCGCCCCCCGGCACCTGCTTGCGGTCAGTTATCAGGTAGAGAGAAAAATCCACCGACGGTTTTTCAACCATGCGACACCTCAACTACCCGGCCCTATCCTGCCGGAGGTTATTCGAGAATACCTTCCAGGGGGCTGGAAGCGGTTGCATAGAGCTTACGGGGAATGCGTCCCGCTTTATAAGCAAGCCGACCGGCTATGATCGCCAGCTTCATCGCCTCTGCCATGGCAATGGGGTCTTTGGCTCCCGCAATGCCGGTATTCATGAGCACCCCGTCACAGCCCAGTTCCATGGCGATAGCGGCGTCCGAGGCGGTGCCAACGCCGGCATCGACGATCACCGGAACCTTCACCGTCTCCAGAATGATGCGGATATTATAGGGGTTTCGAATACCGAGGCCGCTGCCGATCGGAGCACCGAGGGGCATAACCGCAGCACAGCCCAGGTCTTCCAGCTTTCTGCAGAGAATCGGATCGTCGCTCGTATAAGGAAGAACGGTGAACCCTTCCTTGATCAGTATCTTTGCAGCCTTCAGCAACTCCTCATTATCGGGAAACAGGGTCTTCTCATCACCGAGGACCTCCAGCTTGACAAAATCCGACAGCCCCGCCTCCCGCGCCAGGCGGCAGGTACGGACCGCATCATCGGCGGTATAGCATCCGGCCGTGTTGGGCAGCAGGGTGTATTTCTTGAGATCGAGATGATCAAGCAGCGATTCCTTGTTCCGGTCCGTGATATTCACCCGTCGCACGGCAACGGTGACAATTTCGGCGCCGGACATCTCGATGGCTTGCACCATCTGCTGGAAATCGGCATATTTGCCGGTACCCACCATCAGCCGGGAAGAGAATTTCCTCCCCGCGATAACCAGTGTATCTTTTGCATCTGCCATTCGTTGCTCCTTTCGCACTTCCGTCTACCCTCTAGAAGCCTGTTGGACTTAGGGTAAATCTGCTGCTAATCCGTCTGGACGGTCCATATTTCGCCGTTTTTTTGGTCAATAGAACAACTATTGCCCTGCAAAATCGACAAAATATGTCCTCGCCCAGCCTGATTTTCGCTTCGATTTCCTAAGTCCGACAGGCTCCTAGCCACCGCCGACAAATTGGACAATCTCGATGCGGTCGCCATCCTGAAGGGTTGTGGATTCATAGTCCGGTTTCTGAAGAATTTCCAGGTTCAGCTCAACAGCCACCCGTCTCGGATCAATCTCCAGCATCTTCAGCAGCCCGAGAACGGAAATGGGTTCGACATCTTTTCGCTCTCCATTTACCAGTATCTGCACCATCGACCTCCTTCTATATCTCTGGTCTTGCTCCGGGTCCGTTACGGTCTCAGGAAGCAAAAAAGCCGCGAAAGCGGCCGGAAGTGTAGGCATAGACCCACTACTTTCGCTTCCCTCCGCCGGAATTACCCGGATCAGGTTCAAAGGGTTGCCGTTCCTTGCGGAAACGGGCTCTCAGTCGAAACTCCCCCAGCGACATAATCTTGATATTTTCTTGTTAGCTGCGGATGGAGGGCAGCCTTTCGGTGATCGCCTTTTGAGAAATTCCGAACGTTAACCTCGCCATACGCTACTAGTAAACTATCAATACCCACTCAAGCTGTCAATCGAATTTTACTGCACTTTCCAAGCAGTTCCGGCATCTGCTCGCCCTTCCATCAGCCAGAGACACCAGGGTTTTCTACAGAATAATTTCGTTGATAATCGCCAGAAGCCCCCCGGGAAACAGGCCAAAAAGAAGGATCAGAATCGTCGTAAGGGAAAGGGCGAGGAACTCGGGAGTGGTCAGAGAGGGAATCGCGCTTTTCCTGTGCCCGTCATCCGCATACAAGACGGCAACAACACGAAGGTAGTAGTACACCGAGATGCCCGCCATTACAATCCCCACAACGGCCAGGACCGTCTCGCCGCCCCGCAGTGCGGCGGCAAAGATGGTGAACTTCCCCATGAACCCGGCCAGCGGCGGAATCCCGGCAAGGGAAAAGAGCGAAACAGCCAGTACAGCGCCCCGGAAGGGGCGGGTCCTGCCGATGCCCCGACAGTCTTCGACCAGGTCCATCTCGCAGTCTCCGGTCAGGGAAGCAATTGCGCCGAATACCGTCAGATTAGTCACCGTATAGACCACAAGATAGAAGACAACGGCACGGAAGCCTTCCACGCTTCCGGTAACAAGCGCCAATGTTACGTACCCCATCTGGGCGATGGAGGAATAGGCCAGCAATCTCTTGAGATTTCGCTGCCGTAACGCTGCCAGGTTGCCCAGCACCATGGAAAGGAGACACAACCACCAGAGAGGCCCATGAATGAACGGCAGCCCCGAACCCAATGCCGGAAGCAACAGGAGGAAGGCAGCAAAGGCCGATACCTTTGAGCCGGTGGAAAGGAATGCCGTTACCGGCGCCGGTGCCCCCTGATAGACGTCAGGAGTCCAGAGGTGGGCAGGGACCAGGGAAACCTTGAACGCGAGCCCGATGATGATAAATCCCCAGCCGGCAACAACGAGGGGACTGAGAATTCCCGAGAGGCCGAAAGGGTTCACCGCCCCGGCAATGGCCAAGATTCCTGTTCCGGAGTAGAGAAGCGCGATTCCGAAGGCAAGGAAAGCGGCGGCAGTGGCGCCCATGAGAAGATACTTGAGTCCTGCCTCGACAGACCGCAGCCGCTCACGGTCAATGGCGGTCAAAATGTAAAAAGCGAAACTCAGCGCCTCCAATCCGAGAAAGAGCGTCAGGAGATTCACCGATGCCGCCAGGACCGACATGCCGAAGGCGGCGAACAGGACCGTAGCGGGGTATTCCTCTCCACGGATACCCCTTCGCTCATTATGGGCGTGGGACAAAAGGAGCACCACTGCCGCAGTGAGGCAGAACAAAGAGGTGAAGAAACGGGCAAAGGGAGTGGCAGCGAGTCCCAGCTGAGGGGCAATCAGCAGGGGCGGCTCCCCGAGAACCCAGCAGGCTGAAGCAAGAGCAGCTGTCACGCCGATCCATGTCCCGTAGCGGCCCGACGAGAAAGCCCCGCCGAGGAGAATCACCAGCGCCCCGCAGGCAAGAAAAAAGAGCGGCATGAGTGTCCAGAGATCGGCCGCAGTCACGGCAGGCCTCCTTTCCCGCCGCTCAGCAGGGCGATGGGAATCCGGATCAGGTCAAGGGCCGGTGCAGGATAGACCCCGAGTACAATGACCGCCAGGGCCAGAGAGGCGAGAATCACGACCTCCCGGCTTGAAAGATCATCCATTTCACGCTGGACCTTTTCCGGTCCGAACAGCAGATTCTGTACCAGTCGCAGGGTGTAGATCAGCACGAGGAGAATACCGCCAAGGGCAAAAACAGCGGCAAAGGGAGAAACGCGGAACACCCCGGCCAGGATGAGAAATTCACCGACAAAATTGTTCAGGCCCGGAAGCCCCAGGTTTGCCAGGGAAAAGAGCAGAAAAAAGGCCCCGAAGCAGGGAATCTTTCCCCACAGGGCGCCGAACGAAGCACTGTCACGGCATCCGGAACGCTCTTCCAGCATCCCCGCCATGCAAAACAGGGCTCCGGTGGTAATGCCGTGGTTCACCATCTGGATCACCGAACCGGACAGGGAAACCGGTGTCCAGGCCGCAATCCCCAATACCACGAAACCCATATGGCCGAAACTGGAGTAGGCCAGCAGCCGTTTCACATCCGTCTGGACATAGGCAAGCCAGGAGGCATAGAGAATTCCGATCACGGCGAGGAGGTAGAGAACGGGGGTAAAGAGCGCCGCTGCCTCCGGGAAAAGGGGGTAGGCAAACCGGATCAGGCCATACACCCCGGTCTTGGCCATGAGCCCCGCCAGCAGCAGGGTTGCAGCGGTCGGAGCGGTCGTATAGGCATCAGGCAGCCAGCCGTGCAAGGGAAAGATGGGGGTCTTGACGGCAAAGGCAAGCAGAAAGGCCGAGAACAACAGGCAGGATTGCAGCGGGTCCAAGGGCGTATGGAGCAGCTCCGGGAGGGCAAAGGTGTAGACTCCGGTTGCCTGGCCATGAATCAGGTAGAGACCGATGATCGCCAACAGCATGAGGAGCGATCCGCCAATGGTAAACAGGAAGAACCGCAGTGCCGCCTTGACCCGCTGCCCCTCTCCCCAGACACAGATGAGGAAAAACAGGGGGATCAGCATCACTTCCCAGAACAGGTAGAAAAGAAACAGGTCGAGGGCCAGAAAAACACCCTGAATTCCTGCGGTCGCAAGGAGCAGCAGCCCGTAGTAGGCAGCAACCCTGTCGGTGATGGCTTTCCAGGAAAAGAGCACGGCAAGAGTGGCAAGGAATGACGTCAGCAGAACCATGAGCAGGCTGATACCATCCATGGCAAGCAGATAGCGGATTCCGAAGGTTTCGATCCAGGGGCGGTCTTCGACAAGAAAGTAACCGGACAGGGCGCCCGCTGTTGCCGGCTCACGAGGTGCGAGAAAGGCAATTCCCGCGACAAGAAGTAGTTCGCCAAGAACGACGGCAAGGGCCGTTGCCCGACAAAGGGCAGCCCGTTTTCCCAGCAGAAAGATCGCAAGACTTCCCATCAGGGGGAGGAAAATCAGAATTGTCAGTATCGGGTAGCTAGCCAAGAGTAGACCTTCCGGAAAATACTATCAGAAATTAGCTGTTAAAAAACCGACCACGCCAGGTAACCCAGCAGCAGGGCAGCACCCGCGGCAAAGCTGAAAAGATAGGGTGAAATTCTGCCGCCGCTCCACCTGCCCAGCAGTTCCCCTCCCCTGGCGGTGAACTCCGCCACCCGGTCGGGCCCGCCGATGGCCAGCTCCTTTTCGACCCATCGCGAAAGGAATCCGGCACCGCGTTCAAAGGGGCGCACGAACAGGGTTCGGTAGAGGGCATCGAAGTACCAGCCGTTTTGCAGAAAAACCGCAAGCTTCGGCGCAATGAACTCCGGCCTGTTGCGCCATCTGTCGCCGGCGTAACGGCGGTGGGCAAAGGCCAGACCGGCCAGGGCAATAACAGCGGCCAGCGCCTGCAGGGCAAGTTCCAGCACAGGGGAAAGGCTTGAGTGACCAGCCGGAGTGAGGGGCAGAAAAAATGTGCCGAGCCAGCTGCCCATGCCCAGATATTCGGGCAGATTGATCAGTTCTCCGAACAGGCCTAGGAGTGCCAGGGGGATGAGCACCCTTGCCATTAATCGGCTGGTGCCCGCTCCTGCTTGCCCTTCTCCGTGGAAAACCACGAACACCATCCGGAAAGTATACACCACCGTCAGCAAGGCGGTGACGAGAGCAAGACAGTAGAGACTGCCGTAGAGGAATCCTCCCCGTGCAAAGACCGCCGCCAGGATACCATCCTTGCTGAAAAACCCCCCGGTAAGGGGAAGACCCGCCAGGCAAGCCGCCCCGGCAAGGAACGGCCAGTAGACGCCGGGAAGGCTTTTCCGCACGCCCCCCATACGGAAGATGTCCTGCTCATGGTGCAGAGCGCTGATAACACAGCCGGCACCGAGAAAGAGCAGTGACTTGTAGAACGAATGCACCAGCAGGTGAAAGGTTGCCGCGGTAAGAGCCCCGCAACCGACACCGAGCATCATGTAGCCGATCTGGCTCATGGTCGAGTAGGCCAGAATTCTCTTCAGGTCCCGCTGGACCAGGGCGCAGGAAGCGGCATAAAAGGCGGTGATTCCTCCGGTCACGGCGATAGCCGCACAAGCCTCTGCCGACAGGCCGACCAGCGGAAAGAAACGAATCAGCAGGTAGACACCGGCCGTAACCATGGTGGCGGCATGAATCAGGGCGGAAACCGGAGTCGGGCCGGCCATGGCATCAGGCAGCCAGACCATGAGGGGCATCTGGGCCGACTTCCCCATCGCCCCTCCCAGGAGGAGAAAACCTACCGCCGTGACAACACCCGCCGGCAGCAGCGCTGCCATCCCGTTGATTTCATTGATGGAAAGGGTTCCGCACAGGGAAAACAGCCAGAAAATTGCCACGCCGAAGGCCATGTCCCCGATGCGGGTCACGAGAAAGGCCTTGCGTCCGGCATCGGCATTCTGTTCCTCCCGGTACCAGAAACCGATCAGGCCATAGGAGCAGAAGCCGACTCCTTCCCAGCCGAGGAACAGGAGGGGAAGATTTCCGGCCAGCACCAGCAGCAGCATGGAGCCGACAAACAGGCTCATCAGCGAAAAGAACCGGGCATAGTCGCCCTCTCCTCTCATATAAGCATGCGAATAGACCAGGATAATGCCGGAGACAAAGGTGACCATCAGACACATCACCGCGGCAAGGGGGTCAAAATAGAGGGAAAAGGGTGCCTCCAGGTCGAAGGCCGCCAACCAGCGGAACAGATCGAGGGAAGCAGGGGAACGGTACGGGAAAAAGGCGCAGAGGGAGGCGATAAAAGAACCGGCAACCGCGCCGCTGGCTACCAGACTGCTGATGCGACGGGGAAGTCGCATGCCCGCCAGGGCGATGAAAGTGCCCGCCAGAATCGGCAGAATCGGTATCAGGGGCAGAAACAGGTTCATGCTATTCCCCCAGTTCGTGGAACTCATCGGAATCAACCGTCTTCTTCCGACGATGGAGGTAGACCACAAGGGCCAGGGCCAGTGAAACCTCGGCCGAAGTCATGGCGATGATGAACAGGGCAAAAACCTGGCCGTCCGCGTTTCCCCAGGCTGCCGAACCACCCACAAATGCCAGGATCGCCGCGTTGAGCATGATCTCAATGCCGATCAGCATCATGATCAGGTTTGCTCGCCAGACAAGGAGACACACCAGCCCGAGTGAAAAAAGAATTCCCGCCAGGATCAGAACATGGGAAAGGGGAACGATCATCTGCGCCTCCCCAGATAGAGTGCACCGACCAGGGCAAACAACAGTTGCAGAGAGATAATCTCGACCGCAACACCGTAATTCCGGAACAGAACAACGGCAAAACCCCTGATGTCAATGTGCGCCGGAACGGCAGGAGTGCCGGAATACGGCATGGCTGTCAGAACGGCAAAAGAAGCGAGATTCACCAGGCTCACCAGCAGTACCGGCCACCAGTCGCGGAAAGCGGGTCTTTTCACCTTTTCGGGGTGGCCGAGGTCCAGCATCATGATGACGAACAGAAACAGCACCATGATGGCACCGGCGTAGATGATAACCTCGAAGACCGCAGCCAGGGGCGCCAGCAGCAGATAAAAGATCGCCGCCAGGCCGAAAAAGGAGCTGGCCAGATAGATGATGGCATGAACCGGGTGGCGCTCGCTCACGGCAAAAAGAGTTGCAATCACTACAACGGCTGCCAGTATGTAGAATATGATTTGTTCCATAAATAAAGTCAGGATCGAGGCTCGAGGTCCGAGACTAGAGGTTCGAGGATTGAGGATCGAGGTCCGAGGGAAAAACTCTACAAAAATGAATGAGGCTGTCACTCGTCGCAACTAAATTGTTACTTTGCTTCGCCTATTGTCCATTGACGAGTTATGCCTGTTCTGCGCATTTATCCTCGCGCCTCGTTCCTTTATCCTCGTACCTCGCGCTTTTGTCCTCGTTCCTCGTTCTTGCCCCTTTACGGCAGCAGGCTCCGTGCATCCACCGGAGGATTTTCATCCGGATTGCCACCGCGAGGGTTTACCACGCCGATACCACTGTGGCGGTAAAAGTTATACTCCGGATCCTTCCCGCAGCCATCAATGAGCAGGTCATCCTTTTCATAGACCAGGTCCATGATGTCCCGTTTGCACATCTCGAAATCGGGTGTCATCTGGATTGCCATGGTCGGGCACGCCTCGGCGCAGAGACCGCAAAAGATACAGCGGGAGAAATTGATCCGGAACCAGGCCGCATAGCGACGGCCATTCGACCTCTCAGCGGACTGCATGGAAATGCAGTCAACGGGACAGGCGGCGGAACAGAGATAACAGGCCACGCACCGCTCCTCACCGTCAGGATCGCGGGTGAGAACGATCCTTGCCCGATAGCGGGGAAAGGGGATGCGTTTCTCTTCTGGATACTGGATCGTTACCGGTCGTCGCCCGAGGTGGCGGAAGGTCGTCCAGAAACCGGTGCCGATTGCCATTATGTCAGACAATAGGGACATTGCTATCTCTGTTCCAGGTACCGTAGAGGGTTGTTTTCCATTGCCGGAAATACACAGGGGCGCTGACGCGCCCCGATCATCTCTTATACCGCCTGTTTGGCTCGCTGGAGTTTGACAAGCAGCGCAAGTGTGTCCGGATGATTATTGGTTTCGGCATACGTGAGAGCGGTATTGCCGCTCAGGGTCTTGGCGTTCGGGTCGGCACCGTAATCCACCAGGTAGTTGATACATTCGTTGCAGCCATAATTCGACGCGAACATCAGGGGCGTGTGGCCATCACGATCGCGGGCGTCCACCGCGCACCCGCTGTCCAGAAGTGTCTTGATCACCTCCGCGTGACCGTTGGCCGCGGCATAATGAAGCGCCGACTTCCCTTTGTTGCTCCGTGCATCGACATCCGCGCCCCGGCGGATGAGGTCGCTGACCGCTTCGCCATCTCCTGTCTTGGCCGCCTCGATCAGCGGAGTGTGGCCGTGCCTGTCTGCTGCATTCACATTCTCAGTCATAACACTTCCTCCTTTTGGTAAAGTGTCCTGCCATGTTCTGTGCCTTGCCAAACGAAGCCGAAAAAACTTTTACGATACTATAACACCATTATGAACCAGCCGGTAGCAAGAATATTCAACAGCGCCAGCGGGGTGAGAACTTTCCAGCCAAGATGCATCAACTGGTCGTAGCGAAGCCGCGGAAGGGTGCCGCGCATCCAGATAAAGAGGAAGGCAAAACCGAGGACCTTGAGGGCAAACCAGACCGGCGGCGGCAGCCAGGGACCATGCCAGCCGCCAAGGAAAAAGGTTGCGGCCAACCCTCCGAGCACGAGCATATTTATATACTCCCCGACGAAAAACAGGCCGAAACGCATCCCCGAATATTCGGCATGGTATCCGGCAATAAGCTCGCTCTCCGCTTCAGGCAGATCAAACGGCACTCTTTTGCATTCGGCCGCGATACTAATCAGGAAAATAAGGAACGCCAGGGGCTGGTAGACAATGAAAGGGACCGCAGCCTGGGCGGCAACAATGTCCCCGAGACGGAATGAGTGGGCCAGCATAACAACCGGGACCAGGGAAAGAGCCATGGACAGCTCATAGGAAATCAGCTGGGCAAGCCCCCGGATACTCCCGAGAAGGGCATATTTGGAATTGGACGCCCAGCCTCCCAGGGCAACCCCGTAAACCGCGATGGAGGAAAGGGCCAGGAAGAACAACAGGCCGATATTCAGGTCCACCACCTGAAGTGCAATGTCCCGGCCGAACAGGGTCAACGGGGGCCCGAAAGGAATCACGGCAAAGGTCAGGATCGCCGGGATGGCCGCCATGGCAGGTGCCAGATAAAAAAGCCACCGATCTGCCCCATCGGGACAAACATCCTCCTTGGTCAGCATCTTGATAACATCCGCCAATGGCTGCAGGAGTCCCAGGGGGCCAACCCTATTCGGCCCCTTGCGATCCTGAATCCAGGCAAGGACCCGTCGTTCGGCCAGGACCAGATAGGCGGCCGCGGTCATCACCACACCATAGAGGACCGTAAGCTTGGCAAGCAACAGCAGTATGTCGAGCGTATCAGATGGCATGTCGTAACTCGAATCGGTTAGCTGGCATTTACAGTACGTACGATCAAATTAATCACAAGTAGGGGCAGGCCCTGCTCTTGCGCGCCGTAGCGCTTCAGCGCACAGGCGTGTGCCTGTCCAAATCAAGGGCAACCACAGGGGGTTGCCCCTACTACAAAATTCGGTGCCCCTCGCCTTCCGGGTCCAGATTCCGAAGAAACTCCCAACGTCCGGACAGCGGCTCTGCGACCCGCTCCGCCCCCAACCGCTCCGCCAGATCGGCGATAATTCGCCAAACCGGACGAGGTTCTCCACCGGGGGCATCCTTCCGGTGCACCCGCGGGGGATGGAGTGCCGGGTCGAGCCCCTTGATCGGCAGCCCCGGATTCATGACCTTGCGGAAGCGCTGCGCCCGGCCCTCGTTATTGATGAAGGTGCCGTCCATCTCCACCCAGGCGGTGGTCGGCAGGAAGACAGCACTTTTCTTCATTGCTTCGGACGGGAACCGATCCGCAATCGCAAGCAGTGAGATACCGGACAGGAGCTCTTCCGGGACATCTGCCTCAAAGGCAAGAATTCCCCTGATTTTTCCCGACCCGATCGCTTCGGCAAGCGACACGGCCCGGTGCTCCCGGGTCAGCAATGCCGCAGCAAAGGCATTCGGCCCGGAAAGGAGGAAAACCGGCTTTGCGCCGGAACGCACCGCCTCCGCAAATTCCTCCGTTCCGGAACTGGATGGTGCACAAATGACAACCGGATTGGTGTAACCGGCAAAGGAGATGTCGGCAAGAGAAGGCACCCGGGTCGTCGCCAGCGAAACCGATTCTGCCTGCTCCTGCGGACAGTCATCTCCCACAAGAAATATTTCCGCCCCGCGCCGCCATGCCTGTCGGACCGCCAGGAGCATCATCGGCCCCTGTTCCCGCAGGTCACACTGGACAATGGCTATGCAGTCGGCATGTTCCACCTCCGCGGTGGAAACGGCCGTGTCCCTGGTCAGGAGCGAGACGGCTGCGGTCGTAGCCGCAGCCTCTTCTTGGTCAACGAAATAGCAGAGGGCGCCGGCCGCGAGGAACTCGGCAAACAAGGCCGCCTGGAGGTTCCCCTCCAGGGCAAGGCGGGCTGAGCCGACCACGGCAAGGGCTCCGGAACCGTGGACCTCGCGGAACTCGCCGATCCGCGCCGCAAGCGCCGCCAGCGCCTCTTCCCACGAAGTTTCCCGGCCATCCAGCAGCGGCGTTCTGGGCCGCTCCGGACTGTTTACGCCATGCTCGGCGAAACGCCCTTTGTCACAAAGAAACCAGCCGTTCACCGCGTCATTTCTCCGCGCCATGATCTTCAGCAGCTCGCGATAACGTGCCGCAGGAATGGTGGCGCAGCCGAGTGAGCAGTGCGGGCAGACCGAAGGGGCCATATCGTAATCCCAGTAGCGGGCGCGGAAACGGGCGCTTTTGTCGGTATAGACCCCGGTGGGACAGAGATCCGGCAGATTACCGGAAAAGGGGGATTCCAGCTTTCCCTCGCAGAACCTGCCGTAATAGACCATCGCAGCCCTGCCCATGACCCCCAGGTCGGTGCCACCGGCAAAGTCCTGATAGAATCGCACACAGCGGTAGCACTGGATGCAGCGGTTCATCTCATGCTGAATATGCTCGCCCAGGTACTGATTGGTATGGGTGCGCTTCTTCCCCTGGTAACGACGAATCCCGTGTCCGGCGGCAATGGTGTAATCCTGAAGGAGGCACTCGCCCCCCTCGTCGCAGACCGGGCAGTCATGGGGATGGTTGATCATCAGCCACTCGATGACGTGCCGCCGCATGGCCACAGCATCGTCATCGGTGGTGGAAACCACCATGCCTTCCTGGACCGGGGTCATGCATGACATCTGGATGCCCTTGATCGGGCCTTCGAGAATCTTCACGGCACAGACACGGCAGGCGCCCGCATTTCCCAGAGCAGGATGGTAGCAAAAATGGGGAATCATGATCCCCGCACTACGGGCCGCCTCCAGAATAAGGGTGCCGGCAGGGGCATCTATCTCAATTGTATCGATGATCAGTTTCGGCATAGAACCGTTACTCATCCTCCCGACGGCCTGGTCCGCCCGCCTGTTTTCTGGCAAACTTGTCTTCATACATTTTTTTATCCGCAAGCCGCAGGGCTTCGGTCAGCGAGCCACCAAGCTCGGCCGTGGCAATGCCGATGGAAATACCGATCACATAGTTACTGCATTCCAGGTTGAACATCTCCTCGCTCTTGCGGATCCGGTCCCGCACTTCACATGCCGTAGCAGTATCGGTGCCGGGCAGGATGATTGCGAATTCGTCTCCCCCGATCCGTGCCACCACGTCATCGCCACGCACCGCATGGCGGATCACCTGGGCGGCCTGATGGATCAGACGGTCACCGACCGCATGTCCCAGGGTATCATTGACTCTTTTCAGCCCGTCCAGATCCGCCAGCATGATACTGACCGGAAAACGTCGCCCCCGCTCGATGCGTTCCATCTCTTCCGTGAAGTAGCTCCGGTTGTACAGATCGGTCAGGGGATCGTGATTGCTCACATAGCGAAGCCGGTCTTCGGCGATCCGCTTCTCTCGCAGGGAGGCGATCAGGGAATTAAAGGCAACAGAGAAATCGCCGAGGAAATCGACCCGCTGGTTGAGGTCTCCGGCCGCAATCTGCTGGGTCTGCCAGGTCAGGTGACGGAGATTGGATTGGAGCTGCTTGAAGGAGGATATCAGGTGATTGCGCGGGGGTGGATCCACCTCGAGCCTGCCCAGTGACAGGGCGGAGATAAATTCCTCGGCCTCCTTCAGTTCCACGACCAATTTCGAGACGGTCTCGGCCAGGGCATCAATCTCGACCCCTCCTGAGCCGGACATGGCCTGCACGGTAAATTCACCACGCACCGCACGCGCCACCTGATCGGTCAACTCTCGAAGCAAACACCGTTCATTTTCGTTCATTGGGACCTTTCTCTAACCGGTTTTGCATCGAAACGACAGGTTCTCTCTCCACTTGCCCAGCAGTCAACTTCCCGGACATGAAACGCCTTGCCGGTATATACCTGGAGAACACCGGCGATGAAACCTTCATCGTATTCGCAAACAGTTTCGTCGAAAACCGGCAATCCGGAGCAATCCAGGTCTTCGGATACCGTCATCACCATTTCCAGATTTTCCAGGTCAGCCTTCTCGACCCGAAGAATGCCGACATTGAGCATCCTGAGCTGATCCTGAAGCTCGGCGATGAAACCGTTAAAATCGAGTTTCGTATTGAGCGTGTTTTTGCAAAATTCGGTACCGGCCAGCTTCCCGGCCTCCCGCAGAATATCGCTGGCAGCTTCCTGGCCATAGCGGGTGGCAAGTACATCCCGCAGGGTATACTGCATCAGTCGGTAGACCGCCACCTTGGTCGTATCGCCCAGATTCGGCCGACCCAGGGCAATATCTCCCAGATCTTTCCATTTGAAACGGTACCCCGTTTGTTCTTCCTTGGACATGAAACCTCTCCTTACAATCACCGAATTTTGCGAGATGCTGAAATCCTGATTATTTCCTGAAAGGACAGCACCTTTTTACGATATGCTCACGAATCTCTTCTTCAAAGTGTCGCAGCAGCCCATCCACCGGACCCATGGCCCCCGGCGCCAGCGGGCAAAAGGAGAAGCTCAGAAACTTCACATGCTGCCGGAGAATTTCAATATCCTCCGCTTCACCCAACCCGTGCTCGATCCGTGTCAGCACTTCCAGCACAAAGGGGAGCCCCTCCCGGCAGGGGGTACACCAGCCGCAGGATTCCCGTGCATAAAAATTGATCAGGTTACGGGTGGCGGCAACCATACAGGTCCGCTCATCGAAAAAAATGACGGCGCCGGTACCAAGACGCGAACCGGCCTTGGCGACATTGTCGAATTCCATCGGAACCGAAAGGTGCTGTGGCGTGAAGAAGGGGGTTGAGGCGCCGCCCGGTATGCAAGCCTTGAATTTTCGTCCCGGGTCCATGCCGCCAGCCGGTCCGTCCAGCATTTCCCCAAGGGTCATACCGAGGGGAAGCTCAACACAGATCCTGTTACGCACATGGCCGCTGAAACAGAAAAGCTTGTTGCCGGCAGCTTCGGGAATGGCGGCCAACCCCCGGAACCACTCCGGTCCGTTCCGTACGATGGCTGGAATGTTGGACAGGGTTTCCACGTTGTTGACCACCGTCGGCCCACACCAGAGACCCATGATCGCCGGAAACGGCGGCTTGCTCCGCGGATTGGCCCGCTTACCCTCGAGGGCGTTCATCAGGGCGGTTTCCTCACCGCAGATATAGCGGCCCGCTGAAACATGGAGATCGATCTTCAGGGAAAACTCGCTGCCGAGGATCGCATCACCAAGAAATCCGGCCCGTTCCGCCTCGGCAAGGGCCCGCCGCAGATTTTCCGCCGGGGTTTCGTAGCCCCGGCGAATGAAGATGAAGGCATGATGGACGCCAAGAACATAGGCCGCCAGGATCAGTCCCTCCACCAGCAGCCACGGATTATGCTCGAGCAGGACCCGGTCCTTGTAGGTTCCCGGCTCCATCTCATCGCTGTTGCAGATCAGATGGCGGGGCCCCGGCAGGTCGCGCGGCACGAAGGACCACTTCTTGCCGGTCGGAAACCCGGCCCCTCCCCTGCCGCGCAGCCCGGAGTCGATGACCAACTGCTGCACGTCAAGGGGCGCAAGTTCACGCAGGGCGCGCTTCAAGGCCTCGAAGCCTCCTGCCGCACAATAGTCGGCAAAGGATACCGGTGTGTCCGGTCTGTTCGGTGGTAAAAGGATTTGTTCCATTTCGGCTCGATGATTCTTAGTTGTATGTTCTCAGTATCTGCTACCCATGTCCCCGAACACCTGTAATCCTTGACTCCGTTCTATACTCCCGCCAGAAGCAGGGGATCGATTTAACGTTATTTTGAAGGTTTGATGCGTTCAAAAAAAGTCTCAGCTGCCTTTATTTCGTCTTTCCCGCGGCTTGTGCGCAGTAGCCCTAGCGAAGGAGCAAAGCGGGAATCCAGGGATTTCAGCATAGTAGAGGCAGACTGGATACCCGCTTTCGCGGGTATGACGAGCTTTGTCGAGACCATCAAGGTTTACAAGTGACTAATTTTTTTCGCTCTCGCTCCAGAATCTCATCCACCCGCTCTTTCGTCAACCGACCATACAGGCTATCACCGATCATCATGGTCGGCCCCTCACCACAGTTTCCCAGACAGGCACAGGGAACGAGGGTAAAGCAGCCATCCGCGGTCGTGCCCCCCGGCTCGACACCAAGACTCTTCTTCAGATAATCCAGGATGGCATCGCAGCCGCAGCTCCAGCAGGAAATGGAATCACAGACATGGATCACGCGCTTTCCCACCGGCCGGCGATAAATCAATTCGTAGAAGGTAGCCAACTCTTCCACCTGAAGAGCAGAAAGGCCCAGGATCTCCGCCGCCGCGACCACCGCTTCGTCGGTCAGCCAGCCACAGTGGCGCTGCAACTCCTTCATCACGTCCACGGCCGCCTCACGATTGGTGACCGCTTCGGCAACCCGGACCTTCAGTTCATTTTTCAGTGATTCGGGAATCATGAACAGTCCTTTTCAGAGAAAGTAGGCGGCGATGAAAACCCCTACCATGGCAACAACCACGACAAGTTTCAGAACCACCCCGCAGAGGAGTCCGAGCCAGGTGCCGAAACCTGCTTTTCCCGACTGCAGGATATTCCCCTTGACCAGGTATTCGCCGAGAAAGGCACCTAAAAACGGGCCAACGATCAGACCGGGAAGCCCGAAAAACAGGCCGACCACCAGGCCGACAGTCGCGCCCAGGAGGGCGGATCGCCCCGCCCCCAGCCTCTGCGCCCCCTTGGCTGTCGCCAGCAGATCGATCACCTGTGAAAGGACGGTCACCACGGCCAGGAAAGCCAGCACACCCCAGCCGACCCGCTGAAAATCGTCAATCCAGGCCGCCGTAACCAGTCCGAAGAACACCAGCGATACGCCGGGCAGCACCGGCAGGATCGTGCCGGCAATTCCGGCCAGCACGAGAATAATGGAAAGCGTCCAGAGAAAGATGATCATGGGTCCTTTTTCGACAGGAGGACCGCTAGCGGTCCAGGTCCGCCAGCACGAAGTCTATCGACCCCAGCACCGCCAGCAGGTCCGCCACCAGCCCCCCTCGGCTCAGCTGCGGCAGCACCTGCATATGAGCAAAGCTCGGGGTACGGATACGAACGCGGTACGGCACATTGAGCCCTTCGGATACGACGAAATACCCGTACTCACCCTTCGGCGCCTCGATGGAGGAGTACGTCTCCCCTTTCGGGGGGGCCATCCCCCGGGTGGCATTGACAAAGTGGTGGATCAGGGACTCGATGTCCTGGAGGGCATCTTTCTTCTTTGGCAGGACATAGCGGTAGTCGTCGGTGATCCAGCGACCGTCCGGCATGTTCTCCAATGCCTGCGCCACAATCCTGAGCGACTGCTTTATCTCCTCGACTCGTACCAGGTAGCGGGCGTAGCAGTCTCCCCCCTCGGCAACCGCCACCTCGAAATCGAAAGCCTCATAGCCGCCGTAGGGAATTTTCTTCCGCAGATCCCACTCGAAACCGCAGGCCCGCAGGTTTGGTCCGGACATCCCCCAGCCCATTGCCTCTTCCCGCGAGATAACGCCGACGCCCTTCAACCGGGCGGTGAAAATCGGGTTATTGCTCAGCAGCCCTTCGTATTCCGCGAGTCGGCCCGGCATCCAGCGGAGGAACTCGCGAACCGGCCCTTCCCAGCCTTCGGGAAGATCGTCGGCAACGCCGCCGATGCGGAACCAGGCCGGGTGCATGCGTCCGCCGGTGATCATCTCGATGATGTCGAAGATTTTCTCCCGGTCGGTGAAGGTGTAAAAAACCGGGGTCATGGCTCCCAGGTCGGCGGCAAAGGTGCCGAGCCAGACCAGGTGGCTGGCGATGCGAAACAGCTCGGACAGCATCACCCGGATAACCACCGCCCGCTCCGGAACGGTTATGCTGCACAGTTTCTCCACCGAACCGACATAGGCAAGATTATTCTGCACCCCGGCCAGATAGTCGATACGGTCCGTGTACGGCAGGAACTGACTCCACGACTGACGCTCCCCCATTTTTTCCGCGCCGCGGTGATGGTAGCCGATATCGGTGTCCACGTCGACCACCTGTTCGCCATCCAATTTGAGAACCACCCGGAGAATTCCGTGCGTACCGGGATGCTGGGGGCCCAGGTTGAGGATCAGAGTCTCTTCGTCAACCCGGTCGAAGAAATCCTCCGCCGGCAGCGGCTGGTGACGGCGGGCATCCTCCGTCGTATAGGGAGCCATCTCGGTGGCGCGGAAGGGATGCTCCTTGCGCAGGGGATGTCCTTCCCAATCGTGGGGCATCAGGATACGGCGCAGATCCCGGTGCCCGGAAAAACGGATGCCAAACATGTCGAACACCTCCCGCTCATACCAGGATGCTGCCGGCCAGATGTCCGTTACCGTGGGTATTTCGGGGTAGCTGCCCTCGAGTTCGGTCTTGATCCGCAGGTGACCGGGAATATCAAAGGAAAGGAGGTGGTAATTGAGGGTGAAGTCCTGGTGGTCTCCCCGCTGACGACGGAGGGAATCATCAACGGCGGCAATGTCCTCCAGCCGGCCGAACGAAGTGCCGTTACGGTTTTTCAGGTAGTTCAGCACCTCCGGCACCAGGTCGGGGGGCACCCGGTAGGTGCGCATGTCGGTGGCACGAACATCCTCGCTCACCCGGCCATTGAAGGCCGCCTCCAGCTCACCCTCGAGACCGAAGGGCGGAAAGGGCTGCCGGGAGGCAGGGGGGCGCCACATATCATCTGATCTGGGCATCCAGAACTTCGGATGTGTCACCGAAGCTCCGCGGATGGCGGTCGCTTCCATGCCCGGACCTCGCGTATCCCGTGACTTGCTTTCTCCGTCCGTGAGTACCGGAGCGGTGGTCCCCTGGGTCCCTCCACCAAGATGAAACACCGAACGTGCCGGCCGTTCCTCACGACGGATCTTTTCCTGAAGCTGCATCAATCCCAGGAGGAAGGCCTCCGGCCGGGGCGGGCAGCCGGGCACATAGACATCCACCGGCAGGATCTGATTAACACCCTGGACCACACTGTACACATCATACATGCCGCCGGAATTCGCGCAGCTGCCCATGGAGATAACCCAGCGGGGCTCGGCCATCTGTTCATAAAGACGCAACACCGACGGTGCCATCTTCTTGAAAACCGTACCCGCTATCACCATCAGGTCGGCCTCGCGCGGGGTGCCGCGCAGGACTTCGGCGCCGAAGCGGGAGATATCGTACCGGGAAGTAAAAGAGGTCATCATTTCAACGAAACAGCAGGACAGGCCGAAGAACATCGGCCAGAGGGAATTGGCCCGCCCCCAGTTGATGAGATCATCCAGACGGGTCAAGAGGATATCGGGATGTGTGATGGGTTCCTGTTCGGGCATAGAATCTCAGTTCGAGGTTCGAGGTTCGAGGTTAAAGGTTCGAGGTTCGAGGATCGAGGGTCGAGGATCAGCTAGTCAAAAGCAAATACCCTCATGATTTTGTATCGGTCGTAAACGTTGAACCTTGAACATTGAACGTTGAACTTTTTTGGGGCCCCCAGTCCAGCCCGCCCTTGCGCCACAGCCAGAGCAACCCCAGAAGAAGAACGGTGATGAACACCGTGATGTGGATGAGTCCCGGGATGCCGAGCAGGTCCCAGGCCACCGCCCAGATGAAGATAAAAACCGACTCCACATCAAAAACGATGAAGAAGATGGCCACCAGGTAAAAGGGAACCGGATAGGCCAGGCGGGCCGAACCGGAAGGAAGAACGCCTGACTCGTACGCGGCCCCCTTGTTGGCGCCCGGGCGCTTCTCCCCCAACCACCAAGCCGCAAGCAGAAGCCCACCCACCAGGAGTACGGCCATGGCCGTATAGACCACAAGGGGGAAAAGCTCCGCAATCACCGGCAGGTACCCCGGTATGGATGATGCTGATGCTGCCGCCAAGAAAATCTCCTTACCAGACCAGCCCGCAGAAATTTCTTATCTCTCCCTGAGAAAATCCACCACAACCGCCGGATGCTCCTCAGCCTTTTTCACCGTTTGCCAGTGCTTGACCACCATGCCATCCGGTCCCACCACAACCGTCGAACGGATCGTCCCCATGGTCTTTTTGCCATACATGACCTTCTCCCCGAAGGCACCGTAGGCCTGCATCATCTTTGCGTCAGGATCGGAGAGCAGCACAAAGGAAAGCCCGAAATCGCGGATAAACTTGTCATGGGACTTGAGACTGTCCTTGCTGACGCCCAAAAGCACCACTTCCATCTTCTGCAGATCCTGGTGGAGATCCCGAAAACTGCAGGCCTCTTTCGTGCAACCGGGAGTATTATCCTTCGGATAAAAATAGATAACAACTGTTTTTCCACTGTAGTCACGCAATTCATGCTTTTTTCCGTCACTTCCGACAAGTTCGAAGTCAGGCGCCTTCTTTCCCTCCAGTGAAGCCATGTTCTGCCTCCTTTTGCACAGCGAGAAGAGTCTCCGACCGCGCGGAGACTACCTCACTCATTCTCTTCCCTGATACGGGAGAGATAATTATTTAATTCTATGCGAGAAAACCAGGATTTCAAGGCATTAAAATTTCATCTCCGGGGCACAGGGATTTTTCTTACCACCGACACATGACCAGCCGTCAATCTGTGATACAGTTACTGTGCAAACGATAGGCCCGTAAGGAGCTGTAAATGAATAACATGGTCAAGATTGCGCTCGGATTTAGGTCAGATTTGACGGAACTGATTGAGCCAAACCGCAGACGTAGCAGGGCTACGTTGAGGATTTGGTGATTGATGTTCGGTCAAAGATGGCCTGAAGATGAGATGCAAGATGCCCATGGTATTTGTTTGCAGCTCCTTAGATGCACGGGAGGTACCGGATGACTCCGAAAAACAGGATTCCACTCAGCATCATCACTGCCTATGCCGTATTCGGCACCGCATGGATTTTTCTTTCCGACTCGCTCCTCATCCACCACTTCGAAAGCTCAGCAAACGTCATCTGGATGGAAATAGCCAAGGGACTTGCCTATGTTGCCCTGACCTCGTTCGGCCTCTACCTGCTGGTTCGCTATCATGTCAGGAAACTGCTGGCGATCCAGACCACTATCGAAGGGGAAAAGGCCCGCTTCGAAGCCATGGTCCAAGCGATCGGTGACGGAGTCTCGGTCCAGGATACCGAATTCCGCATCATCTACCAGAACCGCATCCTCAAGGAGATGGTGGGGGATTTCGAAGGAAAGCACTGCTTCGAAGCCTATGAAGGAAAGACTGCCGCCTGCGAAGGCTGTCCGCTCCGGAAAGCCTTCGCAGACGGTGAAATCCACAAAGCGGAACGTTGCATCAGTGACGGGGATTCCGACCACTATTACCACCTTACGGCATCACCGATCCGGGACAGCCGGGGAACCATCGTTGCCGGCCTTGAGATCGTCCGGGAGATAACCGAACAGAAAAATATGGAGAAACGACTGGCGCATTCGGAGCGAAAGTTCAGAATGCTCTTCGACCATGCCCCCGACGCCATTTTCATCCACCTTCCCGATGGCGGCTTCCTCGAAGTGAATGACATGGCGGTCCAATGGCTCGGCTATAGTCGCCAACAGCTGATGAACATGCACCCCCGCGACCTTTCACTACAGGATCAATCCTCCGGTATTTCGGAAAAAATGGATGAGGTTCTCATGCATGGCTCGCTGATTTTTGAAACTACTTCCGTGGCCAGCAACGGCAGGATCATTCCCACCGAGGTAAAGGCCCGGGTGATCCAGTTCGAAGGACAGCAGGCCGTCCTCTGCTATTTCCGGGACATAACGGAAAGGAAACTAGCGGAGAAATCATTCCGGGAAAGCGAAGAACGATGGCATTTCGCCCTGGAAGGTAGCGGCGACGGGGTATGGGACTGGGATATCACTTCCGGAAACGTCTATTATTCCGATCAATGGAAAAACATTCTGGGCTTCGGGCCCGACGACTTCGACAAAAATGAAAATCTTTGGAAAAAACTGGTCCATCCCGATGACCGGGAATGGGTTCTAAAAGAGATTAAAAGACATCTCCGCTCCGAGACCCCGCTTTACATGACCGAACATCGGCTGCGCTGCCGGGACGGGTCGTTCAAATGGATTCTGGATCGTGGCAAGGTAATGGAACGAAGTGAAGACGGCACCCCCCTGCGGATGGTGGGCACCTATACGGACATCACTGACCGCAAGCGCCTGGAAGACCAGCTTCGGCAGGCTCAGAAGATGGAAGCAGTGGGCGAGCTGGCTGGCGGAATCGCCCATGACTTCAACAATATCCTCACCGCCATTATCGGCAGAAGCTATCTACTGCAGGTCAAGCTTGCAAGCAACAGCGAACTCCTCGCCCACGCCGACCAGATTGCCTACGCAGCAGACCGGGCAGCGAACCTGACGCAGAGCCTGCTTGCCTTCAGCCGCGAACAGATCATGAACCCGCGGCGGATTCACCTCAACAAAACCGTCGAAAAATCAGCCAAACTCTTCAGCAAGCTGGTTCGTGAAAATATCGAAATCAGCATCACCCTTCCCGATCCGGACCCGGTAATTCTGGCCGATGAAGTACAAATCGAACAGGTGATTATCAATCTGGTCGCCAATGCTCGCGATGCTATTCCACAAAACGGCCGGATTCACATTGCCACCGAAACGACCTACTTTGACGAAAAATTCATCAGCTCCCATGGCTACGGCCGGGTCGGCGAATATGCCGTCCTCACCGTGTCCGACACCGGAACAGGCATGGATCAGAAGACAAAAGCGCGAATATTCGAACCTTTCTTCACCACCAAGGAAATAGGCAAAGGCACCGGGCTCGGCCTCTCGATCGTCTACGGAACCATCAAGCAGCATAACGGCCACATCAACGTCTACAGCGAAATCGGCGTAGGTACGACTATCAGGATTTATCTACCCAGAATCGAAGAAGACGCAGATGAGGAGGATAGGAAGAAAATACCACATCATCCGATCGGCAAGGGGCTGATTCTGCTGGCCGAAGACGAGGATGCGGTCAGAACACTGACAAAAACCATTCTGCTGGAAAATGGGTACCGGGTCATCGAAGCGGAAAACGGCATCCAGGCCGTGGAAAAATTCCAGCAGAACCGCGACGATATCGATCTGGTTCTCCTGGACGTCATCATGCCGAGCATGAACGGAAAAGAGGCCTGCGAGGAAATTCTGCAGAGCAAACCCGACACGAAAGTCCTCTTCATGAGCGGTTACACCGGAGATATCCTCGGTCAACAGGGGCTGCTTTCCGGAGGGTACGGGTTGATTCAAAAGCCCCTGAAGCCGCACGATATGCTGGCAATCATCAGGGAGATTCTTGAATAGACCCGTGCTCTTTTCATCTTGACCTTTCAGGTCTCCTTGGGTACTCTCGTCGGAACAACTGGAGAAGCTTGAAGGGACCGCCACCCATCCCGAACAAATACAACCTCCAGTGCAAACCACGGATGGGAATTCACCATGATCAAGGCTTATCTGCACACGGAAGACGCCATACTGGCAATCACAGTGGAACTCGAGCATCTGGATTCGATTGATACCACGTCCCTCGTCTGGCTCGACATGATTTCTCCCACTCCGGATGAGAGTATCGCCGTTGAAAGAGCTTTGAAGCTGGAACTGCCGACCCGCCAGGAATCGGAAGAAATCGAGTACAGCTCCCGGTATTGGGAGGACGAAGGCGGTATCTGGATCAACACCTCTTTCCTGGTAAAAGATCAGGGGAAAATCAACAGCGAAACCGTGTCGTTCATCCTGAAGGATTCTTTCCTTACCACGATCCGCTTCAGCGAACACCGCCTCTTCACGGAATTCTCCCGCAAACTGCGGCTGACGCCACGCGCCTTCCACAGCGGCGGTGAGGTTTTGTCCGGGATCCTCGCCATGCGGGTGGATATTGACGCCGACCTCATCGAGCATCTCTCGAAGGAGATTGTCACCATCGGCAGGAAAGACTCCCATTCCTTCCACGAGCCGAGTGAATTTCTTGAATACATCACCTCCTATGAGGACCTCAATATTACCTTCCGGGAAAACCTGACGGACAAACAGCGCGTTATCTCGTCTCTCCTGAAAAGTACCTTGATTTCGGAAAGCCAGAAAAGAGAGCTTTCCATGATGATCAAGGACGTGAACTCCCTGGTGATCTCGGCCAACTTCAACTTCGAGCGACTCGACTACCTCCAGAACCTGTTCCTGAACTATATGAGCATGGAACAGAACAAGGTCATAAAGATTTTTACCGTCATGTCGGTAATTTTCCTGCCGCCGACCCTCATCGGCACCATCTACGGCATGAATTTCCGCTTTCTTCCCGAACTGGAATGGAAGCTGGGCTATCCGATAGCACTCGGTCTGATCGTCCTTTCCGCAATACTGCCGATCTATATCTTCAAGAAGAAGGGCTGGTTGTAACCCGAAATCGTTACCCGCCTTTTCAGGAACGGGTTTCGCCGCCCTTCTGGCCATAGCTGGCAAACTTCTCGATTACTTTGGACATCTCCCCCTCCGGGACAATGACCGGCTCCCCGATACATTTCGCCTGGTAATAGATCCGGGCAACCAGTTCGATCTCCTCGGCCACGGCAAAGGCTGTTGCCAGATTCGGACCGACGGTCACCAATCCATGGTTTGCCAGCAGCACGGCATTATAGTCGCCAATGGTCGCCGCAACATGTGCGGCAAGTTCTTCGCTGCCGAAGGTTGCATAGGGAGCAAGGGGAACCTTGCGGCCGGAAAAGGCCACCAGGTAGTGGACGGCGGGTATTTCCCAGTGCAGACAGGCCATTGTCGTGGCATATACCGAATGGGTATGAACGACGGCCCGGATATCCGGGCGCTGCCGATAGAGGGAAAGGTGGAACCCCAGTTCACTTGACGGCTTCCGTGTGCCCTCCACCGTGACGCCCGCGAGGTCGACCACCGGGACGTCGCCGGGCTGCATATCCTCGTATTCGATACCGCTCGGGCTGATCGCCACAAGACCCTCGCCTGGAGCGAAAATGCTCAGATTACCGCCCGTTCCGGATGTCAGCCGCGCGGCAAGCATTTTCCTGCCGAAGCGGACGATCTCGCTTCTTTCCTTTTCCAACAGCATTTCCTGCCTCCCGATTTGTTCGTTCCTCAAAAATGATGATTTGCAAAAAGTCGTTTCTCAGCCACAGAGGTCACAGAGTACTCAGAGAAATACCATATTTTCCAAGACGTTAACTCGGTGATCTCTGTGTCCTCTCTGGCAAAGACTGCTTTATTGCGGCTGCATCAAAAATACTTCGTCATTTCATCGTCACCGCGTCCGCTCACTGCAACTCCAGCGGCGGTTCCGATAGTGCGGCAAGCTGCTCGCGCAGCGCCAGAATATGCTCTCCCCAGTAGCGTACGGTATTGAACCAGGGGAAAGTCTGCGGGAACATGGGATCTTCCCAGCGTGCCGCAAGCCAGGCGCTGTAGTGGAGCATGCGCAGGGCTCGCAGTGCCTCAACCAGCAACAGTTCCCGGTGCTGAAAATCACAGAACTCACGGTAGCCCTCCATCAGTGACGCCAGCTGGGCATTGCGGCGAGACGGTTCTCCCGACAGCATCATCCAGAGGTCCTGTACCGCAGGGGCCATGCGGGCATCATCGAAATCCACGAAATGCGGGGCACCGGAGCGCCAGAGGATATTCCCCGCATGGCAGTCGCCATGGGTGCGGATGAAGCGAATCGCGCCTGCTTCGGCAAACACCTCCTCGATTACCTCCAGGAGTTGGCGGGTAACCGCCTCATAGCTCGCCCGGTACTCATCCGGAATACAGTGCTCGTTGACCAGTGCCACGCTGGCACGACCGAAGCTGTCAACATCCAGCACCGGCCGGTACTCGAAGGGCCGGATCGCGCCAATACGGTGAATTCGCCCCAGCGCATGGCCGAGGGCACAGAGATTGTCAAGGTTGTCGAATTCGGGTGCGTGTCCCCCCTGACGAGGATAGAGAGCGAAGCGGAAGCCGTCCTGGTGAAACAGACTCTCACCATGAGGGTCGCGCCAGGGGGCAACCACCGGCAGTTCATGCTCGGCAAGCTCAAAGCAGAAACTGTGTTCCTCAAGAATCTGCGCATCACTCCAACGTCCGGGACGGTAGAACTTCGCGATAAAGGGGGCACCGTCTTCGACACCCACCTGGTAGACGCGGTTCTCATAGCTGTTCAGCGCCAGAGTCCGGCAATCACAGCGGAAACCACGGCTTTCCACCGCATCCATGATAAAGCCGGGGGTCAGGGTCTGAAACGGATGGGGACTCTGTGGCATCTGTCCTCTCTTTCTGTCAGGGCTGGAAATGAATCATTTAATTTCAAGGGAGCTACTATATCACCAATAGCCTTCGCATCAAAGGAGAAGAACGGACCCGCCCACGATACCGATGATCCTGCCGCAAGGAACTCGCTGTTTTTTCCCCGGAACTTTTTGCCGTCGGCCCCTGTCTAAATCGGCACAAGGGCACAACGGAAAAATCACACGGAGGACATCATGAAAACCATTGCAGTGTTGGCGTTATTATTGGGCATTACCGCGATTGCCCAGGCAGGAAGCATCGGCAGCGACGTGGAGGTGCAGCTTCGGACGGACAGTGGCAGAATTCTCCCCTTCTACCCGGTAACAACGGAAGGTTCGGTGCAGAAAGCCTATGCCGAAGCAGTGAAGGGCAATAATTACCGTATCCTGGTGCGCAACAGGCTCAACCGGCGAATCGGCATTGTGGTGGCGGTTGACGGCAGGAACATTATATCGGGAAAGAAATCCTGGCTGCGCAACAGCGAAAGGATGTACATCCTGGAACCCTATGAATCAGGCGAATTCTCCGGCTGGCGAACAGGAAGCGACCGGATCAACCGCTTCTACTTTACCTCTGTCGCCGATTCCTATGCCGCATCGTTCCGGGACGAATCGGCCATGGGAGTGATTGCCGTGGCGGTCTATCCGGAAGTGCGCCGCTACGACCCTCCCTGGTATGACTCTTCCCAGGAATTGACCCGTGACAAAGCGGCACGCTCCGCGGCGCCCTCTGCTCGCGCAGAGGAAAAAAGTGCCGGCACCGGCTACGGCAGGGAAGAATATTCACCATCGACAACCGTGGCGTTTGAACCGGAATCGGAACCGGTGGAGAAAATTTTCCTGAAATACGAGTGGCGCTCCACCCTCTGCAAAAAAGGGATCATCCGTTGCGGCGGGAAACGGGAACCACACAACCGCATGTGGGACGAGAAAGGTTTTGCTCCGCCTCCCGGACGCTACTGATCCGTCACCCGGAAATTCCGCCCCGGCCGGAACAGGCTCCTGAAACAAAAAAAACGCTCCCGAGAGGGGCGTTTTTTGTGCAATGGTATTTACGAGCACGCTGCCAACCGGTATGATGTCCCGGCAACGCGATACGACCCTTCCCGAGAAGTGGCAGACACGATTGCCGGAAATGCCCGGATGTGCTATCGTCTCCCACCATGACATAAACAGATTTGTCTGACCCCACAACGAAACATACCGATGGAGGAAAAAACATATGAACAGCTGTCCTTGCGGAAGCGGTGCTTCCTATCCGGATTGCTGCGAACCGGTCATCACCGGAGCGCAAAACGCCGAAACAGCCGAACAACTCATGCGGGCACGGTATACGGCCTATACAAAAGCGGCAACCGATTTCATTTTCGAGAGCACCCATCCCGACCATCGGCAGGGCTATGATCACGCCGGAACAAAAGCATGGGCAGAGAAATCGGAATGGCTGGCCCTCGAGATCATCGGCACGCCTCAGGGCGGCCCGGACGATACGCTCGGCGAAGTGGAATTCATTGCCCGATTCCGCGAAAACGGCGTCCCGCGCACCCATCATGAACTCGGTCATTTTAAACGAGAAAATGGGCGCTGGTACTTCACCGACGGCAGCGTGGTAAAGCCGAAGCCGATCAGCGCCACCAAAATCGGACGAAACGACCCCTGCACCTGCGGCAGCGGCCTCAAATACAAGAAGTGCTGCGGTAAGTAGTTTCCATCCGGAAACTCCAAAACAGTGCTACCACCCGCTGGGCTGAGGCTTTCACGGAGTCTCTCGTACGGCTTTATGGCACGATAGCGACCGCAAGGAAGTGCCTGAAGCCGGCAGGTTGCCCGATCCGTGTCTCGGCTGGCGACCGATTACGAGAGGCTTCGGGGAAGTTCCAGCCCAGCCCCTGTTGCGGCTGTTCAGTGCGATTCACACACGTCCTATCCCTGACAATTTGCGATCCTTCCGCGGCACAGACGCTCAGGTCCCTTGACATTCCGTAAAGGTGGATTATCTGTCTACTATGGGAATTAGGCCGCTCAGTGCAGCGGAGACCGAGGACCAGGGGGAAGTATGCTATTTCTGCATCCAGCAGCGCGGCTCAGGAGGAAAAGCCTTGCCGCGCTGAATCATCTGCTCTACTTATCCATATTTGCCGCGTTTTTCTTCTGGGGTGCGACCCCGTGCAGAGCCGCCGCGGAAGAAGAATCTCCCGAACTACGGATTGCCCCCCCCCTATCACACCCCGCTGGCCGGCGAGGCCTGCACAACCACGTTTCTGGGCCGAACCATCGCTATCCCGTCACGAAATCGCCAGAATATCCGTTCCCTGACCTTGGGAGCGAACATTTATGCACCCGCTGTCGGAGGAGACAATGCCCTGCCGATCGCTGCCCTCTACTGGCGCAACCAGTCGGAAAAATGGTGGCTCAGGAGTGTGATCGGGGTGTTCGTCAATGAGGTGGATGTAGCGAGAAACTTCGGCAGGTTTCAACTCCTTGGCCATTTTGACAACAATACCATTCCCTTTGCCGATACCGAAATCAAGGACGGGCAAGAGGTCACCTCAAGCTCCGTCATCTGGGGAACCGTATCCGGCTGGCTCGGCGCGGGAATTCGTATCCCGGTGGCGCCGTTTCAGTCGGACAACGACCTGAGACTCCAGCTTTTTTACCAGGCAGGCTATTTCTACGACAATCGGACCAGCGACACCGGACCGAATGTGTTGCTGCCGCCGGACACCTTCTTCCAGGGATTGCGGTTTCGCGCACGCTACGATGGCCTACGCCGCAACATCATGGAACTGCCCCATGAAGGATGGGCCGCTGGTGGCGATCTTGAACTGACCTTCAGGGAAAAATGGTCCGACAGCACCTTCGGTGATCTGCTTTTCACCAAGAGCGATACGCAGAAGTATCTGAAACTTTCCGGCTATCTGCTCGGCGCCAGTGGAATCCCTTTGCTATCGGAACGACACCGCTTCGTGGGCTATCTGCACGGCGGCGTCTCCCCGGTTGGCAAACTCGACCGCTTCTCCGCCTTCCGGGCCGGTGGAGGTCCGTTCCCCAGCGAAACCGACGATCTCTACCGACTCCCATACCCCGGCGCACTGTTCAACGATTTTCCGGTCTCCGATTATGTGGTCGGTACGCTGGAATACCGCTATGAACTGCTGTTCTTCATGTACCTCCACCTGCGCGCCACCCTTGCCTGGGGAGCCAACCGGCCCGACTACTCCGGTGCTGAGGGACTGAAGCTCGAATTGAGCTCGGCGGATGGCGAAGCCATTTCCGTTGGCCTTACCACCGGCTTTTTTTATGACTCACAACTGTACCTGGAATACGCATACGACAACAATTTCCTGCGGAACGGCACCTCCGGCAGCAGTTTCATGCTGCTCTGGTCCAAATCATTCTGATGATACGTGCCGGGAGTTTCAGACAGGGTGAAAGGATTCGCTGCGGCCTGATTCGAAAGGCGCTACGCTAAAAAGAGGGGAAGATCCTGGGGATGATGCGGGAGCGATGATCGGCATATCGGTTGCATGGCGGCATGCTTGTTCAGGAAGGGAGACCGGGCACTCGGCGGGCGGGTACCTGTCCGACTTCTCGGATTGACTCACCACAGAACCATTGCTGCTCAGGAGCTGTAAATGAATAACATGGTCAAAATTGCGCTCAGATTTAGGTCAGATTTGACGGAACTGATTGAGCCAAACCGCAGACGAAGCAGGGCTACGTTGAGGATTTGGTGATTGAAGTTCGGTCAAAGATGGCCTGAAGATGAGATGCAAGATGCCCATGGTATTTGTTTGCAGCTCCTTAGTGGCGATAATTACGAGAACAGTCATCAATGGCTGCATTTCTATTCTGATCTGCTGTCTGCCAGATATGCTCGGGGGCTGAATAGGCTCCCGGTTGTTTTTCCACCGGGCTCCCATTGAGTCGGATATAGCTCTCATACTCTTCCTCAGCTGCATCGACACACTTTAGGTATGATTCCCGGAGGTCCTTCCCCTGGCTATACTTCGCCTGTTCCAACCCAAGCTGATCTCGCTTCATGTTTGGCAAGGCAAAGACAAAAAAGTACGATATCGAAAGCACGAGAATGGTAAGAAGCCCCACGAGATACATTGTCGGATCGAAAGATTTCCGGCTAGCCGGCTCTTTTTCACTATTTTCAGCTGCCTTTTCTGCTTGTTCCTTCGGATCGTTTTCTTCGCTCACAGCGGTATCCACCTCGCGATAGTATCTGAACCACACATACTACGCTTTCAGCATACCCCGGAAAACGATAATTTCAATAATCCTGCTGGAATTTCCTACGCATCAACCATTTCATTCCGCTCCGTACCGGCCAAGAGATATTTGTCGGCATGTGTCAGCGTCTTGATCGCTGCTTCTCGCCTGGTGGCGGTACTCCTGGTATGGCCGGTTTCCAGATACAGCACCTTTTCCGGTCGGCGCCCGCGGAAATACTTTGCACCCCGCCCCGCTGCGTGCTGACGCAGGCGTCTGGTCAGATCAGTGGTTATTCCCGTGTATAGGGAATTATCAGTGCAAAGTATAATATAGACCTGCCAGTTCATCGGGATATAAGGGTGCTCCTTCCGTTTGGCGGGACAGCTATCAGCCGCTTCATGGCTGCCCCTTTCGGGATGATGGAAGAAGCGGGGCACAGTATCCTTCATTCGCCAGGTTCAGCCAGCCACATGGTTAAGGCTTTCCTCACTTCCTTATCGACACACGAAAAAATCTGCTGCACCGTATCACGTGAGCAGGTGCGAGTGTGCCCTGCTACCTTGACCAACTGGAATCCGAGGTTGTCATATGCCGCGTAAAATGCTTGATACAGGGGAGCGTTTTTCAACAATTGCCCCGTGCGCCTGGAAAGAAAATGGTTAGCCTCCAGGCCGGCCCTTCTTCCCGGAAGCCCGGCTACACACTGGGAATCGGTAAATACCTGCAGCTTCCCAGAATCGGAGCCACAACATAATGACGGTACATTTTCCAAAGCCCACAAAACCGTCTGCACTTCGAGCTTTGTCGATGAGGTATCGACAAACCTCTTGAAGCGGAGTATTGCCGAAATTTCAGCCCGGTCAATTTCATGCGGCAGGTTTTCAAGGTAGGATGCGGGAAGCAGCAGATAGGCGCCGACCCCGCACTTTCGCTGCGGATTCGAACTGACATCGGTAAAAAGAGCAAACCTGTTCATAACCAAACCGTTCCGCGTTCCAAGAAGAAAGAGGAATACATTGGGAAGCGCCCCTATTTCCCCTCTGGCAGATGGAAGGTGCCGACCAATCGGCTGAAAAGGGCAGGAATTTGTGTCTCAAAGCGAAGCTGTGCGCCGCTGACCGGGTGGGTGAAGGAAATAGAACAGGCGTGCAGCGCCAGGGTGGCGTACGAAGCATGGCCGCTGCCGTACTTCCGGTCACCGACAACCGGATGCCCCTTATCCGCCAAGTGCACCCGGATCTGATGCTTTCTGCCGGTTAACAGATGAAGGCGCAGCAGGCTGAAACCTTTCTGCTCTTTTACCAGTGAATAGACCGTTTGCGACAGCTTTCCCTTGGCCGGGTCGGGGGTGGAATAGACCGTAAAAGCGGCATTCTCCGTCAAATAGCTGCTGATGGTCCCCTCAGGGGGGCTGATGGAGCCGAACACCGCTGCCAGATAGATTTTGGTGGTATTCTCCCAATCGGACTGCAGGAAAACCTTAGCTTGTTCACTCTTGGCAAACAGCAGAATGCCGGACGTGTCACGGTCCAAGCGATGCACGATATACACCCGGTTGCGTGACTTGGGGTTGCCCTTGCGCACGTAGTCATTGAGGATCGAGTGCACCGTCCGGGACTTGTCCCTATCGGTACCCATGGTCAAGAGGCCGCCTGGCTTGTCCACCACAAGTATGTCAGCATCCTCATACAGCAGCGAAACGCCCTTGGGCTGATGTTTCGGGGCCGACTGTCTGGTTGTCTTCATTGCAGCCTTTTCAGTAAAAAAACCTCCGGGGTGGTCCCGGCGGTCGGGTGGTGCCTGACGACGGCGGAAGTACTGCGGTAGCCGCACCGCGTTACGGGGAAATCCCCATCTTCCAACGCAGGTACATCTCCTCAACCTTATCCCTGGCCCACGGTGTCCTCCGCAAAAACTTCAAACTGGAGGCAACACTCGGGTGATCGGTAAAACAGCGGATATCGATATGCCTGGCCATCTCCTCCCAGCCGAACTCCTCCACCAGTTGGGTCACGATCATCTTCAGCGTAATGCCGTGCAGGATGTCGTTAAGTTGTTGCTCCATTATCGATCGTACCTCGAAACCTGGTCAGGGATTGGTATTTTTCTGTGCCGCGTTTTTATGGATCAGCGTCAGACCTCGGATGAAGTTACGCATGAACTGATCACCGCATTGTTTATAATTTCTATGTTCGACGGAGCGAAACATCGCCGACAACTGAGATTTCGAAATTGGGACTTCGGCCAGTTTCAAAATATCGATCATCGCCTCGTCATTCAACTCCAGCGCAATTCTGAGTTTCCGCAGAATGAGATTATTGGTCAGCACTGTCTCCGCTGGTTGGGGCGTAACGGCTGACTGGTCTTGCCTGCCGCGCCGGTAAATAATCAAGCCGTCCAGGAAACACATCATAACCGCATCGTCGCAGGCCACGAATCCCTGCTCCTGCTCTTTTTTCAAAAACTTCAGCGCCTCTGCCGGTCCGATTTCATATCCGGCCAAGGCAAATATTTCCGACATGGTCAGCCCGTTCAGATTCAAGGCATAGCGGAGCCGACGGAGCAGGTCGTTATTGGTCATTGTCAAGATCCTTGAAGTGGCTCTACAGGATAAAGTTCATTGCTGCAAGGTATCATGGAGCGTTCGATGCGACAACAGAATCAGCAAAGGCGACCGAACGGCCGCCTTGCATGCTTCGAAGAAAAATCATCGGGTCTGCCGTCAGGAAAAGACCTCGCTGGGCAAAGACCCTGCGAGCAGGGGGTCGAGTTTCTGAGCTGAACGGTGTCTTAGTTACCGTTTCGCTTGCACCATTACCTGGGTAAACAAAGGAGCAGCGACGTCCCCATGTATTGGAACGACAATTTGCAGATCGCCGCAGAGCTTCCAGCCCTTCGCTAACAGCTCTTTTACCTTCATTTTCAACTCAGCAACATTATGTTCGCTGATAATATCATAGTCGTCAACTTCGTGATACATTGTACCTTCCTCCTTGAAAATCCCTTGCCGGTAACGGATTTGCTGATGCAGCCTTCCCGACCTGCAGGTTCTCCCTTCTAACTAACCCTGCCGTTGTCAAGGCCGCGACCGAGAGCCACTTTCTGGCCACCGTTTTTGTTGCCAGAACATCATACCACAGTTGGAAGAAAGAGCGGTGCGAAAGAAAGCCCCCGATCCAAAGAGGTCTGATCACCACCAGACTCACTGAGTGCGGCTATTCCCCAGTCACCTGTGGAAACATTGTGGATAAGTCTGTTGGGATCACGGTAAAGTATTGTTTTTTGATAGACGAATTGCAAATTGCCTTTTTTGTGATCACTATAATTATATTCAACAATATCAAATGTTTACAATAAGCTAGGTGATTACACCGGGTTAGAATTATCGGTTTGCCCACGTGATAATCGGAATCATTTAGAAGAACTTGCGGCTGGGGATAAAAGTGATTGTTTTGTTACAAAGTTGTATCTCCAACGCCTGACCGACGGTGGTCATGATCCCCAGATCCGGAAACGAAACGGGGAAAACGCCGATGATCGTTCCCGCCTGTTGAAAGTATCTGAACCTCTCGTGATTCGTTTCTGGAACAGACCCCCGGTATTTTCCACCATTCCCCGTCAGAGCTAAATTCTTGACTTGCCCGTTCCTCGGGTTTACTTTGCGGGGTAGCGAAAAACGTTGCTGCTGTGGTCAGGGTAACCGGGCATCCGGAACATACCTGTCAGTCAACCTTTTTCGAGCTTTACCCGTCTTCCGCAGGGCGAATCCCGTTTCCGGAAAGGTGCCCATATGAATCCCGAGCTCTGGCTGGGGCTGCTGGGGCTGTTGCCTCTCGTACTCTATATCGTTTTGGTCTTCCGCAATGTTGATATACTGACGGCCACGGCAATCTGCGTCGTAACGGGCGCCGTGCTCAGCCAGCAGACCCTCGTTTCTTTCGGGGCGGCGCTGGCGAACGCCACCGGTTCCTTTCTCGCCCTGGTCGGGTTGATCATCATGCTGGGGCGTGGATTGGGCGAAGTACTGAACGCCACCGGCGTATCCCGCGTTATTGTGTACCGGATCATCCATACCATCGGCGTGGACACGGAAAAGAAAGCCATGTTCGGTATCATGCTTTCCTGCCTGGTCGTGGTCGGATTGCTCGGTACCATGGCAGGGGGTAATGCCATCATCGCGCCCATTGTTTTGCCGGTCGCCGCCGCGGTAGGACTGTCCCGCAGCACGGTGGGAGTCATTTTCCAGGCGGTGGGCGAAGAGGCACTGATCCTCGGCCCGTTTACCCCCCCGGTCATCACCCTGCTCGGCCTGACGAAAATCAGTTACGGAGAGATGCTGCTGTTCGTCTCCGGCCCGGTCGCCGCCATTACCCTGCTTGTAACCTGGTGTGTAATTCAACGGATCCAGCGGAAAACCAGGGATATCACCCCGTACGAAAAGCCGGATGTACCAGTTCAGTACGAGCCGACGCTCCGGAGTCGTCGAGCTACGACGGTATTCGCTTTCTCCTTCTTGGCAGCGGTGATCTACGGCATAATTGTCAAGGCACCCACCTCCTTCGTGATCGTCATCATGCTCGGCCTGTCCTTTATCACCGGTTTGACAGGGGGCCTGAAAGCCGATGAAATCCTGAAACTGGTCGTCAAGGGAATGGCGGGAAATGTCGGACTGTTTCTCCTGTTTCTGCTGCTGGACCCGTTTATCCTGTTCATCGAAAAGGCGGGCGGCTTTATGGCCCTGACCACGCTCCTGACACCGCTGATGGAAGTTGGCGGCAAATCGGGAATCGTCATCCTCGGCGGCTTTCTCGGCGCCTTCGGCATCAGCGGTGCCACGGTCGCCACCCTGAAGCTGCTGCACGAAATGTTCAACCCCTTGCTGACAGGGTATGCAGTGTCGATGCTGGCCTGGTCGCTGGCACTGGTCGTTGCTACCCGGGTGCATAATTTCGTTTTCCCGGGCGCAAACATGCTCAGCTCGCTCGGCTTTGCCGAATCCGGCGACATGCGCTCCATGCTGAGAAACGGCTGGATTGTCGCCGCCTGCCAGCTCACCTTTCTCACCGTCTTCAGCGTTTTTTTCGCCTAAGGAGCTGCAAACAAATACCATGGGCATTTTTCAGCTCAAACCGAAGAGGAGCTTTTATGTTTAGCGCGATAGACAGTCATGTGGATCTTCTCTACGACCTGCTCCGCCACCACCCGGAGACACCCTTCGAGAAAACGCAGAACGCCTGGATCAGCCTGCCGAAACTTGCCGCCGGCCGAGTCCGGGTCATCGTCTCGGCGCTCTACTGCATGGATGCCTTCAATGGTCCGGCAACGTCGGCGGATAATCTTCGCCAGCTGCTGAGCTACGCCGAGCACAATATCCGGGAACCCGCTACCATAACTACCGCGGCGGAGCTTGAAACCTGTTATCGCGGCACGGGAGCGCCGGGAGCACTACTCCTGCTGGAAAACGCCGACGCTTTGCTCGAATTCTCTCCCGAGGAGCTGAAAAGACGGGGGGTAAGAATGGTCGGATTGACCCATGTGGGAAAAAACCGCCTGGGAGACGGAAACGCGGTCCCTCACCCCGAAGGCCTCACCAAAACTGGCCGCGACCTGGTTGCTGAACTGGATCGCCTCGGGTTCGCCATCGATACGGCCCACCTCTCGGAGCCCTGTTTCAGGGATATTACCGAGATGTTCTCCGGCAGGCTGATTTCCACCCACACCGGCTTCCGCACGCACTGCGATACTCCCCGCAATCTCTCGGACGAGCAAGTGCGAACCATCCTCGCCCGCGGCGGCATGATCGGTGTCGCCGCGTTCCCCGGTATGTTGTCCCCGGACGGGCAGGCCGACATAACCCTCCTCTGCCGTCAGATCGATTGGTTCGTGCAGAAATTCGGGCCCGCCGGAATCGGCCTGGGCACGGACTTCGGCGGCTACGATACGGTCTGCAAAGGGTTCGAAGACCATTCGCGGCTGCCCGCGCTCGCCGAATTACTGGCCGATGCGGGGTATCCCGACAGCTCCATCCGCGACATTCTGGGCGACAACTGGTTCAGGTTTTTCCTCGAGCTGCTGAAGGACTGAACCACTTCCACCCGGCGGCATTCCGGTGTTCCGCCCCGAAGCTCAGCCCATGGTTTCTCCTTCGATTTTTCGCACATTACCGGTCCTGCGACGTGACCCGGCACGTGAGCTTGTAGCTCGTAGGATGGGTGAAGTGCAGCGTAACCCATCAATCATCAAACAAGTAACCCGACAAATCATTCTCCGAATCCGCCGTCAAAATCGCCTCTGCCGCCCCAGTCCGGTGGATATACCCCTCGTGACACATATGCGTGAAAAGTGGAATGCGGCCAGTCGGTTACATTTGCCACAAGTCCATGCTTCACTGGGTTAAAATACAAATATTCGAGATGACGCCGCAGGTCGTCTTCGTCCTGAACCGTATGCTCCCAGAAGCGCCGTTGCCATAGACCTCGTCCCCCTTCGAAGTCCGGCTTGCCGATATTCGCTCGCCCCTCGGCAACGCTCGTGAAAAGCTCCCCTTGATACGACGCCAACGGTTCGAATAGTCCACGTCGCCTTCCGGCAATTTCCAGACCGCATGCAGGTGGTCCGGCAGAACCGCCAGGCCGAGGTTGACAATCGGGGCGTGTTGCTGTTCATCACGCAGTACAGACTTCAGAACTTCAATTTGACGCACCAGCAGATCATGATGACGCTCCGCGGTAGTCACAGTGAAAAAGCATGTTCCATCTTGCACACGGTTACGGCGATAATTTGTCATGGCCTTTCAATCCACAAGTTTTTAGAGTTAATTGGATTGGTTTTGATGGGTTTCGCTACTCTCCACCCATCCTACGAGCTGGTCGGCCCGCTGGCAAAGGCGTTGAACGTATCTACGGATGAATTGCTGGAGCTCAAGCAGACAAAGGAAACCTTGAGCCCGAATCTGGCTTCGTTGTGGCGCATGCTCAAAGTAATAGAGAATTTTTCCGACAAGGAGAAAAAATCGGTTCTTCAGTATGGGACCATGGGGGACACCATGGGGGACGTAGCTGCTTTATTGCCTTAACTGGACACCATGGGGGACGTAGCTGCTTTATTGCCTTAACTGCATTTTCCACCAATCCTCAAGCTCGGGCCGCGATGCAACCAACTCCCCGCCACGCCTTACCGCACGGCTTACCGAAGGGGTCCCCATGCAGATCATTCCTCCGACTTTTGCGCAGGAATACCCCAGATCTCTAACGGCCAAATAGCAGAACAACTCACGAGCTTCGGAATATTGATTCCGTCGACCACGACGCAAAATAGCTGCTGCCGGTAATTTGAAATAATCATATACTCTTGCTTGCAGAGAGCTCAGATCCATTGTTAGGGATAACTTGCCGCCAAGTCGAGGCTCCTCGCGTAGTGACGCAACAAAATCACCACTGCCAAGTACGCGCTCATCATAATCACCCATGACAACAACATTGCTTTCAAGCAGCTGACTACGGCGTAAACCGCCGCCGACCAATTCAGGACGTTTCCCCATGGCAATACCATCGGACAGAAATTGCCGGTAGGCATGCCGGGCTTCTTTCTTCCTCCTGGCAAATAACGCTAGAATCTCATCGATCGTTTGTCCTGCCAAAGCTTTCTGGCCAAGCAGCGCCGCATGACCGCACCAGGGATAGCGATCCAATTCTTCAAGATCATGGACGAGACCAGCCCGCAATGGGTTGAGATGGATGTAGCGGATCAATTCGAGTAAGTACGGTTCTTCTTCGCAGACAATAGACTTGTAACGATTCTGAAATAGATGACCGGAACGGGCGTGGCGCCGGTTGAACGTGACGGCATAGCCGGTCAGCAGCCTTCGCATGAAATGTGAAAGAGCAAAGTGATTGCAGCGCAGCAAGAGGTGAAAATGATTGGGGAGAAGAGCCCAGGCAAAACAGTCGGTATCGGTTTCAACGAGAAGGCTGCCAAAGCGTTCCACGAACAGTTCCAGGTCGTCATCGTCCAGAAAGATATCGGAGCGTTCAATGCCCCGAACGATGACGTGCTGCAATAAACCGGGTATGTCTAGTCGGGCTTGTCTTGGCATGGGTGGAGGATAGCAAAAAATGAATCATAAAGCAATAAAGCAGCTACGTCCCCCTAGGGCGTCCCCCTAGGGCGCCACCATCCGGCGGGCCATCCGATAATCCGCACTATGTCATCATCTGACGCAAAAAAGCCGTGCCAGGCCAATTAAACGCCCGTCACGGCTTTTGCATTTCTCAGAATCTTACATAATGCTGGTGATTATCGAACAGCTCCGCCTCCCCCCGCCGCCCGCCCTGTGGAAGGTAGACCGAAGAGGTTGAGGTCAGTCGATATAACGGACTTCCGTAACCACCCCGCCTTTAGTTTCAAATATGAAGTCACCAACTTTGAAGGTATCGCCTTCGACACCAACGATCACACCTTGCCGCTCAAGCTCTCTGGAAAGATCGGCTAAGCTCGCTGCCTTTTTCCCGAGCCAATCTTTGCGAACAATCGAGAGGGCAAGATTACTGCGTTCCCGGAGACGTGTCACTTCTGATCTCGCATTGTCCAAGGCAACACCCCCGTTAAGAAGAAGCATGAACAGATAAAAACTTGCTAGAAAGGTTAGGCCAAAGAAAATCCATGGAATTGCCTTTATCATTTAAGCCCCGCTTTCAGCGCATCGCTGGCAAAAGTGGTACACGCGTTAAAATTTAAGGGATTCCAACAATACGGCGCTCGTTTTGGATCTCTCATCCGCTGCTCGGAAAAACTGTTGATCTTGTCAGCATCAGCTTTGTCGTTGCAGTTAGTCTTGGCCTTTGTCCCATTTCCGATTTTATTCAGAGCATCTTGCAGCTCTGCCCACGACTCCGGTGTTGGCTTTCCGTCAGGCCCTATTTGTAGATCCGGCACAGGCCGCCGACGCACATTGCCGAAATCGCTAATATAACGCCCATACTCGTAGTACCGCGTATGACCTTCACTGTCATACGAAAGAACGCCGGCGTGCGTTAGAGGGACCTTCGTATTTGTTCCAGGAATCGTAATTGGATATCCGGGATAACCTACATAGCACCCAGCCAAACCCGACGGATCCACCCAATTAACCGGATTATTTTGCACATACCCATAGAGGTTAACATCCCCACCAGCAAACCCAATCGGGTCCTTACTGATAAACCTTCCCACCATCGGATCATAATACCGTGCCCGGTAAAAGTACAGCCCTGTCTCCTCATCCCACTCCCTGCCGGTATAGCTATAAGGCTGAAGGAATGACGGGTCG
>Ga0351902_1018_pt1 | contig 54269 bp, 42 predicted proteins | sample BONcelHT113001D5_FD_205828 | JGI IMG/M metagenome (GOLD analysis project Ga0351902, IMG submission 205828) | Enriched cells from coal bed in the Powder River Basin, Montana, United States - BONCAT cells T11 rep1 HSBNCT.T11.300.1.D5 ...
GACGTACGCCGTCTGCCGACCTTGAAGGATTTTTACGGCAAATGCTGTCAGAAAGGCATCCCGATCATGAACCACTGCACGCCGGGAGGTGCGAGATCCCATGAAGATGAAGACTTCTACAACTTTGAGCACCCCTTTGACGATGAAAAGGAAGAGCAGGAACAACGGAAAGGCTGCGATGCAAAAAAATATTTCGAGGACAACTTCGTTTCCCCCAAAGCATGGGAAAAGGTTTTAAATGCAACAGTTGAACTCAAAGATGGTGCACCTCAGAGTCTAAACAGGTTACGCCTCTGTCTGGCTCACTTCGGCGGACCGAAAGGCCTGGAATGGAGTCAGCAAATCATCGAGATGATCACAAGAGAAGATAACGCGTATCCCCATCTCTATACCGATATTTCATCATCCTTTGCAGACGATGGTTTCCGTGAATATTTCAAAAAACTTTTTACCAGTAAACCCGTTAATGAGCCGCTAGTGCCGCAAAGCGGCCCACCTGATAAAAAACAAAAAAAGAACACACCGAAACCACTGACAGAAGAACAAAAAAAGAAATTGAGAAGCCGAATTCTTTTTGGAACCGACTGGTACATGGTCTTTGCTTACGGGACATTTAATGGGAAGAACCTTTGGGATTACTGTACCGAGACCAAAAGCTGGCTGGATTCATTCGACACCAGCCTGTGGCCTTACTTTACCCAGTACAACCCTTACAGGTTTTACCGGTTGGAGACCGAGGTGCCGAGAATAGCGGAGAGTATAATCAATAAGATGGATGACGAAAAGTTTTTGGAAAAGTTTTATGAGAATGAAGAAGATGAAGATGATAATGATGAAGAAAGTTTAGAGGATCTTATCCGTAAGGAAGCCGCATGGATCAAGGTGGCCAACAAGGGCCAGGAAAACTACGAGGAAACGCGATGAACTGTTTAAAACATATCGGCTTGACCATTATTTGCGCCCTACTTCTCACAGCCACCGCAATTGCCCATGGAGGAAAAAAGATGGAGTCAAAATATCTGTATGAAAAAAATGATGTACATGAAGTAATCTCGATTCAACCCCAAACCTTCAAAATAGGTGGCCTATTCGGCGGCTACAATCACATATCCATCTTTCCAGTTCCACAGGACAACGCCGTGGGCAGCAACAGCATGGGCAATGCCATCACCATCATCTCCTTTCCCAAAGGCAAGATCGGCTACGACAAGTATTTCCGCAGTGCAAAAGATATAACAGGCAGCGGCAAATATCTGCCACCCATATCACAAGACCTGATCGGCTTTGGTCAGGTAAGAGTTTTTCATCTATTTGATTTCAAAAGGAAAATCCACCGTGAATACCCAATAGTCTTTCCGGTTACTCAATACATAGAGAATATTGCCATAGCCGATGCAAGACAAAGACATTTTATTTTTGAGATAGAATCGCAAAAAGAAAATCCTAAAAACTCATTTGACGTTGATAAGAGTCTTCAATTAGTAGACCTGAGCGGTGATACCCCTAAATTAACAAAAGAAATACCAAAGGTGCCTGGGACCACATGGACAACAACGAAGGACAGGGTATTTCTTAAACGAATTAAGAAAGAAGACTTGCAAGTCTTGGACATGAATCTTGAACCGGCTCATCACCCCCTTGAGGATGTGGTAAAAATATACAGAGAACAATTTGAATTTTCACGAATACATATTCATCCTCACTTCCCCTTTGCAATTCTCCATGGAAAGCAAGGCTCTGTATTTATCTGTTGGGATACAATCAAACAAACTCCACCGCATTTATTAACAAAACTTGCAACACACTTTAGTTTTTCACCAGATGGTAGCTGGGTTGTTTTTAAGAGACGTTTTGGCATGGATTATAAAACCTACATAATGCCAGTATCAGAAAAGTACCCTCACTATCTCGGTTCACCGATAATGATTTCAAATGTTTCTTTCGAAGCCGGTCAAGGCGCCTGGACTACCAACCCCACAGCCTTTGTCGGAACAGTTCTTGACAAAATCTACCGTTGGGACCTGGACAACCAGGATTTTCCCGGCAAGGACAAGATGTCTTTTCATGACTACATCGTGCAGGAAGATTTGAAAAAGCTGACCAAGGAGAAGCGGCAGGGATTGGGGAAATAATCGGAGGCTGGGAACACGGAACTTCATGGGCATCGTCAGACGAACAATTAAAAGCTTAATCATTGCGACTTTTTTAAGTTTTGTGTTTTTTTCAACTGTCGCAATTGCCCATGGAGGTAAAAAAATGGAACCTTTGTATAACATAGCAGAAGCTGGTGCATTAGTATCCCAAACATTCAAAATCGGTGGACTTTTCGGCGGCTACCGCCACATATCCATCTTTCCCGTACCCCAAGATAACGCAGTGGGCAGTAACGACATGGGCAATGCCATCACGGTAATATCTTTTCCAAAAGGAAAAATCGACTACGATAAGTATTTCCGCCATGTTGAAGATATAGCGGGCAGAGGCAAGTATCTACCCCCTATTTCGTCTGATTTGATCGGATTTGGTCAGGTAAGGGTGTTTCATCTATTTGATTTCAAGAAAAAGCTGCATCGTGAATACGATATAGTCTTTCCGGTTACTCAGTATATCGATAATATTGCCATCGCCGATGCGCGTCAGAGGCGTTTCCTGTTCGAAATTGAGTCGCAAAAAGTAAACCCTAAAAGCTCTTTTGATGTTGATATCTTCCTGCAATTAGTAGAGTTAAGCGGTGAAAACCACAAGGTGATAAAAGAAATCAAAGAAGAACCTGGCACTGTACTGACAACAACAAAAGATAGAGTTTTTCTGTACCAAGTATTCGGAAGGCAATTGCTGGTGTTTAATATGAATCTTGAACCCGCCCACCATCCTTTGGAGGATGTGGTAAAGCAGTACAAGGACCTGCTTAACCCGTTTGAAAAAAAAATCGGCTTTTCGAGGATACGACTACACCCCAATTTGCCGTTTGCAATTCTGTATGGCGGTTATAGAGGCTCGACTTTCATAAATTGGAGTAAGGACAGAGATAATACACCACATTTGTTAATAGATTACACTACAGATTTTTCATTCTCACCTGACGGTAAGTGGGTCGTATTCCTAAAAGACTATCCTGAGCCTGCGATGACGTACATTATGCCAGTATCCGAAATGTACCCCCACTATCTCGGTTCACCGATAATGATATCAAAAAATTCTTTCAAAGCCGGTCAAGGCGCCTGGACAACCAACCCAACCGCTTTTGTCGGCACAAATCTTGATAAAATTTACCGATGTGATTTGGAAAATCAGGACTTTCCAGAAAAAGGAAAGATGTCATTCCATGACTACATTGTGCAGGAAGACCTGAGGAAGTTGACTAGAGAGAAGCGACAGGGGCTGGGGAAATAATTGAAAACAAAGGAACAACTATATCAAGGTAAAACGGAAAAATACTCCACGAAACATGGCTGCATAATAATTACAGTCATAACAATTGCGGTTTGTATTTGCCTAGAGCGCCCTTCGGCGTTCGCTCATGGGCCAGATAATATGGAATTCAAATATTTGTACGATAAAAAGGATGTAAAAGAGGCAATCTCTTTACAGCCTCAAACCTTCAAAATTGGCGGCCTGTTCAGCGCCTACCGCCACATATCCATCTTTCCCGTTCCGCAAGATAACGCCGTTGGCAGCAACAACATGGGGAATGCCATCACGGTCATTTCTTTTCCAAAAGGCAAAATCGACTACGATAAGTATTTCCGCCATGTGGACGATTTGGCAGGTAGGGGCAAGTATCTGCCCCCTATCACGTCAGATCTGATCGGTTTTGGCCAGGTCAGGGTGTTTCATTTATTTGACTTCAAGAAAAAGCTGCATCGTGAATATGAAATAGTCTTTCCAGTTTCTCAGTATATCGATAACATTGCCATCGCTGATGCCCGGCGAAGACATTTCCTATTCGAGATAGAGTCGCAAAAAGAAAACCCTAGAAACTCATTTGATGTTGACAAGATTCTTCAATTAGTTGACCTAAGTTGCGAGAAGCCGGTCTTGATAAAGAAATTCAAAAAAGAACCAGGCACTGTCTGGACAACAACAAAAGACAGAGTTTTTCTGTACCAGGTTTTCGAAAGGCAATTGCTGGTATTGGATATGAATCTGGAACCGGCCCATCACCCCTTGGAGGATGTGGTAAAGCAGTATAAAGACCAACTTAACCCCTATAAAGATGAGATTGGTTTTTCGAGAATTAAACCACATCCATATTTGCCATTTGCAGTTCTACATGGCGGTTATGAAGGTTCCACCTTTATCGGCTGGGCAAAAGATAAAGATTGCAGACCTCATTTGTTGCTGCTTGATTCTAAAGAGTTCAGTCATTCCCCTGATGGAAAATGGGTTGTTTATAAAACTAGCCATATCGGCAAAAGTTCTCAAACATACATCATGCCAGTATCCGAAAAGTATCCTCACTATCTCGGTTCACCGATATTGTTATCAAATAATTCATTCGAACCCGGTCAAGGAGCCTGGACTACCAACCCCACAGCCTTTGTCGGAACAGTTCTTGACAAAATTTTCCGTTGGGACCTGGAGAATCAGGACTTCCCTGGCAAAGACAAGATGTCATTCCATGACTACATCGTGCAGGAAGATTTGAAAAAGCTAACCAAGGAAAAGCGGCAGGGACTGGGGAAATAATAGAAGTCGGGTTTTGAATTTTGAGTTGTGAGTTTTGAATTGGGATGTCTTTGTCTGTATGAGCCATCTTCACTTTTGAGGACACACCAGGTATCCTAACGAGACTTGGAGGTGTGTGTATGAATCGAAAGTACGATGAAGAGTTTGAACGACTAGCAGTGCGTCTGGGGTCTCGAAGAGGGCTTTAGAGTCTGCTAATCGTCCTGCGCCGTTAAAACCACCCCCCTGCTCACTTACGCTCGCTTCCCCCCTATGGAATAGGGGGGATTGAGGGGGGTCAGCCTCGAAAATTGCATAGAAAGGGAGATCAACACAACTAAGACTTCTTCTTGATCACCAACCCCTCCCCGGTTATCGACAGTTCCACGAGCACCGTATTCCCTGCGATGAATTTACCTTCGAGAAGCATAAGTGCCAGAGGATCCTGGATCTTCCGCTGGATAGTCCTTTTCAGGGGACGTGCACCGAGGGCCGGATCGTAGCCTTCCTGGGCAAGGTATTCGCGAGCCTTGTCAGTGACTTCGAGAACGATGTGCATCTCCTCCAACCGCTTCTGGAGCAACTTGATCTGGATATCCACGATCTTTTTGATCTGGTCGAGGGGCAGCGCATGATAAATAACGACTTCATCGACACGATTGAGGAATTCCGGTTTGAAGCTTTCCTTCAGTGTCTCCATCACCATGGTCCGCATCCGTGAATAATCAGTGGCGCCGAACTGCTGGATCCACTGGGAGCCCAGGTTGCTGGTCATGATGATGACCGTATTGCGGAAATCAACCGTGCGCCCCTGCCCGTCCGTCAAACGGCCGTCATCCAGCACCTGGAGCAACACATTGAACACCTCGGGATGAGCCTTTTCGATCTCGTCGAACAGAACGATGCTGTACGGTCTTCTCCGTACCGATTCGGTCAGTTGCCCCCCCTCCTCATAGCCGACATAGCCGGGAGGCGCCCCGATCAGTCGCGCCACGGTATGCTTCTCCTGATATTCACTCATATCGATACGAACAATTGCCTGGTCGTCGTCGAACAGGAATTCGGCAAGGGTCCGGGCGGTTTCGGTCTTGCCCACCCCGGTCGGTCCGAGGAAGATAAACGAACCGATCGGACGGTTCGGATCGGAAAGTCCGGAGCGGGCACGACGGACCGCATTCGCCACCAGCAGCAGGGCTTCATCCTGCCCCACCACCCGCGACCGCAGTCGGTCCTCCATCTTCACCAGCTTGGCCGACTCGCTCTCCTGGAGACGTGACACCGGTACCCCGGTCCACTTGGCAACCACCTCGGCCACCATGTCGCCGTCCACCTCTTCGGAGAGCATTTTCCCCTCTTTCTGCACCTGAAGGAGTTCCTGGTTCTTTTCCTCCATCTCCTTTTCGATGGCCGGGATTTCACCGTACCGGATTTCCGCGGTACCGGCCAGGTTACCCTCACGCTCAAGCTTTTGGGCGTCAATTTTCTTCTCTTCCAGCCGGTTCTTCAGTTCGCGCAGTGACTTGATAATCTCCTTCTCCTGCTGCCAGTGAACCTTCAGCTGAGCCGACTGGGCCTTGAGTTCTTCCAGTTCGTCGGCAAGTTTGCGGAGGCGCTCCCGCGAATGCTGGTCCTGTTCCTTGAGGAGCGCCTGTTTCTCGATCTCCATTTGAATGATACGCCGCTCGATTTCATCGATCTCGGTCGGCATGGAATCGATCTCGATCCGTAACCGCGACGCGGCCTCATCGATCAGATCGATGGCCTTGTCCGGCAGGAAGCGATCCGTGATATAACGGTCTGACAAGGTAGCCGCAGCCACAATGGCGCTATCCTGAATCCTGATGCCGTGGAACGTCTCGTACTTCTCCTTCAGACCACGGAGGATCGAGATGGTGTCCTCCACACTCGGTTCACCGGTGTACACCTGCTGGAAACGACGTTCCAGGGCAGCGTCCTTTTCCACATGTTTACGGAATTCACTCAGGGTCGTGGCGCCGATACAGTGCAGTTCGCCGCGCGCCAGGGCCGGCTTCAAGAGATTCGAGGCATCCATGGCCCCTTCCGCGGCTCCGGCTCCCACCAGGGTGTGGAGTTCATCGATAAAGAGGACAATCTTCCCCTCCGACTTCGTCACTTCCTTGATAACCGCCTTGAGCCGCTCCTCAAACTCACCACGGAACTTCGTACCGGCAATGAGCGCCCCCATGTCCAAGGCGACAATGCGCTTGTTTTTCAAAGTCTCCGGCACATCACCGGAAATGATCCGCTGGGCCAGACCCTCGACGATGGCGGTCTTGCCTACGCCCGGCTCGCCGATCAGCACCGGGTTGTTCTTGGTCCGGCGAGACAGGACCTGGATCACCCGGCGAATCTCGTCGTCACGGCCAATCACCGGATCCAGCTTGCCCTTGCCGGCCAACTCGGTCAGGTCACGGCTGTACTTGGCCAGGGCCTGGTACTTCTCTTCCGGATTCTGGTCCGTGACCCGTTCGTCGCCGCGCAGATCCTTGAGAGCCGCCAGCAAAGCGTCCCGGGTCACACCGCTATCGACCAGAAGAGTCGACACCTTGGAACCCTTTTCCTCAATCAGCCCGAGCAGAAGGTGTTCGGTGGAGACGAACTCGTCACCCATTGCGTCAGCTTCGCGCTGGGCGGTGTCCAGGGCATGGTGGAGCGCTGAGGAGAGATACACCTGCACCCCTGAGCCCGTTGCCTGGGGAAGGCGTTTCAACTCCGTCTCGGTTTTGGAACGGACATACTGAGGATTGGCCCCTATCTTCTGAAGGATCGAGCCGACAAGCCCACCCTCCTGATCGAGAAGCGCAAGCAGGAGATGCTCAGGCTCAATGGAGCCGTTTTGGTTGGAAGCAGCGAGCTGTTGTGCGGCTCCCAGGGCTTCCTGGGTTTTTATGGTCATTTTTTCCGATCTGATCATGAGTGTTGCTCCCTTCCTGCACTTTCTATTACTGTCTATTACTGAAAGAATAGGCACGACAACCTATCGAGTCAAGGTAACGGATGGAGTATTTATCGCAAATTGCAATTACGGGTGGTTTCCGATTTTTCAAGGCTAATCCATGCAAATGAGAAGGAGACGTATTACATGTGGAACAGATCGGGGGAAATTTAAATGGTTACGATGCCGGAAAAGCAGAAAGAGGCGTGGTAACCGGCATATCGGCATACTCGCAAACGAAAATGGCCTGCAATTGCAGGCCATTTTCGTTTGTCGCTAATCTCAGCAGCGACTCCAATGGTTTTCAAAAAATGCTCCCGGAAAATAGCCTTTCAATGCTGGCGAAAAGTACCGCTCCCGTAAAACATTCAGTTACGCCGGGCAGCTGCCTTCCGCCCGCGGGTTCAGCCATTACACATCGTAACAATGGAGTTGTAACTGTGCGTCCTTTTCCTCAACTTCACGCGCCATCTCCTGCCTGAAGCGCACCAGTTTACCGGCAAGCGCCACATCAGACAAGGCCAGCATCTGAGCAGCCAGGATACCTGCATTCCTGGCCCCGCTTTTACCGATAGCCATTGTCGCAACCGGGATCCCACCCGGCATCTGGACGATTGAGTACAAGGCATCAACTCCGTTCAGCGCCCCTCCGCCCATGGGCACGCCGATCACCGGAAGAATAGTTCCGGCGGCAACAACACCTGGCAGATGGGCTGCGACCCCTGCCGCGGCAATTATTATTTTTACACCCCGATCAGCTGCACCGGCCACGAGGGCTTCCGTTTTTGCCGGAGAACGATGCGCCGAGGAAATGTGCATTTCATAGGGTATGTCGAATTTCGTCAAAATCTTCGTTGTCTCTTGCAGAACCGGATAATCGGAATCGCTCCCCATAATGATAAGAACCAGTGGATTCATCAGTAATCTCCTCTCTTCTAGATACTGCCAAAAATTGTTGTAAAAAAGTCCGTCAGCCCGCGGCACGGGTCAATCGATCCATGACGGCCAACCACTCGATGCTGTCCGGAGGAGCAACAGCCACAATGTGGTCAAACCCCCCGTTGTCGAGTTTTCTCATGACGGAATACATCTCACATGCATAGTCGGATGGTGATGGTGGCATTGATCGAAGTGTTACCCCCTTCGGCCAACTATTCTCCGGTGCCGTAACTGTCATAACGGCAACGGTTTCTCCACGCGTCAGCAGTTTTGTCAGAGTCTCCGGTAACGCCACGGCTTCAATGACCGCAAATGGTGTCCGGGGAGCATAGTGAGATACCAGCATACCGGGTGCCCGTAAAACAACCTTCTTTTCAGGCACGGCAATCCTCTTCCCATCAAGAACAGCTTCCAACTCCTTGACTGTTAAGGATCCGGGTCTGAGCAACATCAGTTCCGGGCCGGAAAGATTGATAATCGTCGATTCGAGTCCGATCAGGCAAGGACCGGCATCGACGATCATCTCCAACTCTTCTCCCAAATCTTCCAGCACATGTTGGGCGGTGGTCGGGCTGATCCGTCCGAAGCGGTTGGCGGACGGTGCGGCAATCCCTCCGCCGAACTTCCGCAGAAGCGCAAGAGCCACGGGATGAGCAGGAATACGTAAACCTACGGTATCCTGACCACCGGTAACCTCGTCAGGAACCCTTTTGTTGCGATTGAGAATCATGGTCAGAGGACCGGGCCAAAAACGCTCTGCCAGTTGATATGCTTCGTCCGGAATATCCGCTGCCCACTCACTCAGCTGATCCGGGTGTGAGAGGTGGACAATTACGGGATGATCGGCAGGCCGCCCCTTGATCTCGAAAATCCGCCGAACCGCCTCCGGGTTCGAAGCGTCGGCTCCGAGTCCGTAGACGGTTTCGGTCGGGAAAGCAACCACCTTTCCGGCCGCGAGAAGTTTCGCGGCTTCTCTGACTTCATAGACAATCTTGCACCGCTTCCCGAGTGATTTCACACCAGCCGCTCCAGGGCTTCCCAATATTTACCGGCCGTTTCCTTGAGCACCTGCTCCGGAAGTGGCGGGGCCGGAGCTTTTTTGTCCCAGTCAAGGGTTTCCAGATAATCGCGCAGATACTGCTTGTCGAAGCTGGGCTGGGAAGAGCCGGGGCAATAGCCGGCTTTCGGCCAGAAGCGGCTCGAATCCGGGGTGAGACATTCGTCAATAAGGATCAGCTTCCCATCGACCAGGCCGAACTCGAACTTCGTGTCGGCAATGATGATGCCGCGGGTGTCGGCAATTTCCCGGGCCGTAGTGTAAAGATCCAGGCTGACCTGGCGGACTTTCTCCGCCAGCTCTCTCCCGCACAGTTCGACCATTGTATCGAAAGAAATGTTTTCGTCGTGGTGACCAAGCTCCGCCTTGGTCGACGGGGTAAAGATGGGCTCCTGCAAGCGGTCGGACTCCGCCAGTCCGGGAGGGAGAGAAATGCCGCAGACGCTGCCCGTCTCCCGGTATTCCTTCCAACCGGAGCCGGCCAGATAGCCCCTGACGATACATTCGACGGGAAGGGGCCGGGCTTTTTTGACCAGCATCGAGCGGCCTTCGAGAATGTCCCGGTATTTTTCGCATGACGCGGGAAATTCCGCCACGTTGGTGGTAATGAGATGGTGTGGAACGATATTTTCCAGTATCTGGAACCAGTAAGCGGATATCCGGGTAAGCACCTCCCCCTTGCCCGGTATGCCTTCGTTCATTATTACATCAAAGGCGGATATCCGGTCACTGGTGAGGATGAGCAAGGACTCTCCCAGATCGTAGATATCGCGTACCTTGCCACGTCCGGAAAGCTTCAGCTCCGGCAAATCAGTCGTAAGAATAGTGTCCTTCATCGTATCTCCCTTGATCATCAACGGCCAGCCGCGATAATCGAAAATAGCTGCTGTCCGGCGCCCCGCCGGACGACGGGGCGCCGCGTTGGTTATTCGGCAAGTTTTCGATACATGGCCGCCCTTTTCCCGGTCCAGGCATTGGCCCGAAGAATCAGGTTTTCAGCCGCCTGTGGGTCAATCTGCCGCAGGACCTTGAAACGGTTTTGCGTTGCGGCAAAATCCTCGAACGAGATGCTTGGCGCCTTGCTGTCCAGTTGCAGCGGATTTTTGCCTTCCGCCGCCAAAGCCGGATTGTAGCGGAATAACGGCCAGTGACCGCAGGCAACAGCCTTTTTCTGTGAGTCGATGCCCTGCGCCATATCGATGCCATGGGCGATGCAGTGGGCATAGGCAATGATGAGTGAAGGCCCGTCATAGGCCTCGGCTTCGAGAAAGGCCCTGATTGCCTGAGCAGGGTTCGACAGGGAAATCCCCGCGACGTAGGCGGTCCCGTACGACATCATCATCAGACCGAGATCTTTCTTCGGCGTTGCCTTACCGCCCGCGGCAAACTGCGCCACGGCCCCCATCGGTGTCGACTTGGAAGCCTGCCCGCCGGTGTTGGAATAGACCTCGGTATCAAGTACCAGCAGATTGATGTTTTTGTCGGAAGCAACGACGTGATCCAGTCCGCCGTAGCCGATGTCGTAGGCCCAGCCGTCGCCACCGACGGACCAGACCGACTTTCTGACCAGGTAATCCGCGACTGTGAGCAGCTGCTGAGCCGCCGGGTCGGTGCAGGTTGCCAGCTTCTCCTTGAGCGTGGCCACGCGGGTTCGCTGGAGCTCGATGCCCTGCTGGGTCGACTGGTCGGCATCCCGGATTTCCCTCATCAGTTCCCGCGCAGAGCCACAGGCACTGCAGCCGCAGTCCATCAGGCCGCCAAGGAGTTCCCGGGCGGATTTGGACAACGTGTCCACCGCCAGCCGCATCCCGAACCCGAATTCCGCGGTATCCTCAAACAGGGAATTCGACCAGGCCGGGCCACGACCGTCCGCACGGGTCGCCCAGGGAGTTGTCGGCATGTTGCCGCCGACAATGGAGGTGCAGCCGGTCGAGTTGGCAATCAGCGCCCGATCGCCAAAGAGTTGCGAGAGGAGCTTCAAATAAGGTGTTTCGCCACACCCGGCGCAGGCGCCGGAAAACTCGAATAAGGGGGCAATCAGCTGACTGCCCTTGAGGGTTTCCCGTTTCACCAGAGCCGGGTCGGTCTCCGGAAGCGAAAGAAAAAACTCCCAATTTGCAACTTCCCGTTCCCGAACCGGCACCTTGGGCTGCATCACAATCGCTTTCAGGTCCGGATCGCTCTTGCTGCGCCCCGGACAATTGACCACGCACAGCGCGCAACCGATGCAATCTTCGGGAGCGACCTGCACGGTACAGGTCAAGCCGGCAAATTCTCCCCCCCGCGCGTCGATCGATTTGAACTCCGCGGGCGCGGAGACGAAGGCAGCCTTGTCACAGATTTTCATGCGGATGGCTGCGTGCGGGCAGACAAAGGAGCAGAGCCCGCACTGCAAACACAAGGTTTCATCCCAGCGGGGGATTTCGAAAGCGATGTTCCGCTTTTCGTAGCGTGATGTCGCCGTGGGGAAGGTACCGTCGCTGGGTATTTTCGAGATCGGCAAATGATCCCCGTTGCCGGCGATAATGGTTGCCAGCACCTCCTGAACAAAGGCCGGAGCTCCGGCTGACACCAATGATGGGCGCGTGCAGGCGCTGGTGGCGCTGAGCGGCACGGCAACCTCAGCAATGTTTTCCAAAGCGGCATCAACCGCCTTGCAGTTCATCTCGACCACCTGCTGGCCGGCTTTCGAATAGGACTTTTTCACGGCCTCCTTGATTGCCGGGATTGCCGACTCCAGGGGAATTATTGCGGATATCTTAAAAAAAGCCGTCTGCATGATGACATTGATGCGCCCGCCAAGCCCCAGTTCTTCTGCGATTTTCGCAGCGTTGATGACATGGAAGCGCAGTTTTTTGTCGATAATCTGCTGCTGAACCTCCAGCGGCAGCTTGTCCCAGACCTCTTCCTTGTCAAACAGCGAGCAGAGGAGAAAGGTTGCCCCTTCCTTGGCGCGTGCAAGCATGTCGCTCTTTTCAAGAAAGGTGAAGTTATGACAGGCGATAAAATCAGCTTTCTCCACCAGATAGGGCGAGCGAATGACCTTGTTTCCGAAGCGGAGATGCGAGGTGGTAATGGTACCGGCTTTCTTCGAATCGTAGACGAAATACGCCTGCACATTGTTAGCGGTTTTTTCGCCGATGATGGCGATGGAATTCTTGTTGGCGCCAACCGTGCCATCGGAGGCCAGGCCATAAAACAACGCCGAGTAGACGTCGCCCGTTTCATTGGTGTAGCGGGCGTCAAAGTCGAGACTCGTCCCGCAGACATCGTCATTGATGCCGATCACGAAATGATTTTTCGGCTGATCATCCTTCAGATTGTCAAATACCGCCTTGACCATTGCCGGAGTGAACTCCTTGGAGCCGAGTCCATAGCGTCCGCCGACAATCAGCGGCGGTGCCGCACCAGCGGCCTTCCGGTCCGCGAACGTTTCAGCGACGGCGCAGCGCACATCTAGGTAGAGCGGCTCGCCGAGCGAACCAGGTTCCTTGGTCCGGTCGAGAACCGCGATTTTTTTCACGCTGGCCGGCAGCGCCGCCATGAAGGCATCGAGGGGAAACGGCCGGTAGAGGCGGACCTTGACCACACCGACTTTCTCGCCACAGCCGCTCAGCGTCTCCACGGTTTCGTGGACGGTATCTGCCCCGGAACCCATCAGCACGATGATCCGCTCCGCGTCGGGCGCGCCCACATAATCAACCAGACCGTAGCGGCGCCCGGTAAGTTCGGCAAATTTGTCCATTTCCTGCTGGACGATTGCCGGGGTTTCGAGATAGTAGCGGTGTACCGTTTCCCGGCCCTGGAAATAGATATCGGGGTTCTGGGAGGTTCCGCGGATCACCGGATGGTCGGGAGATAGCGCCCGAGCCCGATGGGCGGCAATCAAACTGTTATCGAGCATCGCCCGCATGTCATCGAAACTGAGCTCCGCGACTTTCTGCACCTCATGGGAAGTCCTGAAGCCGTCGAAAAAATGGAGAAACGGCACCCGGGAGCGAAGGGTCGCCGCCTGGGCAATGAGGGCAAAATCCATCACCTCCTGGACATTGTTCGAGCAGAGCATGGCCCAGCCGGTGGTACGGCAGGCCATCACATCGGAATGATCGCCAAAGATCGAAAGTGCCTGAGCGGCAATCGCACGGGCCGAAACATGAAATACCGTGGCGGTGAGCTCGCCCGCTATTTTGAACATATTCGGGATCATCAGCAGCAACCCCTGGCTGGCAGTAAAAGTCGTCGTCAGGGTCCCGGCCTGCAGAGCGCCGTGCACCGCTCCGGCCGCGCCCGCTTCAGACTGCATTTCGGTAACGAGGGGCACGGTCCCCCAAATATTCCTTTCCCCTCGGGCACTCTTGATGTCCGATATTTCGCCCATATTCGAGGAAGGGGTAATCGGATAAATAGCGATAACTTCGTTGGTGGCATGCGCCACATGTGCAGCAGCGGTGTTTCCATCAATAATTTTCTGGTTATGCATTGGTACGTTCTCCTTTTTACTTGAAAGAGATAGAGATGTTTGACTTTGACCTATTCGGCTGGTTTTGCGTTGACCTTCCGGTGGTACAGCATGCGGCTTCCCGGCACGCATGCGGCAGCAAATAATGCGCATGAATCCGGCAGGTTGCTTGACGTGTTCCTCGACTGGCGACCGGCGACAAGAAGCTTCGGAGAAATCCCCCGTCAAACCTTTGCCTAGTCATTCCGGATGAATAAATTTATGTGACTGCAGGATACACTTCGGGCTTGGCCGCAGGGATGATGCTGTACGCTGGCCCGCAAGAAAGAAGTATTTCTCGTGGAGGAAAAGAGGAAACTAGATTTTGGGGGGAATAAAAATATCCAGCCAGGCACCCGGAACAGCTTGGGTATCCAGAGGAATGACCAGAAGAGAATCATGGGGAGGATTCAAGGGTATGAACGTAGAACAGGAAAAGAAAAAGTCATAATCGACAAAAGAATGTTTGGGCGGCTTAAAATCACCCATGGCTGTTTTAGCAGTGTCCACAGGGTCTGCCTGATAGAGTGCTTGTGAAATATTCGTTCCGGACGACACGCTCATTTCTTTCGCAAAAGAAGTCGACTTCATGATTATCACGAAAACGATCAGCATCATGAGTACCGCGGCTATTTTTTTGTGAGAAGTATTTATGAACATGTCGATCAGATACCCGGAAAATGAAATGTATGAGCTTTCAACAAGTAGAAACTTTTTTGCCTTTTTTTGTCAAGGGAATTTTCCCGGCACCACAAAACTTCCATAGAAGAATAGTTCGGGGGCACTTAAAAATATCAATGGTAGGGGCCAGGCGTGCCTCGCCCAATCGGGGCACGGCGCGCCGTGCTCCGATATCAGGGTTGTGGTGTTTAATTGCCGAGGTAGTACAGCAGCACCCGTTCTACAGATTCAGATCCTGATGGCCATGGCACATTTCATCGCGAAGGCGTGCCACCTCGACACTATCCAGGTACTCATCGAAGCCCATCACCCGGTCGATGATCCCGACAGGGGTGATCTCCACGATCCGGTTTGCCACCGTGGAGACAAACTCGTGGTCATGGGAAGCGAACAATACCACCTCCGAAAACGAGATGAGACCGTTATTCAGGGCGGTAATGGATTCCAGGTCCAGGTGATTGGTCGGCTCGTCCAGGATCAGGGCATTGGCGCCGGACAACATCATCCGCGAAAGCATGCAACGGACCTTTTCCCCACCGGACAGGACACTGGTCTTCTTCAGCGCTTCCTCTCCCGAGAAGAGCATCCGGCCAAGGAACCCGCGGGCAAAGGACTCACCCTCGGTGGGCGGAGAAAACTGGCCAAGCCATTCGATCAGATTCATCTCGCTGGTAAAATAGTCGCCGTGATCTTTCGGGAAATAGGTTGGAGTAATCGTTATTCCCCAGCGGAAGCTGCCGCTATCAGGCTCAAGCTCGCCGGCAAGTATCTGGAACAGGGTCGTTTTCGCCAGGCTGTTGCCGCCGACAAAGGCGATTTTGTCTCCCTTGCACACCGTCAGAGTCAGGTCGTTCAAGACCGGCACCCCGTCGATTGCTTTGGAGAGCCCGTTGATCTCGAGAATAATGTCACCGCAGGCGCGTTCCGGCTTGAACACCACGTAGGGATATTTGCGCGATGACATCGGCATATCCTCAATGGTGAGCTTTTCCAGCAGCTTTTTCCGGGAGGTGGCCTGCTTCGCCTTGGAGGCATTGGAGCTGAAGCGCTGGATAAACTCCTTCAACTCGTTGGCCTTGTCGGTAACCTTGCGGTTTTCGTCCTGTTTCTGTTTCAGGTTCAGCTGGCTCGCCTGATACCAGAAATCGTAGTTGCCAACATATACCTGGATGCGGCCAAAGTCGATATCGGCGATATGGGTGCAGACCTGGTTCAGGAAATGGCGGTCATGGGAAACAACAATGACCGTATTGGAAAACCGGTAGAGGAAATCCTCCAGCCAGGCAATGGATTTCAGATCCAGATGGTTGGTCGGTTCGTCCAGCAGCAGCACGTCCGGGTTGCCGAACAGGGCCTGGGCCAGCAGCACCCTCACCTTTTCTCCCGCTTCCAGCTCCTTCATCGTTTTGGTGCGCAGCTCCTCCGGGATGCCAAGGCCATTGAGAAGCACGGCCGCCTCCGACTCGGCCTCGTAGCCGTTCATCTCGGCAAACTCTGCCTCCAACTCAGCGGAACGGATACCGTCCTCCTCGCTGAAGTCACCCTTGGAATATATCTGTTCCCGTTCCGCCATGATCCGGTACAGCTTCTGGTGGCCCATGATAACGGTATTGAACACTGTCTCTTCGTCAAAAGCAAACTGGTCCTGGCGGAGCACAGCGAGCCGCCCGCGATTTCCGATGGATATTTCGCCCTTGTCAGGCTGAATCTCACCAGAGAGGATCTTGAGAAAAGTAGATTTGCCGGCACCGTTGGCGCCGATCAGCCCGTAGCAGTTGCCCGGGGTAAACTTCATGGATACTTCTTTAAACAGGACCCTCTTACCATAGGAAAGGGTCACGTTGTTTGTGCTGATCATTCTTTAAAACTCCCTTGTTGAAAAATAAAAAACCACAGGGTCAGTCCCTATGGTTCAGGTGCTGCATCTTTATACCATTTTCGGCATGATGGGGGCAACCATTATTCCGAAACGGCGAATACCGGATGGAAAGGCGGTTTATGCGCAAACGAGGATGGCCTGTGCCGCTACTCCCTGAACCCGGCAGGTATGGTATCCGTCAACTGAAAAGATGGGAAAAGCAAAAAAAGTCGGGCCAAACAGCTTTCAATCTGTTACAGTATCGTTTCCGACGCAATTCGGTCAGCGTCGCACTTCGCGGTCACCAACCAGGCACACCTCGATTTAATCCCCACCAAAGAATACCGCCTAGACCGACCCAGGGCTTTCCCCGGGCAGGCCATTCCAGGAGCATTACCACAGATGTCATTTTCCAAACTCGGCCTCATGGCCGAACTAGTCCGAGCTGTATCTGACGAAGGCTACACAACCCCCACACCCGTTCAACAACAGGCGATCCCCGTGATCCTCGAAGGCCGGGACATTCTTGCCGGAGCACAAACCGGCACCGGCAAAACTGCCGGGTTTACCCTGCCGTTGCTGCAACGCCTGCATGAACGAAAGCTTACGAACAAGCGCAATCCGGTGCGTGCACTGATCCTCACACCGACGCGTGAACTTGCCGCCCAGGTCGCTGAAAGCGTAGACACCTATGGTAAGCATCTATCGTTCACGTCAGCGGTGATTTTCGGCGGTGTGAACATCAACCCGCAAATTACACAACTGCGCCGCGGTGTGGACATCGTCATCGCCACTCCCGGACGCCTGCTCGACCACATCAGCCAGAAGACCCTTGATCTCTCGCAGGTGGAAATCCTTGTTCTCGACGAGGCCGACCGCATGCTCGACATGGGATTCATCCGCGATATCCGCAAAATCATCGCCCTGCTGCCGGCAAAAGGCCGCGACGGTCGACAAAACCTGTTGTTCTCTGCGACCTTCTCCGATGAGATCCGTCAGCTTGCCAGCGGCCTGCTGCACGACCCGGTACACGTCGAAGTCACACGCCGAAACACCGCCGTCGAGACAGTGACTCAGGTCGTCCATCCTGTTGACCGCACCCGCAAACGGGAATTATTGTCTTCGCTGATCAGTTCGCAGAACTGGCGCCAGGTGCTGGTATTCACCCGTACGAAACATGGTGCCAACAAACTTGCCGAACAGCTCGTCCAGGACGGCATCCTCTCGTCAGCCATTCATGGCAACAAGAGCCAGGGTGCACGTACCAAAGCACTGGCAGACTTCAAGAATGGCACGGTGCGGGTGTTGGTGGCAACCGACATCGCCGCACGCGGACTGGACATTGACCAACTGCCGCATGTGATCAACTTTGAATTGCCGAACGTGCCGGAAGACTATATTCACCGCATCGGTCGCACCGGACGGGCCGGCAATGAAGGTGAGGCGATTTCCCTGGTGTGTATCGACGAACGCGATTTTCTCCGCGACATCGAACGGCTCATCAAGAGCGAGATTCCCAAGGTGGTGATTGACGGTTTCGCACCGGACGCAAAAATCGCGGCCGAACCGGTTTTCAAACAGCGTCAGCAACGCCCAGCTCGTTCAGGCGGTGGCGCACGGCAGTCTCGACCGGAGCTTTCCGGCCAGGGTAAGAACGGCACCCCGTCAACACAAAAGCCGAAGGCAAAAATCGGCAGCAACAGACAACGCAGTACTACGTCGCCACAACCAGCTGCCGAGCAACGCAGCCGTGCCCAGCAAAGCCGCCCGGCGCAGCGTCCGGTGCAGCGTCGTACGGATGCCTGATGTTCCTCGAATGAATGGAGAAGCCCGGGTTGAGGCATCTTCCTCCAACCCGGCACTCTTCTTTGTCAGCAGATAACTATGATAGCGCAAAGGACAGGTTACCCCTGCCCTTTGCGCTACTCATGCGTCAAGTGGTCCCTGAAATCCTCCCTTCGGCCAAACGGCACCCATCATACACGTTCCCGTTTTCTTTACTACGCAACTCCCGCAGAATACCCGGCTAAAATCTCATACCCTCCCTAGGGTAGTGTCCCTCTGGAAACTCCGGATGAGACTCTAGTGGTTTCCACTACAAAAACCCACAAACAGTGCTGTTTCAAGCAGGGTTGGGGCTTTCACGGAGTCTCTCGTACGGCTTCATTGCACGATGGCGACAGAAAGAATACTGCCGAAATCCAGCAGACTGCTGATCCGTGTGAAGGATGGTGACCGATTACGAGAGGCTTCGGGGAAGTTCCAGCCCAGCCCCTGTTGAAACTTTCCGGATGGACACCGATGAGTCACGAATATTTCTCTTATCTCTTCACCTTGCCGAAAAAACCTACTAGAATAATCAGAAGGAAATAAAATTCCTGGAGCACACGTTTCCAGGCACCGTCGCAACAACCAACAAAGGAATAGACAGCTCAGGGAGAAGAGACCATGCCGATAGAATCAATAAATCCTGCCACCGGTAAGGTGATGCACGTTTTCGAGGACTGGTCCGTCGAAAAGACCGATAGTGTCATTGAGACGGTCCACAGCAGCTGGCCCGGTTGGCGTGACACTTCCATTGCCGAGCGGGCAGTTCTGATGAAAAAAGCTGCAGCGGTTTTGCGCCTGCACGCAGGAGAATACGCCGAAATGATGGCCCTCGAGATGGGAAAGCCGCTGGCGCAGGGGCGTGCCGAGTTGGAAAAGTGCGCGTGGGCATGCGACTACTACGCTGACCATACCGCCGGTTACCTTGCCGATGAACCGGCGGACAGTGACGGTTCCCGGGCCTTTGTCGCGTTCCGGCCGCTGGGGTTGGTCCTGGCGATCATGCCCTGGAATTTTCCCTTCTGGCAGGTTTTCCGCTGTGCGGTTCCGGCCCTCATGGCCGGTAATGCGGTGGTCCTGAAGCACTCCTCCAATGTGCCCCGCTGTGCACTGGCAATCGAGGACGTCTTTCGGAAGGCGGGCTTTCCGGGGAATATCTTCCAAACACTGCTGATCGGCGCCCGCCAGGTGGAGCAGGTGATCGAGAATTGCCGGGTGAAGGCGGTCGCCCTCACCGGCAGTGATGCTGCCGGACGTCAGGTAGCGGCTGCTGCCGGGCGCATGCTGAAGAAAACCGTCCTGGAACTGGGGGGAAGTGATCCCTTCATCGTACTGGCAGATGCCGATCTTAAGGAGGCGGCCAGGGTCGGGGCATTGGCACGCTGCAACAACACCGGGCAGAGCTGCATTGCCGCCAAACGATTTCTGGTTGAAGAGCCTGTCTACGCCCGTTTCCTGGAATTGTTTACCAGAGAGATGGCTGCCCTGGTGGTGGGCGATCCCCTGGATGAAGTCACCCAGGTTGGCCCTTTGGCGCGGCGGGATCTGGCAGTGGAACTGCACCATCAGGTGACCGATGCCGTTAGTCGAGGTGCCGAGGCAATCCTCGGTGGCCAGCCACTGGAATCGCAGGGTTACTATTATCCGCCCACCATCCTGACCGGCGTAACGCCGGAAATGCGCGCCTATCATGAGGAACTTTTCGGGCCGGTGGCCACGGTTATGGCGGTTCGTGACCCGGACCACGCCCTGGAAGTGGCAAACGATACGTCCTTTGGCCTGGGAGCGTCGATCTGGACCAACAACCTGTCAACAGGGACCACCATGGCGGCGAGTATCGAGTCTGGTGCGGTATTCATCAACGGCATGGTAAAGAGCGACCCCCGCCTGCCCTTCGGTGGGGTGAAGGAGTCCGGCTACGGTCGGGAACTGGCCGGGTACGGAATTCGGGAATTCGTCAATGTCCAGACAATCTGGATCGGCTAAACAACAGACCTACGGAAGCAGAGGTTCAAACCATGGCTGAAAAGAAATGTGCCGATGAGAAGGCAGGCACTGCCTGCAGGAACTGTGCAAAGAACGCCCCGCAGCTCTTCTGGTGCGAGGTGTGCGAGAAGGCGGTTGAGGAAAAACGTTGTCCCTCGTGCGGTCTGAAGACGCGAAAAATCCGCTGAGCCGGCGGGCAGAGGTACCACCCTGCCCTACCCGGTCGGACGTCCTTTCGTGACGCACTGCGAATTACGGCAGATTCCTTCTTGCCAACCGTCTCCCATGAAGCTACTTTAGCCATAAATTCATCTACCGTTGAGAGAAAAGGAATATGCCAGAACTGCCGGAAGTAGAAACAGCCCGCCGCGGCATCGAACCGTGGATCGTGAACCGGGAGATAACCGGGGTGGAACTCCGCGTGGACAAGCTGCGTCAACCGTTAGCAGTCGATCTTGACCGACAGTTGCTCGGCCAGACAATCCGCGCGGTTGAGCGACGCGGAAAATATCTGCTGCTCCGCTGTAACGGCGGCTGCCTGATCCTTCACCTGGGCATGAGCGGCTATCTGCGGATACTCCGAAAACCAGCGCCAGCCGGTCGCCACGACCACGCCGATATCAGCTTTTCCGGCGGCATCTGCCTGCGGCTCAACGATACCCGCAAGTTCAGCACCATGTTGTGGACCGCCGATGACCCGCTGATTCATCCCCTGCTCGCCGACCACGGTCCGGAACCTCTGTCCGAAGCCATGAGCGGCAATTATCTTTTCCGCCGTTCCCGCAAGCGGCACCTGACAGTGAAATCCTTCATCATGGATCACCGGATCGTGGTAGGAGTCGGCAACATCTACGCCAACGAAGCGTTGTTTCGTGCCGGCATCCATCCCGCTCTCCCGGCCGGCGAATTGTCTCTGGCCCGCTATCGCTCTCTGGCCACCAGCATCCGTCAGGTACTGGAGGAGGCCATTGCCGCCGGTGGTACGACCCTGCGCGATTTCAGCGATGAAAAGGGTCGTCCCGGTTATTTCAGTCTGCAGCTCAAGGTCTATGGTCGTGCCGGCGACCCCTGCGAAGTCTGCGGCAGTCCCATCGAGAGCCTGCGCATCGGCCAGCGTTCAAGCTTTTTTTGTCGCAGTTGTCAGCAGTAAGCGGGGCTCCGTACAAGGGCATTCATGTCACAGGCCGGAGCATACTCTTGTAAAGGATGACGGACTCGATATTCGTACCGTACTTTTCCATACCATTTCCCGGTATTTCCTGCTATTTTTCTGACAGACAACGAAAACAGTTCCTCATAGGAGATATATCATGAGCCTCGCACTTGTATTTCTGCTTGTCCTGATTGGTGGAATCGTTGCTGCCGTGTTGTATGTGATCGCCGTGTATAACCGCCTGGTGACACTGCGAAACCGATTTAAAAACGCCTTTGCCCAGATCGACGTTCAGCTCAAACGCCGCTATGACCTGATTCCCAACCTGGTGGAAACGGCCCGCGGATACATGAAACACGAACGTGAGACCCTGGAAGCGGTCATTACGGCCAGAAACCAGGCTGCCGGAGCCGTAACTCAGGCCTCAGCCACACCGGGGAATGCACAGGCAATGGCCCTGCTCTCCGGGGCGGAAACCGCATTGACCGGGGCTCTGGGACGCCTGTTCGCCCTGGTCGAAGCCTACCCCGACCTGAAGGCCAACCAGACCATGATGCAACTGAGCGAAGAGCTCACCTCCACCGAAAATCGCGTTGCCTTTGCCCGACAGGCCTTCAACGATGGGGTTATGGCTTACAACACCGCCTGCGAGGTCTTCCCCGCCGTCCTGATTGCCGGCACTTTCCAGTTTACCGCGGCCAGCCTGCTTGAGGCTGAAACACCCGAGCGAACCGCTCCGCGCGTAGCCTTCAGCTGAGAACCCGACAATGAGAGATTTTTTCGCCTGTCAGGAAGATGCCCGCCGCAGAACCGTCCGCCTGATTTTTCTCTTTTCCCTTGCCGTTCTCGGTGTTGCCCTGGCAGTCTACCTGGTTGCCGTCTTCACCTGCCTCTTCTCCCTGAAAGGCCTCACCAGCGGGATCACCTTCTGGAATCCACAACTCTTCTTCTGGATCACAGGGGGCACGCTCCTCTTTGTCGGGCTCGGCTCATTCTGGAAAATCCATGAACTGCGCGCGGGAGGTGCCCATGTCGCTGCGACGCTGGGCGGCCGGCCGGTTCCGCTTTGCCCCGAGGACCCGCGGGAACGGCAACTGCGCAATGTGGTGGAAGAAATGTCAATTGCGTCCGGAATTCCGGTGCCGGACCTCTACCTGCTGGATCGCGAGCGCGGCATCAATGCCTTTGCCGCCGGACACGACCTGAACGATGCGGCAATCTGCGTAACCAACGGCGCGGTCAAACTGCTGGACCGGGATGAATTGCAAGGGGTTGTGGCCCACGAATTCGGTCATATCCTGAACGGCGACATGCGACTGAACCTGAGCCTGGCAGGCTGGCTGAACGGTATTCTCATGGTAAGCCAAGTTGGGGAAATGGGTCTTCGGGGGGTGCGTCGAACCGGAGGCAGGGGTTCCGGAGCAATCGCACTGGTCTCTTTCGCCCTCTATGCGGTCGGCTATGTCGGTTATTTCTTCGGCCGTCTGATAAAATCTGCCGTGTCACGGCAACGGGAATACCTCGGCGACGCTTCGGCCGCCCAGTTTACCCGTCTGCCTGAAGGGCTTGCCGGCGCTTTGAAAAAGATCGGCGGGCTGGCAAACGGATCTAGGATTGAACATCCCAGGGCCGACGAGATGAGCCACCTGTTCTTCAGCAATGCCCTTGCAGATGCCTGGCTCCATGCCCTCGATAGCCACCCGCCCCTGGAAGAGCGAATCCGCCGACTTGACGCCTCCTTTAATGGAAGGTTCCCCGAGGTGACACCGCTTCCGGCACCGCCTCCCAGCGAAATATACCTCAAACCCCAACCGCCCAAAGCCGCCCCCAAGCCGGCTGTTTCCCTTTCCGGAGCTGAGGTGATTGCATTACTCAGTCGAGCCGGTGACCCGATGCAGGAGCATCTCGACCGGGCACGATACCTCCTCAACGAGCTACCCGAGCCGTTGATTTCGGCGGTACGCGATCCTTTCGGTGCCTGTGCCGTAGTCTTTGGCCTGCTGCTTGACAGGACACCCGCAGTCAGAGCCAGACAGGAGGAGATTCTGTCAGCACACGGAAACCAGGCCCTTATCGGCGAAGTCCGCACGCTCGCCCCGGCCCTCGGCAGCCTGCCTCCGGAGGTTCGTCTTCCCCTGCTGGAACTCTCGCTCCCCTCTCTGCGCGCCCTGAGCCGGGATCAGTTTTTCGACCTGAAAGATACCGTAGAGCGGTTAGCTGCTGCCGACAACAGGATCAGTCTCTTTGAGTTTACCCTGCGCTACCTGCTCCTGAGACACCTGGAACCCAGCTTCACACCACGCCCCGACCGGCCGGCACAGGTTTACGGCCTGCGCGGCGTGCAGCACGAGTGCTCCTGTGTCCTGACGTCCGTGGCCCGGATCGGGCACCAGGACGAAACCCTGGCACGGCAGGCCTTTCAACGGAGCCTGATTGTTCTGCAAGAGGCGAAAACCGAATTCACCTTCCTCCCGGCAGCAGAATGTGGGATTGCCTGTCTGGAAAAGTCATTCGCCGCACTCGAAACCACCAGTCCCCTGATAAAACGTCGCCTTCTGGGTGCCTGCCTGGAATGTCTGCGGCACGACGGTACGGTGACGGTGGCGGAACTCGAGCTGTTTCGCGCAATTGCCGATGCCATCGGTTGCCCGCTTCCGCCCTGGCTCGAGATTAGACACGGGCAGATGTAAGTACCCCGGAAATCTTCCACCAGGGAGATTCATTCGTCACAGCCCGTTCAACATCAACTCTCCAGCAGATTGACCAGCACACGACCGCGCAGTTGCCCTTTCAGGATCGCATGAATTTCTTTCTCCAGATTGTGGAGCGTACACTCCTGAACAATGGCATCCAGTTTTTCCGGTTTCCATTCGGCGGCAAGTTTCTTCCAAACAGTGCGGCGGAGTTCCATGGGGCATTGGACTGAATCGACGCCCAGGAGGCTTACGCCCCGCAGAATAAACGGCAGCACGGAAACGGAGAGCTCCCGTGACCCTACCAGTCCGCAGCAAGCGACCGTACCTCCGTAGCGGGTCGATTTGATGGCAGCGGCGAGCATCTCGCCACCCACCACATCGACAACGCCTGCCCACCTCTCAGCCATCAAGGGCCGTTCGATTCCCGCCAGAACCTCCTCGCGCCCAATCACGTCGGCAGCGCCGATTGAAAGAAGATACTCTTTCTGTGAAGATTTTCCGGTCGCAGCGATCACGCGGTATCCTGCCTTTACCAGGATAGCAACGGCAAGACTCCCCACCCCGCCGGTTGCTCCGGTAACAAGGATTTCGCCTTGCTCCGGCTGCACACCATTGCGGACAAGTTTCTCTACCATAAGGCCGGCTGTTAATCCTGCGGTGCCCAGAATCATGCTTTCACGAACGCTGAGTCCCTCAGGCAGCGGAACGACCCAGGAAGCCGGAACCCTGATGTATTGACCGAACCCTCCAGGAGTATTCATACCCAGATCGTAGCTGGAGACAATCACCTTGTCGCCCGGTTTGAAGGCACTGTCGCTGGACTCGACAATCTCACCTGCGGCATCGATACCCGGCGTATGGGGATAGTATTTGCTAACGCCGAATTGGCCGGTGGCTGAGAGGGCATCCTTGTAGTTGAGGGACGAATAATGAACCTTCAGCAGGATTTCGCCGGGCGGCAGGTCTTTCACAAACCTCTCGCCAATCCTGATCGGGTAGTTTTTATCTTCCGTTTTCTCAACGATCATTGCGGTAAACGAGTCAGTTGCCATTGTTGGTACCTCCTTTTAGTGTAATCTAAATCAGAATCGGGGAAGACAGGGATTATGCTTGGTGCGAAACTACCGATGCCACTGCTAAATCAGCAGTTTTCCGCCATCCAGGAGAATATCCGTTGTCCCGTCCGCCATGATTGCCGTCACGGTCGGGCCATAAAAGACGTAGTCCTCGTGAAAGGGAGTGCTCACCGTTCCGCCAAAGCTCGAATTGTCCCCCAGGGCAATATGGATGGTGCCGAGGATTTTTTCCGCTTCCAGGATATTGTCCGGGCGACTGGCGCGATCATTGGTACCGATACCCAGTTCGGCGATATTCCGGTTCAGTGGACTCTGGGAAAACTTCTCATCCAGGAAGGCACGGAAAGGCTCATCCCCGAGGATCTCCACCACCCGGCCATCACGCACGATCAACTGCAGCGGACTGGACAGTTTCCGCATCGGAGCATACTCCAGGACCATAACCCCTTCGCTGGTCCCTTCCACCGGGGCAAGGTACACCTCTCCTGCAGGGAGATTGCCAAAGCTCCCCGGTGCCGTCAGAAGACCGTCGTCACTCGCAGCAGTCCTGCCTGTTTTGCCGAAATGCATCCGGGTGCCGTTCCCGGTTTCGACCCGTATTCCGACCGCACGATTGATTCTTTCAGCAAGAGACCTCGTCCGCTCGGAAAGGAGGTGCCAATCGACACGCATGGAGGTAAAAAACATCTCCGGGTCAAAGTGTGGAAGACTGGCGAAACGGCAACCGGCATGGTTCAACAGAGAACGAAACCGGGTATGGCTGGTCGAGTTGTTGGACAGAGCAATTATCACTTTCGCCACCACATCCCCGGCGGCCAGCACGATCTCCTCCGCCCGTGCCAGTTGTTCTGCGGTTGCCTGTTTCGTGAGCAGAGCGGGCAGGATTTCCTCTGAAAACAGCAGATCGATCACGCTGTCGCCGAAAGCTCCCCGCCAGAGAGCTTCCGGGGGTTCCGCACCCGAGGCAGCAGTGGCGGCAAAAGATACGAATCGGCTGTTCCCGAAGGTCCTCTCCGCAAACGAAGCCGCCTCGCCAGCCACCTCAAGAAGTCTCCGACGTCGGTCACTCTCCGCTGGCGCAGGATTCTCCTCGGGACGGATGGTATCGCTGAAGACAAGAATCCTCTCGCCGGGAACAACTCCCATGTTTACCTCGAAGAGAGATTGAAAAGCGTTTTCCAGTGAATACACGGCTACCCTCCTTTGTTTATTTTCTGCAGTATGCCGTCATCATGCCACGGAATCAAGTGACGATCCCGGTAAAAGTTGACACAGAAGTGAAATCCTGTGATAAAATTTTCAAATCTTGCTCCGGATGGCTTTGCATGCTACACAAAGCCATCCCCTGAGACATGCTGAATAACTCACTACCGGACTAAGGAAAGTCTATGAGCACACAACAGAAGACTGTGGCCATCCTCACCGGCGGCGGAGACGTCCCGGGCCTTAACCCCGCCTTGAAGACCCTTGTGTACCGAGCCATTGAAAACGGTTATCGCGTGATTGGCATCCGGCGCGGCTGGAAGGGATTACTCGATTTCAACCCGGCAGACCCGGACTCGCATCAGGAGAATATCGTCCACCTGGACCGCCAGGCGGTACGCACCGTGGACAGGTCAGGCGGCACCTTTCTCCACACCAGCAGGACCAACCCCGCCAAGGTCAGCGCCGCGGAAATTCCGGAGTTCCTCCGGACAGAAGAGCACGATTGTTCCTCAAAAGAAAAGTATGACTTTACCCCGCATATCCTGTCGGTTCTCGACTACCTGGAGATCACTGCCTTGATTCCCATCGGCGGTGACGACACCCTGAGCTATGCGGAACGTCTTCACCGGGAAGGTTTCCCGGTCGTGGCAATTCCCAAGACCATGGACAATGATGTCTTCGGGACCGATTTCTGTATCGGCTTTTCCACCGCGGTAACCCGCAGCGTCAACTTCATTCACAATCTTCGCACGAGTGCCGGTTCCCATGAGCGAATCGCCATCGTCGAACTGTTCGGACGCAATTCCGGAGAAACTTCGCTCATCTCCGCCTATCTTTCCGGTGTGGATCGGGCCCTGATCTCGGAAGTCCCTTTCGACGTGGAGAGACTCGCCCGCTTTTTGGTGGAAGACAAGAAGGCAAATCCCAGCAACTACGCCATGGTTACCATATCGGAAGGCGCCACCATGATCGGCGGGCAGATCATCGAATACGGGCAGGAAGACGCGTACGGACACAAAAAACTCGGCGGTATCGGCGTTGTGGTGAGCGAGGCGATCAAGCAGCTCACCGGATCCCACGTCATCTACCAGCAGCTTTCCTATCTCATGCGTTCCGGCGCCCCGGATTCACTTGACCTGATGGCAGCTTTTAACTATGCGAATATGGCCATGGATCTTGTCATCGAAGGAATGTCCGGGCGCTTGGTGGCCCTCCAGGGAGGCACGTACACCCATATCCCCATCAGTACCATCATGCAGGGGCAGAAGCGTGTTGATGTGACGGAACTATATGATGCGAATGAATACCGTCCCAAAATCCGTCATGTGCTCGGGAAACCGATGTTTTTGTATTGACACCACACCAAAATAATCTGAAAAAGGAACGCACCCAGAATGATCAAGACAAACAATCTGAAAATCAGGAGTATCACCCCGATTATCGCCCCCACGGACCTGCGGCAGGTTTTCCCCGTCTCGGACGAGACAGCGGACTTCGTCAACATGAGCCGGCTCCACCTCAAGAACATTCTGCGCGGCCTTGATCCCCGTATCATGGTGGTAGTAGGCCCCTGCTCCATCCACGACCCGAGGGCCGCCGTCGACTATGCCGAAAAACTGTCCCGTCTCTCGTCAGAACTTTCCGACCAACTGTTCATCGTCATGCGGGTCTATTTTGAAAAACCGCGCACCACTATCGGCTGGAAAGGGCTGATCAATGATCCCGACATGAACGGGACCCACCAGATTTCAAAGGGTTTGGGTATCGCTCGCAGCCTGCTCTGCACCATTAATCAAATGGGGCTGCCCGTTGCCACGGAAATGCTCGATCCGATCACTCCCGAGTACCTGGCTGACCTGCTCTGTTGGGGAGCAATCGGCGCCCGCACCACCGAATCCCAGACACACCGCGAAATGGCCAGCGGCCTTTCCTTTCCGGTAGGATTCAAGAACGGTACCGACGGCAATCTCCAGATAGCCATCGATGCCATGAAATCGGCGCTGCATTCGCACAGTTTTCTCGGAATCAATAAGGAAGGGAGAACTGCCATTATCCAGACAACGGGAAACTCCGATGTCCATATGGTACTGCGGGGCGGCACGAAAAAGCCGAATTATATGCCTGAAGACATCGAGAAGGCCGTGGATTTGCTGTTGAAAGCGGAAATCCTCCCCAGCATCATGGTGGACTGCAGTCATGGCAACTCGGAAAAAAACCATGAAAAACAACCCTTAGTGCTGGAGCAGATAATTGAGCAGATCGCTGCGGGCCAACAAAACATCTCTGGAGTTATGATCGAAAGCAACCTGGAATCGGGGAATCAAGCGATACCAAAAAACATTGACCAGATAAAATATGGAGTGTCCATCACTGACAAGTGCATCGACTGGCAGACAACGGAAGAGATGCTTCGTCGTGCGCATGCCCGGCTCAAGGAGTGTGGAGGAAGACCGGTTGGTAAATAGCCTTCGGGGGACGGCTACCCTTCATTCACCTTTCTCCGATCAGCCCCCTTGAACTTGATCTCACGAACCGGATCGATACCAACTCTGACCCAACCAGTGGAGCGGAGAAAAGATTTTATCCTGCCGGAAGTAATGAGTACATTTAGCTGGTGCTCTTTCACATAGCCCGCTGAATCGTCGTTGAATATCACCTTGATTTCTTTCATAAATACCTCCGGACGATTCGGTATGCAGCAATAGACCTACCTGTCGTCATAGTGTGGCCACAGGTACACCGGCCTGAAAAACAAGTACCATTTTTGGAAAGTATATCTAAGAAAAGGTTTGCCCGCCACCCGGCAAACCTTTTCTTTTTTCGTGTATCCAAAATTTATGATGCTTGAACCAGGTCTTTTTGCAAGAGCAGCAGCGGAAACGTCTGTTTGCGACGTAACTACAAAATTCTTGTCAGGCACTCGCTGGTCACGGAAAAGCTGCTCAGCATGTCCGAAACCAAAACAATGTAAGACGTGCCGCACAGCGTGCAGACAGTTGAATGGTTCTTGCCCTCGGCATCATGCTCACTTTGGATAAGAGCGGTTACGATGTAGGCAGGAAGATTGAAATCTATCTTTGCAAAGCTCCTGCCAGCGCCACCGCCACCGCCACCGACGCCCCCACCATGGGGTTGTTCCCCATGCCGAGAAAACCCATCATTTCCACATGTGCCGGAACGGACGAGGAACCGGCGAACTGGGCGTCAGAATGCATCCGCCCCATGGTGTCGGTCATGCCGTAGGAGGCTGGTCCGGCTCCCATGTTGTCCGGGTGTAACGTGCGACCGGTGCCGCCTCCCGATGCCACAGAGAAGTACTTTTTCCCCTGCTCCAGGCATTCCTTCTTATAGGTTCCTGCCACTGGGTGCTGGAAGCGGGTCGGATTAGTGGAGTTCCCGGTAATGGATACATCCACCCCTTCTTTATGGTTGATGGCAACGCCTTCGCGCACGTCATCGGCACCGTAACAGCGCACCGTGGCTTTTTCACCCGTGGAATAGGCCACCTCGCGCACGATTGCCAACTCACCGCTGGCGTAATCGAATTGAGTCTGCACGTAGGTGAATCCGTTGATACGGGATATGATCTGGGCCGCATCCTTGCCCAGGCCGTTCAGGATCACGCGCAGCGGCTCAGTGCGGGCCTTATTGGCCGAACGGGCGAGACCGATAGCACCTTCTGCTGCGGCAAACGATTCATGCCCGGCCAGGAAAGCAAAACATTTGGTCTCCTCAGACAGGAGCATGGAGGCCAGATTGCCGTGGCCGATGCCTACCTTGCGCTCCTCCGCCACTGAACCGGGAATACAGAAGGCCTGCAAACCCTCTCCCAGGGTGCGGGCAATTTCCACAGCTTGCGACTCTCCCTTTTTCAGTGCTATGGCCGCGCCAAGGGTGTATGCCCAGCAGGCATTCTCGAAGCAGATCGGCTGAATGCCCTTGACGATGGCATGGACATCCACCCCCTTATCTTCACACAGCGTGCGAGCCTGTTCCAAAGAGACGATGCGGTAGTGACCCAAGACATCGGTAATCTTGCCGATCCTGCGTTCATAGCCTTCAAAGAGGGCCATATCGTCATTCCTCCTGTTATTCGTGCCGTGGGTTGATGGTGCGGGCAGCCTCTGCGAAGCGGCCATACGTGCCGGTTGCCTTACGCAAGGCATCATTGGCGTCGGTTCCCTTCTGGATCATCTCCATCATTCTACCCAGGTGAACAAACTCGTAACCGATGACCTCGTCGTTCTCGTCAAGGGCCAGGCGGGTTACATACCCTTCGGCCATTTCCAGGTAGCGCACCCCCTTGGCGGTGGTGCCGTACATGGTCCCCACCTGACTGCACAACCCTTTGCCCAAGTCCTCCAGACCGGCGCCGATGGGCAGACCTCCTTCTGAGAAGGCGGTTTGAGAGCGGCCGTAGACAATTTGCAGAAAGAGTTCGCGCATAGCGGTATTGATCGCGTCGCAGACCAGGTCGGTATTGAGCGCCTCCAGGATAGTCTTACCCGGCAGAATCTCGGCTGCCATGGCAGCTGAATGGGTCATGCCGGAGCAGCCGATGGTTTCGATCAGCGCCTCCTGAACAATGCCATCTTTCACATTCAAGGTCAGCTTGCAAGCTCCCTGTTGCGGGGCACACCGCCCAACTCCGTGGGTCAGGCCGGCAATGTCTTTGATCTCTTTGGTCTGCACCCAGCGCCCTTCCTGCGGGATCGGCGCAGGGCCATGGTTCGGCCCCTTGGCCACGCAGGTCATATTTTCCACTTCAGACGAATAGACCATTGGCAAACTCCTTTATGGATAATTATTAAGCAGGCAGATCTCCTTCACGTAAGAAGGTTGTCTTCGCGACCAGATGCGGAGCCGTCTGAGTTTTGTTACAGGAAATAAAAAAACTCCCACCTCGCATATGAAGTAGGAGTGATGAGCTTTTGCAAGCAGGTTTGGCAAACTCCATCGCCGAGTATTTCTTATTGAAGCCTAACCCAATAAGCGGCAGAGTCAAGACATAGCCAGGGCAAAAACTGTGAAAGCGGCACAAAGAGACCACCGTGACTTTCAACAAGGATACAATGGATCATATGGGCGGTGTGCCAATGATCAGAACCCTCGAGCCATAGGGTATTTTATGGAATTTTCCCGAATCGGCATGGGAGCCGACAACCCACAGGTAGAGTGTTTTTGCATCCTGCAGGAGCACATTTTTCGGGCTTTTGTAAACTTTTTTCTGCATCTCCTCGTCATAAAGACCGATACAGCCATGGGACACCGGATATCCGGGCAGATCGCGACCGTGGATCCAGTAGGTCGACCATCCATCCTCCCTCTTGTCCACATAGAACCTGAGCCCGTAATGCATGGGATAGGGAATCCCGAGACCCTCTACGGAATACAGGTTTGATCTGTGCCAACGATCGACCGCATCGATTTGGAATTCACCGTTGGGAACCCGGGTACCATCTCGGCCGACTGCTATGGGAAATGATAGAACAAGTTCGCCGTATTCATAAGCGCCCAGGAACATCTCGGACTGGTCGACCAGAATGAATTTTTCTTCCGCTTCGGCAGCAGGATAGGTTGCCGGCATCGGAGTAAATTCCTTGACATCCTCCAGTCGTTTCGGCACTTTTATCGATAAACCGGTGATAAAATGGCGCCGGTCGAGCCGGTTGAAGCGGAGCACATCCATCCAATGCCCGCCGAAAAGCTTTACCGGACTGTCCCCCCGCATGAGCTTCCGGCATTCCCATTCGATGCCGTCGTCGCTGGGATAGTTGAGATCACAGAGCGACATTATTTTGAACGGCCCGGCAAAGACCGGGACAACAGAAATCATGAAAAGGCAGAATAGTATGGTGGCGTGAACGAAGGGTTTCATCTTTTATTATTCTCCTGGAGCCGACAGCAGGCACGACAATGCAACTGTGGCAGAAAAAGTGACGCCTGACAATCTGCAGTCATGATATCTCCGGGGAACTATAGCAACCGAAATATGATGGTGCAGCCTTTGCCGCTAACAGATTCAGGTCCGGGATAACGCCGGGTAGTAAAATTCGGGTCAGCTTTCGCCTGAAGTTGACATTTTTACCCGGTATCTGCTATATTTTTGTTTTATTTTTGAAACATCAATTTTGACGTTTCCTCTCATCCGTTTGAATTGATTGCATTTTAGGAGTAGACGAATGTTTCATCAACCAGTAAACAGAAGGTCTTTTCTGAAGTTTTCATTGGCCAGCGCCTTGATGCTTTTCGGCGCGAAACCTGTACTGGCAAATAATACCTTCACTGCGGATATGCCCGAAGGAAAACTTTCACTTTACAATGTCCATACCTCTGAAAGATTAACGGTAACGTACCGGAAGCAGGGGAATGAATATGACCTGGAAGCACTCAAGGACTTGAACTGGTTATTGCGCTGCCATCATACCAATCAGACCATCAACATGGATCCCAAGGTTATTGACTATTTGAACATTGTGGATAAACAGTTCGGCGGAGACAATGAAATCCATATCATTTCAGGATACAGATCCCCTGAGTACAACTCTCTTCTGCGAAAAAAAGGGAGACAAGTGGCAAGTAAAAGCCTTCACAAGCTCGGGAAGGCCCTTGATTTCTTCATACCGCATGTGTCACTCAAGAATTTGCAAACGGCAGCACTGAGCCTTCAGTACGGTGGCGTGGGATATTATCCGCAAACCGGTTTTGTCCACATCGATTCGGGAAACTTCAGAACCTGGTAACTTTCCGTTATCAAGCAGGTGCCTGGCGAACTTAGGGAAATCTGCGGCAATTCCCGCAAAGGCCGAATAGCCTTACTGACCTCCACCTGAAAATCGATCGGGATAATTCCGAAAATTTATGCCGCCAGGGCAGATAGAATCCTTTCAGAACAAAATTAGATTGATGACCCAGACTTAAGTCCGGATGGGGACACCATGCTAAATGGTTGTGCGCTGACGAGATGTACATCACACTGGTGGAACGCAAGAACTATGTTCTCTTCGGCGAAGCGTTTATCAATCATGAAACTTGTCGCCTCTGTGCGGCAGCCATATGGAGTGTAGAGTCAGGACAATGGTTACGTCCGGCCCTGAAATACTTCGCAACTAGTATGCCGAATAAAACGCGAGTATACTTTTAAATACAAGTAGCTGAATGTATGAGGTTACGTGGAAGGTCAAAGAGATAGACGAGGGTAAAATCCGTCAACTCCAGCCGTCATACGTTGCGCAACAGCCATATATGACGGCCGAAAAGAAAGAAGGTCACTTTTCCTGAGAATAGTGACCTTCTTGACATTTGGCGTCCCCGAGACGATTCGAACGTCCGGCCCCTTCCTTAGGAGGGAAGTGCTCTATCCGGCTGAGCTACGGGGACAAATTAGACCTATTTTTATATACCAGGTACTCCATTTTGGCAAGGAGTATTCCAGCCAGGCATGGTCAGCACCCTTGAAATGACTGCTAATAGGTGAGCAGAGAAAAGACCTTGTTTTCAGGAAGACGCTTGCGTCCGTTGAGGAAAGCCAGCTCGGCCATGAAACAGCACTCGACAATTTCCCCTCCCATTCCGTTTACCATATCCACAACCGCGGAAATGGTGCCTCCGGTTGCAAGGAGGTCGTCGGCTATCAGAATCCTTTCGCCTTTCTTGATTGCGTCCACATGAATCTCGAGGGTGTCGCTGCCGTATTCCAGCTCATAACTCTTCTTGACAGTCTCCCCGGGAAGCTTGCCCGGCTTTCTCACCAGAACAATTCCTGCGCCAAGCTTGTAGGCCAGTGCAGCACCGATGATGAAACCGCGGGCCTCAACTCCCACGACCTTTTCGATCTTCCGGCCAACATAGCGATGTGAAAGGAGATCCACCATACGCTGAAAGGAAGGCGCATCGGCAAGCAATGTTGTAATATCCTTGAAAACAATACCTTTTTTCGGAAAATCGGGAATATCCCTTATTATACTTTTCAGATCATCCATGCAGTTCTCCCTCACTACTATAGTAACCCCCGCAAACCATGGGCTAGGAGCCTGTCGGACTTAGGAAATCAAAGCGAAAACCAGGCTGGGCGAGGACATATTTTGTCGATTTTGCAGGGTAATAGTTGTTCTATTGACCAAAAAAGCGACGAAATATGGACCGTCCAGACGGATTTACAGCAGATTTACCCTAAGTTCGACAGGCTCCTAGGCGCTTCCGGATCAGGAATGATTGTCCACGCTACCCTTTGCCTCACTCTGCTGGAGCATTTTTCTTAATTTTTCCAAAGATTTCGCCTCGATCTGGCGTATCCTCTCCCTGGTAACGCCGAAACTTCGCCCTATCGTATCGAGGGTTTGCGGTTCCTTGTCGTCGAGCCCGAAGCGCATGGCGATGATCTTCTGCTCGTTTTCAGAAAGTTCCCGCAGCCATTCCGAAACCAGTTCAAACTTATTGATGTCTTCAAGCAGGGTCGCAGGGGAGTGATTCGAAGTATCTTCAATCGTGTCGATCAGGAAGTAATCGCTATTCTCGCCCATGGGCATTTCAATGGAATAGGTTTTCTTGAGGAGAACCATCAATCGCCGAACATATGCGGGATTCACCTCCATCTTGGCGGCAACTTCCTTGGTACTGGGCTCGCGGTTCAAATCCTGGACAAGGATCCTGGTAACCTTCAGCATGCGATTGATGTCATCGGAGACATGGACCGGAAGACGGATGATCCGCGACTGATTCACCAGTGCCCGTTCAATTGATTGACGGATCCACCAGGTGGCATAGGTGGAAAAACGGCATTCCTTGGAAAGCTTGAAGCGCTCCACCGCCTTGATCAGGCCGATATTGCCTTCCTCGATGAGATCGATAAAGGGAAGCCCTCGGTTGATATAGCGTTTGGCGATTTTCACCACCAGACGAAGGTTCGATTCAATCATCTTGTCTCGAGCCGCCTTATCGCCCAGGTCAATCCTTCTGGCAAGCGCCTTCTCTGCCTCCGGTGTCAGCAGGGAAGTTTTCTGAATTTCCCGCAGATAGTGCTTGATTGCATCATCGTAATGGCCGTCATAGACGACCTTCACTTCCTCTTCAGGCTCGTCCGACAGTACGTCTTCAGGCTCTGCCGGAGAAACAGCTTCAGGCTCATCTATGCTTTCAGGCTCTTCAATGTCGTCCAGAAGTTTATCGCTCACGGTGCATTCTCCCTAGACATAGTAGGTATTCGAAAATAAAACACCCCAGTGTAACAGCAGGTTTTTGCGGTAGTGAAAGCCGAAAAGCGGGTAGTACAGCTACTCTGCCTCCCAGCCATGCTTGCCAATCAATTTCACGAAACGACAGCCGATTGACTGCTCTACAGATAAGGCCCCATCCTGTCCCTTTAAAACCTTCACCAGAGTCTGGGAAATCTGGTTGCCGACCGGCAGCACCAGTCGCCCTCCTGGAGCCAGTTGCTTAACAAGGGCCTCGGGAATCTCGGGAGCTCCGGCCGTAACGATGATGGCGTCAAAAGGGGCTTCTTCTTCCCAGCCGCAGGTTCCATCATCGACTTTGATATTGACATTCAGGAGTCCAAGGCTATCCAAAACCTTGCGGGCTCTCATGGCCAAGGGACGAATTCTTTCCATGGTGTAAACCCGGTCGGCAAGAACGGCGAGCACGGCCGCCTGATATCCCGACCCGGTTCCAATCTCGAGAACTCTTTCCTTGCCCTTCAGTTCCAGCAGTTCCGACATCAGCGCAACCATATAGGGCTGGGAAATAGTCTGTCGCTCGCCAATCGGAAGAGGGTTGTCATTATAGGCCTGCGCTGCCATGGCCTCTTCGACAAACAAATGACGTGGGATTTTCAACATCGCATCAATCACGCGACGGTCTTGAATCCCCCGCCCGATGACCTGGATTTCCACCATTCTTTTTCTTGCAATATCGTAATTCATTCCACTCCTCTACACCGAACTGCGGAGTGAGTTTTATATCAAAGAAGGACACAAATGTCCAACATAACGGTGTGCCATCGCGAACTACTCAGTTTCCATCCGGAAACTCCGGATGAAAACTACTTGAGATCCCAGCCACGAAGCACGTGAAACGATGTGTAATTCGTCAAATCCAGATGGAGAGGCGTAACGGAAACATGCCCACGTGAAACAGCATGGAAATCAGTTCCTTCAAGATCGAGAAACGACAACTCGGCACTTCCTATCCAGTAGTACTTTTGCCCCCTGGGATCAAGTTTACCAACAATAGTGCCTTCGTAACGCCTTCTTCCCTGACTGGTGATACGGGAGGTCAGCATGCTGTCACAAGGGAGATCAGGGACGTTTACATTCAGAAAGGTGTCGTTGGGCAGGCCTTTTTCATGGATTTGAAGGGCAAGCCGGGCGGCGAATTCCGCCGCCGTATCGTAGTGCGTCCCCGGCCCTTGCGCAACCAGGGAAATGGCAAAAGCGGGAATCCCCATCAAAGTGGCTTCCATTGCCGCGGCTACCGTCCCGGAATAGGTAACGTCATCCCCGAGATTTGCGCCGCGGTTTATGCCGGACACGACGATATCAGGTTTGAACGAAAGGAGATTGTGGATACCCAGATTGACGCAATCGGTCGGAGTTCCATCAACGGCGAATATATCCGCTCCCAACTGAACAGCCCGGAGCGGGTGGTGAAGGGTCAAGGCATGCCCGACAGCACTCCGTTCCCTGTCAGGAGCGACCACGGCAACCTCGCCCACTTTTCTGAGAGCCCCAGCCAGGGTTTGGATGCCGGGTGCGTGAATTCCGTCGTCATTCGTTACAAGAATTTTCATGGTGCAGCAGATTTCCTTCAAACCTTAGTCCGTGAGAACTGCACATTCCGGGAAGCACAGATTAATGAATTACAAAACCGGCAGACCCGAAGGAGCAAACAATCCCAGGAACAGGAAACGCGACTATTTGCAGTTCCCCAGGCGCTTTCCCTTGATCTTCATGGTCATATCCTGACCCTGACTCTTCATCTTCATCACCGAAGCGTATGAGTCACTGCCGAAAACCGTTTCGCCGGTCATGGTCGCGGCATGCTCTCCGGTGCATTTCATTTTCCAGCTGACTTTATTGGCGGATGTCTTCAGATCGGTGACGGTACAGTTTTTGTCGCGGGAGATGATCTTTTTCTGGTCCGCAACATCGCTTTTCGTATAACAGTGCTTCATGACCGTAGGCGGCATCTTCATGGGCATCCCCGGCATTTCCATCTGCGTTGTCACTTCCCACAGTCCATCCCGCATGGCTTCGGCAGCAAGGGATACTGCAGGCACCAACAATACTGCCAATGCGGCGAATAGAACTTTTCTCACAGTGTTTCCTCCTTACTTCTGGGTAATTGTATTCAAACAAAATTTGCCGGAAAAAACAACCGCGTTGCTCCGTATCAGCCAGGACCCTCCAGGTTCAGGTGTTCTCGTAACAACCGGCGTAAGCGCTGAAATGCGAAGACTTTAAAAAATACCAATTTCAGTGCTTTATTTCAACACATTATCCATAATCGAAGCCGAGAACGAAAATTTTTGGCTCAGCGTCGCCCCGTGCACCGACAGAGAATTCGACCTCTGCAAAACAAAAAACCCCCGACATCTTTTTCCGAAATGCGGGGGGCTTTTGCACTTTCACTGCTACTTCAGAGGCAAGTTACTCACCCAGATAGGTATACCCCTGGAGGGTTCTGTCAAGGAGTTCCAGAAAGTGGCTGCTTTCTTCAATGGAAATTTTGCGGGAGGCAACGCTTTTTTCCAGGTTGTCCCGGACAGTCTTCAGGATCTTGCCGCCCTCATACTGGACATATTTCAGACTTTCCCAGGTGGCATCGCCGTTGATCACGGTATCGATCTTGTAATTGGTCTTCTTGTTAAAGGTAATGTGCACCGCGTTGGTGTCGCCAAAAAGGTTGTGCATGTCGCCCAGGATCTCCTGGTAGGCGCCGATCAGGAAAAAGCCGATATAGTAACTCTCGCCGCTGCGAATCTTATGAATCGGGAGATATTTCGTCCGACCGTTCTCGCCGACGAAACTCGTGATTTCCCCGTCGGAATCGCAGGTGATATCGGCGATGGAAGCGATAACATCGGGTTTCTGGTTGAGACGCTGAATGGGCACGATCGGGAACAACTGGTCAATAGCCCACGAGTCGGGAACCGACTGAAAGAGGGAAAAGTTGGCGAAATAGGTCTGGCGCAGGCTAAGTTTGAAGTTCTGCAACTCCTCAGGAATCGGCTTTATCTTTTCGACGATCCCATTAATCTTCCGAATGATCCTGGCGCAGAGCCATTCGGCAAGTGCCCGGTCGCTCAGGTTCAGGTAGCCGAGATTGAAAAGGCTGACCGCCTCCTGAATGAGTTGGATGGTATCATGATAGTCTTCGCGCAGGGAGTGCCGGTCGATACTCTTGTAAATGTCCACAAGCTTCTTGACCGTGGGGGAAAGGTTCTCCCGCTGCTCCAGCATCGACTCGTAATCCGGCATGATATTCTGGGTATTGGTATCGAGCACGTTGGTAACCAGCACCGAATAGTGGGCAACCGTCGCCCGCCCCGACTCGGAGATGATGTTCGGACAGTCGACACCCGCCTCGTCACAGATATTCTTGATCTGGTAGATAACGTCGTTGGCGTACTCATCAATGGAATAATTGACGCTGGAAAAATAGCTTGATTTGGACCCGTCGTAGTCGACACCCAGGCCTCCGCCAATATCAAGATACTGCAGATTGACCCCCAGTTTTTTCATCTCGACATAGACACGGGTTCCCTCAATAAGGGCATTCTTGATCTTGTCGATCTTGGTTATCTGGCTGCCGATATGAAAATGGAGGAGCCTGACGTTTTCAACCATGCCATTGTCCCGCAGGATTTCGATGGCCGCGACCAGCTCGGAAATCCTGAGTCCGAATTTTGCGTCCTCTCCCCCTGAGGTGGCCCACTTACCGGTGCCTTTCGAGGAAAGCTTCACCCTGATGCCCAGTTTCGGGCTGATGCCGGTCTTTTTGGTAAGCTCTATGATCTTTTCCAGTTCAGTGAGTTTTTCCACCACAATGGTGATATCGTACCCCACCCTGGTCGCGTAAAGAATTGTTTCGATAAACTCCGTATCCTTGTAACCATTGCAAATAATCGGCAGATCGTTTCCGGTGGCAAGCGAAATGGCCGCAACCAGTTCCGGCTTTGACCCCGCCTCGAGACCTAAATCGAATTTCTTGCCGAACTTGGTAATCGCCTCGACCACCTGCCGCTGCTGATTAACCTTGATCGGGTAAAAAGTCTGGTATTTGGCAGGGTAATTGTTCTCCTGGATGGCATTTTTAAAAACCCGGTTGATACTGGAGATACGCCCTTCGAGGATATTCATGAAGCGGAGAAGAATGGGGGGCTTGATCTTCCGCTTGATCAGGTCGTCCATCAGGGCCCGCAGGTCGATCGAATGCTTGGAATTGGGCGACGGGTGAACACAGATATTTCCCTTTTTATTGATGGAAAAAAGATCTGAACCCCAATTATTGATGTTGTATATTTTTTCAGAATCATTGATCGACCAGCGTTCCATAGGCAATTCACCAACCTTTATAGTGGTATTGTAGGGGCGCGGCGTGCCGAGCCCTGTTTTTCAATCCGACTTTACGACAACCGGCTCTTGAAATCCTGGTAGGTAAAGCTCTTCACAACCTTCAACTCTCCCGTATCCGGCTCGAAGGTGCAGATGTGCGGATGCTGGATGCCATTGAAGGTGGTGGTCTTGACCATGGTGTAGTGGGCCATGTCAAGGAAAGCAAGACGGTTGCCGGGCGAAAGTTTCTGCTCGAACGACCAGTCGCCAATCACATCCCCGGCCAGGCACGACGGGCCGGCGAGACGATAGGTGAAATCCTTGTCGCCGGCATCGAAACCACCGAGAATGCCGGGTCGATAGGGCATCTCCAGAATATCCGGCATATGACAGGTAGCAGAGACGTCGAGGATCGCGATCTCCATCTCGTTTTGAACCACGTCCAGCACTTCGCTAACCAGGACCCCCGTGCCGATGGCTATTGCCTCGCCCGGCTCCAGGTAGACCTCCAGGTCATACTTTTCCTGAAAATAGCGGATCAACTCGACGAGGGCGTCTATATCGTAGCCCTCGCGGGTAATATGATGCCCGCCACCGAGGTTCAGCCATTTCATCCGCGGCAGATATTCTCCGAATTTCTCTTCAAATACCGCGGCAGTTCGCTGTAACGGCTCAAAGAGCTGCTCGCAAAGAGTATGAAAATGCAGTCCCTCCACCCCGTCCAGGGAGCGCCCTTCGAATTCGGCCCGCCTGATCCCGAGTCGGGACTTGGGCGCGCACGGGTCATAGATGGCCGTATGCCCTTCCGTATGCTCCGGGTTGACCCGCAGGCCGATGGAGACACGTCCTTGGGCCTTTTCCCACAGGGGTCGAAAACGTTCCAACTGGTCAAATGAATTAAATACGAGATGGTTCGAGATCTCGAGCAGTTCCCGGACATCACATTCCTTGAAAGCTGCGGCGAAGCTGTGCACCTCACGACCGAACTCCTCACGGCCGAGCCTCGCCTCCCAAGGCGAACTGGCGCATACTCCGTGCAAAGTCTCCCGTATAAGGGGAAAGACGCTCCACATGGAGAACGCCTTCAAGGCCATAAGGATCTTCGCTCCGCTCCGTTTCTGGACCGAGTCCAGAATGGCGAGGTTATGACGAATTCGACCCAAATCCACCACGTAGGCTGGAGAAGGAGCGAGTTCAAGGATTTTTTCGATGTCGATTCCGGTCAAATGAGAAACCTTTCTTCAGCCACAGAGGTTACAGAGAGCACAGAGTATCCATTCCTGTCGTGAACTATTCATGTAAATAGAAAGTGAAAATTCAAGTAATTCCATATCCCACTAATAAAAACTTAGAAATCTGCAAGAATACGACACAATCTTTCTCAATTGGGCTGCACAATCTGCGCATGTGAGCATCAATTGCATCCATGTCCTGGTTCTCTCTGTGCTCTCTGTGACCTCTGTGGCAAAATGGTTTTGCCTTTACAGCTCAGGCCACTCGCCTTCGACCACCACATGCGGCAGCCCCATAATCGAGAGCTTCTCCAGAAACGGTTCCGGGTCGAACTGCTCCATATTGAAGACCCCTTCACCGCGCCAGACGCCGGTCATCATTATGATGCCTCCCACCGCGGCAGGTACGCCGGTGGTGTAGCTGATGGCCTGGGAGTTAACCTCCCGGAAACACTCTTCATGGTCGCAGATGTTGTAAATATAGACCTGCTTCCGCTTGCCGTCCTTGATGCCGCGCGCGATGATACCGATACAGGTTCTCCCCTTGGTGAGAGGGCCGAGACTGCCGGGGTCCGGAAGCACCGCCTTGAGAAACTGCAGAGGAACGATCTTCTGCCCGTTGAACTCCACTTCGTCGATGCGGGTCATGCCCACGTTCTGGAGCACCTCAAGGTGCTTCAGGTAATTATCGGAAAATGTCATCCAGAACTGAGCCTTCTTGATGGTAGGAATGTGCTTGACCAGCGATTCCATCTCTTCGTGGTACATGCGGTAGATGTTCATCGGCCCGATTCCCTCGGGGAAGTCGAAGCTCCGCTTGGTGGCCAGAGCCCCGGTCTCCACCCAATCGCCGTTTTCCCAATGACGGCAGGGAGCAGTGACCTCGCGGATGTTGATTTCGGGATTGAAGTTGGTGGCAAAGGGCTGGCCGTGAGAGCCGGCATTGGCATCGATGATGTCCAGTTCATGGATCTCGTCCAGATGCTTTTTCGCTGCCAGAGCGGTGAAGACATTGGTCACGCCCGGATCGAAACCGCTTCCCAAGAGGGCCATGAGCCCCTTTTCCCGGAAACGCTCGTGGTAGGCCCACTGCCAGCTGTATTCGAACTTGGCGGTCTCAAGAGGTTCGTAGTTGGCGGTATCCAGATAGTCGACGCCAACCTCAAGACAGGCATCCATGATGGTCAGATCCTGGTACGGCAAAGCGACATTAATCACGAGATTCGGCCGTTCCTTCTTCAGCAACACCACCAGCTCCGGCACATTATCGGCATCCACCCGGGCAGTCTTCACCGGAAAATCTATCTCCGCAGCAATGGCCTTGCACTTGGATTCCGTGCGGGAGGCAAGAGTAATTTCGGTAAAAACCTCAGACGCCTGGGCGCACTTGTGAACAACAACCCTACCAACTCCGCCGGCTCCTATAATCAGCACTTTGCTCATTGTCAGTTCTCCTTTTCTAACGATCAGTCACGTTCAGTAATCGAACGTTGGTGGTGTCACCACCCAGAGTATCTTTGCATCCGTCTTGCCGGGGTTTTTTACCGAGTGCCTCTTGTCGCAACTGAAATAGAAGCACTCCCCCTTCTTCACCGTATATAGTTGGTCATCGAGTTGCAGGATTATCCTGCCGAGCAGCACGTAGCCGAACTCTTCTCCTTCATGATAATCCTGCTCCTTCATCTCTTCACCCGGTTTGATTGTCACCAGAGCCGGGTCCATCTCACGGTTCTGGGCTCCGGGCACCAGAAGTTCCACCTTGATGCCGTCATCATCACCAGTGGACTGAACCCGGGCGTCAGCACCATACACAACATCTTCCCCCTGTGACTGCTCGGCAAAAAATTCTTCCATGGTTATGCCGAAGACATCAAGAATGTCGCGCAGTGTGGCAATGGAGGGGGAAGTGGCATCGTTCTCCAGCTGCGAGATATAGCCCTTCGTAAGGTCTGCCCTGCTGGCGAGCTCCTCCTGAGTCAGAGAATTAATCAACCTCAGCTTTTTTAACCGCTCACCGATTTTCAAGAAATCTCCCAAGTTTAGTAATTGTAAACTTTTTGTTTACAGTCCAGTGTAGTCTTTCTAAACTTTTTGTCAATAACCGAGTTTAGTGTTCCTAAACTTTCTGTTTAACCACAACGAGCCGGGGACAGGTTTATAATACAATAACAGCAAGCTGTCAAGTGTTTTTTCACTGACACGCTTCGCCCTACCAGGCTGATTTCCTTCATCGTTTACCCGATTAGAGTCCGGTTCGAGACACAGACAACGTAGACTCTCACAGAAATACTGAAATGCAATTTTTTCGGCAATCCCGCTTTATGAATACGCTTAAAGCCGTCATTTTCCAGAAGTGCCCCGACAAAGATGGGGGTACTCAAAGGAGGAAACTTTGTTTTTGCAAACATAAAAAAAACCAACTATTCAATGGACAGAGGATCTACAAATCACTACAATCACGCTCAAAAAACCAACAAGACCACACAATCATTACGTCGACACGGCAACTACCAAGCGCCACCAGCGATACGACACCAAAAATAGTTGCTGTTGAAAGAGCCAAGAGAACCAGCTTTGGTCGACAGTATATAAACGTGCAATTGACCCCCTGACACACCGGTACCCTGCCATGAAAATCGCTTCTTTTGAATTCAACCTGCGGGAACTATCCGGTTCTTTCGGCAATCTAGGCACTTTTCTGCCATTTACAGTCGGCTATTTCGCCGTCTGTGGCCTCAATCCGGCCGGCCTGCTGGTAATGATAGGCCTTGTAAACATCGTCACCGGATTATTTTATCGGCTCCCCATTTCAATCGAACCGATGAAAGTAATAGCTGCAGCGGCCATTGCCCAACAATGGAGTCCGTCGATGGTATATGCCGCGGGTTTTTCCATGGGATGCATCTGGCTGCTCTTCGCATTGTCAGATATTGCCTCCCGTATATCAAAATTGACCCCGGCAGCAGTTGTGCGAGGGGTACAGGTTACTCTCGGCATTCTCCTAATCATTCAAGCAGGCAAAATGCTCGCCACATCCTGGCTTTTAGGCGCCTTCGCGCTCCTGGCAGGTATGGGACTCCGGGCCAGCCGTCGCTTGCCTGCAGCGGTTGTCCTCGTTCTTCTCGGCATCGTTGTCATGGCAACAAAAAATCAGCTGGGAATCATCCAGAGCCCCAGCTTCACCCTTCCCCCTCTCACCATATTCAGTCCCAAGGAAATTTGGCAAACCCTGCTGCTTGCCGGTTTCGCCCAGATCCCCCTTACGATTACCAACGCAACCATCGCTACCTCCTGCCTGATTTCAGCGTACTGGCCAGACAGAACTGTCTCCACTCGCAGACTTTCCCTTAGCCAGGGGTTGATGAATCTGTTTCCCCCCTTCTTCGGCGGTATGCCCATGTGTCATGGGGCGGGCGGACTGGCAGGGCAGTACTATTTCGGAGCCCGGACCGGAGGGACCAAGATCATCGAAGGAACTCTTCAGCTTATTCTCGGACTTTTCTTCGCAGCATCGGTCGCCGGGCTCTTTTCCGCTTTCCCGAAACCAGTCATCGGTGTGATGTTACTGATGGTCGGCTTTGAACTCATAAAATTTGCGCGAGATGTCCAGGGAAGAAACAACATCCTATCTCTGACCATGACTGTTGTTCTCTCACTGGCTACAAACATGGCATTCGGATTCGTTGGCGGGATCTTGACAAGTCTAATCCTTACCCACCAGCGCAGCTCAAAAAAAGTATGACACCCAGGAGACTCCTTCCATCTCGTCGAATTCGCCGACACCACCACGTCAACGTGAAGAAATGTGTGTCAGGCATTCTGTTATTGAGAGGGAAAATGTGATACCCTCTCCGGGCAACAGCATTTCTGCGCAACATTAACAAATACGACGTACCAGGACACTGTGACGAACGGGAGGATAGACTATGTTGAGGGAAAAGAAGATCGGGTTTATTGGTGGCGGTAATATGGCTGAAGCCATCATCAAAGGGCTTCTGACAGGTGGCGTGCCGTGCGGTAATATTACTGTTGCCGAACCTCTCGAGAAAAGGAAAACATACCTGTCAGAACACTACGAAATCGGAACCACCGGCAACAATTGCGACGCAGCCCTGTTTGGAGACATCGTCATCCTCGCGGTAAAACCGCAGATCTGCTTGGAAGCTTTGCGGGCCTTGGGGAAGAAATCCACCGAAAGAAAGCTTTTTATCTCTATCATGGCCGGCGTCCCGACAAAAACCATTGAAGCCGAACTTTCGGAGTTGGCCAGGGTTATCAGAGTGATGCCGAATACCCCGGCTCTCGTCCTCGAAGCAGCTTCAGCGATTTCCCCCGGAGTAAACGCAACACAAGACGATGTGTCGCTCGCCCTGGAGATATTCAGTCTCCTGGGAACCGCCTCCTCTGTCCCGGAAAAGCTCCTGGACGCCGTTACCGGTCTTTCCGGAAGCGGCCCGGCATACGTGTTCACCTTTATCGAAGCCCTCTCTGACGCGGGAGTAAAGAACGGACTGCCCCGCGATGTCGCAACCAGACTGGCCGCCCAGACAGTATTCGGTTCAGCAAAAATGGTACTGGAAACGGGAGAGCATGCGGCCCTGCTCAAGGAAAAGGTCACATCCCCCGGTGGAACCACCATTGCTGGAATGCACGTTCTCGAAAAGGAAGGATTTCGCGGCATAGTGATGACTGCGGTTGATGCGGCGACCTCTCGGTCCACCGAACTGGGGAAGGGATAGAGCCGAGCCAGAAAATAGCCTGGGAGTCAGTCGGCTGAAAAACTAGAAGATCATTCCATACTCACGTTCCAGATACTGAAAGGCCCGTTTCACGCGGGTCTTCAGCGTTACCTCATTGACGGGCTTGAACATGAAATCGAAGAAGCCTTTTTCAAACGCCTTGGCTTCTTCTTCCGTATCAGTGCTTCTGGTCAGGAGAATAATTGGAATGTGGCGTGTTTCCGGGACATTGCGCAGAGCGTCGAAAAGTCCGTAGGCATCAAGCTTGGGAATGACCTTCTCCGTGATGACAACCTGGGGCATTTCGGAAATCACCGTTTTATAGGCTTCCATGCCGTCTGTGGCAACTTTTACCCGATACCCATCCTTTGCCAGAATATGGCTCCACATGGTACCGAGCAGATTATCATCCTCTACAATCAGAACAGTTTTTTCATGCTGGATTGACAGGTCTTTGCCCAGATATTGCCTGCAAATGGCAGCATTTATATCATTTTTTGTTGCAATAAAGGGAATGATCGTCAGGCCGTGGTTGGCAGCAATGTTCGAAACGATCCTGGTTTCCGTCGGATCCGCCATGGCAAGGGCAAGCTTGTTATCCTCAATCTTCAACGGGAACAGCATATTCTGCATTGCCACATCGACGGGAATCAAATCAAGCAGTTTTCTGGAATAGGTATGGCGGGCAAAATTCCCGATCACGCGGTAGCCGTATTGCTCGGCCAGTGCGCTGGCCAGTTCGTCGCCGGTAATCAATTCCATCTCTTCAAGAAGAGCTCCCAAACGCTTATGAAGCCTTCTGGCTCGTGCAAGGGTCCTCTCAAGAGTTTTCGCTGTTATAAGACCTTTGTCGACAAAAACTTCGCCCAGCAACTTTCTTTTCACCATAATGACTCCCGACGGCGGTCAAATCAGCAGGACAATCTGCGGGGCACATTGTAGCTCTAATGCCGAAACAAATCCAGACAGAATCACCTGAAAATATTCCAATGCCCAGGAGCCTGTCGGACTTAGGAAATCGAAGCGAAAATTCGGCTGGGCGAGGACAGATTTTGTCGATTTTGCAGGGTAATAGTTGTTCTATTGCCCAAAAAAGCGGCGGAATATGGACCGTTCAGATGGAGTTGCAGCAGATTTACCCTAAGTCCGACAGGCTCCTAGGCCCCAAACCGAAACGAAAGAAACCCCATACAGCGTGGCGCTCCCGGTTGCGAACAGAAATAACTGCTCAGGAGAAAACTGCGCAAGGCACGGCCTCATGTATCGGAAGAGGGTTTATTGATTTTTTCATACAACTCTATCTGCTCCTGCTGAGACAATTTCCGACAGCAGCGATCGTTTTTGCGCAGACACATCCTGCACCTGTTGTCGCTGCACCACTGGCAACAAAGGCAGTCGGGACAGGGGTGTTTTTGGGGAGATTCAGTCACAATCAGGCCTGCCTATAATCATTGAATTTCCAGCAGACGTCGCCGCGAGAGATTCCCTCTTACCGGCATCATCAAGAACCTTGCGCACACTGACGAGGAGGTCTCCCGGCGTCAGGGGCTTTGCGATGAACGATATTTCCCCGGCAGCGAAACCTTGCTTGGTAATGACATCATAGGGGTGTCCGCTCATAAAGACAACTTTGATTTCCGGTTTAATCTTCCGGCAATCTTCATAGACCTCTTTACCGTTTTTCTTCGGCATGATCACATCGAGAAGCAGAAGCTGAACAGTGTCAAGGTGCTCGCGGAAAGTTCTGATGGCATCTTCCCCATCCACCGCCTCAATTACCTGATATCCGTATTTTGTCAGTATGTGTTTGGTCAGCATGCGGACAAATCTATCGTCTTCCGCAAGCAGGATAGTCTCCCGATTTCCTGCCGGCAGCAGGATTGATTCCAGCTTTTTCCTTTCAATCACCGAGTCAACAAGCGGCAGATAGATGGAAAAGATCGTCCCTTGTCCGGACTCACTGTCGACTTCAATATAGCCTTTATGCTGCTTGATTATACCGAACGTCATGGAGAGACCGAGACCGGTCCCCTTTCCCACTTCCTTGGTAGTGAAAAACGGATCAAAAATCCTCTCCTTCGTGGAGGGGTCAATTCCCGTACCTGAATCGGACACAACCAGTTTTGCGTAGTGCCCGGGACGAAGCTGCCTACGGCTTTCCTCGGGACAGTCGACCAGTGCCGCAAACTCGGTTGTCAGGCGCAAGATTCCGCCATGAGGCATCGCATCCCGAGCATTGGTAACCAGATTGATTAGCGACTGCTCTATCTGCAGTTGATCAGCCGTCACGATAAGTTCTTCCGGTGAAGTGTCGATCTGCAAATCAATATCCTCACCAGCGAGCCTTTCCAGCAACGTCTTGATATTACGGATTGTCCTATTCAGGTCCAACGGTGCCGGGTTGATAACCTGACTTCGACTGAAGGCAAGGAGTCTTCGGGTCAAATCGGACGCACGTTCAGTTCCAGCAACGATCTGATCAACATAATTGCGGATATGGCCTTTTTTCTTGATACTGTCCCGGAGAAGGTGAGCGTACCCTTCAATGGTAGAAAGAATATTATTAAAATCATGGGCAACACCGCCGGCCAGAGTCCCAATGGCCTCCATCTTGTGCGCCTGACGCAATTGCTGTTCCAGATTGCCCTTTTCCGCTTCCCTGGACTGGAGGGATTCCGCCATGAGATTGAACGCTGTTGCAAGCTTGCCGATTTCATCCTGCGTTTCAACCGGAACCTTTCCCAAGGGAGTCCCACTCCCCATGACCTTGACTCTCTCCGTCAGTCTGTTCAGTGGTTTTGTGATACCCTTGACGACAAAAAAGACTATAACAACTGAAATCGCCAGGAAAATCATGGCGATCAGACTACTGTTGACAAGAATCTTTCTCAGCGCATCATTCAAGATCTTCTTGTCGAGCACAACCTGCACAAAACCGACGGTAAACTCTCTGTTCTCGAACAGATTATCGGAGTAAAAGAGCGACTCGTCATCTGAATAGCCGGAGCCCGCGCTGACCGGTGCCCAGATTTCCAAGGTATCAAAGCGGTGATCGCTGTACTGGATACTTCCGGATTTTCCGAGACGATTCAATACCTCCAGTTTTTTCTTGAATTCCAGCAGAGAAGTAGCCTTTTCAGTTTTGGCACTTCCCTTACGTTTCTCCGCCAGGAGTTTCCCGTTGGAGTTAAAAATTGCAACCTGCAGCACTTCATTATTCTGCAGGACACCGTCAACAGGATTTTTCAAAAGATCCGGATTTTCGGCAAAGACGCCAAGCCGCACAGTATACGCCAGCGATTTTGCAAGGACCTCCCCCTGTCGAACCAAAACAGCTGTCAATGATTTCCATTCGTTATGCACGAAAAAAACCGTAAAGGAAACCGACAGGAACAGTATCAGCAAAATGATGACCAGAAAGATTTTCGCGGCAAAGGTTTCGCTCAGTTGTCTGAAGAAATGGAATGGTCTCATACTGTCATCATCTCAGAAGCCTTGCCTTGTCGCGAAGGTCTTTGTCAAGGGGCACCTTGAGTTTGCCGGCAACGGACTCATTGATAATCAGGTTTGCGGTATCAGCCTCAACCGGTGGAAGGTCTGCAACTTTCTTCCCTGAAAGGATGTTTGCCGCAAACTCCCCGGCCTGCCTGCCCATTTCGAAGGCATTGATATCCAGCGACATGAGCGCTCCTAATTCGAGGTATTTGGTTGAGAAGGTGCACACGGGAATGTTGTTTTCCAGGGAAAAAAGCATGAGCATTTCGGTTGTATCCGGGGTTAGTACCGTTGTGTCCGGTATCATCCAGTACGCCTCGATCACCCCTTTCAGGGAATTCAGCGTGGCAGGGACGAGTTTTGAATCCTTGACCTCCTTTGCAAGCAGATCAATCTTCAATTCTTTCGCTGCAACCTGCGCTCTTTTCACAAAAGAAGCACTTTTTTTCGGATCATAGAGAAGCCCGATTCGTCGTGCGGTGGGAAGGACTCGACGCAAAGCCGCCAGCTGCTTATCTGGAGAGACAGTCATACTGACGCCGGTGACGTTTCTTTCCTCAGCGACGATTGCAGTCGGATTCAACACCATAAGGTATACAATCGGCACACCGGAAAAAATCTTTACCTTTTGCAGGGCGTCCATCCCGATCGCCAGAACCAGGTCCGGCTTTTTCCCGGAAAGATACTCGACCGCGCCCCTACTGTCACGGAATGTGTAGTCAACCCCTCCGTGTCTGTTATTCACCAGAGACTTGAAGCCGGAAAACGCATCCCGATACGGTTTGATGGTATGATTCTGGACGACGAGAATTTCTTGGGGGGCAGCCTTCGAAGCGCCACAGAGGACCAGGAGGACGAGTAGGAATGTGAGGAAATATTTCTTGATCATGACTCAGTTCTATGGACAAACGATTAATGCTTTGGTATGTTTCACACGTTGAAAAAGAGAATGACCATCAGCCGAGGAGATCTACGATCTTTGCCTCAGGTGCAAGACGGTAGAAAGAGTGATCCATCTGTATCACTGATGCGGAACGGGAGAGTAGGAACTTGTCAAATTTATCTGCCTTCATTATGCACAGTTATTCTTTAAAAACAAGCCTTCTGTTTCTCTGTTTTTACCTGGGACTTTTCGCGCTTCCGAACTCTTCACAGGCGCAGGTTAATGAAGAAATGCGGGTTCTCCAGCTTTTCTATCAGGATACTGACCTGGTCATATCCGCAAGCAGAAGCGAAAAGTCCATCTCCCAGGTCGCGGAAAATATTGCCATAGTAACAGCCGATGATATCAAGGCAATGAACGCCCATACCGTTAGCGACGTACTGAATACCGTAACCGGACTTAACCTGAGCAATTATACCGGTCCGGCAAGCCCGGCAAACCTCACGGTCCAGGGGTCCGCCACCCGACACGTCACCGTCCTCATTGACGGGGTGGTCCAGAACAATATCAGCGACAACTTCCCCGATGTCGGCGGTATGAGGGTTCAACATATCGCGCGTATTGAAATCATCAAAGGACCCGCCTCTTCCTCCTGGGGTTCCTCCCTCGGCGGCGTCATCAACATCATCACCAAATCACCCGACGATTCTCGAAACTTCGGCGGCATCCTTTCTGCTTCGATCGGCAACCGAAGCACCGGCGATTATCGGGGAGAAATCTCCGGTGCGGTCGGCACCCTCGGCTACTACCTTGCGGGTGGCGGCCTCCTTTCCGACGGGCTCCATCCCCATACCATGCTGGAAAGCGGCAACATTTACAGCAAACTCCGCTGGCAACCCACGGTCAAGTCCACCCTGACCCTGACCCTTGATTATTTCAATGCCTCCCGCGGCTTCGGCGAGTTTCCCCTCTATGGTGTTTCCTTTTTCAACCGGGGCAACCGGTTTTCCTCGACCCTTGCCCTTCAGCAGAGTCTTGGCGCAGAGCTGAGCCTTGACCTGAATCTCAGGACCCTGCTGACAAAAACCGAGATCAAGATGTCCCCCTACCTCAGCGATGCCGAGTTGCAAAACACCAAGGCTGAAGATAGCACCTTCGGTGGCAGTGCTCGGCTCACCTGGAACCAGCACTGGCATACTCTGGTGTTCGGCAACGACTTCGATTTCGGCACCTCGGATTCGCAGTTATTCGCCAGCGGCTCGCAACGCCTCGACAAATGGGCTTTCTATCTCAACGACACCATGAAATTCGGCCGGTTTTCCCTGACCCCGGGAGTCCGTTACGACAATACCAACACCAACGGTGACTTCTGGAGCCCAAGCCTGGGCGCCACCTGCACGGTGGCCGACTCCACCGTCATCAGGGGCTACGTGGCCCGGGGCTTCAGTATTCCGCCGCTCGGTTTTACTTTTGGAACCGGGTTCTTCTCACGGCCGAATCCCGCTCTGAAAATGGAAAGGGTCTGGTCCTATTCGGCCGGCTTCGAAACGGCGGCACTCAAATACCTCTGGCTGAAAACAACCTACTTCCGCAATGACGTCTCCGATGCCCTCACCTCAGCCAGCTTGCCGGGCGGTTTGTTCATAGTTGTCAATGGCGGTAAACAGCAACGGGAAGGGGTCGAGGTGGAGCTGAAGACCAGCCCGATGTTTAACGTATCGCTCACCGGCGGTTTCACCTTCGTCAACGCCAAGGACAAAATGACCGGCGAGATCGTAAAGGACGTACCACGCTATGCCTATGATATCGGCGTTCAATACGACGACAGTCGCATCATCAAGGCCCTGCTCAAGGGACGGTACGTCGATTGGAACGCCTCCCCGGACTCAGGCGGGAAATACGACGCCCTGATCTGGGACCTGAATCTTTCCAAAGAAATCACACTCTCGGAGGCGGTCACTGCCGAGGTATTTTTCACTGCCCACAATCTCTTCAACGGCGCCCAATATGTCTTTTCTCTCTACCAGAACCCGCGGCGCTGGTTCGAGGGCGGGCTCCGGTTCTCTTTCTGACCAGACACCCTGCTGCCCGCATTTCGGAGATCGATGCCATGAAAATAGTACTTGGCTGCCTGTTCCCAGCCCTGCTGATCACCGCCTGTCACATCGGTGCGCCGCGACTCCGGGAGTTGCCGCCAGACGCGGTCATTCTGGCGTTCGGCGACAGCCTGACGTATGGAACGGGAGCTCTACCCGACCAGAGTTTTCCGGCTGTCCTCCAGAAGACCATCTCCCGCACCGTGATCAACGCAGGCGTACCGGGAGAAACCACTGCGGAAGGTCGTGCCCGCCTGCCGCACCTTCTGGACAAATACCAGCCGGCACTGGTCCTGCTGTGCCTTGGGGCTAACGACATGCTGCGCGGGCTTGATGAGGCAGCCGCGGCGGAGAACCTCAAGGAGATGATCCGCATGGCGGAGAAGGGGGGCGCTCAGGTCGTACTGATCGGCGTCCCCAAGCCGACGCTGCTCATGTCCACACCGGAATTCTACCGCCAGATCGCCGAGGAATTTTCCCTGCCCTACCTGGACAACACCATGCGTGATATCCTGAAGGAAAACTCCCTCAAATCGGACTTCATTCATCCGAACGCCAAGGGCTATCAGAAACTGGCGGAAGGAATTGCCGTCTTCCTGAAAAAAAGGGGCGCCTTCTAGGTCCGGCCATGGGCACCATACCCCGGCACTCACCATGACGGAATCAGACGTGGAACCATCCTACCACCCCAGCCTCTCGACTGAGCAGGCGAGAATACATCTCTCCGCCCTGCTGCTCCGCGGCGCAATCCAAAACCCGAATCTGGACAACTCCATCACGCGTCTCGAGCGGCGATTCCAGAACTACTGCGCCCTCTACCCCCACGGACTGTGGGCACCCGGTCTCGTTATATCCAATGAGATGCGTGGAATCACCGAGCAGTATCTGCCCATGGCCGAGATCCGGGCGGCCTTCCGCCGCTTCTTTTCCCTGGCGCTTCACTATCCCCTGCCTGACGAGAGCAATCCCTTTCAGACAGCAAGCAGCTGGCTTGATCTGCTTCAGCGTCTCCACCTGGCGAAGGAATCGGTAAATCCCGCGGCACTCCTCGGAAAGCTGACCATTGATGAGGACTTTCGTATGTGTTTTCTCTTTACCGCATTGCTCCCGGCCCACCATGGCGGAAGCTTTCTACGCTACCCCGACCAAATCGATTACCTGAAAAGCTGGATCATCCGCAGAAGCAGTTTCCTCTCTGGAGGGATCCGCTGCCTCGATGCCGCCTGCGGAACCGGTGAGGGCACCTACGACGTTGCAGACCTGTTGCTGAGATGCGGCATTCCTTCCCGCTCACAACAGATACACGGCTGCTCTCTCGAACCGCTGGAAGTATTTGCTGCCGCGCACGGCTGCTTCCCTCATGACCCGGAAAGGCAACTGCGCTTCCGCACCCGCATGGAGCAGCTTTTCAACGCACATGGTACAGACGGCATGGTTTTCTTCCGGGACACCATCCTGCGGCAGCCGTCGCCGGAAGAACATCCCTATGACATCATCCTCTGTAACGGCCTCCTCGGAGGCCCGTTTCTTCATGAACCTGAGATGCTTGAAAAGGCGATACACGCGTTGGTGAAACGACTCAAAACCGGGGGGATTCTCTTGACTGCGGACAGATTTCACGGGGGCTGGCGAAAAGAAAACCCGCCGGCACGTATCGTGGAGATCATGCA
>Ga0351902_1019_pt1 | contig 54178 bp, 49 predicted proteins | sample BONcelHT113001D5_FD_205828 | JGI IMG/M metagenome (GOLD analysis project Ga0351902, IMG submission 205828) | Enriched cells from coal bed in the Powder River Basin, Montana, United States - BONCAT cells T11 rep1 HSBNCT.T11.300.1.D5 ...
CCCGTAGCGGAATCTTCTCGAAATTCTGGATAAAGTTGGCGAGAGTATCGTCGTCCAAAGAACGCTGGCCAATCTTCTTATTGAAGTTGATCCCTTTGAGCACGTCCTGTAAGGCATCGACATTGGCGTCTTCCAGCGCTTCCAGGGCCTTGTTGAGATTGGTGCCGACATTGGTCTTGAGATGACGGATATGGGACCAGTGAGCCTCCTCCGGCACGAAGAAGGTATACTTGTCGGGATTTGTGAGCTGGCCGGCAATAACCACCTCAGCCATCCCCTTTTCCTTCAAATCCTTGGCAAGCAGCTCCCGCTCCTGGTCGAAGAGATCGGAGAGGCGCTTCAGAAAGAGCATGCCGAAAATGTATTCCTTGTATTCTGATGCATCCATATTGCCGCGCAGATCATCGCAGGCACGAAACAGGAGGCTGGAAAGCTGGCTAAGGGTAAGCTTGCTCATATAATTTGGTGCTCCGGGGTTTCGACAAAGAGGGTATAAACATGCTGAATATACTTTAGAAAAGACTCAGAATTTATAGCAAGTGCTAGTGCTGAGCGCAAGGGCAAAGTGGGGAAATCGAAAGTTCTATTACCTGCGATGAAGATTAACTGAACAACTTGATTCAGAAGAAGCATGAGCATATTTTCGAGAGAATAACGGCAGGAACACCAGAGTACGCTCCATATTTGCCTTAAGTACTTCCTTGATTCGCAAAACAAGCTCCTATTTTTCCACGAGATCTATGACTTTTTGAATGTTATTGGTTTTGCCGAAATAACTTTACGCCTCCCTAAAGCCGATCTTGAACAATATTTACATAATAAAATATTATATTATTGACACTACTATATAATATTTTATACTATAACCTATCAGAAGAGGGGGTGGTTTACATGTCGAGAATGGAATTAGCTGAAAGACTTAGAGAAGCACGAGAGGCAGCAGGCTTGTCTATTCGCGACGCTGCAGCACGTCTTGGGTTCACGAATTACCAAACACTGAGCAGTATCGAAAAAGGCGAGAGAGAGGTCAAGGCAAGCGAACTCGCTTTATTTGGCAAAACCTACTTTTGTAGCCTAAACAAACTGCTCATAGGGGATGAGACTCAGCCATCAGCCGTGCATTTTCTTTGGCGTCAGGCACCAACTGAAAGAAAGACAGAAGTCGAAGCCTTTATAAAGCATAGATTCGAAGAGTACCATCTTCTTGAAAAACTGCTTGGTCTGACACAAGACGAAGCAAGCGTTATTATTTCAGTTTCACCTGCCGACGTTCGCACAAAATTCAAGGTTGATGCTTTGGCAACCAAGGTGAGCAATCTTCTCAACCTTGGCAGCAGACCCGCTATGTCTCTCCAAAAAGTAATGGAGCAGATGCTTCGCACAAAACTTTTGTTTGTCGAATTGTCCGATTTTGGTTCGGCAGCATCTACCGTGCATCCGGAATTTGGTGCCGCCATAGTTATCAATAGCGAAGAGGCCCCTTGGCGAATCAACTTCACCCTTGCCCATGAATTATTCCATATCATCACATGGAGTACGTTTAATCCTTCGGAACTTGAGCAGGACGAAGCCCTTTTCAGAGAAATCGAGAGGAAAGCAGATCGTTTCGCTTCTTCACTACTTCTACCGGAAACTGCAGTTCGAGAAGAGCTAATTGCACGCAGTACGGGACAAAAGCTTTCCTTCTCAGACATCGTCGACGTCGCTCGCGAATTCGGTGTCTCGACACAAGCATTACTCTACCGCATGGCCAACATGCAACTGATCGAATGGTTGAAAGCCGACGAATTGGCAAAAAATGACGAACTGATGATGATAGACCGGCGAGTAAGAAGAGAAGCGGGTTGTGAAGTCCCCTCTTCGCAACGGTTCATCCAATTGGCAGTTAAATGTCTTAGAAAGGGATTGATCTCTCGCGGAAAGTTTTCTGAGTTGCTTGCTATCGACCGTGCCGACATCGATGAAGTTTTGGAATTTTGGGGATTAAGTGAGGTGGAGGGCGAATCGATTGAAATTATGGCTTCTTGATGCCGACGTCATTATAAAACTACTGGAAATCAATGTATTCAACAGCTTGGCTGACATGCATGAGTTGCATGTCGCTTCTGCAGTAGTAGATGAGGTCAAATATTTCCGGAGAGATGGAGTGAAACATCCAGTAAACTTCCGCGACCAGTACATCAACTCTGGTCGCGTGGTAGAGGCAACGGCAACAACTGGAGAGATGCAAGACGTTCTACGCCGTTTGCCAAGCTTGCGTCAACAGTCTATTCATTCAGGAGAGATCGAATCACTTGCCGTGCTCGTTCGTCACGAAGAACTCACTTTATGCACGTTCGACGCAGCGGCAATTAGAGCCTTGCCTTTCCTAGACGTAGCAGAGCGAGCAATTTCGGCGGAGCGACTTCTACAAACTTCCGGACTAACCTTGTCGCCATGCTACAAACTTGATCAGAGATTAAGCGAAAACTACTTCTCCTCAAATCTTAATCAGGGGATTCAAGAGTTTATTTTCTCAGGCAGCCTAAATTAATTGTGTTCGAGCATAACCAGGCAGGCGTTTTTCACTGATCAGGCGATTGCCGCCATTTCTCGACTTCAGCAAGCCATTGCGTCGGATAGTCAACAACAACTGACGCCTCGCCGGCAAAGACCCGCCCCGTGTTGGAATCAAGGGTAATCAATTCCCCTTCCGCCAGAGTCCGCTCACCGAACGTAACAACCCGTCGTGCCGGATCGATCAACAAAGTACTGCAGCCGGTAACGCAGGCCTTGCCAAGTTGCCGTGCCACTACCGCTGCGTGAGAGGTGCGATTTCCCCGGGCCGTCAGCACTCCGGCAGAAAGGGCGATTCCGGAGATGTCGGCGGTGGCCATTTCTTCGCGAACGAGCACCGCCGGACGCCCTTCCACAGAAAAACGACGGGCGGCTTCAATGTCGAGGGCGAGGGGCCCTGCCGCCACGCCGATACCCGCCGGCTGCCCCTGACAGAGCGGCTGGTCTTCCTCCAGGGACAACCACTGGCGCTGAATGTCGCCCAGCACCAGGCCGCTGAGACGGGCAAGGGCGTCGTTTTTCCCGACCAGCCCTTCCCTGACCTGTTCAACTGCAATCCGCAACGCCGCCCACGGCGTCCTCTTGGCGGTTCGCGTCTGCAGCAGGTAGAGGACACCGTCCTGAAGGGTGAATTCGAACTCCTGGGCATCGCCGTACTCCTGCTCGAGCGCGGCACAGATAGCGAGTAATGTCTGCTCGGTTTCAGGCAGGGCCAAAAAGAGCCTCTCCGCGTCGGAGCAGGCAGTGCGCCCGGAAACGACATCTTCTCCCTGGCTGTTGAACAGGAAATCGAAGTAGAGCTTTTTTTCGCCGGTATCCGGGTCACGGGTGAAACCGACCCCCGCACCTGATGTCCCTCCCGCATTGCCGAACACCATCTGCTGGATGGTGACCGCAGTGCAGAGATCATCGGGCAGTCCGTAGAGACGGCGGTACTCAATGGCACGGGGTGAGTTACACGAGGCAAGAACCGCCTTCACGGCGAGCTCGAGTTGCTCAAGCGGGTTCTGGGGAAACGGCCTTCCGGTCAGTTCGCCGAAAAGCTGTAGGTAGGTTTGGGTGAGTTCGGCCAGATTCAAGTAGTCCAGTTCCTGAGTCCGGTCCAGCCACTCTCGGGCAAGCATCGCATCGAGCGCCGCTGCAAATGGTTGCGAGGAAGCTGAAAAGACCACTTCGGCAAAATCCTGGATGAGCCGGCGATAAGAATCCCAGACCAGTCGGGGATTGCCGGTAATCCGCAGCAGGCCGCGGGCCGTGGCATCGCACAGGCCGATATTGAGCAGTGTATCCATCATGCCGGGCATCGAAACCGATGCACCGGAACGGACGGATATCAGCAGCGGCTTGCGGGTGTCGCCGAAGCCGAACCCGGTGATGGACTGGAGCCAAATCAGCTGTTCTTCCAGCAGTCCGGCCAGATTTTTCCCATAGCGTTCGGGGTCCTGGTTGGAAAGGCGGCAATGGGCAGTTCCCAAAACGAAGGCGGGTGGCACGGGGAGCCCGAGCCTTGCCATTCGTGACAAGTCAAATGCCTTCATCCCCATGGCAGCCACGTTCCCTTTTATGGCGCCCACGCCTTGGGGGGGCGATCTTGAAAATTCCGTCGTGCTTCATCCCGTTAACTTCCCATAATCCTTCCGAGTATCTGATCGCGCAGGATCATGCCGGTATGCATCAGCGCATCGGCGGCTGACTCCAGCTTCTTTGCGCTTTCGGCAATGACCATGGCCTGCCGGTAATCCACCATTGGACCGACCAGCAGCGCTTTGCGCACCGCGCGTTCCGCCGTGTCGCTCTCATGTTCAATGACGATTATGCGGTGAATCGACTCGAGAAAATCGTGCATGTCGTCCTGCGTACCGCTACGGTGGATTCCCCGGGCGTTCTCAATCGCTTTCAGATATTCCTGGGTCCCCACGACCAGGAGTCGGGCGAGGGTGACCAGCGGCAGACGGATTTCTTCCTCCATGGCACCCGGTGTCAGCAGAGTGAGATGGAAGACCGCTTCCTCCAGTTCGTCAGTTATATCATCGGCAGCTTCGAGCAATTGCCGAATGGCATCCGCCTGTTCCGATTGCTTGGCAAGCTCACGGGCGCGAATCACCAGTTCGTCAGCCTTGTGCTCCCATTCCATGGCGCGCCGGCCGATCCGCTCAAAATACTGGAATGTCTCGGGCCTGGACGAGGTCAGGAGTCCGTCACGGATTCCGGTTGCGATCTCGACCGCCAGTGCCGCGTGATTGCTGGCGAGGTCGAGGAGGTTTTGCTGGGCGCTATGATAGTAGCCGGACAATTCCACCCGTGCCTCATCGCGGATCAGGTCGAGCGGCCGCTTGTCGAGGAATCCCCGTGCGCAGGTCTTGATGATGAAGCGGAGGTAGGATACGGCCGCTTCCCTGCCGAGCAGTTCGGCCAGCGTGACACCATAGGTCAGGGTCCCGCCCGCAACGAACTGCAGGGCATCGAAGATCATCCGCTCGCCCCCCGCCTTGAGAAAGGCCATGTGACCGATATCGTTATCCGCACTCCAGGACAGCAGCGAAAGTGCATCCTCCCTCGGAACAAGGAGTTGCAGACGTTTGCGGGCCCTGTTCCAATCGATCATAAAGACCAGGCGGGAACCGAGGTGTGCGAGAAATGCCTTGAGGTCTCCCTTGTTCCGCGCCTGGTAGCTGCCGACGCAAAGGTGGTAGACGCCCCCCTCGAACGCCTGGTCGGCGAGGGAACGTACATCCGCCCAGACAACGCCCCAGTCGGCGAACATCCCCTGGAAGAAGAGGAGACGGAGGAGATGGTTGTCGGAGTAAGTCAGCGTGACGCCATTTTTCTCGATATGGACCACCAGTACGTGCGCATCGGTCGTGCCGACATCGTTCTGGATGATCAACTTCCCGCCGATCCTGGTTGCGGTGGTGCCGAGGCCGGGATGTTCGAATTTGAGGGCGTGCGTCCGGTTAACACCTTTCATGAAGGCAGCGACAATGGCTCGATTGTCACCCCGAAGGCCGTACGTCAGGGCACCGTCAACGTTCTCGGTGGCGATCTCGGCCTGAAGCCCGTTCAATGCCTTGTGCAGCTCCATGATCAGGAGATGCAGGCTGTCACCGTGGGCCGGGTTTCCCGAAGCCAGGGACGCGATATCTGTCCCGGTGACGGTGTTGTCCTCTCCACACCATGGCCTGCCGGACACCCCCTGCAGCCGTTGCGAGAACAGATCTGCCTCCGGTTTTTGCGCTGCTTCGAAGGGGGCGATCATCGCCAGCAGATCATCACGCAGTGCCGAGCAGAGCTCGCGCACATGAGGCATCGCATAACTGTCGGGACCGCGCCTGACGGTCTCGGCCACGACAGCATCGTAGGATGCATCGGTGACGCCGCATGCCAGACGTTCCGAGCGCAGGTCGGAGAATGCCGTGTCAGGGGAATCCGCATGTGATTTGGCCGTCTGCAGGAGGGTCAGGCGATACTTCGCGCGGTCGTTGGCAGCGAGCGCTTCATTCAGAAGAACCGGTAAGAGAAGGAGGCTCTCGCCGAGGGCGGCAACTATTTGGGCCTTATTGCTCATGGTCAATTCCTTCCGGACGCCGCAATCGACACCTTCGTCGGCAGAAATCCGGCTTACCGCTCTCTACTACTCACAGTGCAACGGCCTCGTCCTGCGACGTTTTCAGCTTCTTACCGACGACCAGCCATTTAAAGGTCGCCGGCTTAGTAAACTTCGCATCCAATATCAGTTTGAAGGCTGAGCCTTTTTTGAAATCAAACCCGCCCTTCAGGGCTAAAAGGGCTGAAACGACAGTGCTCAAATCCGGCTCATGCCCCACAATCACCAGTTGATCTGCCTGCGGAAATTCTGCAAGCAGCCTCTGGAGTGCTCCCAGATCAAAGCCCGGTGACAGCTGGTCAGTCACTACCACCGGTACGTTGTACGAGAGGGTTTCAGCCAGTATATCAGCGCTCTGTACCGCACGAATTAGCGGACTGGTGAGTATCAATCCGGGCTCCAGCCCTTTTTTCAGCATCGTCCGGGCGGTGGTTCGCATAAAGTCCCTCCCTTTCGGGGTCAGATACCTCTGTTCCTCGGGGACTTCGGCGGTCCTCTCGATGGCAGCCGCATGCCTTACGATAAAAAGTTTCATGGTGTTCTCTCCGTAGAAGAATTTTGAATCGTACTGTTCGAGTAATGACCAAAACAACTATGCGAACTTTGATGGTCTCGCAAATAGTCGTCATACCCGCGGCTTGTGCGCAGTAGCCCTAGCGAAGGAGCGAAGCGGGTATCCAGTGAAGTTGTAACTCACTGTAATTCCTGGATTCCCGTTTTCACGGGAATGACGGTACATCGTACATTTCTACTTTTAGCGAAAGCATAACTTTACACCAGGAAGAGAGTACAAATTGTGTCGTCTTTGTAAACTATAGCATAGTTTGGGTGGAAAAACCCAACTGCCCCAGAGGAACAAAAAGTTGTTATATTTTCGCGAAATAACCCCGTGGCCTTGTGTTTATTTACAGATAAAAATCAACAACATACCCTATTAAAAACGACGTTTCCCTCCTGGCCGATTACTGGTTGTGCATAACTCTAATGAGTTTCATTATCAGTGCCGGCGATCATCCCCTAACCCCTCGCATTTCCCTGACATTTTACATCTAGCTGATTTTACTACACTTTTACACACTGGCAATGTTTTAGGCAATTCGTACTACCCTGTTGAAAAACAATGGATTGCGGAATTCCCAACAGACTTATCAACAAGTAATCAACATCTTCTGTGGAGAACGGAGAACAGAATTCAGGCACCTGTCGGAACATGCTGTGCCACCCGCTGAGGGCTGAGATAAAAGTTAGCCAAAGATGCATTGATACTCTCGCAAAAACTCGTCATACCCGCGGCTAGTGTGCAGTAGTCCTAGCGAAGGAGCAAAGCGGGTATCCAGGGTTTATAAAATTGTTAAATTCCTGGATTCCCGTTTTCACGGGAACAACGTGAGTCCGTATTTTTGATCTTTCTGCGAGAGCAACATGCATTAGAAGATGAAAAAGCGGGGACAGTTTTTGAGAACCATACCCCGCTTGACAATGCATCAATAAAAAATTCGGTTTTAGCCGTTCAGTACCCGGTCCAAGTCAGCTATCAGGTCTTCGGGATCTTCCAAACCCACCGAAAGCCGGACAAGGGTATCAGTAATCCCCCTTACCTCCCGCTCCTCACGGGGCATGGCGGCATGGGACATCCTGGCCGGATAGGAGATGATGCTCTCCACACCGCCGAGACTGACGGCAAAGGCCGCCAGGGTGAGTTCTTCCAAAAGCCTGCGCGTCAGCTCAACCGTTGACACGGTAAAGGAAAGCACCGCTCCGGGACCCGCGGCTTGGGCACGATGGACAGAGAAACCAGGATGAGTCTCAAGCCCGGGATAGAATACCTGATCAATCGACTCCTGCCGACACAACCAGTCGACCACCGCACGTGCCCCCCGCTGGCTCTCATCCATACGCACCTTGAGGGTTTTCAGCCCCCTGAGCACCAGCCAGGAATCCTGCGGACCGAGTATCGCCCCGAAAGAATTCTGTACGAAACCGATCCGGGCGGCAAGGGCCGGGTCACGCACAACGGCAAACCCGCAGATCACGTCACTGTGCCCGTTCAGGAATTTGGTCCCGCTGTGGAGTACAATGTCACACCCCAGATCAAGGGGACGCTGCAGGTACGGAGTCATGAAAGTATTATCGACCATGGTGAGCAGGTTGTGTTCCCTGGCGATCCCTGCGGCGCCTGCCAGATCGGTGATCTTCAGCAGCGGATTGGAGGGTGTTTCCAGATAGAGGCCCCGGGTATTCGGCCGGATTGCTTTCCGTATTTCAGCCAGATCGGTCGTATCGACAAAACTCGCAGTAATGCCGAGCCGGGAGAAAAGACTGGTGAGAACCCGGTAAGTTCCGCCGTATACGTCCTCGCAGACAACCAGATGGTCACCCGGAGAGAAAAGCAGCAGAACCGAAGATATTGCCGCCATCCCCGAAGCAAAGGCAAAACCCCGCGTACCGTTTTCCAGCTGTGCGATCGTTTCTTCCAGGGCCTCGCGGGTCGGATTGCCGGAGCGGGCGTAATCGTACTTGCCGAAATGGTCAACCGAGTCCTGATGAAAAGTGGAAACCTGGTGGATGGGAACCCCCAGCGCTTTGGTATGGGGATCGACCTCGTGACCGTTATGGATAATTCTCGTGCCGAATTTCATTGCAACTCTCCTTCACCACTATTATTCAAATGCCTGAGCCAGGTCGCCGATCAGGTCGTCCACGTCCTCAATCCCCACTGAAAGGCGCAGAAGCAGATTGTTAATGCCCAGCCGGGCCCGGATTTCCGGAAGAATATCCGCATGGGTCTGCACCTCCGGAAAGGTAATCAGCGTTTCCACACCGCCGAGACTCTCGGCAAAGGAGATGATTTCCGTCTTCAGGAGCAGCCTTTCCACCAGCAAGGGATCAATTACCTCGAAAGAGACCATGGCACCGAAGCCCCGGGCCGTCTCAGCCAGAAGCGCGTGGCCCGGATGACCGGGGAGCCCGGGATAGTAAACCTGCCTGACTTTCGGGTGTACAGCGAGCCATTCGGCAATTTTTTGCGCATTCTCCTGCTGTCGGTCCAGACGAATACCCAGAGTCTTCATACCCCGGATCACCAGCCATGAATCCTGAGGACCAAGTACCGCACCCACGGAGTTCTGGAGAAAGTAGACCTTTTCGGCCAGGTCCGGGTCCTTCACCACCACCAGACCAGATACGGTATCGTTGTGTCCGGCCAGGTACTTGGTCGCACTATAGATGGTGATGTCAGCGCCGAGATCCAATGGCCGCTGCAGATAGGGGGTAAGAAAGGTATTGTCCACGATACAGAGAATATCCCTGGCCGCGCACAGCTCGGAAAGCCCCCTGACATCGGCTGCCTTCAGGAGTGGATTGGTCAGCGACTCAACGAACAGCCCCTTTGTCTCGGGGCGTATCGCATTCTCCACCTCGGACAGGACACTGGTGTCCACGTAGGTAAAGGACAGATCATACTGGCGAAATATCTGCTCGAACAGCCGGTAGGTTCCCCCGTACAGATCCTCCGTAACAATCAGATGATCCCCCTTGGAGAAGAGCAGGAGAAGATTGGTAATAGCCGCCATCCCTGAAGAATAGGCAAATCCGCGAACCCCACCGTCCAATGCAGCAATCCCATCCTCCAGAACCTTTCGGGTCGGGTTTCCGGAACGCGAATAATCGTATCCGGTACTCTGCCCGAGGCCGGGATGCTTGAAGGTAGCTGTCTGGTATATCGGTACCGTCACCGCACCAGTCCTTCCGTCCCAGTTAAGCCCCAACTGTACTGCCTGTGTCGAAAGTTTCACCATCTACCTCCTGAAATATAAATCCCCCTCCGGGGGGTTACGGAAGGGGATCTCTGTTCCCGTTCCTATCGCCCGGAATCTTTCGATTCCGCAGGATTTGGCACCTTCCCGTTTCCAGGGGTTGCCGGGCATCGCAGGGCCAGTCCCTCCGCCGCTCTTGATAGAAATTGCTGCTCGTTCTTTGTTGACTATTTTAGATGATAATTTATATTTATCAAGCATTATTTTACCACTAGTTTTATTTTGTTTATACGGCATCGTCTCTGCTATTCCCATGCACAAAGTCAGCAGGCAGACCTTTTGGACCTTGAAAGATTTCCCCTTTTTGGAAAGAAGTGAAAAACTTGACCCACGTCAATACCTCACTTATTTTATCAAGCACATTATTTTTCCTACTTACATTTACTTTATTTATTTGGTATGGTTTATACCACGTACAGGCGATAAAACAAAGAACAGAAGATTGCTTTCGACAGGAAAAAGGAGGCTGAGCATGAACAAAATAGATATTGTTGAATGGCTTAGGTGCGAAGACGAATCAAAACTGGAAATTCTCTGGAAACAGGCGGACGAGACCCGCGAGAAACACGTGGGGAACCCGGTTCACCTGCGCGGGCTTATCGAAATATCGAATATCTGCGTTAGGGACTGCCATTATTGCGGAATCCATGCAGGCAATGCTGAATTGGAACGGTATCGCATGCCGAACGAGGAAATCATGGCCTGCGTACGTGAAGCGGTTGACTACCGCTACGGCACGGTAGTGCTCCAGGCGGGTGAGGACTATGGAATAACGAAGGACTGGCTGTCCGGACTCATCAAACAAATCAAAGCGGAAACGGAACTGGCGGTAACCCTGAGTCTTGGGGAGAGGAGCGACGAGGAACTGGTGGCCTGGAAAGAGGCGGGAGCTGACCGCTATCTCCTTCGCTTCGAAACATCCAACCGTGCCCTCTATGACCGCATCCATCCACCGCTTTCCGGCGAAAATTCGGATCGCCTCGCCCTCCTGAAGAGGCTGCGGGAAATCGGCTACGAAATCGGCAGCGGTGTCATGATCGGGATCCCGGGACAGACCTTCGAAGACCTGGCAAACGACATACTGACCTTCAAACAGCTCAACCTGGACATGATCGGCGTTGGCCCCTACATCGCCCACGCAGGCACCCCCCTCGGACGGGACGAGGCAAAACTCGCAGCGTCGGCCGGAGAACAGGTACCGAACAGCGAAGCCATGACCTACAAGGTTATCGCCCTGGCACGAATCGCCTGTCCCGATGCCAACATTCCAAGCACCAGCGCCCTGGCAACCCTGAACACGGCAACCGGTCGGGAACTGGGCCTTGCCCGCGGAGCCAACATCGTTATGCCGAACCTGACACCGAAAAAATACCGGGCACTGTACGAGATCTATCCCGCGAAGGCCTGCATCGACGAAACCGCCGCTGATTGCCGCGCCTGCATGCATGGCCGCATCCGCTCCATCGGCAGAGGAATCGGTTCAGGCCGCGGTGATTCACCCAACAAGGCCAAGCCGGATCAGGCCGCCTGACACCCTCCCCTAAGGAGTTGTAAATGAATAATATGGTCAAAATTGCGCTCAGATTCAGGTTGGATTTGGCTGAACTGATTGAGCCAAACCGCAGACGTAGCCAAAGCTACGCTGAGGATTTGGTGATTGATGTTCGGGCAAAGATGGCCCGAAGATGAGATGCAAGATGCCCATGGTATTTGTTTACAGCTCCTAATGCACGGAAGACTTCAACTGCCGCTTCAAGCGAAACTTCCTCACCGATCACCCCATCAGCGACTCTGTGTAGGCGCAAACCTCCGGCAGAAAACCGCGAAAGTCGCTCAGGAGAAGATCCCTCTTCTTTGACAGTTCCGCAAACCCCTCCGCCAAAGGATTTGGCCTGGCGAGCCGGTCGGACATTCTCCGCAGGGCAATTTTAATCCCCGCCGGCTCTTGGTAGGCAATGAGCCAGTGGCGGGAAAACATCCTGGGCAGAAGTTCAAGAAGGCGGGGCGGCAGCTGTGCCTGGTAGCGGGACAGGGTTTGATGTGAAAAACGGATGAACTCCTCGAGGGGAACCGAAGAATACCGGTCCCAATCCCGGGCCAGAAAATGGTCATAAAAGATGTCCACCAGCACCGCCCGATAGTGGCCAAAGCAGGGATCGAGGCACCGCTTGCTCTGCAGAAAAAGCGTATTGCCGGCAGCAAAGGAATCGATCTTCCGGTGGATCTCGATGCCACGCCTGATGCCGGGAGGAAAGCGGTCGTCGAGCCGCCCCTTGATGAAATCCCCCATCAGGTTGCCCACCAGGATTTCCGGGTCGCTGCCGGAAAGAAATAGATGCATCAAGTGGTTCATGGTGGAAAAATCTTACCGCGTACTTTTCCAAAGCACAATGCCTTTCTCCCGGAAAGGCGGCGGATCAGAGGGAACGATGTCAGGCTCTGTTGGGCTCGCTGACAACTGAGGGGTACACCTGCGCGGGGAGCCACTACCCTCCAAGGGTAGCAGCGTACATCCGTGACAGATCCAGCAAGGCGCGTCCACCGTTTCCACTGAACGAGGAGCCGTGCATGACGGCCAGCAGCTTCGGTTTCAGTCCGGCCAGAGCCTGCAGGGTATTTTGTGTCAGGCGGGTATAGAGCATCGGGTGCCGCAGAGGACCTGCCTGGTAGGCAAGAAGGGCCTGCCGGGCCGGCTCTACCAGATCCCCTTCCGTCAACGGAGCAACATCACCGTTCTGAAGGAAGAGATCGGAACAGAAGAGGACCGACTCGGTCTCCTCCAGGAGAAGGCTGGCATCCCAGGCGTGGGGAACCTGGGGAGTTTCAAGCAGCCGGAAGCGGCGGCTGCCGGTGGTGAGAATCTCGTTATCAGTCAGCACCCGGCCCCGGCGGTTGGCAAAATCATTGAGATTAACAGTGGCAGCGATTGTTCCGCTGATGAATTCGGCCTGCGGTGCCAGGGATAGCCATTCGTTCAGCGAGCCGCATTCGTCTGCCTCGAAATGGCTGAAGCCGATCCACCGGATGCGCGAGGGTTGCACGACTTTTGCAACTGCCTCGCGAACCAGGGGAAACATCTTCCGCATACCGGTATGGTAGAGCAGCACTTGATCGTCAATGACGAGAAACTGATTGAATTGGAGATCATACCCGGAGAAGTAGCTCGAAATCCGGTACAGGTTGGGCGCAATTTCGTCTATCCTGGTTTTCATGGGCAGTCTCCTCCGACACTCGGCACCAGATCCGTGCACCATATCGAAAGTAAACCACAAAAACATGAAACTGCAAAGAATCGCAGTTACTCAGGAGCTGTAAATGAATAACATGGTCAAGATTGCGCTCAGACTTAGGTCGGATTTGACAGAACTGATTGAGCCAAACCGCAGACGTAGCAGGGCTACGTTGAGGATTTGGTGATTGAAGTTCGGTCAAAGATGGCCTGAAGATGAGATGCAAGATGCCCATGGTATTTGTTTGCAGCTCCTAAGCATTTTCGCTGGTAGCGGCGCTCTCGTGAGATGTTTTTGCTGCCGCCTTTTCCGGAATAAGCTCACCAAGATACTTGGGAAGCTCAATCCCGGCCATCCCGGCCACTTCATGCAGTGGCGGCAGGCTTTTGATCAGCCCGGCTAGAAAGTTCGAGGTTGCCGTGCCGTCTTTGCCGCCTCCGGCGGAGTCCCAGACCGTAACCTTGTCGATCTTGATGTTTCGGATTGCTTCTACCTGCAACTGGACGATCTGTTCGATTTTTTCGGTCATGAGCAGGGTGGCCGCTGATTTAGCATCGCCATTGCAGCCTTGTACCAGACTGAGATAACCGGCCGCCTTGCTTTCAAGTACCAGCCGCACACCTTCGGCCTCTGCCTGATATTTGAGGAGGATCCCGTCGGCCTGGCCTCGTGCCTCACGGCGGGTCTTCTCGGCTTCGGCTTCAGCGGCAATCTCGATTTTTTTCTTTTCAACTTCCTGGCGTACCACCTCTTCCGCGTTGAGCCTTTCCAGTTCAGCCTTGTATTGGGCTTTTTGAATCTCAACTTCAGCCTCGCGTCGCGCCACCTCGCCGATTTGCTGCGCAGAGGCCTGTTTCACCACCAGTTCGGCATTGGCAGCGGCAATATCCGCCTTGGCGCGGTTTTCGCCATCCACGGCATGGGCTTCCTGTTGCTGGACCACAATGCGTCGATCAGCCTCGGCCTTTTTTTGGCCTTTAGCCGACTCTGCCACATTTTCAGCAACCTTGATCTCCTTATCACGATTGGCCACCGCCTCGCCGATTGTGGCTTCCGCTTCCTGCTGCTGAACAAAGATTCGTTGGTCAGCCTCGGCTTTTTTCTTACCTTTTTCCGACTCGGCCACGTTCTCCGCAACCCGGATTTCTTTCACCTTGGTCGCTTCGGCTTCACCGATGGCACCCAGTTTTTCCTGCTCAGCGACATCGACCTTGGCCTGGTTGATCGCCTCCGAGGCTGCCTTCTTGCCGATGGAATCAATGTATCCCGACTCGTCGGTGATATCGGTAATGTTCACGTTGATCAGGAACAGGCCGATTTTATTCAGTTCCGGAGAAACATTCCGGCGGATCGAATCAAGAAAACTCTCGCGATCCTGATTGATCTGCTCGATGGTCAGCGAAGCGACGGTGAGGCGCAACTGGCCAAAGATGATTTCTTTTGCCATCTCCTCAATTTGAAGCTGCGTGAGGTGGAGCAAACGCTCGGCCGCTGAGGTCATCACCTCGGGGTCCGTGCTGATGCCGACGGTAAAAGTGGATGGCACGTTAATGCGGATATTCTGCATGGAAAGGGCTTTCTGCAGAGGAATGCTGATCGTCATCGGCGTCAGACTGATGTAGGCATAGTCCTGAATCAATGGCCAGATGAAGGCACCGCCGCCATGAATACAATTCGCTGATTGTCCCTCTCCAACTTTACCGTACACCACCAGGATCTTATCCGATGGACAGCGCTTATACCGGGAGGCAAGGAAAATGATGGTTGAGACAACCAGCATAAGGAAGGCGGCAATGGGAAGAATCCAGAAATCAAACTTGATTACGTCAAACATGTGTACTCCTTTTTATTGTAGGCGCTCTACAACAAGCACCGTTGCGTTCACTCTAACGACACGGACCAGGGTTCCGGTGGCTACCTCGGCACCATTTTTCTCAATGGCATCGAATTCGCGAAGATGATTCTTGAAATTGAGACTGACCCGCCCGGTTCCCCTTTCAGGGATGGTGAGATACACGGTTCCGGTACAGCCAACCGCATCAGCAACGTGAAGCGTTCCGCTCGATTGCAGGCGAGCAGCGCCCTGGAAGATCTTGCCGATGAACCATACCGAAGCCAGTCCTGCTGCCACGGCCCCGACAATGGAAGTGACAACCCCTACCTGGCTCTGGCGATAGAGGGCAATTCCGACGAGGCCGAACATCATGAAAAATGCTGAAAGACCATGCAGGGAGAGCGCACGAAAACCCCCATCGGAATCGGCGTGTCCGGTATCACTTCCGATACCACCATCCACGCCGACATCGGTGTCAGCATCGCCGCCGACAAATTGCAGCGCGAGTTTTATCAGCACAAAAAAACCGCCAATTATGGCACATGCCACAAAGAACATCTCCAAGCCGTTAAAATCCGAAAAAAACTTTGACACGCAAATTCTCCCTTTCGACCATTTCAGGACACCATGAGCGACTACTGAATCTCATCGTTTATGCACTCGCAAAAAGTCGTCATACCCGCGGCTTGTGCGCAGTAGCCCTAGCGAAGGAGCAAAGCGGGTATCCAGTAAACCTGTAACTCTCTGTAATTACTGGATTCCAGTTTTCACGGGAATGACGGTACATCGTACATTACATCTTTTGCAAAACCATCAACGTTGATGGTTTCGCACTACGTTACTGCAGAATATATCCTATCAGCAAATCTTTTCGCGGATGCATTTTGATCCATGATCTAAAACTTTTCAGCCGGTCATACTCTTCCTGGCCGATGGTTTCTGCCAGGGATTTTTCAAAAGTAACCTCATGTTCTTTTTTACGGTTATCCTTTTGCCATGCCTCGGTAAAAATGAGATGGATCTCGTCGTGAAGGTTCCGGCTTTGAAGAATCTCCCACTCGTTCTTGTCAAACCATATTCCGCCACACGCCGAACACCTGTCCAGGTAGAAGGGAATATCGTGGCCGACTTTGTTTCGTAACATTACGTGTCCACACTCAATACAAATCTTTGCTTGTCTTGTATCCGACACAGGGACCTCGACAGCAAAATCAGCCGGTTTTTCCGGAAGGATGCTTCCATGATTTTTCAGCCATTTCCAGTATTGGAACCCTTTTACCCAGATCCCTTCACAGACACCGCATTTGTAGCCGCAGAGATTTTCCTCCAAATCGACAATAGAGATACCATGAGTCTCACATGACGGACAATCCATTCTCAGCTTCTCCTTGTGTTTGACGAATAAATACTACCATCGGTTTTTTACCAATATCAAATTCATAACTCAATAACAATTAATTTATCTCAACTATGATGCCTTCGCAAAACTACGTGTGGCACTTGAAGCAAGCCTAACGAAGCACTGCCGGATCCGTTATCTGATTGAATTTCCATCTCACTCCAGATATAATCTCCCCGCCCCGTATTACCTCGGCACACTTGCAATCAATGCTCTTCAAGGTTACGCAGATACAGGAGTTACGCATGTATTCTGTCAGATCGGAGTTCAACAAGACTACTATCATCCTCCTGGTAGCGGCCCTGATCTCGCTCTGGCTGGCCGGGCGGATCAACTTCCCCCTCTTCCACATCGTTGTCGAGCTGTACTCAATCGTGGTCGCCAGCGGCATATTCATCATCTCCTGGCATTCCCGTCGTCTTCATCAGAATGGTTTTTTCACCTTTCTCGGTGTCTCCGCACTCTCTGTCGTCGTTATCGACCTTCTCCACACCCTCACCTACGAAGGACTGGGTGTCATACCGCAGAGCGGCGCACCGGTTGCAACCCAGCTCTGGATTGCCGGCCGCTTCCTGCAAGTCATTTCCATACTGCTGGCCTTTTTGTTCCTCCGTCGCCGCTTGAGGGACACGCCGCTGGTTGCATCGTTCACCATCATTACGTCCCTGGTTATCTCAGCCATATTCATCTGGAAAATATTCCCGGTTTGCTACGAGGTGGGCGTTGGCCTGACCCGATTCAAAATTGTCAGCGAATACCTTATAATCCTGCTTTTTGCCGTCTCACTTTTTCTCCTTCGCCGGCAATGGAAATCCTTCGATTCCCTGACAGCCCGGTTTCTTGCTGCGTCCTTCGGCTTCTTCATGGTTTCGGAACTGACCTTCACCAATTATGTAGGCGTGTTCGGTCTATCCAACCAGGTTGGGCATATCTTCAAGGTTGCCGGCTTCTATTGTCTCTACCGCGGCGTGGTTGTGATAAGCCTCACCCGGCCATTTGATCTGCTCTTCAAGGAACTCAAGGAAATCAACCATACTCTTGAGAAACGGGTGCAGGAAGAAGTGGCAAGGAACCGGGAGAAGGACTCTTTACTGGTGCAGAAAGACCGGCAGGCAGCCATCGGTGAAATGACCGGCAACATCGCCCACCAGTGGCGACAACCGCTGAACGCCATATCGCTACTCGTTCAGGACCTGGCCATGCGTGAAGATTCGGGAGAGTTACGCGGAGAGTATCTGAATGACGCCGTTTCCAGGGTCGTTGACCTGACAAGACACATGTCTCAGACCATCACTGATTGCAGTGAGCTCTATCGGCCGGACAAGGAGAAAATGAGGTTCTGCCTGAAGGAAAGGGTCTGGAAGTCGCTCAAACTGGTGGAGGGAAATTTCCGCGAACATTGCATTTCGGTGAAAGTAACCGCGGAAGAGGAAATCCTTGCCCAGGGATTTCCGAACCAATTCGCCCAGGTGATCCTTAACGTGCTGAACAACGCCCGGGATGCGCTGGTGGAAAGGAAAATTCCGGATCCCGCAATCTGGATCGAGGTGTCCAGAAATGAAAACTATTCGCTGGTTACCATTAAGGACAACGCCGGAGGCATTCCGCCGGAGATCATTGGCCGGATCTTCGACCCCTATTTTACTACCAAAAAGGAAGGAACCGGGATCGGCCTCTATATGTCCAGGAACATCATCGAACAAAATATGTCGGGACGCCTTACGGTTCGAAACGATGAAGAGGGCGCGGTATTTTGTCTCGAACTATGTCGGGCCGGCTGAAAAACATGCAGTGAACAGAGGTGATTCTCGATACTCAGCAGCTACAAAGCTTCCGAGAAACCGGTGGAGGCCACATCCAGCACTTCGCGAACCGACCGGAGAAGGGCGTTAGGAGTGATCGGTTTTGAAATATAGGCATACTCACCCTTCATCTGTCCGCGATCCTTGATAATGTCAGCTGGGTAGCCGCTCATAAAAAGAACCTTGATATCGGGCCGCAGACTTCTTGTTTCATCGAGTACGTCCATGCCATTTTTCTTCGGCATGATGATATCAAGCAGAAGAAGATCAATGTTTTCGGCGGACTCCCGAAATTTCGCCACGGCCTCCTCGCCATTTCTCGTAGCGATTACGGTGTACCCCCAGGCACTCAGGGTGAGTTGAATAACATCGAGCAACTCGCGATTGTCCTCTGCCACCAGGATTGTTTCCAAACCACCTTCCGAAGCCTTGTACGGGACCACATGGGAGGCTTTTTCCCGGTAGCGCTCCAAGGGAAGGTACACCTGAAAAGTGGCTCCCATCCCCACGTCGCTGTAAACCCTCACATACCCCTCGTGCCGTTGCAGGATACCATACACGACAGAAAGACCGAGACCGGTCCCCCGCCCCACCTCCTTGGTGGTGAAAAACGGCTCAAAGATCCGCTGCCTCGTCTCCTGGGATATCCCGGTCCCGGTGTCCGATACCGTGATGACGGCATAGTCACCCGGGGTCCCGAAGCCATGCATGGCAACAAACTCTTCATCCACCGGCAGGAGAGCTGTCTCAATGGAAAAAAGGCCTCCCCCCGGCATGGCATCCCGAGCATTTGTTGCCAGATTCATCAGTACCTGTTCAATCTGAACCGGGTCAGCAATCACCGGCAGTTTTTCAGCACTCGGCTTGAAGTGAAATTCGAGGTCTTCGCCGATGAGACGGCACAGCATCTTTTGCAACGACGCAATCAGCTCGTTGAGATTGAAGTGACTCTTTTCAGAAATATCCTGGCGGCAAAAGGTCAGCAACCGGCGCGTTATGGAGGCCGCCTTCTCGCAGGAGGAGATGATCTCTTTCGCATAGTGCCAACGCGGATCGTTTACCTCGCTTTTCATCACCAGTAAATGGCCGAACCCGATAATAGCGGTCAGGATGTTGTTGAAATCGTGGGCCACCCCTCCCGCAAGTTGTCCGACAACCTCCATCTTCTGGGATTGAATGAGCTGGGCATGGAGCTTTTCCCGCTCTTCTTCCGCCTGTTTACGTGCGGTGATATCAAGAGCAGTGAAAATGACCCCTTTGGATAAATCCTTCGAAACAATCGGCGTCGAGGAGAGAATGATATTGATCAGCGTTCCGTCTTTTTTCTTCCAGAGGGTTTCCAGCGTCCCGGTTCCCCTCTCGGCAATCTGGGAATACTTCTCGGTTCCGACACGAGTGAACTCCTCCTGAGTGGCGTAGAATATTTCCGCACTCTTTCCAATAAGTTCTTCCCGTGCATACCCGGTCATCTCGCAAACACGTGCGTTCACATCAAGAAGAACCCTGTTGCTTAGAATGCCGATGCCGGTCGGAGCGACACGGAAAATGCTCCGCATCCTTCTCTCGCTCTCCCGGAGAGCTTCTTCGCCATTCTTTCTGGCCTCGATTTCATCTTGCAATTCACCCAGCAGATCCAACGTTGCGGTCTGGCTCAGCTGCAGCTTACTGTTTGCTTCCCGCAGTTCCTCTTCCACTTGGCGGCGTCTTGCCAGTTCCTGCTCCAGCTCGCTGGTGCGTTCGGCCACCAGTGCGGCAAGACGGTCCTTCTCCTCCCGCTTCAGTTTGCTCGCCTCTTTGATCTTGGCCATGGCGCGGATCTGGGCAGTCAATTCCGCCTCATCCAACGGCTTGGCCAGAAAGCCCTCGGCACCCACCTCCAAGGCCATGATACGGATTTTTCGGTCTGTTTTCAGAGCGGTGAGGAAGACTACCGGAATATGCCAGAGTAATTCGTTTCCCTTCAGTCGCCGGCACACTTCGAATCCGTCCATTCCCGGCAAGACGATATCGAGCAGGATGACATCCGGATCTTCGGCTATCGCCAGAGCAATACCCTCCGGACCGTTCAAGGCGGTCAGCACCTTGGCCTGGGGCAGGACATCTGCCACGACAGCTTTCAACGACGTCAGGTTATCCCGATTATCGTCTATGGCTAAAAGCTTCAAACTGCTAGCCTCCATCGAGGGCCTCCTGGATGGTCTGGTGAAATAACTCCGCGTTAATTTGACAGCTTACCACACAAAAAGTGCACCTGAAAGACCATGACAACCTTCATAAAATCGAGAAGCGGTCTTCCTTGTGATTCCAGTATGAGTGTACTATCACATGCAATAGCTCCGACTGGAAGAAAATTAATGTTATTTCGAAAAAAGGCCTGCATGAGCAGACCTTTTTTGAGATGATATCCGGTGCGGCAGGGCCAGGAGCCTGTCGGACTCCTAGTGCAACAGACTGTCGGCTAGTGCAACAAGATTCGGCAGGTCTGGCTTCGTGACAATATCGTTGGCGCCCAGATCGCGCCATTTGCGTTTGTTGTCTTCACTGGCAAGCGACGAGAAGAGGAGAACGGGCAAGTCCCGCAAGGCTTCTTCTTTTCTGATCAGGGCGGTGAGGTGCAAGCCGTCCATTTTCGGCATTTCAATATCGGTTATGAGCATGTCGAATTCCCGGCTATAGTGAGCCCCATCTTTGCTGCAACGCTGCAGCATGGCAGTAATCATCTCCCATGCGTCCGAACCGTTTTCCGCCTCTTCCACCTGGTACCCCGCAGCACGGAGCGACGAACAGATACTGCTGCGGATGAATCGTGAGTCATCGGCCACAAGAATGCGACGTGTGCTCCGATCCAGGGTCAGTTCCTTTGTCATCTGCTCATCGCCGATCCGGTACAGCACATCCTGCCCGCATATTTCGGCAACAATCTTCTCAAAATCAAGAATCAGGATGATCCGGTCATCCATCTTAACTACGCCGGTGACATTAGCGCTGTTAATCATCTTCACCGGCGGCTCCACCCGCTCCCAGGAAATCCGGTAGATGCTTGAAACAGAGTGTACGAGGATTCCGACATTCATGCGGTTGAATTCAAGTACCACTACCCGATCAGGAGTCAGTTCCTGGTTGTTTTTGCCAAGCACATAGGATAGGTTGATAACCGCCAGGACACTGTCCCGCAACTGCATCATCCCTTCAACGGCAGGATGACTGTTGGGTATCCTCCAGGTCTTGGGACGACGGATAATCTCCCGCACCTTGGCCACATTCACCCCATAGTAACAGGGAACGGTTTCGCCATTCGCGTCCAGCTCATCGATCCGGAACTCAACGATTTCAAGCTCGTTCGTGCCACTTTCCAATAGGATCTTCTGCTTGTCGTCGGCTGCCACCGGTACCTCGCTTGTTTAGAAATTGAAAAACATCTTCAGTGGTGAGACGGTTCTCCACCACCTTCTTCTTTTTATCGGCGGGTTACCAAAAAACTTTAACGAAAACGATGGCAGGATCGGTATGGTCAGAGGGCAATGAGCACCTCAGAGGCAGACAAAAATGCTTGAAATTAGCATGTTTTAAATTCATACTCCCGAAATATACACTAGGCACATACTTCAGCCTCAATATCCTCGGCATGATTCGATAGCTGATGCTCTCGCAAATTCTATTTGTCATGCCCGAGTAACTGTATCGGGCAGCCAGGATTTCAACGTGTCACCGTCTGGATTCCCGATCAAAATCGCTTCGGGAATGACAATGTGCGAATTCATCATTGCTTGTTTCTGTGATACAAACCCAAAAAAAGTTTGGCAGAGGAAATAGTGAGAAAATGAAAATCGAATGCCCCTCCTGTCAACTGACAGGGAACATCAACTCAGTAGACGTTCCGACCGAAGGGCGTTACTTCGACTGCCCCCGGTGCAAGAGCAGCTTCTTCGTAGCCAAACCGGCCCCGGGTCCTGAAAACAGCTACCCGATGAGCATCTGCCCGACCTGCCAGTATTCTACCTTTACCGACGAGCTGTTTGCCGTCTGTCCGAAATGTGGAACAAAAGGAACCGACTACCGGGAAATGCTGCGTAATAAGTCAGCGGAGAGGCTGGCAAGGCGCGATTCCGTGACCGACGACCCGCATGAGCCGACCACTGTTGTGGATCGCGACCAGGTACAGCACGATTTCGAGTTGCTTACCCGATCACTCCGCAATCCCGATTTTGCCACGGCAGCGCCTCTTGAGGTGGTTGCTGAGAAACCGGTGATTCCCATGACGATCCGGATCTCCGGCTGGGCTGCAGTAGCAGCAGGCGCAGTTTTTCTCTGCTACGGGCTGGCAGGACTGGCACACTACTATGGAACAGACTGGCAGGCCGTTCTCTCCGTGCCGTTGCTTGAGCCGGTCTCCAAGACAATAATATTTTTCAAATACGGGTTTTTCCCCTGGCTGAGGACTCTCACCGGCCTCGGGCTGGTTCTCGCAGCAATCCAATTTCTGGCCCTGAAACCATGGGCGCCAAAGGTTTTGACCTGTCTGTGCTGGGGCGGCATCGGCCTCATGCTGGTACAGGAGTCAGTTGGAATCGTCAATCGGGTTCTGATAACGTCCGGCTCCCCTTCCGCCATATTCTATGTGGATTGTCTTCTCAGCTACCTGATAAAGGTTTCCCTGTGGAGCGTCCCATTTCTCGCCGTACTCTGGCTCCTGAGCAGGGACGAAACCATACGGGAATACTCAGCCTAGCCCACTTTCTACTGCAACATATTGATATTACACACATAATATACTACAGGGTATCTTCTTGAGGAAAATCTTGCTAGCATACGTTTTTCTGACAAAACTGGACTTTAGATGTAGGGAGGTACTATTTTGAAAAGCAGCATTCTTTTGATCCTTTTCGTTATTCTCGTCGGTTTTGTCGGCGGCTACCTGTTCCTGCGGGACGGTACTGATCCGCAACTTACATACTACCCCGCCGATGGAGCTGTTTCGGCAAACGTTCCTCCGACCCTGACCCTGGTCGATACGGAAACCGGCCTGAAAAACCTGACCGTCACTGTTTCCCAGGCTGGAAAGGTTACAAAACTGGTCGACATTTCTTTTCCGAGCGGTACTACCCGCCACTCGGTCCCTCTCCCCTTGGGCAAACTCGGTCTGAAAGAAGGGCCCATGACCATCGACATCGTAGCTGCCGACAACGCATCGATCCCAAACAAAGTCAAACGCACTCTTTCGGTAGTATACGATAACCAACCTCCAACCATTAGCGTCCTGACTACCGCCCACAACATCAATCAGGGCGGCTCCGGACTGGTGATGTTCCGCGTCTCCGAGAAAGTGCGACAGGCCGGGATACGGGTGGGTAAACACTTTTTCCCCGCCCACCCCCAGCAAGGCGGCGCCTATGCCTGCCTGTTCGCCTTTCCTTACGATGTAAAACCGAATGAATTTCTACCGCGGCTGGTCGCGGTGGACCTGGCCGGCAACGAACGCACGAGTGGTATCAACTACCGCACCAGGCTACGACCCGCCAAATCGGACAGGATCAACATTACCCAGGCATTTCTAAACGAAAAGATGCCGGATTTTCAGCACTTTTTCCCAGACACTCGAGACCCGCTGCAACTCTTTTTGCGGGTTAATGGCGAACTCCGCGCTGCAAATGTCGCCACATTGAAGGAGCTCCCGGCCAAAAGCGCCGGCAAACCCCTCTGGCGTGATGCCTTTCTGCGGCTACCGAAAGCCGCCCCCCGGGCCGGCTTCAATGACCAGCGGGATTACTACTTCGACGGCCGGAAGGTCGACCACCAGACCCACCTGGGTCTTGATTTGGCATCGCTCGCGGCATCACCGGTTCCGGCCGCCAACAACGGCACGATCATCTACGCCAAAGATCTCGGCATCTACGGTCAGTGTGTCATCATCGACCACGGACTCGGCCTGCAGAGCCTCTATTCCCACTTGAGCAGCATCGATGTCGCAGTCGGCAACCAGGTGAGCAAAGGTCACATCATCGGTAAAACCGGCACAACCGGCATGGCAGGCGGCGACCACCTACACTTCGGCATCCTGGTAAACGGAATTGAAGTTGATCCTCGGGAATGGCTCGATCAGCACTGGATCACCGACAACTTCAGCGACAAATGGAACCTGGCCCTCGGAACGGCCAAGTAGTTTTCATCCGGAAACGGTTCTTTTCCGCCCTGGCTGTGTCAATCCGCAGACTTGCTTGTGCGGCGTACCTGTGTACGTCTCCGCGCAACCCCTTGATATTGACTCGCCCTGAGGGCTCGTCCTGCGGGCAGCCTTCGCTGTCAACTTTTGCAGGTAAAAGATTCTTGCCAGGACGACAACGAGCCAAGCGAGTTGGGCCATGAAGATGCCCCGAAGGGGCTTGCTTGCGCGCCGAAGCTTCAGCGAAGGAGTGAAGGCCGAGTAAAAATCCCTCGTTTCCGAATCGAAAACCAATAGTTTCACGTCCGGAGTTTCCGAATGGAAACTATTTATCGAAGTAAAAGGGGGCGTCTCAGAAAACGGAAACTACAGCACGATAATCCGATGTCATCTGCCAACAACCTAAACGTACCCGTACCAATCTTGGCAGTGCTGCGCCATAGGTAAATAAATGTCCTCCCAACCGAGTGGTAACAGGTATTGTGAATGTGTATCATCTAGGAGCCTGTCGGACTTAGGGTAAATCTGCTGCAAATCCGTCTGGACGGTCCATATTCCGCCGCTTTTTTGGTCAATAGAACAACTATTGCCCTGCAAAATCGACAAAATCTGTCCTCGCCCAGCCAAATTTTCGCTTCGATTTCCTAAGCACGACAGGCTCCTAGCACCGAGACAGTAGCGGGGTTTGTGATACGTCTGGTATACTGGCAGGAATAAAGAGTTTACTCGTCAGGAAGTAATGACTCGTGTCGTGTATTTATGAAAACGGTTTCGGGTTTTTTGGCGCAGTTTTACCAAGGCACTCTTCAATCCCACCGAATAATAATTCGAATGAAACCGGCTTCACGATGTAATGGGCAATTTCAAAGTCGTTTCCGATAGAAGCCTCCAGTAAAGCATTTTCGGTATCCCCGGTGAGGACGATAATCTGCACGTCAGGCTTAATTGCGCGAATTTCGGCAATCAACTGCACTCCGTTCATTTCCGGCATATTGATGTCGGTGATTACAATATCGGACATGGAAGCTTTGAAAAGTTCCAAGGCTGCTCTGCCGTTGGTGGCGGTATAAAGTGCTACGCCGGGAAATTTCTTGAGCACTATTTTGGCAAGAAGTTCTAGAGCAGTCACTTCATCTTCGACAAGCAGTAGTGAAATCTGCGTGGGGTCAGGTGCCTTTTTCATTGGAACACCTCTATCCTGAATTCTGCGCCATTGCCCTTGTTGCGAACGGAAAGCCTCCCCCCCATATTTTTTTCTATTATGACCTTCGACAAGAAGAGGCCGAGTCCGGTCCCACTCTGTGGGCCTTTGGTCGTGAAGTAGGGCTCAAAGATTTTATCAATGATCTCTTCCGGGATGCCTCCGGCGTTGTCGGCAACTGTCACTGTCGCGCAGCTGTCTTCACTGGAGATGGTGACGGTTATTTCCGGGTTATAGATCTCCCTTTCCGTCAAGGCGTCTTTGGCATTTACTAAGATGTTGAGGACCACTTGTGCGAACTCGTTGGGATAGCCCCATATTACGGGATCATCCTTGGCAATTATTTCAACACTGATATGAGCTGTTTGGCTGTCCAGAAGTGACATCGACTGTGCGATTGAATTCTGCACGTTGAACTCGACCTTTTCCTTTTCCGGTTTGAAGAAATTCCTGAAGTCGTCGATGGTTCGGGACATGTGATGGATGATTTCCATCGACTTCTCGACATTTTCGACCAGGAAAGTCCGGTCGAAGTCACCAACATCGTAAAACAGCTGCAACTGCTGGACCGTGAGCCCAAGCAAGTTTAAGGGCTGGCGCCACTGGTGCGCAATATTGCCGATCATCTCGCCCATGGCCGCCTGGCGGCTCTGCATCAGAAGCATTTGATCCTTTTCCCGCAGTTCCGCCGTCCGTTGCGCGACCCGGGTTTCAAGCTCCTGGTTCGTCTCTTTCAGCGCCTCTTCGGCATGTTTTCGCTCCGTGATATCACTGAAAAAGGTTACCAGCCCTTCAGGGGTCGGATGGCAACGGCATTCAAACCAGCGTTTTAGCGGGGCGGGATAATAGCATTCGAACTGGATCGGGACGTTTTCATCAAACGAACGGCGGAAGTTTTCGCCAAGGGGAAGGTCATGGGCCTGCGGCCACAGCTCCCAAATCGATTTGCCCAGCAGTTGTTCCGGGGCCATTTGGAAAGCTTTCGCAGCCGCGGCGTTAATGTAGGTGTAGCGCCAGTCACGGTCGAAGGCGGCAAACCCGTCGTTCATCTGCTCCAGAATGGCGTTGATCCTTTCATGGGCTGCACGCAACAACTCTTCCGCCTTCTTGTGCTCGGTGATGTCGCGTACAACCGAAACTGACCCGATGATATGGCCCTTGGCGTCGTGAACCGGCGCGGAGCTAACCTGGCGGTGCCGCAATTGACCAGTGCCTGGTGTCCGGATTATCTCGTCCTCGCCACGAATAACTTCGCCGGTCAAGGCGCGCAATGGCGGTGAATCATTGGCAGGCCGCAGGCTCCCATCGCCGCGGTATACTTCCATACTTTCCGCCAACTTTTCGACATCGACCGGACCTGTTAAGTCGACGATAAATTCCCGGACCGCGGACGGATTGGCCAACGTGAATTTCCCGTTAGTGTCTGCAAACCAGACCTCGTCACTGATACTGTTAAGCAGGCACGACAGCCTGTCCTTTTCTTCCTGGACGGCAGTCAGCAGCCTTTGGACCTCCTCCTCCGCCCGTTGGCGCTCCGTGACTTCGCGCAGCAGTTCGGCGCTGGTCTCCTCGGCCTGCCTGCGGGCAGCGAGGGCATCTTCCGCCACGTTGAGGGCGGACCGGCGGGAGTCGCGCAGGGAGGTATTGGCGGCCTGCAACTCGGCCCGGCTTTCCTCAAGAGCCTGCTGCTGCTCGTGCAGAACGCGGATCGAGCTGGCCTGTGCCTCCAGTTCGGTAAGGTCGGACGCTACCAGGCAAATACTGGTTTGAGTATCGGCCACGAGCAGGCTGGCCGCGAGTTGGACGGACACGGGGGCGCCGTCGGCCTGGAATGTAAGGCGTCGTTGGACCGGGCCGGCCTGGGCGTCGGCCAGGAGCATCCGCAACGGGTGGTGCTGTGCGGGCGCGACGAAAGTGGTGAGCTTTTGACCGATAATGTCCGCCATCCGGGTCATTACCAGGCCGCAGAAGCGCTGGTTGCAAAAGAGAATCGTCTCGTCAAGGCTCACCGTCAGGGCGGCCTCGTTCATAGTCTCGACGATGAGCCGATAGGTCCGCTCGGCGCCGGTGAGAGAGAAAACCCGGTCGCCGTGGGGACAGGTCACTACCAGGGCGTCCACCTCGCCGCTACGAATGGCATCCAGAGTCTGTTCGGCTTCATCGAGCCGGGAGTTGAGCCGCTCGATTTCCTCAAGCAACGCGCTCTTGGTGCGCGGGTCTTCGTTTGTCTTGGCTCCCATGCGTTACTTTCTCCTCAGATCCAGGCCGACCAGGACCTTTTCCTTGTCAGCCATGTTGCCGATGATTTTACGTAGCGGCAGCGGCAGTTTTTTGATCAGGGTGGGCGCGGCGATGATCTGCTCGCCTTTGGCCAATACCGGATGCTGGTAGAGGTCGATCACCTCCAGGTCGCAACGCCCCGCCAGGTATTCGTCGCAGATTGCCGTGATGTTGCGGATCGCTTCCTGAGAGCGCGGGGTGAGGCCGGCCACATAGAGCCGCAAGGTATATTGCTGGTCCTTTGCGTCAAGGCTCGCGACATCCAGAGCCTCCATCACCGTTTGGGAACGTTTCTTGGTCATGGGTTTTTTCCTTTTGGAAAAGCTCCAACGCCTCCAGACCTCGGGCGGATGCTCCGATGCCTACCGTAATGGAATCGGAGGGGCTGCTTCTCCAACTCCGCTGGCAAATTCTGCCACTGGAGCCGTACCGCTTTTTCCTGATGATGACTTCTTTTTAGAGGGCATGTACGGATACCTTTGCCGGTTCAAGATTTTATTCAGTTGATATGGCTGTACGCTGAAGATAAAAAATCAAAATGGCGAAGGGTGTGGTTATTTCTGAAAGTCTTCACCCTTCATAATCCATAATTCATAATTCACCCCAGCGGCTTGATGTCCAGCCCCACCAGCACCCGTTCGGTGTTGGAGAGGTCGCCGATGATCTTCTTGATCGGAGTGGGGAGTTTCCTGACCAGGGTGGGTATGGCCAGGATCTGGTCTCCCCGGGCCAGTTGGGGGTTCACCAGCAGGTCGACCACTTCGATACTGTATTTCCCTTCCAGGTGTTCCTCGCAGAGCCGCTTCAGGTTTTCGAAGGCGGTAATGGATTTGGGTGTCTGGCCCGCGACGTAAAGCCTCAGCTGATAACGTTCTTCAACATTTTCCGTTTTGCTTTTTCGTGGCGTCTTTTGCGTTGCTTCTCCGGTCACTTACCACCTCTCTTCCCGCTCTTTGCGGTGCTCGCCTTAATGGAAGCAAGTTCATCCGCCTTGCGGTTCCGCGCCATTGCCTGGGTCTCTTCGGCGAGGACTTCCTGGTGCAGCTTTTCCCTGGCGATTGCCTGCTCCAGTTCATCCTTTTCGACCTCGAAGCTGGCGCGAAGCGCCGTAATCTGAGCCTCGATCAACGCCTTCTTCCGTTCGATGTCGCGTTGTTTCCGCTCGACATCATGGTTCCGCGACAGGATTTCCAACCTATCCCTAGCCTCCTGGGCTACCCTGGCCGCGCCGGTCATCACCATGCCGGAACCGACATAGACATCCCGGAGTTGGGCGCCGTTGTCGGTCAGGCAAAACTCCCTGACCTGGTTGGAATGCTCCATGCCGCGGGACTTGAGTATGTACAGGCCGCGGTTGCGCTCGCCACTCTCCTCCATGACTTTTAAAAGTAACCAGGTATCCATGAGCGACGATATCCCCACCGCGGTACACTCCACGCTGCTGTTGGTAGAGGTCAGGTCGGTACAAAAGGCGGTGATTTGCTTCATCTTCAGGAAATCGATCAGCCGGGAAAGCATCGACTTGACCTCCATCTCACTCGCCGCTGCCATCAGGTTGGAGATCGGATCGACCACGACGATGGCCGGCTTGAATGCTTCAATCGCCTTGTGCATGGTCACCAGATGCATCTCCAACCCGTACAGGCTTGGGCGTGAATTGCGGAATTCGAGCAGCCCTTTTTTCACCCATTGCTCCAGATCGATGCCGATGGAGCGCATGTTGCGGATGATCTGGTTGCGGGATTCCTCGAAGGCGAAATAAAGACAACGCTCGCCGCGTCGGCAGGCGGCATCGACGAAGTGAGCGGCCATGCTTGATTTACCGGTCCCTGAGGTACCGGTAACCAGGATGCTGCTCCCCTTGTAGTAGCCTTTCCCGCCGATCATGGTGTCGAGGCGCGGGATGCCGGTGGAGACCCTCTCGCTGGAAGCCGCATGGTCGAGGCCGATGGAGGAGATCGGCATAACGGAAAATCCCTGTTCGTCGATCAGGAACGGGTATTCGTTGGTGCCGTGGACGGAGCCGCGGTATTTGACGATACGCAGGCGCCGCGTGGCGATCTGCTCTGCAACCTGGTGGCTCAGGAAGATCACGCAGTCAGCCACGTATTCTTCCAGGCCGAAACGGGTCAGTGACCCCTCCCCCTGCTCGCCGGTGATGACTGCAGTGACACCCTGGTCTTTCAGGAAACCGAACAGTCGTTTCAACTCCGACCGCAGGATTACTTCGTCGGTAAAGCCGGAAAAGAGGGTCTCAATGGTGTCGAGCACCACCCGCTTCGCACCGATGCTTTCTATGGCGTAACCGATGCGGATGAAGAGCCCCTCCAGGTCGTATTCGCCGGTCTCCTCGATCTCTCTCCGCTCGATGTGCACGTAATCGAGAGAGAGCTTCTTGCGGGCCTCCAGATCATTCAGGTCGAACCCGAGGGAGGCGAAGTTTTTCGCCAGTTCTTCGGACTTCTCTTCGAACGACAAATAAACGCCCGGCTCGTCATACTCCATAGCTCCGCGCACCAGAAACTCCATGGCGAACAGGGTCTTGCCGCAGCCGGTGCCTCCGCAGACCAGGGTGGGACGCCCCTTGGGAAGACCTCCGCCGGTTATCTCGTCAAGCCCGTTGATACCAGTCGGGGATTTTAGTAAAACTTCGATTGCCGGCTTTACCTTCGGTTTAACCATTGAGTTCTCCTTAGAAGTTATTACATAGCAAAAAAAGGCACTGTCCATTATGTGCGGCACGACTTATGACTTCGAGAAACATATATACTGCTTTGTCCTTTGCCCCTATTCACTCATTAAAACCCATCATTGCAATGATACCCATAAATACTAGTGTTTCAAGAACTATTTGTGAGACTCAAAAGCCCATAATCCTGCCCGTCATGAACGCCATCGAGAGCGCCTGTGACGAGGCTATAACACGAGCCAATCGGCGCACCTACTTGGAGCTGACCGACTCCTTGTCGCCGGTACACTATCAGCGACTGGATGATCTTCTCAAACTCAAGGAAGGTAACATGACAACCTGGTTGGCCTGGCTGCGCCAGTCGCCCTCCAAGCCGAATTCGCGGCACATGCTTGAACATATCGAGCGAATTAAAGCCTTGAAAGCGTTAGATATGCCCGAAGGGATCGCGCGGCAGGTTCACCAGAACCGCTTGCTCAACATCGCCCGCGAAGGCGGGCAGATGACGCCCGCCGATCTGGCCCGGTTTGAAAAACAAGGGCGCTACACGACCCTGATATCATTGGACATTGAAGGCATGTCCACCGTTAACGACGAAATTATTGACCTGCATAATCGCATCCTTGGCAAGCTGTTCAATACCGCAAAGAACAAGCATCAACAGCAGTTCCAGGGCACGTGCAGAGTCGGGGATGTCTTCTCCGAAAGGTTGAGAATCCGGCCTTGTCCTGCCGGAGGGCTGCTAGCGACGCGGATCGGTCTGGCGGATAATGGCGCTGACGTTTTTCCTGTTGAAGCCTTTATATCCCTCGCAACGCTGGATGTTTTCCAGGTGGCTGCCGACTGCCCCCTGCGCGAGGAACTTCTCTCCCTGCTCGCTGCTGATGGTCTGCTCCCGAACCAGCCTCGTCAACCGTGGCGGGTCGACAGCCCACCTTTCCGCGACGCTGAAGGCCTGTCTGAGATAGGGAAAATCACTAAAGGGTGCCATGTACTCAACTCCGTGATTGGCCAGGTCGCTGATCAATCGGTCGAAATCGAACTGAGCAGCGAGATGGTGCATGCCGGCGCCAAAAATAGAGTCACCGTGCAAAGCGCACCAGAGTCCCACCGTGCCGAGTTGCCGGCGCTCCGGCAGGTCCTCGCGGGAGAAATCGACGGCAACTTCCTCGGGTGCCAGATCGACATCAAGGAACAGGGTCTGACCGGCTTCGGTATTTTCCATTATCTGGGCACCCCAACCTGCTTCGTCGCCGGCATAGAATCGTTCGCGGTTTTCGAAGCCGAGACGGGAGAAGAGGGAGACCAGCGTGCGGAAATGGCGCCGGGAGCTGCGAAAGGTGTGGTGGTCGTAATTGGCCAGGCCCAGCCCGAGGGTTTCCTGTCGTCCCTGCTGGAGTCGACCGGCAAAATTTCGTGAGAGCCAATACCGGCGTTCCCCTTGACAGACAAGGTGGGCGGCCGGGCCTGTGCCCAGCTGGGTGATCATGGTATCCACCCTCCGGAAGATATCGTCCCAGAGCAGATCCTCGTTGTCGCTGATTCGGGGCCGAGTCTGCCATAGTTCCATCGCCGACAGATACGCGTGCAGATAGCCGGCCGGCACCCGGGCTGACACAAATCCGTCACGGCCGCGCCGCTCCACCGCCAGCAGCGCGATACCCTGTTCGTCGCTCAGCCGGGCACAGCGGAAGGGGCTGAACGACTCACCCTCGATCTCGGCCTGGAACCCGTTGGCCTGTAAAAAGTCGGACAGATTCTCCACCCGCAGGGCCAGCCCCGCTTCCGGAAGGTCGTCCCGGCGATTCAACACAATCCGGGGAAGTTGCGTGCCCGGGTGGAGCCAGACAACCTGGTCCTCAGCCGGTTGGGCAACGAAACCGAGTTCGGTCAGCATGTCACGAAACTGTCGGGAATCCCGCAGCAGCAGATGATCGACCCAATCAAGCAAACGGCCGCTGGTCTGCCGGACCAGCCGCTCCTCGAAACCGGCCAGGATAGCGCTTTGTCGGCGGCAGGCAGCGAGCAGATCCAGAATAAGCTGTTCGGCTGCAGCGTGTCTTTCCCAGTAGAAGCCTTGTGCCTGTGGCATTTTTCACCTCGTTCCCTACTACAAGCAGTCCCGGAATCTTTTCCTAGGAGTCTGCCTCGACTGACAGCAAATCTTCCCGCAGATGGTCGGTTATCGGACTGTCGCTGAACACCACCCCCGGGTTGAGCAACTCCCCGGGGTCGAAGATCTCCTTGACCTCGCGCATGTAGCCATACAACTCCGGCCCCCATTCCCGCAACAGATACGGCGCCCGCAGCCGGCCCATGCCATGTTCGCCGGAAATCGTACCGCCGTGGCGCAAGACCACTTCGTACATGTCGTCGGCCAAACGCCGGATCCGCCCGGGCAAACCGGGAAGCGTCAGGTCGAACAGGGGGCGCAGATGAAGGTTGCCGCTGCCGGCATGTCCGTAGATGAGCGCGGTGAGACCGTGGCGGGCAAAGACCTGCTCAGCCTCGCTGACGAATCCGGCCAGCTGCTCTGGCGGAACGCCCACATCGTTCACCACCGACAGCGCCTGGAATCCGGGCTGCGGATTACGGATCAGCCACAGAATCTCTTTGCGGACTCCCCACAACCGGTCGATATCGCCGTCGTCCATGGTCACGGCCGGAGCTGCAAGCTGCCGGAAACCCTCGGTCTGCAGCACTTTCCTGACTTTTTCCAGCTCTGCCAATGCTTCCGGGCCGGACAGCTCCACAAGCAGCAGGTGGGCATCGACAGCAAGTGATTCGGGAAGCTCGGTACGCCGACGAAGGATATTCATCGTTTCCCGGCTGATAAGCTCGATGGCAACCACGGGAAGCTGCCGAAGGGCACAGACCGCCCGCGCCGTTTCGGCCAGATCGTCGAAATAGAGCAGTACGGCCACCCGTTGCCGCTCGTATATTTCCGCCCGCAACGCAGCCTCGGTGACAAGACCGAGGGTACCGACGCTCCCGACCAGCAGCTGGGCGATCAGCTGCCCGCAGGGGAGATCGTGGAGAAAGGCAAAGAGATTGTAGCCGCTGGCCGTCTTCAGCTTTTGCCGGGTCTCGAGCAGTGCCATGGCCGCCTGGTTCGATTGGAAACGCTGCCGCAGGTCTGCCAATCGCATCCTGAAACGTTCCGGTATGGTGGTTTCGTCTTCGGTATCAACAACTTCACCCCGATCGGTGACAAAGGTCACCTGCTCCAGAAAGCGATCGATTGAACCATAGCGCAGGGCGTGCGGCCCGCTCGCCTTGGTGGCGATGTTACCACCGATGCGGCTGATTTCTGCGCTGGTAACATCAGCCGGCAAAAAGAAACCTCGCTGCTGAAGATAGTCCTGCAGCACGTTGTGATAGACACCGGCGCCGGTTCGAATCCGAGCCGTTTCACCGCTGTCGGCAAAATCGCTGATCAGGTTCCAGCTGCCACGATCCGGCATGGCCATGACAATGCCGCAGCCCAACGCACTACCCGCGGTACCCGACCCTCCGCCACGGGCGGTAATCGGCAACCCTTCCCGGGCGGCAAAGGTGACAAGCCGGGTTACATCCTCCAGGTCCTCCGGCAGCACCACAGCCTGCGGCTCAATGTGATAGATGCTCTGATCCCGCGAATAACGCCGCAGGCTCTGCAGGTCGGTAATGACCTGACCACGCACCACACTTTGCAGCTTGTCCGCCAGCAGGCTATCTGGGCCCGTCATCAACTGCCGCTCCCCTGGCAGGCCTTCCTATGCCTCGCGTGCCTGTTCGGGCAGGAATTTTCATTGGCTATCCGCAGCGGTCTCACCATCGCACACTCCTGTCTCCCGTTGCGAATAGCCTATCGTTCTTGTATCCCATGTCAAGAGCTGACGGGGCTCTTCATCAGTGAACAATTCAGCACCCCTGCCAGGCATTTCTCGCCTGACTGTTCCCAACTACCCTGTCAGGAGTAGTGGCGTGGTGTATATTTTTCTGATATTCGGCAAAAAGGCTAGATCCGGCTACCGTTATGTTTCGGAAATCTCGGAATGTGAGACGGGTTGTGAGAAGGGTTGTGAGAAGGGTACTGCAGGGGAAGCCAGGAAACCGGCCCGCAGTTCGTGAATTTCCTGCACGATGACCGCAAGAAATCCGACGGGGAAGAGGAAAAAGAGCGGCAGGGCATACCAGGTTCCCCGCTGCAACGCGAACGTCAGAGGCAGCAGGCTGTACAGGAAGAGCAGAGCATTCAGCAACAGGTACGGCAGCCCTTTCTGGCGATACAGAAAAGCATGCCGTGGCAGGGTGCTCTTGCCGGTGATGCCGAATTTCGGCGTCCGCTCGAAGAATCCACCCCTGCTCCACAGGCCGCGAAGCACAGCAAGTGAAATGCTGGGCGCGAGACCGATGCTCACAACAGGCAGAAGAAGGAAGCGGCGGAAGGACCCGTTGCCGCGGTTGACGGTCAGATAGACAAAGAAGTACGACATGATGGCACAGCTGGTTGCAACAAAGAGCGGCAGATCCAATCGCATCATCTGCCAGGGGCCGACCCCGATCCGGTAAACAATGGTCGGATAGAGAGTCAGGAATATTACTGTGCCCAGCAGCCAGCAGATGTTCGCCAGCAGGTGAGTCAACGCCTCGCATTTCACCGCGAACGGCAGATCCCGCGAAAGAAGCTGCGGCAGTATCTTGCGGGCGGTCTGCACCGACCCCTTTGCCCAGCGCTGCTGCTGGCTGCGGAATGCGGCCAGGGTCACCGGCAGCTCGGACGGCACCTCATAGCCATCGAGATAGACAAAGCGCCAGCCTGCAAGTTGGGCCCGGTAACTCAGGTCAAGATCCTCCGTGACCGTGTCCGACTGCCAGCCTCCGGCGTCCGCAATTGCCTGTCGCCGCCAGATCCCGGCGGTGCCGTTGAAATTGAAAAACAACCCCTTCCGAAACCTGACCTGATGTTCGATGCTGAAATGGGGACCGAGCAGCAGCGCCTGCACACCGGTAAGCCACGAGTGCTCGGTATTGCAGAATACCCACCGGGTCTGGACCATGCCGACCCGCGGATCATGAAATTGGGGGATGGTTTTTAAGAGAAAGTCGGCGGCCGGGATGAAATCGGCATCAAAGATGGCCACGAACTCCCCGCTGGCAGACTTCAGCCCCGCAGCCAGCGCCCCGGCCTTGAAGCCGCTGCGCTGGCTGCGGAGGATATGACTGATGTGGATGCCCCGACCCTGCCAGTAGGCCACCCTCTGCGCAACGATGTCACTGGTGTCATCGCTGGAATCATCCAGAACCTGGATCTCCAACCGGTCGACAGGCCAATCAAGACCGGCTACCGCGTCCAAAAGCCGCTGAGCTACGAAACGTTCATTGAAGACGGGCAGCTGAACGGTTACCAACGGCAGGTTCTCAGGGAGAGAGGTGAAAGGTTGTGGTGCGGAACCGCGCTGCAACCACCAGTTTGCCAGCAGCCAGATGCGATGCAGACCGTACAGGGAAAGCGCCCCTAAGGCGGAAAAGTGAACGAACGTTGCAACGGCGCTAAACTCAGGAGTCATGGTGGATGGTCTCGGTTTTTTCTTGAATTCGGCTGGGGGCATGGGTTGCCATCATACCAACATACCCGTTATTCATCACACTCGCCACAACTTACACCCAGCACTTTTTCCTCAAAGAGGTACAGTTCCGGGTTCCAGGCACGCAGTGTCACCCGGTTTCCGTTGATGGTGAGATCGTTACCGCTCACCAGCCAGATTTTGTTGGTCCAGTCGCTCCATCTGCCGCTCAAGCGCAACTCACCGGCTTTATTTGTCATCCCCCGGGCAAGCAGGTCGCCGGTCGGCGGGGAGTCGGCATTCCGTACCAACAGGTACGCACTGAGCGGCTTCAGCTTGCGGGCCGTGAAGCTGAACTGTCCGGTCTTCTCATGGTAGCTGAGAGTGCCATGAGCGCCACCCGGACGGATCTTCCAGGTGAGCGGATCCTTGGCGTACAATGCCAGTGTCCGTTGCGGTGAACGCTGTTTCGCGACTGCCTGTTTATCCATTGCGGAGCGCGGCTCTCCGCCGACAGCCGGCTCCGTCATGAGACAACAGAACACGGCGACGGCAAGCATCCGCCATGATTTCTGGTATGTTGAATTCAGAGTCATAGTGAAAAAAATCCTGATACTGCCCCGCCCTCTTTTGTCAGGCAGCCCAGTCTCCCTGATACTTTCGAACCTTCGACAATCCTGCCGGATGGCGGTTTTTTTGTTCCACCCGGCACAGCTCCCGCCCGATTACCCACAGAATCTTTGCTCCGGCCCGCACCACTCCGGACAGGGTCCGACTGATCTTGGACTCTCCCGCAATCCGCACATGATAGGGAAGCGTAGTCTCCACCACCCGCAGTCCCGCCTTGACCGCCCGGATCTGCATCTCCACGGTCCAGCCGAAGGTGCGATCCTTCATCTGCAGCGCAGCCAATGCCGACCAGCTGATGACCCGCATCGGTCCCAGGTCATGGTAGTCATGGCCCCAGATCAGACGGATCAGACGGGTTGCCAGCCAGTTTCCGAAACGCTGCTGGGGACTCATGGCCCTGCTCGCCACGGCAACCCGCCGCGCCAGCGCCAGGTCGGCCTCGCCATTCAGCAGCGGCTCAAGTAATACCGTCAGGTTTTCCACACCGTCGCTGCCGTCAGCATCGGCAAAGGCCACCACGGCTGGAGGGTTGTCGGCAAGAGCGGCAATTCCTGCCAGACAGGCGTTGCCGTAGCCGGGCACCGGCTCATGAACCACTTCCGCGCCGCACGCCCGGGCAACCGCCGCGGTCGTATCCGTGGAACCGTTGTCCACCACCACGACCCTGGTCACCACGGCCGGAATCCGTTTCAATACCGTGGGAAGCGAAAGTTCCTCGTTTCGGGCCGGTATGATCAGTACCACCTCAGCAGAACCTGCCGCCAGCTTTTCCCGGACGTCAGCTGCCATCACTCGGCAACCACCTTCGCAGACTGCCCAATCTTGTAGCGCCGGTAGAACACCGGAAGCAGAGAAACTACAACGATCAGAGCGATGCCCAACAGGGAGGTTGGCGACAGATTTCCCCGGATCAGCTCCAGCAGCGAACTGGAAAAAACGATGAAGGCAATGCAGGCCGGCAGCATGCAGAAAAACGTCGCCAGCACATAATGGCTGAAAGGAACCTTGGTCAGGCCAAAGGCGTAGTTCAGCAGGTTGAAGGGAAAGGCCGGGATCAGGCGGGTAAAGGCCACCACCTTCCAGCCGTGCTGCTCCACCTCCCGGTCAAGCTTTGCCCATTTGGGGCCGGTCAGTTTTGACGTCACCCAGTCACGGGCCAGGTAGCGCGCAACCAGGAACGCCAGCGATGCGCCCAGGGTGGCACCGGTGATGGTGTAGACCACCCCCCAGAAGGGTCCGAACAGGATCCCGCCGACGATGGTGATCGGGAGCCCGGGCAGCAGGAGCACCGGCGCCAGGGTATAGATCAGGATGTAGATGGCCGGGGCCAGCACTCCGTAACCGGCGATCAGCGCCCTCAGCCTGTCCTGCTGCAGGTACCCGGCAGCACCCGAGAGGTGTATTCCGGCAACGGCGGCCGCCAGCAGGACCAGGAAAACCAGCGGCTTCCAGGAACGTTTCTTTCTCTGTCCCTCTTCTGCAATGAAGGTTCGTTCTCGTATCACGGCGCATCCCTCCATTTTCTTGAACCTCTTTTTGAGGCGGAGTCTGTTCAGATAGGTAAAAGGGGCCGCAGTTCCCTTTTTCTTCCCGGCCAGGGTCTGTTCCGGGGCGAAGAACAGATCCAGGAGATGACTGGTGGGCGTATGCGGAGCCAGTGCCTGGACGCAACCGGCGCAGTAGGTAATGATTCTCCGGCCTTGTGCCTCGTCTTTGCGGCCGGCGGCAGCTTCTTCCGCAAGATCAGGAGCAAACATCTTTACGCCGCCACCCAATCCGCAGCAGAGAGTAGTCTTTCCGCTATGGGGCATTTCCTCCACGGTTAGCCCCTGCCGCTGCAGCAGGGTACGAACTGCCCGCTGCACCGGCTCGGCATTCCGGATCACGCATGGGTCATGAACGGTGACCGACCCGGTCGCTTTCTCCAGAGGAAGAGCGGAGTCCGCGAGGACTTCGTAGATGGTTCTCACTACCAGGCCTCCACCGAAGGAGTCGAACATAACCTGGCAGTTGGGGCAGCCCACCAGCACCTCTTTCACCCCCTGCTCGACCAGATAGTCCCGCATCTCTTCAAACATGGCATTGGCGTACCGCTCCCGACCCAGGCTGTGGGAAGGTTTCATGCAGCAATCAAAAACGATGCCCATGGCCGGGTCGGCCTTTTGCAACAGGGAGAAAACCGTGCTGACCCCGTCCGGGCGAGTGCCGGACAGGGCGCAGCCGGGGAAGAAGACCGTGGTGCATCCCTGCGGCAGCCGGTAAAGGGTGAAGCGGCGGGAGGTACCCAGCCGCTCGTAGTTCACCAGTGGCGCATGCTCCGGAAAGTGGCCGAAGCCCCGCTCCACCGCCTCGCGGCGCATCTCCAGAAAGAGGTTTTCCAGATCCAGACCCTCCGGGCAGACCGCCGCGCAGTGGCCGCACAGGCTGCATTCGAAGGGGCGCGACAGAGAAGTCTTGTCCGAGGCAGCGAAGCTGTTGGCGATGGTTTTCGGTGTGCCGTACCGGCGCAGGAATGTGCATTCGGTGACACACCTGCCGCACTCGCTGCAGCCTGTTCCGACAGTGTCAAGTAGTTCCCGCAATGTCGGGCGATTCGGAGTGTTGGCGGTGTCGCTCATGATCAGGGACCTCAGGGTGTTTTGTAGAATAGCGCCAACGAATAGGTGACACCCGCCGCGGTATTCTGGCCGTAGAGTGCCGGCGTGCAGGAAGCTTCCAGACCCCATGCCGGGGTTATTTTATAGCCCACGGTAATGTCCAGCTTGCCGAGGTCGAAGTTGTTGGTGGTGGTGGGGTTACCGTCATTGCCGAACTTGTTCCCGTTATCAATGCTGTAAATACCATCAAGCTTGAGCCTGCCGTAGAGAGCTTTGGTAACATCGACCCCAAATTCGACCAGATAGCGGAGTTCATCGGAAGGGTCACCCGCCCGCCAGCGGTAGCCGATTTCCACATTACCGTATGCCGGAAGCAGCGGATAGAGGGAACGCCCGTACAGCAGCCTGAGTTCGCCGTCGAATTGGCCGTTACCGAGGGGCAGCGGGTCGTTGCGGTCATAGGGGCCGGGGATTTTTACCAGTGCCTGGGTGGAAAGTATCCCGATGGTGTTATCCATCAGCTTGTAGCGCAGCCCCAGGTCCACATCACCCAGACCGTACCCTTTGGTGCGCCTCAAGTTGTTATCGTCTTCCAGCCATTTATAGGCCAGCGCGTTGATAACCGTCAGGTCGTCGGTCAGTCCGTACTCGAAATAGTTGCTGATATTGTAGTCCGTAAACTTGCCGTTGTTGGCCGTATCGACACGTTTCCCGGATTTATCGAAGGTTTCGTTCGAATAGTAAAAGTTGAATGCCAGCTTTTCGTAGAAGGTGTTTTTGGGGGCGGTCCACGCACCGGCAAAGCTGGCAGTGGCGGAAGCGGTAATCAGCAGCATCACCACCAGTGATCGTTGAACGAGTTTTTTCATGTGATTCCTTCCCTGGTCAGATAGTAAGGAGGGCGCCAAGTAAGCGCCCTCATGGTTGAAGATAACAACGATGCAAACCGACCCCACAGTAGTTTTTCAACAGCCTGATAAAACAGGTGGCTGCTCTCCCGTGCTTCACGGTTCTGTCGGCAATGTCGGGTCGTCATTCCACTCCGTCCAGGAACCATCGTAATTGCTGACATTGAAACCCATGAGACGCAGGATGAAATATTCCTGCCCTGAGCGGTACCCCACATAGCAATGGGCTATGACTGTCTTGGCGGCAGTGATACCCTTGCCGTTAAGAAAAGACTTGAGATCAGCATAGGATTTGACCGTATTGTCGGCATTCAAAAAATCGCCGGTCAGGATATTTATCGCATTGGGAATATGCTTGGCGTCATAGTCAGCGATGTTTCTGGAATCAAGGATGGCATAGTTTACCGTGTCCGCATAATGGGCAAGCACCTCTTCTTTGATAGCAAGCTTGCCGGAATCCGGGACAGGTGTAAAGGTGGCGGTTGTCACTGTCGTTGCCGTGGTTACCGTCTCCCGCACGTCGCTTACCCACTTGTCATAGCCTCCATCCAGCATCTGGACATCGCTTGCCCCCAAATACTCCAGCAACCAGAAGACCCGGCCGGCGTTGGAATCGACATTTTTGCCGTACACAATGATCTTCGTGCTGGTGGAAATCCCGGCATCACCCAGAATGACGGCGATTTCCTCCGGGCTCTTGAGGTTTTTGCTGTCAATGCCGGCACCTCCCTTGTCAAAAGTGCCGGCGGGCAGATTAACCGCAGTCCTGATATGTCCAGCGGTATAGTCGGCAGAACTTCTCACATCAATGATGACCTGATTGGCAGTGCCAATGGCCGCGGCCAACTCGGACGTGCTGACCAGCAGAGCGCTGTTCTCATAGGTTCCCGTGGCCGTTTGCAGTGTCTTCTCGCTGACACTGCTTCCGCACCCCGTCGCTAGCGTCACACAGAGCGCGATCAGGACCGGCGCTGTTCTCATTACTAATTTTTTCATAAATACTGCTCCTCACATGGAATAAGTCCCTCATAGGGATACACTGTTCCAACAGCAGCCCGCCGAATTCCGCGAACTGCTCGAATTTACGAACCACCCTTCCTGCGCAGGACACGTTGAGATCTGTGCCCGGAACGTCCGCGTCAATACAACAGCGAAGGATTATACAAAGGGGAAAAATTGTCGTAATCGGCAGAGGAAGCCTCTGTCGAAGATCCCCTGGAGTGGTACGAGCCGACACCATAGCAAACTCATTAACCGCAAGTCCAATTGATATAATTAACATTATCGGCAATAACTATCGTTTTTATAAATAGGTACTGTCCGGAAAGTCACATCAGTGCTGTTCCAGCCCAACCCCAGGCGAGACTATCCGGATGGACACGAACTGGAACTCATTATCAGTTGCCTTAGAAACCATTGTATATTATGGTGTTAGCTGATTTGAGTCAGACAATAAAAACAGAAGGACAGGATACAAATGAATATATCAGAGGAACTACGTAGACTCGCTGACTTACTACGAGAAGGCCACCTCACTGAGGAAGAATTTACCGAGGCAAAGAGACAGGTACTCTTGCAAGGCAACTCAGAGCCAAAAACACTACCAGAGGCCGGAACGACAGAAAGCGTACCGAGAATTGAGGAAAAGACATATCACTCAAACCGTTGGACGGCAGGAAATACGTTATTCCCAGATTCTCTAGTGCTGGTTAGTGATGGTATAGTGTTTCGCAAAGGACGTATTTTCGGTTCAAATGAACAGCATATTAACTACAAAGCTATCGCTTCCCTTCATATAACAAACGGCATTTTCTTTTCGACGATATCGATAGAGACTTCTGGAGGGAGCCAACCCATCGTGATTAATGGTCTGTGGAAATCCGAAGCAAAAGAGATACAGACAGCGCTTAATCGATTACAGAGACAAGTAATACGTTAAATATTTGACAAAGTGCCTGTAATCTGAATAATCATACTATAACTACTACAAAATGGAGAAAACCAAATGTCAACTTTGCTCGAATTAGCAGCATCACTCGTAGAATCTCATGCATCCACTACAGCAATGACCACCGAACAACTCCTTGAAGAAATAAATCTTGTCTACAAAACATTGAAGAACCTTGAGGAGGGTGTAGCCGTTCCAGTTATTGCAGAAGTGAATGCCCCTACTATTTCGGCTAAGCAATCAATCAGGCCGAATGAGGTAATTTGTTTGATCTGCGGTAAGGGAGGAATGAAGACCTTATCCCGCCATCTGAGTACCGCCCACGATATGAAGCCGGGAGAATATAAGAGACAGTTTGGCATTGCTTCAAATCAACCGTTAACTGCCAAGAAGTTTTCCGAGAGCAGAAAGAAATTCGCTCTTGATCGAGGATTAGCTGATAACCTTGCAAAAGCCAGAGCGGTAAGGATGGCTAATATTGCAGAAGCAAAAGGGACAAAGGTAAAGAAAGCGCCACAAGCCAAGAAAGCGGTTAAGAAAGTATAGGCCTGAGAAAACTATTCTTGCACAACCCTACAGAAAAAATCATCTGGGTGTCAGGTTTCCACCTGTGACAATGTCATACGTGGAGACCTGACACCAGTAGTTTCCTATGACACTAGTAGTTTCCTACTTTGAATGCCCCGCCAATTTCGATTTACATAAAGAATGTGACATACATAAGCTTCCTCAACGTGGTCCGTCATATGCGACAGTACTGTCAGATTTAACGGCTACCGCTGACGGTTTTTTCTTCACACCCGCCTGCTCTGTTTCAATTTGTCCAGCCCAATCAACCAGTTGCACCCGAAGTATCCACAGTTTTCCCTTGGCATAAAAGATGTAATGTTACGAGGTTGAAGCATTTTTACGGTGGTTGTTTATCGCAGGATTTCAAACAAGGAACTATTCTTACAAGAACTTCCTTTTCTGGATAATGAAGTCACAGCGGATACGCCCTGAAAATGCAACAACGAGATTTCCAGAATTTGGAAACTTGGAAGCGATGGAAACGATCGTCATATCAGACAGGAGGACGCTATGAAATCGAGCAGCAGGGACAAAGCCGAAGGTACGTTTCACGAAGTGAAGGGTAAGGCCAAGGAGGTCGTTGGAGAAATCACCGACAATTCAGAGTTGGAAGCCGAAGGCACCGGTGAAAAGATAGCCGGCAAAGTCCAGAAAAAGATCGGCGAGGTCAAGAAGGTTTTTGGGGAGTAGCAAGTGAAGCACAGCATTCAACGGCATATTCTTCTGCCCCCGACTGGGCATGACAGGATACACAAAAAATGACATGCTGTCATACCTGCAAAAATTTGCTTCCCGGTGGCAAATTTGAAACATGGAAAAACATAATCCCGGAACTGTCAAACCTTGAGTCACCCGGCATAGCTGGGAGGTTACCAGGGAATTTATTTAAAGGAGTATTTAATGGTAAAGAAACTAGCCGCATTGATGATGACCTTCGCTGCCTTGTGTATCATGGCAGCACCTGTTGCCGCCGGAGAACGAGCGGGGGCGCTTTCCCTATCGCCCTTTGTCGGCGGCTACACTTTTGATGGTGCTGAGCATTTGAAGACAGCGCCTGTCTATGGACTGCGAATCGGTTACAACCTGACCGAGAACTGGGGAGTGGAACTGGTCGGCGATTACCTGGCAACGAAAAGGACACAAGGTAAACAGAGCATCAATGCCCTGTCCTATCGCCTGGACATTCTCTATAACCTGATGCCGGATGGTCCGTTGGTACCGTATCTCGCCATAGGGGGCGGCGGCATCACAAAAGGTCACGGCTCAAGTTATCAGGGGGGGAGCAACACCGACGCCACCGCCAATGCCGGCCTGGGACTCAAGTACTTCCTGACCGATTCCATTGCCCTGCGTGGTGATGCCCGTCAGCTGTTCATTTTTGAAAAGCATAACAGTATCATGTACAACTGGGAATACACCGCTGGACTCACCTTCCTCATTGGCGGCAAGACAGCTCCTGTTCCAACCAGCAGCCTGTCAGTTGTGCCCGGATCCATTACCAGCGGGGAGTCTGCCACGCTCAAATGGGCATCGAATAACACCACGACCTGTGATATCCAGCCCGGCATCGGCGCTGTGCATACCGCTGGAAGTATGACTGTCTCGCCCTCGGCTGATACCTCCTACTACCTGTCGTGCAACGGCCCGGGCGGCACAACAAACAGCAGCGCAAACATCGTTGTTGCCAGCCAACCGGTTGCAGCACCGGTCCCGACGAGCAGCCTGTCGGTAACCCCCCGCACCGTTACGCGAGGAGAAACAGCTACTCTCACCTGGGATGCGCAAAATGTCACAAATTGCGATCTCCAGCCCGGCATCGGCCCGGTAGCGCCGAAAGGCGGCAAGGATATCACACCAATGGCCAACACCACCTATCTCCTGAACTGCAGCGGGCCTGAAGGTGCTACCTCCAGCACGGCAAATGTAACCGTTGCTGCGCCATCACCGGTGGTACTCAGTCCGGAAAAAGAAGAAACCGTCAACCTGCTCATTGAGTTTGACTTTGACAAGTCAGTGGTCAAACCTGAGTTTTATTCGAATGTAAATGCGGTAGGCGAGTTCCTGCAGAACTATCCCACAGCAACAATCACTGTTGAAGGCCACACCGATAACGTGGGGAAAAACGCGTATAACCAGAAGCTCTCCGAACGACGTGCCAAGGCTGTCGAGAAGTACATTGTCGACAAGTTCGGTATCGATGCCAAACGGATCAAGGCAATCGGATATGGAGAAAGCAAACCGATTGACACCAATGAAACGGCCGAGGGTCGCTACCATAACCGTCGGGTCCAGGCGTATCATGCGGCAGTCAAGTAGGCAAGGACAACCGGTGGGGTGAATGGCTCCTGTAACCAGGTACCTGAGTAGCGCTGTTTATACTGGTACATGTTTCGCGCCGTTAATCTCACCTGCAACAAATACGTATCCAGCGTCCATCCGGAAATTCCAAAACAGTGCTGTTCCGCGATGTGCTGGGGCTTTCACGGAGCCTCTCGTACGGCTTTATGGCAAGATGGCGACAGCAAGAAAATCGCCTGAAGCCAGCAGGTTGCCTGATCCGTGGAAAAGGTGGTGACCGATTACGAGAGGCTTCGGGGTAGTTCCAGCACAGCCCCTGTCGAGACGTTCCGGATAAAAACTAACTAGTGACAAAAGGGCCGCCCTGTTCGGGGCGGCCCTTTTGTCTGTGCCGCCACCTGGAACTTTCAGTCATGCCGAATAGTGGTAAAGGATAACTCGAGGGGCATTACCTACCGCCAGAATCCGAGAGATCCTTGAATCTCGGCATTCTGTAAAATAGCGACACTAACAGGAAATAGAGCACTACACACAGAGGTGCTGCAACGAGGAGCCAAACGGCTATGGCTTTGAGCGTTGCGACCAGAATCAGGGCAAGATTTCCTAGCCAGTCTTTCCTGATTTCATTCAAAATAATGTCAACCGACACGGGCGGCCCCCAAGGGAAAATTCTCGCTCCGATGCGATAAAAAGGAACTACCATAGCGATTTGAATCGGATAGACGAGATAGTTCGCGGCCTGGATTCCGGGGTGGTTGAGCCTGAATTTGAAGGCAAGAGCAGCACAGACTATGGTTGCACCCCATAAAACGGGAACTGTACCGACAAAAACTCCCAGGGACAGTGTCAGTGCCAGCTTTTTGGGTGAAACCCCCTGGGCAAAAATATCTTTTACAAGTTTCCTGAATTTACGGCGAACCATATCCATACCTGCCTGAACAAATGCTGGTGTTCACCGTTTGAAAAGGACGTTTATACAAATAAACGAGATAGATTTGACCCAAATAGTGTCGACAGGGGCTTTTTCATCTTCCCTGACCAATGGTGCGACAAATATCCTCAGTGACGAAGACCGGAGCCTTTCCATTTCCAACGGTAACCTGCACGACTTTGCCGATGAGCTCTGCGGGGGAGTCTACCAGCGGCCCGACGGTAACCTCCTCGCCACGCTCTCGCATCATGACCGCGAAATCATTCGGAGAAACCGGCAGCCGCGACAATCTCTCCGCCTTTACCAGAATCTTCAGATCCACGCAGCCGTCGTCCCTGGAGAGCAAGTACCAGGCCGGCTGCTGGGCGGATACCGGATGCGCCACAACGAGAAGCAGCAGAAAAATCAGACGATACATAGCAGGCAACCTTTCTTTGTGTGAACGGGTTCGCAAAGGTCCAAAGGGAACTCCCCTCCGGCCTCCTCAAAATAACTTTACCATAAAATCGTTATACTCCGTTACCTCCTTGCGAGCAAACAAGCGGTTTCCGGGACGCACCAGGCACCAGTACCCGGTTGACTCACAAAGAAGAGGGGTTATCATTTTTATGCGGCGCTGATTCCATTTCACTGGAGTAAAAACAGCAGGGACAAGCGAGGTAACCATGTCACCGGACAACGATGTTGAAATAACCGAAGGGATGCAGCGGTACATCGATAAGAACAACCGGTACCTGGCCGAACGCGACAGGTACATCCACGAAGTGGTGAAAAAGTGGAAGTTCGATACCATTGCGGTGCATGGGCTCTATACGGTCAAGGACGCCATTGAGGACTACCAGGGATCCATCATCGAGCCGATCTTCATGAGCACCGCACAGGCCTATCGCGACTCGGACGAGATGGCGGCGGCGTTGGCCTACAAGATCCCCACCTGGTGTTACTCCCGGATTGCGAATCCGTCCACCTACTACTACGAATGGACCCTGGCGTTACTGGAAGGATACGGCTACGCCGGCGAAACATCCTGCTGCTCAACTTCCTCGGGAATGGCCGCCATCATGACGGCTGTGCAGCCGTTCCTGAAGGTGCAGAATGACGTGCACGAAACCCGGAACTTCGTTGCCACCGTCCAGTGTTATGGCGGAACATACCAGCAGTTCACGAAACGCTTCATGCAGGAGCACAACGTCGAATGTCGCTGGGTTCTGGATGCCACCGATCTTGACGAATGGGCTTCCAAAATCGATCGACATACCCGCTTTCTCTATGGGGAGCTCCCCAGCAACCCCCAGCTGGGATTTTTCGACATCAAGTTGGTGGCGGACCTGGCCCATAGCCACAACATCCCCCTGATCGTCGACTCAACCATTGCCACGCCCGCACTGCTGCGCCCCATCTGCCACGGCGCGGATATTGTCGTCCAATCCGCCACGAAAAGCCTCACCAGCAGTGGCTTTGGGGTCTGCGGGGCGGTCATCGCGCGCAAGAACCTGATCACGAATATCGATGATGATCAGTTGAAGAACGATTTTTCCCTCTACATCAAGTACCAGCAGAACCGGGATTTCGGGCCGAATCTCCACCCCATGCAGGCGGTTATGACCCTGAACGACATGCGCACCCTCCGCTCCAAAATGGACCTCCTGAGCCGCAACTCCATGAAAGTGGCCCGGTTCCTCGAAACCCACCCGCTAATAGAAAGTGTCCAGTACCTGGGACTGCCGAATCACCCGCTGCACGATCTGGCCCAAAAATACCTGTGGCTGGTGGATGCGGAATACGATGAGCAGTACGGAAAGCCTGTCAACCGCTATGGCCATCTGCTGTCATTCTGTGTTAAAGGCGGCATGGAAAAGACCCGTGTCTTTTTCGACAACCTGCAGAGGATCTGGCGGGCGACAGACCTGGGACGGATAAAAAGCGTTGCCACCATTCCCGCCATTTCAACCCATCAGCAACAAGGGAGCGAAGCACGGCAACAAGCCAATATCCCAATGCATCTGGTCCGCCTCTGCGTGGGCGCCGAACATCCCGATGACACCATCGCCGACCTGGATCAGGCACTCCACGCGGCAAAATAGTGTTGTTGGTTTTCATCCGGAAACACCCAAATAGTGCTATCCCCCGTTGGGCTGGGGCTTTCTCGGAGTCTCTCGTACGGCTTCAATGCACGATGGCGACAGAAAGAAATATGCCTGAATCCGGCAGACTGCCCGATCCGTGTGAAGAATGGTGACCGATTACGAGAGACTTCGGGGAAGTTCCGGCCCAGCCGCTGTCGAGACTTTCGGATGGACATCCATGACAAGTAAAGTCAAGGGGAAAACAGCATAGGCATCCAAGCGGCCGAGAAGCAAAGGGGCGAGAGGGAAAAATCAGGCAGGTATCCGGGCACCGGCCACACCGATGAAATCAAGCGACAAACTCTTTGATATCCCATTATTCTTAGACTTGAAAACCACTCTGCCGTAGGTGTACTACGGTGACCAGACTGCCCAGGTTACGACGATTCGGTTTTCCCCGATGCGGTTTTGCTAAAAATATGGTATTTCAACAGACACCACAGGGCAGCAACACCATCTTTCCATCCAATCTTCTTTCCTTCTGCATAGTCTCTTCCATAATAGGAAATGCCGACTTCGTAAATTCTCAGTTTTTCTTTCGCAATCTTCACGGTAAATTCAGGTTCAAAACCAAAACGGTTCTGTTCTATTCGTATTTTTTTGAGAATATCAGAGCGGAATACTTTATAACAGGTCTCCATGTCTGACAAATTCAGGTTGGTGATAATGTTGGAAATATAGGTTAACAACTTGTTTCCGACATAATGCCAGAAAAACAGGACCCGGCGTTCTGATCCTGACAAAAATCTTGAGCCGTAGACAACATCTGCCTGACCGGAAACTATTGGCCTGATGAGCCTGTGATATTCATCAGGATCATATTCAAGATCAGCATCTTGAATAATAACAATATCTCCTGAAACATGATTGAATCCGGTTTGCAGTGCAGCCCCTTTACCTTTGTTACGTTCATGGTAAAATATTTTGATATTGTCTTCTTTCAGTTCTTCGAGACACTCTCTTGTCCCATCTGTCGAGCAATCGTCAACAATGATAATTTCTTTTTCAAGGTTAACCTGTTGAACCTTTTCAATGATTTTATGTATCGTCTGTCTTTCGTTATAAACCGGCATTATAACTGATATTTTCATTGTGACGGCTCCTGCTCAGCTGGCGGTTTGATTGGATTGACCACAATATTTTCTAAAAGATGTCAGCTTTCATAACAAACACTTCAATATTTATTAGTTTTTTCGCGAAGATACTAAATAGCACCGAAATCATCAATACATTATTGGCACACTCATCACATCCCGAAGACACCACCGTCGACCTGGATCAGACACTCCTCGCGGCAAAGACTGGCGCGAATCAGGCACAAAAAAATGGCGAGTTTTCATTCGGAAAGTTTCGACAGGGGCTGGGCTGGAACTTCCCCAAAGCCTCTCATAATCGGCCACCACCCTACACACGGATCAGGCAGTCTGCTGGATTCAGGCAAATTTCTTTCTGTCGCCATCGTGCATTAAAGCCGTACGAGATACTTCGTGAAAGCCCCAACCCTGCTCGAAACAGCACTGTTTCTGACTTTCCGGATGAAAACTATTTATCGTCATCAGCATGCTCATATTCCGTACAACCGGATAGCAATACAGAGTTCGCCCCTTTGTCACCTTCCGGCAATTTGAATACCGACCCACTCTTCCGGGACTATGCCAATCAGAGTTGCTTCTGACTGCTGCAGGTGATCAAGGCTTATCCTTTTTGCCTTGTATGCAAACCGGTGAGTCATTTTCTCGTCCGCATCAGCCAGCTCGCTTTCGACAAAGTAGCCGTCTCCAAATATACGCTCATCACTCTTTTGAAAACTCCCGGAGTTACGCAGCTGAAGTTTTATGGATTCGCAAATTGTCATCCCCGAAATAGGGGAAGGTTTATCGACAGTAACCGGTATGGGGCAGTCGTTTGTTGGACACATCTTCATTGCCGCTTCCACTTCTCTTCCGGAAATGGTGGTCTCTGTTGCTGCAGTAAGAATGGCGTTATAGATTTGGCAATCGGAAATCTCTCGGGAAGCAATTGATTCAACATGACAATTCTTTCGGTAGACAATTTTTTCTACGTGAAAGGATGCTGCCTCAAGGGGGATGCCCTGTTTTGCTTGATCATTTCGGAAGAATTCGAATTCCTGAACACGTCAGGCGGTCTCAAGTCTCTCCTTCTGTACCGTGTCGTATTAGTGTCCTTGCCCCGGTTCTTCTATCTCCGCGGGGTCATGCAAAATATGCTCCCTGGTGTCGTAGCGATCGCGCAGTTCATCACAGATGGTTCCCTTCCAGAGTGGCACATTACTGAAATAGGCGGCACGGCCGATCATGTGCGCCGCTACCGGCGCAGTCAGAACGATGAATGCGATAATCGCCATTATCCTGCCGGAAATACTGTAATCATCGAAATAGAAGGCTGTTGCCAGGAGAAGCGACATCGCTCCCAGGGTGGCAGCCTTGGTTGTGGTGGACAGGCGCATGAACAGGTCGGGCATGCGCAGTACGCCGAGTGCGGCGACAAACATGAAAAAAGCCCCGATGAACATGAAGACCGTAATAACGATATCTCTCATTGATTTTTATCCCGTTGTTGATTATTTCCCCGCTGAAGATAGTAGGTGAAAGCCACCGTACCCAGAAAGGCAATGAGCGCCAGTATTATGGCGACATCCAGGTAGGCCGAACGGCCGGTGGCAATGGAATAAACCGCGACAATGCCGATGACGAGGGTTGCCATGAGATCGAGCGCCACTACGCGGTCCGGGAGGCTTGGCCCCCGCACCAGCCTGATGAAAGAACACAGCATGGCCAGGCTCAATACCGGCAGGATGAAATAATGAATAATGAATGGTAAATTCACCGGAGCACCTCCCGAACTCTCTTCTCATAGCCCTGTTTGATAGACTCCCGGAACTGCGTCATGTCGTCGATATACATGGCATGTATATACAGCGTGCGTCTGTCCGAGGAGACGTCAAGACTCAGGGTTCCCGGGGTGAGGGTAATGAACGTGGTCAGTACCAGTATTTCCAGGTCTGTTGCCTGGTCAAGGGGGACGGCAATCACACCGGGCCGCATATGGTGACGCGGCGTCAGCACGTCATGGGCAACACGGAGGTTCGCTTTCAACAGTTCCCACAAGAAAAAAGCGGCAAAGCCAGCCACCTGGCGTATTTTTGTCAGATAGGAAAATGTTGCTTTGCCCCGCTGGGTCAGCCATAAAATTGGAAACGCCAGCGCCAGTCCGACGGCGAAATTGGCGGCGCTAAAGTGTCCGGACAACGCCATCCAGGCGAGGCCAAGCAGTATATGAATCAGCAGAACTCTCATGGTGTTCTCCCCAGCACGGCGTCGATGTAGCCGGCAGGGTTCAGCAGTTGCTCGGCGGCTCGCAGCGACATGGCGTAGAGCGGCTCGGCCAGCAGGCCGATGCCGACCGTCAACAGGGCCAGAATGATCATCGGCAGATACAGCGACAGCCGGGAGAACGATGAAAGCTGCATTTCCCTGGCATCCGCTGCCGGCGGCTCTCCCCAGAAGGCCTTCCCCCAGATCTTGGTCATGGACAACAATGTCAAAAGCCCCACTGCCAGGGCAATAACAACAATCGGGTAATTTTCAACTTCGAGAGCCGCCCGGACCAGGGCCAGTTTGGCCCAGAATCCGGAGAGCGGCGGCAGCCCCGCAAGGGACAGAGCCGGAATGAGGAAGAGCAGTGCAAGAACCGGCGCACTATGGTAAAGCCCGCCCAGATGTCCCAGGTCAAGGGTTCCCCGTAGTCTTCGAACAACCCCGCTGACCAGAAACAGGTTGGTCTTGACGATGATATGGTGAATGATGTAGAAAACCGAGCCGGCCAGGGCCGCCGTGGTGAACAGACCCAGCCCCAGAAGCATATACCCGACCTGGCTTATTATGTGGAAGGAAAGTACCCTGCGAAATTCATTCTGCGCCACTGCCCCGAGGACCCCTGTCACCATGGTCAGTCCGGAGAGCAACAGGATCAGGCCGTGGGTAAAACCGATATCCCGGATGAACAGAAGAGTGAAGACCCGAATCAGCGAGTAGACTCCAACTTTTGTCAAAAGACCGGCAAAAATGGCCGAGACCTCCGTCGGCGGGGTGTGGTACGAGGCGGGCAGCCAGAAAAACAGTGGGAAAATTGCTGATTTAATGCCGAACGCCATCAGAAACAGCATGGCCAGGACCGTCATCAGGCCGGTGTTGGGGGCTGACTGAAGGTAACGTGCCAGATCGGCCATATTGAGAGTGCCGGCTACTCCGTATAAAATACCGATCGCCGACAGGAAAAAAGTCGATGCGATCAGATTCAGTGCCACATACTTGATGGCGCCTTCCATCTGCGCCCTCTGCCCGCCGAGAGCCAGCAGCACGAAGGAGGCAATCAGCATGACCTCGAACCAGACATACAGGTTAAACAGGTCGCCGGTGACAAAGGAGCCGCAAACCCCGAGCAGCAGGATGTGCAGCAGCGGATGATAGCCGAAGGCTTCGTGTTCGATGTCCGCGCTCTCCAGGGAGAAGATGACTACGGAGATTCCCATCAGCCCGGCCATGGCAACCATCATGGCGCTGAAGAGGTCGGCGACCAGAGTAATGCCGAACGGAGCCGGCCAGTTGCCGATCTGCATCACCTGGATGCCGTCGCGCCACACGGTCGACAGCAGCAGGATTGCCGCGGCGAACAGTGCCCCCGCGCCGCAAACGCTGATCAGGCGTTGCAACCGGCGCCGGTTCCAGGTCAGCAGGGCGGCAACGGCGGTTACAAAGGGAATCAGTAGCGGAAAAAGGAGGATATTCTTCATGTATCCTCCAAGGTATCAGTTGTCCTCATTTCGTCCACGTCGTCGTCGCCTACGGTTTCGTAGACCCTCTTGATCAGGACCAGGGCAAAGGCCTGAATGCCGAAGCCGATAACAATGGCGGTCAGAATCATCGCCTGGGTAAGCGGATCTGCATAGGGGGATGGCGGTGCAATGGCACCCTCGGGGATCAAAGGTGGTCGGCCGCGAACGAGCCGTCCCATGGTAAAGATGAGCAGATTGGCTGCATTGCCGAGCAGGGCAAGGCCGAATACCATCCGCACTATGCTGCGCCGGACCATCATGTACAGCCCCGCTGCGTACAACCCGCCTATTACGAATGCGAGAAGTGTTTCCATCTCATTCCTCCATAAGCGAGAAGACAATCAAAAGCGCCATGCCTGCCACCGTCATATAAACTCCCGTATCGAAAAGGAGCGGAGTTCCCAGCGATCCGACAATGGGCAACCGGTCGCCGGCCCAGAGTCCGGTCAAGAAGGGGCGGCCGGCAAACAGTGAAATGCAACCGCTGCCGATGGCGGTCACCAGCCCCCAGGCTACGAGGACGCGAGGATCAACATGCATTTTATGTCTGGTCGCCGACACCCCGTAAGCGAGGGCATACAAGGCAAAACCGGTGGCAGCCACCAACCCCCCCACGAAACCTCCTCCCGGTTCGCTGTGTCCGCGAAGCAGCAGGAATATTGAGTAAAGCAGTAACAGGGGCAACAGAATACGCGTTGCCGTCGACAAGATCAACGAACGGATCATTTTATCACCTGTCCTTTTTGTCGCGTGCCCTGAGCAGCGCATAGACGCCAAGGGACGCCACCGCCAGCACCGTGATTTCCGCCAGCGTATCGAGCGCGCGAAAATCCACCAGGATAACATTGACAACGTTGCGTCCGTGGGCCTGGGTCAGGGCGTTCTCCGCAAAAAAGCTGCTTATTCGGGATTGCACCGGTTCGGAAGTGGCCGTCAAGACCAGGGCGGTCATGACGCCGCCGTTGCCGAGGGCTATCACTGCATCTCGCAGCCGGGCACGCCTCCCTGAGCGGAGCGAAAAGCGCGGTAACCGGTACAGCACCAGGACAAACAATATGATGGAAAGCGTCTCGACACAGAACTGGGTCATGGCCAGATCAGGGGCACCGAAGAAGATATAGATCAGAGCCAGACCGTAGCCGACCACGCCAAGTGCCGCAACGGTTGCCAGTCGTGACTGGGACGTTGCGGCAAAA